>Ga0114978_10000025_pt1 | contig 107883 bp, 94 predicted proteins | sample S_140212_EF_Meta_FD_87027 | JGI IMG/M metagenome (GOLD analysis project Ga0114978, IMG submission 87027) | Freshwater microbial communities from Lake Simoncouche, Canada to study carbon cycling - S_140212_EF_MetaG | ecosystem: Environmental > Aquatic > Freshwater > Lake | place: Lake...
CTCGCCGCCGTCTTGCACGCCCGTGTCCACGCGCACGCCGTGCAAGTGCGCGGTATCACCCTGCCACATGGTTTGCGTGGGCGGTGCAAAGCGCACCAGGCGGCCGGTGGAGGGCAAAAAGCCGCGAAAGGGGTCTTCGGCGTTGATGCGGCATTCCATGGCCCAGCCGTTGCGCTGGACCTCGGCTTGCGTGAGCGGCAGTGTTTCGCCTGCGGCCACGCGAATCATCAGCTCCACCAGGTCCAGGCCGGTGATGGCCTCGGTGACCGGATGCTCCACTTGCAAGCGGGTGTTCATTTCTAAGAAGTAAAAGCTCTGGTCCTTGCCGACCACAAACTCCACTGTGCCCGCGCTTTGGTATTTGACGGCCTTGGCCAGTTGCACCGCCTGCTCGCCCATGGCTTTGCGGGTGGTGTCACTGATGAACGGGCTGGGCGCCTCTTCAATCACCTTTTGGTGGCGGCGCTGGATGGAACATTCGCGCTCGTTCAAATAAAGCACATTGCCGTGGCTGTCGCCAATCAGCTGGATCTCGATATGGCGCGGCTCTTCGACAAACTTCTCGATAAACACCCGGTCGTCGCCAAAGCTGTTGCGGGCTTCGTTGCGGCAGCTGGTGAAGCCTTCAAACGCCTCTATGTCGTTAAAAGCGACGCGCAAACCCTTGCCGCCGCCGCCCGCGCTGGCCTTGATCATCACAGGGTAGCCAACGCCCTTGGCGATCTCGACTGCCTTTTCTGGCGTCTCGATAGCGTCGTTCACACCGGGGATGCAGTTGACGCCCGCCGCGCCTGCCAGCTTTTTGGACTCGATCTTGTCGCCCATGGCGGCAATCGAGTAATGCTTGGGGCCGATAAAGACGATGCCCTCTTCTTCACAGCGGCGCGAGAACTCGGCGTTCTCGCTCAAAAAGCCATAGCCCGGATGCACCGCCTGCGCGCCGGTTTGCTTGCAGGCGGCAATGATTTTGTCGGCCAACAAATAGCTCTCTCGGCTGGGCGCAGGGCCAATATGCACCGCCTCGTCGGCCAGCATGACGTGGCGTGCGTCTTTGTCCGCGTCTGAGTAAACGGCCACGGTCTGGATGCCCATTTTGCGGGCGGTGGTGATCACGCGGCAGGCAATTTCGCCACGGTTGGCGATCAGGATTTTGGTGAACATACGATTTCTTTCTTAAGTTTGTCTGCGCACGCAACGGGAGTTAACAAAGCACAAACCAAACGCGCTACTTCAGGCGCGGAGTGCCTGTGCAATTTGCGTAGGTAAAGGAGAAGGCCGAAGGCCGGGGGACACGGAGCAAATTGCACAGGCACTCCGCGCCCGCCAACACCAAGGTGCGAAATGAAAATCACAGCGGAATATTCCCATGCTTGCGCCACGGGTTCTCGATCTTTTTGTCCTTGAGCATCACCAAGGACCGGCAAATGCGTTTGCGGGTCTCACTGGGCAAAATCACGTCGTCAATAAAGCCCCGCGCACCGGCCACAAAGGGATTGGCGAAGCGGGCTTTGTATTCGGCCTCTTTGGCGGCCAGCTTCTCGGGGTCGCCCTTGTCTTCGCGGAAGATGATTTCCACCGCGCCCTTGGCGCCCATTACTGCGATTTCGGCATTGGGCCAGGCAAAGTTCACGTCGCCGCGCAGATGCTTGGAAGCCATCACGTCGTAGGCGCCGCCGTAGGCCTTGCGGGTGATAACGGTGATTTTGGGAACTGTGCATTCGGCGTAGGCATAAAGGAGTTTGGCGCCGTGTTTGATGATGCCGCCATATTCTTGGCTGGTGCCCGGCATGAAACCGGGCACGTCCACAAAGGTGATGACCGGGATGTTGAAGGCGTCGCAAAAACGGACAAAACGCGCCGCCTTGATGGAACTTTTGATATCTAGGCAACCGGCCAGCACCAGGGGCTGGTTGGCCACGATGCCAACCGTCTGGCCGTCCATGCGGGCAAAGCCGATCAGGATGTTTTTGGCGTACTCGGGCTGGATCTCGAAGAAGTCGCCGTCGTCCACGGTTTTGACGATCAGCTCCTTCATGTCGTAGGCCTTGTTGGCGCTGTCGGGCACCAGCGTGTCCAGGCTTTTGTCCAGGCGGTCGGCTGGGTCGCCGCTCTTGCGCACCGGGGCTTTTTCGCGGTTAGAGAGCGGCAGGTAGTTGTACAGGCGGCGCACCATCAAAAGCGCTTCCACGTCGTTGTCAAAGGCCAGGTCGGCCACGCCGCTTTTGGTGGTGTGGGTGATGGCGCCGCCCAGTTCTTCGGCCGTTACCTCCTCATGCGTCACGGTTTTGACCACTTCGGGGCCGGTCACGAACATATAGCTCGAATCTTTGACCATAAAAATGAAGTCGGTCATGGCCGGGCTGTACACCGCGCCGCCGGCTGAGGGCCCCATGATCATGCTGATCTGCGGAATCACGCCGCTGGCCATGGCGTTGCGCTGGAACACTTCGGCGTAGCCGCCCAGAGAAGCCACGCCCTCTTGAATGCGGGCACCGCCCGAGTCGTTCAAGCCGATCACCGGCGCGCCGACTTTCATGGCCTGGTCCATCACCTTGCAAATCTTCTCGGCGTGCGCTTCGCTTAAAGCGCCGCCAAACACGGTGAAGTCTTGGCTGTACACAAACACCAGTCGCCCGTTGATCATGCCGTAGCCAGTTACGACGCCGTCGCCCGGAATCTTCTGGTCTGCCATGCCAAAGTCCACGCAGCGGTGTTCGACAAACATGTCCCACTCTTCAAAAGTGCCTTCGTCAAGCAGCACCTCCAGGCGCTCGCGCGCGGTGAGTTTGCCTTTGCCGTGCTGCGCGGCAATGCGCTTGGCGCCGCCGCCCTGGCGCGCGAGTTCGCGCTTGGCTTCTAGTTGTTCAAGAATGTCGTGCATGGAAGATGCCTTTCTGTCTAAAATTCATTGGCATGCGCACAAAACATGCGCATACCGTACAAAGGAATAGCCATGGCATACGAATCCACAGCCGCAAAAAAGCCCGTCAACCTCAGCATCAACAGCGACTTGCTGCGCCAGGCCAAAGAACTCAAAGTCAACGTCTCGCAGGTGCTCGAAGTGGCTTTGGCCAGCCAGGTGAAGCGCTTGCGCGAGGCGCAATGGCTGGAGGACAACAAGGAGGCCATTGATGCGTACAACCGGCATGTCGAGGAACACGGGCTTCCGTTCGATAGGGTGCGCCAACGCTTGTGGTCCGGCCTGACGACACATAAAGCACCATGAGCCAACACCATATCCATGTGCTGCTGGACGAAACGCTGGCGGCAGACATTCCCTTCGTGCTCGACATCCAGAGCCGATTGCTCTCGGCTCTGGGCACGCGCGTGGTGGCACCGGTGCTTGCACGCCGGCGCCTTGCCAGCGCCGTGGTAGACCGCCTGAATCCTTGTATCTGGATTGACGGCGTGGAGCATGTGGTCGTGATGCAGCAGTTGTTTGCTATCGACAGCCACGCGCTGGGCAGATCCGTATTGGACATGGGCGCCCAAAGCCACACCATCGTCGCTGCGCTCGACACGCTGATCAGCGGCGTCTAAATCAATCATTTCCCCGCCTCAAGCAGCCTGCGCGCTGCGGTGGACGCGGGCAGGCGACCGGAGCGTACTTCTTCGCTCAGTCGGGGCAACAAGTCCGCAACCTCGGGCTGGGCCTTGAAACGCTGTTTGAGCCCGGCGTCAATGCGCTCCCACATCCAGGCCAGCGCCTGGCTTTGGCGGCGGCTGGCAAAGCGGCCGTTCGCTATTTGCAGCGACTTGAACTGCGTGACCTCTGCCCAAAAAGCGTCCACGCCCTGGCCCAGCAGCGCGCTGATTTGAATCACCTTGGGGTGCCACTGGCTGGCCGCGTGCTGCACATTGGCGGGGTTGCCGTGCTGACCCAGCAGGCGCAAAGCGCCGCCGATTTGCGCCTGGGCGCGCGTGGCGGCAGCTACATCCAGATCGGCCTTGTTAATCACCACCAGATCGGCGAGTTCCATCACGCCTTTCTTTATGGCCTGCAGGTCGTCACCGGCGTTGGGCAGCTGCAGCAGCACAAACATATCGGTCATTTGTGCCACGGCGGTTTCTGACTGGCCCACGCCCACGGTTTCGACAATCACCACGTCATAACCGGCGGCCTCGCACACCAGCATGGACTCGCGCGTCTTGTCGGCCACGCCGCCCAGGGTGCCGCTGGCCGGGCTGGGGCGGATATAGGCCTGGGGCGCCACGCTCAGACGTTCCATGCGGGTTTTGTCCCCCAGAATGGAGCCGCCCGAGACGCTGCTTGACGGGTCCACCGCCAGCACCGCCACTTGGTGGCCTTGCGCAATCAGGTACAGGCCTAGCGCCTCAATGAACGTGCTCTTGCCCACGCCCGGCACGCCGCTGATGCCCAAACGGAACGAGGCGCCGGTGAAGGGCAGCATCTGGGTCAACAATCCGTCGGCCTGTGCACGGTGATCGGCGCGGGTGGATTCGAGCAAGGTGATGGCCTTGGCCATGGCCCGGCGACGCAGCAAAGCGTCACTGCCACGCAAATCAGCCAACAAAGAAGCGTTGTCAGCCGCCATCACAAAATTTCAAACGCCCGGCCATCGGCCAGGCGGTAGCGGGAGAAGTCGCGCACGTCCAGGGTCATGATGCGGTTCACGCCGGTGTCCGAGGCTAGAAACACCAAGGATGCATCGGCCAAGTCCATCTCGGTGCGGGGCGACTCGGTGTAGGGGCGCATTAGTTCAGCCATGCCTTCGAGCGTGTCCTGGTCAAACGGGAAAATGGAAATCGCATCGGCTGCCACCCAGCGCAAAAACGCATAGCGCTGCGGCAGGCCCAGCAAATGGCTGGCTTCGGTCACGCAGGGCCAGGTGGAGGTGAGCGACCATCGCTCTTGCGCGGCTTGGGCAAAAAGCTGGCTGTAGTGCGTGTTGTCTGTTTGATCACGGCCAAAGAGCGCAACCATGGCACTGGCATCAACGATCGCTGCGAAGGCCATGTTTTTCCTGCAGCTTGGCCAGCAATTGCGCACGCGAGCGCTCGGTGTCGTAGGGCTGCTCGTAGCCCTCAAAGGCCTTGGCTGCGGCTGCATCAGCTGGGTTGGCCAAAGGACCGTAAGCCTTTTGCTCTTCTTCTGCAACCAGCGCCTTCATCAGCTCATAGGGGTTTTTACGCCCCAGCGCGCGCTCCACCGCATCAATAATGAACTGCGATTTGGTGATGCCCTGGCGCTTGGCGGCCTGATCGAGCTGCTTTTCCAGCAAAGGGTCCATGCGAACGGAAACGGCCATGTTTTGCTCCAATTGAAATACGGTATTACAGTATAACGAGCAAGAACTCAGGACGCCAACGCCTTTTTGATCTGGTCGAGCACGTCCCGCGCGCTGACCGGGATCGGCGTGCCCGGGCCGTAAATGCCTTTGACGCCTGCGGCGTACAAAAAGTCGTAGTCCTGGCGCGGAATAACGCCGCCCACGAAGACGATGATGTCGTCGGCGCCTTGCTTTCTCAGCTCGGCAATGATGGCGGGCACCAGGGTTTTGTGGCCGGCCGCCAGCGTGGACACGCCCACGGCGTGCACGTCGTTCTCAATGGCCTGGCGGGCGCATTCTTCAGGCGTTTGGAACAGCGGGCCCATGTCCACGTCAAAACCCAGGTCCGCAAACGCGGTGGCCACCACTTTGGCGCCCCGGTCGTGGCCGTCTTGGCCGAGTTTGGAAATCATCACGCGGGGGCGGCGACCCTGGGCGTCGGCAAAAGCGGCAATGTCGGCCTTAAGCGTGTTCCAGTACTCCATGGTGTCGCCGTGGGTGGTTTCAGTGTCGTAGGCTGCGGCGTAAACGCCCGATACCTTGTTGGTATCGGCCCGGTGGCGGCCAAAGGCCACTTCCAGCGCGTCGCTCACCTCGCCCACGGTGGCGCGCAGGCGCATAGCTTGGATGGACAAGTCCAGCAAATTACCGCCGTGGCCGGCCGCAAAGGTCAGCGCGTCAAGCGCGGCTTTCACGGCCACCGCGTCGCGCTGGGCCTTGATGTCGTTCAGGCGGGCAATCTGGCCCTCGCGCACCGCCACGTTGTCGATGTCCCGCGCCTCAATGGCGTCCTCGGTTTTGAGCTTGTACTTGTTGACACCGACGATCACGTCTTTGCCGCTGTCAATGCGCGCCTGCTTTTCAGCGGCGGCGGCCTCGATCTTGAGTTTGGCCCAGCCGCTGTCTACCGCCTTGACCATGCCACCCATGGCCTCCACTTCTTCGATGATGGTCCAGGCGGCGTCGGCCATGTCCTGGGTGAGCTTTTCCATCATGTAGCTGCCAGCCCAGGGGTCGATCACATTGGTGATGTGGGTTTCTTCCTGGATGATGAGCTGGGTGTTACGCGCAATCCGGCTGGAAAACTCGGTGGGCAGCGCAATGGCTTCGTCAAAGCTGTTGGTGTGCAGGCTTTGCGTGCCGCCAAACACCGCCGCCATGGCCTCAATGGTGGTGCGCACCACGTTGTTATAGGGGTCTTGCTCGGTCAGGCTCCAGCCGCTGGTCTGGCAGTGGGTTCGCAGCATCAGTGATTTGGGCGACTTGGCGTCAAAGCCTTTCATGATGCGGCACCACAGCAGGCGCGCCGCGCGCATCTTGGCAACCTCTAAATAGAAGTTCATGCCAATCGCCCAGAAGAAGCTCAGGCGCCCGGCAAATTCGTCCACGTCCAGGCCACTGGCGATGGCGGTTTTGACGTACTCCTTGCCGTCGGCCAGGGTGAACGCCAGTTCCAGCGCCTGGTTAGCGCCCGCTTCTTGCATGTGGTAACCCGAGATCGAGATCGAGTTGAACTTAGGCATGTTCTTGGCCGTGTAGCCAATGATGTCGCCAATGATGCGCATGCTGGGCTCAGGCGGGTAGATGTAGGTGTTGCGCACCATGAACTCTTTGAGAATGTCGTTCTGGATGGTGCCGCTGAGCTGGGCCTGCGCCACGCCCTGCTCTTCGGCTGCCACGATATAGCCCGCCAGTACCGGCAACACTGCGCCGTTCATGGTCATGGACACCGAGACTTTGTCCAGCGGAATTTCGTTGAACAGCACTTTCATGTCTTCCACCGAATCAATGGCCACACCGGCCTTGCCGACGTCTCCGGTCACACGCGGGTGGTCCGAGTCATATCCCCGATGGGTGGCCAAATCAAAGGCTACGCTCACGCCTTGGCCACCGGCGGCCAAAGCCTTGCGGTAAAAGGCGTTGGACTCTTCGGCGGTCGAAAACCCGGCGTACTGGCGAATCGTCCACGGCCGCACCGCGTACATGGTGGCCTGCGGGCCGCGCAGGTAGGGCTCAAAACCGGGCAGCGTGTCCGCATAGGGCAGATTGGCTGTGTCGGCAGCCGTGTACAGGGGCTTGACCGAGATGCCGTCAGGGGTGATCCAGTTCAGTGCGTCCACATTGCCGCCGGGGGCGGATTTGGCGGCGGCCTTGTTCCAGGCGTCCAAGGTGGCGGGCGTGAATTCGGGGTTCTTGTCGGTCATGGAGGGGTCTCAGAGGGCGCAGGATAGGGTTTGACCGCATCATATCATTCATAATTATTAATTCAAAACCTTCAAAAGGCTTACAATTTCTGCCATGTCCGCCCTCACCCTGACCCCGCGCGCACTCTACGAAGAAGTGGCTGAGCTGCTGCGCCAGCGCATTTTTTCCAACCAGTTGACCCCTGGCAGTTGGATTGATGAGCTCAGATTAGCCGAGGAATATGGCATCAGTCGCACACCGCTGCGCGAGGCGCTCAAGGTGCTGGCAAGCGAGGGCCTGGTGACCATGAAGGTGCGCCGGGGCGCCTATGTGACCGAAATCAACGCCAAAGACCAGCGCGATGTTTACCACCTGTTGTCTTTGCTGGAGTCGGACGCCGCCGGGGTGGTGGCTGCAAGTGGCAGCGAAGCGCAGTTGCAAGACTTACAGACCCTGCACCGCTCGCTCGTTGCGGCACAGGGTGACACCGACACTTTTTTTGAAATCAACGAGCGCTTTCACATGCGACTGCTAGAAATCGCCGACAACCGTTGGCGCGACCAGTTGGTGGCCGACTTGCGCAAGGTGATGAAGCTCAACCGCCACCACTCGCTTCTGAAAAGTGGGCGCGTGGCCGAATCGCTGGGCGAACACCAAGCACTGATGGACGCGCTGCTGGCCCGCGACGCGGGTTTGAGCGTGCAGCGCATGCGCGAGCACTTTGCAAATGGCTTAGACGCGGCAGGCTAAACCCAGCATCAGCCTGGGCGGGGCGCCATGTTGGCGCTAGTCGGTATCTGCGCTGACGGTGGCTTTTTTACCTGACATCACCAGCGCCACCCCCGCCAAAATCAGCACCCCGCCCACCAAATGGTGCATGCCAAGCGCCTCGCCGAGCACCAGCCAGGCCACCACGGCGGCGTACAGAGGCCCGAGATACATGGTCATGGCCACGGGGCCCGCGCCCAGCACTTTTTGCGTCCAGCCATAAATCCAATAAGAACCAATGCCGGGAATGAGCGCTGCAACCACCACCAGCCACAGCGCCTGCGCACCCAGCACGGGCTCGCCGTGGGTCAGCTCCCAGGCCGCAAACGGCAGCAGCACCACCACGCCACCAGCGCAAAAAGCGGCCAATTGCGCGGTCGAGCTCAAGGCGCTGGGCCAGCGCTTTTGCAGCAGCGAATACGCAGCCCAGGCAGCCGCAGCCGCCACTACCCACAGGTCGCCAGGTACAAATTCCAGCACCCACAAGCGCAACCACTCGCCTTGCACGACCACGTGCACCACCCCGGCCAGCGCAGCCGTCACACCCAGCGCCTGACGCACAGAAAAGGGCTCGCCCAACCACAGCACCGAACCCATCGTGATCAGCACGGGCGAGGCGGCATAGATCAGCGAGATGTTCATCATGCTGGTGCTCTGGCCGGCAAAGTACACGGCCGCGCCGCAAATCCACATGCCGCAGGCACCAATGGCCAGGTAGCGCCCGGCGCGCAGACGCAACTCAACGCGCTGCTGCCAGAGTTCGCGGCGCGCCAGCCAGCCCAGCAACACGCCGGCCAGCGCCCAGCGCCCTAGGGCCAGCACATGCGGCGTGATCACCCCGGGTGCGCGTCGGGCAATCACCGAGTTGACGATCCACAGTAACGGAATCACCCAAAACAAGACTTTAGCGATGCGCACATGACCAGGCGAAGGCGCCGCTTGCATCAGGCGCCTTCAGACGATGGGTGGCTGCGGGTGCCTGCGGGTACCAGGGCACCGCGCTCCAGCGCCTCGCGCGCCTGGCGCCACACCTGCCTGGGGGCCAGGGGCTTGAGCCGGTGGTCGCTCCAGACCTGGCGCCACAGGCGCGATCCACGCTCGCCGTGGTACAGGCCCAGCATCTGGCGCGCGATTGCGTACCAGGGACACCCATCCTGGGCAAAAGCGCGCTCCATATAGTCCACCATGGCCTCTTCCACCGCTTCGCGGGTAGGCAGTGGATGTGCATCGCCGAAAAAGGTGGCATCCCAGGTGCTTATGAGCCAGGGGTTGTAATAGGCCTCGCGCCCGAGCATGGCGCCATCAGCGTATTGCAAGTGCTCGGCAATCTGGGCGTTGGTCTTGATGCCGCCGTTGACGGCAATGGTGAGGGCAGGAAAGTCTTTTTTAAGCTGATAGGCCAGGTCGTATCGCAGAGGCGGAATCTCGCGATTTTCTTTGGGGCTCAGGCCCTGCAACCAGGCGTTGCGCGCGTGGACGATAAACACCTCGCATCCTGCTTCGCTGACCTGGCCTACAAAATCGCGCACAAAGCCGTAGCTCTCTTCCTTGTCAATGCCGGTGCGGTGCTTCACGGTGACCGGCACATCCACCACGTCTCGCATGGCTTTAACGCCGTCGGCCACCAGCGCAGGCTCGTTCATCAGGCAGGCGCCAAAAGCACCGCGCTGCACCCGATCGCTCGGGCAGCCGCAATTGAGGTTGATTTCGTCATAGCCCCACTGATGGCCCAGACGGGCGGCGGCGGCCAGGTCAGCCGGCTCGCTGCCGCCGAGTTGCAGGGCGACGGGGTGTTCCTCCGCGTTAAAGCGCAAATGGCGCTGCACGTCCCCATGCACCAAGGCGCCGGTAGTCACCATCTCGGTGTACAGCCGGGCATGGCGACTGAGCAGGCGGTGAAAGTAACGGCAATGGCGGTCAGTCCAATCCATCATGGGTGCAACAGACAAGCGCCAGGGTGAGGCCAAAGCGGGCGTTAAAGAAGGCACTAAAGAAAGCTCTAAGGGAGGCGAGAAAGGGAATTCAACATGCGGCGATTATCGGGGGCACGGTGCGCGAAGCGTCAAACGCCTATTTCACGCACCAAGGCGCAGCGTTGCGTGCCAATGCCATCCACAGCGCCCCGGCCGAACTCAGTGCAAGGGCGGCACCGGCCACGCGCACGCCCAGGCTGCCGTGGCCGCCAAAGGCCGCGTCGCCCCGCAACCGCAGCCACAGCCAGGGACCGGCCACCATGGACACGCTGGTACCCAGTGCAAACAAGGCCATCACCATGGCGCCACTGGCCACAGAACCAGCCAAAGCTGCGACCAACAAGGCAGCATACAAAAGCCCGCACGGCAACAAAGCCCACAGCATGCCCAGCAGCAAAGGCGCGCTACCGCTGCGCTGGCCAAACGCGCGCGCGCGCTGCCACACGCCGCGCCCCACGCGCTCCAGCCAGAGCGGCTGCTCGGCCTTGAACAGCAGCAGCAGACCCATTACCAGCGCCGCGACGTGCAGCATGCTCCACACTGGGCGCAGCGCCACCGACTGCACCGTGAGCCAGCCCAAGCCCTGCATAGAAGCCGCCGCCAGCGCGCCCAGGGCCGAATAGCCCAACACGCGCCCGGCCTGAAAGGTAAAGATTGCCTGGTTTTTGCGCGATCCGGCCACCCGGCCTAGTCCGGCGCAGGCAGCACCGCACATAGCCACGCAATGCGGACCGCCCACCAGACCCATCAACAGGGCGGTGCTTGCAAGGGAAATCAGGGCGTTACTCACCCGGCAATGGTAGCTGCGCCTACAGGATTCTGGAGAATCGGTTCAGGTGCAGGTTGGCCTGCAGATGGCGGTCAAACACCATGGCCACGGCGCGCACAAAGAACCAGCCGGTATCGGTGACCTCGATGCTGTCCGCGCCCACCGTGACCATGCCTTGTTCGGCCAGGGGTTTGAGCGCGTCCAGCTCGGAGGCAAAGTAGCGCTGGAAATCCACCAGATAGGCCTGCGCAATCGACTCAAAATGCACCGCGCCCTGGCACATGATGGCCATGATGACGGCGCGACGAAGCAAATCGTCCCGCGTAAGCGCCAGCCCGCGTACGACCGGGAAGCGGCCATGGTTGAGCAGGTCGTAATAGTCGTCCAGGGTTTTGGCGTTTTGGCTGTAGGTTGCGCCCAGGCGCCCGATGGACGACACGCCCAGCGCAATCAAGTCGCAGTCGGGCTGGGTGCTGTAGCCCTGAAAGTTGCGGTGCAAGCGGCCCTGTCGTTTGGCCACGGCCAGCGGGTCATTGGGCAGCGCAAAGTGGTCCATGCCCACATAGACATAGCCCACAGCCATCAAGGCCTCAAGCGACCGCGCCAGCATTGCCACTTTGGCGCTGGCCGTGGGCAGTTCGGCATCGTTGATGCGGCGCTGGGGTTTGAAACGCTGGGGCAAGTGGGCATAGCCGTACAAGGCAATGCGGTCCGGGCGCAACTCGGTAATTTGCGCCAAGGTGCGGTCAAAGGACGCCGGGCTTTGCAGGGGCAGGCCGTAAATCAAATCGACATTGATGGAATCAAAGCCACGCTCGCGGGCAGCATGGACCAGCTTGAACACCTGCTCAGCCGGCTGCACGCGGTGCACGGCTTTTTGCACTGCCGGGTCAAAGTCCTGCACGCCAAAGCTCAGGCGGTTAAATCCCATGCCCGCCAACGCGTCGATACGCGCCACGTCCACCGTACGCGGATCAACTTCGATGGACAACTCCGCGCCCGGCATCCATTGGAAATGCTGATGCAGCAAGGCTATGAGCGCGCGCAGCTCCTCGTCGTTCATGAACGTGGGACTGCCGCCGCCCAGGTGCAGCTGGCTCACAACGCGTCCCTTGCCGATCAGGTCGGTGTGCAGCGCCAGTTCCAGGGCCAGGTAGCGCAGGTATTGTGCTGAGCGACTGTGGTGCTTGGTGATGACCTTGTTGCAAGCGCAGTAGTAGCACAGTGAATCGCAAAACGGAATGTGCACGTACAAGGAAAGGGGTTGGGGTCGCGCGCCCTCGCCATTAAAGCGCTGCACCAGTGTGCGCTTGTACTCTTCGTCACCAAAGGCCTCTACAAAGCGGTCTGCCGTGGGATATGACGTGTAGCGCGGGCCGGCTACATCGAACTTTTGGAGCAAACCAAGTGGCACCGGAATTGGCATGGAATTCATTGAGGTTACTATGGTGATGAGCCTGATAATGTGAGTGAGCTAACGGCTTGTGTATTTGACATGTGTCAACATCCACGGAGAGACCCGAAAATCGGTTCACCAGGAGTAGTCACCCATGTTCGATCCCGCACCCAAGACCCTTGCGAGTCCACCAGCGACTGCAAGGACCCCGGCGCACAGCGCGACGGTCGTACCCATTAGCAGCCACAGCATCAAGGTAGCGTGTTCCAACTGCAATTTGCGCGAACTGTGCATGCCCCTGGGCCTGAACCGCGAAGAGCTCGACCAGATCGACACCGTGATCAACGCGCGGCGTAAGGTCAAAAAAGGTGGCTTGCTGTTTCACAACGGCGAAAAATTCACCAGCCTCTTTGCCATTCGCACCGGGTTTTTCAAGTCCTATGTGGCCTCCGAGGACGGGCACGAGCAGGTCACCGGATTTCAGATGGCCGGCGAGGTGCTGGGCCTGGACGGCATTGCCAGCGATCACCACACCTGCAACGCCGTCGCACTTGAAGACGCCGAGGTCTGCCTCATGCCTTTTGACCGCATCGAGGAGCTCGCGCGCGAGATTCCTTCCATGCAGCGCCATGTGCACAAGATCATGAGCCGTGAAATCGTGCGCGAGAACGGCATCATGCTGCTCTTGGGCAGCATGCGCGCCGAAGAGCGCTTGGCTGCTTTTTTGCTCAACCTGGTAGACCGCCTGCACGCACGCGGTTTTTCACAGTCCGAACTCGTGCTGCGCATGACGCGCGAAGAAATCGGCAGCTACCTGGGCCTCAAGCTTGAGACCGTGAGCCGTGCCTTTTCCAAATTTGCCGACGACGGCCTGGTCGAAGTCGACAAGCGCAATATCCGCATCCTGCGCAGCGACCTGCTGCGTGACATTGTGGGCCGACCCGACTGCGCCTAAGGAAGGGGCCGGCACCCCGGGCGGGACACGCTTAGGGGCCCTACCAAACCGCTTATTGCTTGGACTTGGCCGCCACTCCCGTGGCGGCATGGTTGCGCGCTTGCAAGGCGGGAGCCAGGTTAGTGGGCGCGGCCTCTTGGGTCTGGTTCAGTACTACGCCTTTGCGGTAGTAGTCTTCGTCCACCAATGTGTCCATGCCGATATAGGCCAAGTAAAAGGTGAAGAAGCTGGCAATCACCACCACAGCGGGGCCCGAGACCACCATCCAGACGTGGCCATATTTCCACCAGGGAGCAGAAGAAGAAGTTGTTGTGTTTTGCATAAGAATCCTTAGCGCGGAACAATAAAGACGGATTTTTCGATGACCACGGCCTTGCTGTCCTGGCCGTCGATTTCAAAATGGATCGGGTGCGAGCCAGGGCCAACGGATTCCACCGGCAATTGCAAGCGCACCACCACCCAGCGCGACTGGGCGGCGTCCACCACCAAATCCGGGTCGGTGGCCACGGTCAGTCCGGTCAGGCCATCGGCCTGGATGTGCACGCGCTGGGGCACCTCAGACGCATTCATGATCTGCAGGCGAAAAACATTCTCAATCCGGCCGCCGTCCACTTCGCGCGCCAGCGAAGTGCGGTCGCGTTCCACGTCTACCTTGAAAGGCGGACGGTGCGCCAGGCTGTAGAACATCAGCCCGATGATGGTCCACAAAATCAGGGTGTAGACCAGCACCCGGGGGCGGAGCACGTGGCGCAGGATTTGGCTTTGGGTCCAGTGCTGGTTGACTGCGTTTTCGGTGGAATATTTCACCAGGCCGCGCGGGTAGTTCATCTTGTCCATGACCTCGTCGCAAACATCAGCGCAGGCGCCGCAGCCGATGCACTCGTATTGCAGGCCCTTGCGGATGTCAATACCGGTGGGGCACACCTGCACGCACAGGCTGCAGTCCACGCAGGCGCCCAGGCTGGACTGCGACAGATCGAGTTTTTTGGAGCGTGCGCCCCGGGGCTCGCCGCGCTGCGCGTCATAGGTGACGATGAGCGTGTCCTTGTCGAACATGGCGCTTTGAAAGCGCGCATACGGGCACATGTGCTTGCACACCTGCTCACGCATAAAGCCAGCATTGCCGTAGGTAGCAAAGCCATAAAAGAACACCCAAAACGCCTCCCAGGGGCCCAGGTTTAAGGTAACGAACTCGCGCGCGAGCTCGGCTATCGGCGTGAAGTAACCGACAAAGGTCAAGCCGGTCCATACGCCTACGGCCAGCCAAATGGCGTGTTTGGCGGTTTTGCGCCCAAGTTTGTCCAGCGAAAAGCCGGCTGCGTCGCGGCGCATGCGCGCAGAGCGGTCACCCTCGGTGCGCTTTTCTATCCACAGGAAGATTTCGGTGTAAACCGTTTGCGGGCAGGCGTAGCCGCACCACAGGCGCCCGGCGACGGCGGTAAACAAAAACAAGGAGAGCGCCGAGATCACCAGCAAGCCAGTGAGGTAGATAAAGTCCTGCGGATACAGCACCAGGTTGAAGATGTAAAAGCGCCGCGAACCCAGGTCAAACAGCACCGCCTGGCGCTGGCCCCAGTCCAGCCACGGCAAGCCATAGAACACCAGCTGGGTGAGAAACACGGTGGCCCAGCGGATCCGCGAAAAGAAGCCCACCACGCTGCGCGGATAGATCTTTTGGTGCGCTTCGTACAGCGAGATCAGCTCCGGGCTGGCGCCCTCGGGTGGCGTGATCGGACTGGTGTCGTACGACACCGTAATAGGAATGGTCTTGCGACCAGGCGCAGGGTCAGAGGTCAAAGGCAAAGCACTCGGTAAAAATAGGGCAGCAATAAAAGGCACAGCTGCGCAGGGCTGGCAAAGCAGCGCCAAGGGCTGCGCGCAGTGTCGTACCGACCCGTTGGCCGGCGGTGCGCTGCATCAAGGATTCGACATGCTCCAGACATAGCTTGCAAGCACATGGATTTGGGCTGGGGTCAGCTTTTCCGCCTGCGCGGGCATCTGGTTGACCTTGCCATTGTTGACCATAGCGATGATGGCGTTCTCGCCATAGCCATGCAGCCAAATTTTGTCCGTCAGGTTGGGCGCCCCCAAGGCCTGGTTGCCCTTGCCGTCAGCGCCGTGGCAGGCTGCACAGACGTTGAACTTGGACTTGCCCAAGGCCGCGCGCACCGAATCGTGCGGGCTGGCAGAAAGACTGAGCACGTAGTTGGCGACGTTTTTCACATCGTCAGGCGTACCCACGGCAGCGGCCATGGGGGGCATCTGGCCGATGCGGCCCAGGTTTAAGGTTTCCTTGATCTTGTCCGGGCTGCCGCCATGCAGCCAGTCTGCGTCGGTCAGGTTGGGGAAGCCCTTGGAGCCGCGCGCGTCTGAGCCGTGGCACTGCGAGCAGTTGTTCATGAACAGGCGCTCGCCGATGGCGTGGGCTTGCGGGTCTTTGGCAACCAACTCAGGCGCCATGGCGGTGAACTTGGCGTACAGAGGCGCCTCGGTCAAATTGGCTTTTTTCACCTCGGCCTCGTATTGGCCTACCGCAGTCCAACCCAATTGTCCGGTCGATTTTCCGAGTCCTGGGTAAAGCGCCAGGTAGACAAAACCGAACACCACGGTGATGACAAACAGCCAGACCCACCAGCGCGGCAGCGGGTTATTCATCTCGCGCAGGTCGCCGTCCCAGACGTGACCGGTGCTGTTGTCGTTGGCCGTCATGGCCCGTGCCTTGCCGCTAAACCACAGCAGCAACAGGCAAGCCAGCATACTGACAACGGTGATGGAGGCCACATAGATGGCCCAAAAATTACTGGTGAAATCACTCATATTGCTTCCTTGTGCGTGCGTTTGCCATCAATCCTGCTCAAAAGGCAGCTTGGCCGCTTCGGTGAAATCAGCTTCGCGTCGGCGTGACCACGCCCAACCCACAATGGCGATGAAAATCGCAAAACTCACCACGGTGACCAGTGCGCGCAGGGTATTGACGTCCATAGCGGGCTCCTGTGCTTATTTCAGCGCCAGGCCCAACACCTGCAAATAGGCGATGGTGGCGTCGAGTTCGGTCTTGCCTTGGACATCTTCGCTAGCGCTGGCAATTTCGGCGTCTGTATACGGAACGCCCACACGGCGCAGCGCCGTCATGTGGGCGGGCATCGCTGCCGCGTCCACCGGAGTTGCCGCCAGCCAGGGGTAGGCGGGCATATTGGACTCGGGCACCAGATCACGCGGATTGGTCAGGTGAATGCGATGCCATTCGTCGCTGTACTTGGCGCCCACACGGGCCAGGTCAGGTCCGGTGCGCTTGCTCCCCCATTGAAAGGGGTGGTCATAGACCGACTCGCCCGCCACCGAGTAGTGGCCGTAGCGCAGCGTCTCGGCCCGAAAGGGTCGAATCATCTGCGAGTGGCAGCCGTAGCATCCCTCGCGGGTGTAAATGTCGCGCCCGGCGAGTTGCAGCGCCGTGTAAGGTGCTACGCCCTTGAGCGGCTCGGTCGTCGATCTCTGGAAAAACAGGGGCACGATCTCAACCATGCCGCCAGCCAGCAGCACCAGCAGGATCAGCACAATCATCAGAAAGTTGTTGGTTTCGATTTTTTCGTGCGACAGACTCGAAGTGGAAGTGTCTTTTGCCATGGTTCGGTCCTTCGGGTTTAAGCGTGGGCTGCGACAGCGGGAATCAGCACCGTCTCAGCGCGCCCATTGGTGGCAGTTTTCAGGGTGTTCCACAGCATGATCAGCATGCCACTGAGGTACAGCAAACCGCCCAGCAGACGCAACACATAGAAAGGATAGGTGGCCTTGACCGATTCCACAAAGGTGTAGGTCAGGGTGCCGTCGGCGTTAATGGCGCGCCACATCAGGCCCTGCATCACACCGGCAATCCACATCGCAGCGATATAAATCACGATGCCGATAGTGGCCGTCCAGAAGTGCACCTCAATCGCCTTGACGCTGTACATCTGCTTTTGGCCAAACAGGCGGGGAATCAGGTAGTACATGGAGCCCATGGTCACCAAACCCACCCAGCCCAAAGCGCCGGAGTGCACGTGGCCAATCGTCCAGTCGGTGTAGTGGCTCAAGGCGTTGACGGTCTTGATGGACATCATCGGACCTTCAAACGTGCTCATGCCGTAGAAGGACAGGGACACAATAAGAAAGCGCAGGATCGGGTCATCACGCAGTTTGTGCCAGGCGCCAGAGAGCGTCATGATGCCGTTGATCATGCCGCCCCAGCTAGGAGCCAAAAGAATCAGCGAGAACACCATGCCAACCGACTGGGTCCAGTCAGGCAAAGCGGTGTAATGCAGGTGATGTGGACCCGCCCACATATAGGTGAAGATCAGCGCCCAGAAGTGAACGATGGACAAGCGGTAGCTGTACACCGGCCGGCCGGCCTGCTTGGGGATGAAGTAATACATCATGCCCAGAAAGCCCGCTGTCAGGAAAAAGCCCACCGCATTGTGGCCGTACCACCACTGCACCATGGCGTCTTGCACGCCAGCATAGGCCGAGTACGACTTCATCCATCCCGCCGGAATGGCCGCGCTGTTGACCAAGTGCAGCAAGGCTACAGCCAGAATAAACGCGCCAAAAAACCAGTTGGCCACATAAATGTGCTTTACCTTGCGCATGCCCAAGGTGCCAAAAAAGACGATGGCGTAAGACACCCAGACCAGGGTGATCAGGATGTCGATGGGCCACTCGAGCTCGGCGTATTCCTTGCCCTGGGTGTAGCCCAAGGGTAGCGAGATGGCGGCGGCCAAAATCACCAACTGCCAGCCCCAAAAGGTGAATGCCGCGAGCTTGTCGCCAAACAAGCGTACTTGCGAAGTGCGCTGCACCACGTAGTACGAAGCGGCAAACAGGCCGCAGCCGCCAAAGGCAAATATCACCGCATTGGTGTGCAGCGGCCGCAATCGCCCGTAGCTCAGCCACGGAATACCGAAATTAAGCTCCGGCCAGGCCAGTTGGGCAGCAATGATCACCCCCACGAGCATGCCCACCACACCCCACACCACCGTCATGATGGCAAATTGCCGAACGACGGTGTCGTTGTAGCTTGCTGCCCGCTGATTAGCAATTGCCATACCTGCTTCCTTTGAAATGCTCTTCCGCACGAGTGTGAGGGAAAACCCTTGCTCAGGACTTGACACAAGTCAAACACGCGGCAAAAGACACGTGTCCAGCGTCAAAGAAATCAAGGTTCTCGCAGTATTTTTTCGCCTTCGGCTTCAATGTCTTCGAATTGACCGCGGTCTATGGCCCACCAAAGTCCGACCAAAATTGCAAATACCAGCACGACGGACAGAGGAATAAGCAAATACAAAATGTCCACGCAAGGTCTCCAAGATTCAGGGCGCAGCGTCCACCTGGCCGTACGAGGGGGCAGGGGCCGCCCGTGACAGGCGAAGCGCGTTGCCCACCACCAGCAAGGAACTGGCCGCCATGCCCAAGCCCGCCGCCCAGGCCGGCAACATGCCCGCCACAGCCAGCGGCACGCAAACCACGTTGTACACCAGCGCCCAAGCTAGGTTCTGCCGCACCACCGCCATGGTGCGCCGCGCCAGCAGCACGGTGTGCGCCACGGGCAGCAATTGCGCACCCAGCACCACAAAGTCGGCGCGCGCTTGCGCCAACGCAACCGCCTGCCCCAGCGCAAACGACACTTGGGCGCCGGCCAGCACTGGCGCGTCGTTGAGGCCGTCTCCCACCATGGCCACGCTATGGCCCTGGGCCTGCAAGTCACGCAGAGCCTGCAGTTTGTCGTCGGGCGAACAGCCGCCCCGCGCCTGGGCGATGCCCAGCGTTTGCGCGGCCCGCTGTACGGCTCGGTCGCCGTCGCCCGAGAGCACTTGCACGCCCAAGCCTGCCGCCTTGAGCGCATTCACGCAATCCAGTGCGTCACTGCGCAAGCCCTCTGCCAGCGAGAACGTGGCCAACCAGCCTAGCGCGTCACAGAGCACCACTTCGGTATCAGCATCCGCAGCGCTGGGCAAACCACAAAACGATGCTGACCCCAGGCGCAAGTTCAGCGCCACAACCTCCGCCTTGTCAACTGCAGCGCCATCGGCCTGCACTTGCACCAGACCGCTCAGACCCTGACCGGGCACCTCCACTGCGCTGGCGCAAACCCAGGCAAGACCGGCGTCGTCTTGCGCGCCAGCATCGGCCAGCGCGCGCGACGCCGGATGCAAGGAATGGCGCGCCAGCGCGCCGGCCCAAGCCAGTGCTTGCGCTTCTAAGATACCGGCGCGGGTTTGCACGCCTCGCAGCCAGAGACGGTCCCGGCTTAGGGTGCCAGTTTTATCAAACACCACTGTGTCCACCTGCGCCAGCGCCTCCAGGGCTTGCAGGCGGCGCACCAATATTCCGCCGCCCGCCAGCCGCCCGGCAGCCGCCAGCATGGCTGCGGGCGTGGCCAAAGACAGCGCGCAGGGGCAGGTCACCACCAGCACAGAGACTGCCACCATCAGCGCACGCTGCGGGTCGCGGTCCCACCACCACAGGGCGGCCCCAGCGGCGCTGAGCATCACCCCGAGCAAAAAGGGCTTAGCCAAGCGATCGGCCAGCAATGCCAAAGTCGGTTTAGCGGCCGAGGCGGCCTCCATCAAGGCCACGATCTGGGCAAAACGGGTGTTTTCCGCCACGCGCTGCACCCGCACCCACAGCGTGGCGCCCAGATTAAAGCTGCCGGTCAGCACTTGCGCTCCCACCCCACGCAGCAAGGGTCGCGACTCGCCCGTAAGCAGCGCCTCGTCCACGCTGCTGGCACCCCGCTCCACCACCCCATCGGCGGCGAAAGACTCGCCGCTTTGCACCCGCAGCAAGTCACCCACCTGGATACGGCGCACCGCCACGCGCTCAAAAGTGCCATCCGGCAGCTGTCGCTCGGCACCTTCGGGCAAGCGATTCATAACCGCCTCCAACGCTCCCGCCGTGCGTCCGCGCAAACGCAGCTCCAGCCAGCGCCCGCTCAAGAGGAAAAAAACGAACATGGTGAGCGAATCGAAATACACCTCGCGCCCAAAGATGCCCTGCGGCTCAAAGGTGCCTGCGGTGCTGACGACAAAGGTCACGGCGATGCCCAGCGCCACCGGCAGGTCCATGCCAATGCGCCGCTGGACCACGTCCTTCCAGGCACTGCGAAAAAAACCACCGCAGGAAAAAAATACCACCGGCAGAGTCAACACCCAGGAGGCCCAACGCAAGAGCGCCTCCATCTCAGCGCTCAGGTCGCCCGCGCGCGCCGTATAAGCGGGATAGGCATACATCATCACTTGCATCATGCACAGGCCCGCCACCAACCAACGCCACAGGGAAACACGGAGCTCTAACTTGCGCTGTGCAGCAGCAAAAGCGTCGTTGGCCGGCAGAATCTGGTAGCCGCTGCCAATGACGGCCTGCATCCAGCGCGAGGGCAGCACGGCGCCAGCGCGCCATTGCACTGTGGCGCGCTGGCCGCTGGCGCTGACCGCCGCCGATTGCACACCGGGCACGTGGCGCAAGGCGTCCTCCACCGTGACCGAGCAAGCTGCGCAGTGCATGCCACCCACCACCACCTGCGACTCCCACAAGCCAGCGCCCGCATCAATCAGTCGGCTAAAGGCGCTCCATTCCTGGGGATCATCGAGCAGTTCAAAGTGGGCGCAAGGGGGCATGGATGCAGAGCGCAAGCGCACCGTGGGGGGGGCGCACGGCAGAAAGATCAAAGCTTAGAGTGTGCCTGAGCGCCAAGGCGCGGCGTTGATCCATATCAAAAGCGAAAAACTTTTCACTGCTAACCTCATTGCAATCTCTTTGAAAGGGCTTTTTATGTATTCACGTATCCTGGTCGCTACCGATGGCTCCGAGCTCTCACAAAAAGCGGTCACCAGTGCGGTTGACCTCGCCGCCGCTTGCAAGGCAGACCTGGTGGCATTGCAAGTGGTTGCGCCCTATCCGATTAGCTACTTTGAAGGCGGCATCGCTATGGATGGCGCCGAAATCCAGCGCGTTGAAGCGCTGTGGGCCGACAATGCCAAGGCCAACGTCAACGCTATTGCACAAACCGCGCTGCTCAAAGGCGTCAAGACACAAGCCGTCACCAGCCGCTCGGACGTGGTTTCTAACGCTGTGATTGCCGCGGCCAAAAAGCACGAATGCGACCTGATTGTGATGGCCTCGCACGGCCGCCGGGGATTGTCGCGCCTGCTCTTGGGCAGCGAAACCCAGCAGGTGCTGACCCACGCCACAAGCGCTGTATTGGTCGTCCGCTAAAGGCTTCCTTCAGGGCAAGGGCGCAACAGGCGATGTCTGCTGGGGTACTACATCTTGAAATCGCGCTTGGATCTCCAAGACCTCAGGCCACGCCCCCAAAAATGCGTCGACGCACTGGGGGTCAAAGTGAGCGCCCCTCCCCTCCCGCAAGTAATTGGCAGCCTCCTCCAAAGTCCAAGCGTGCTTGTAAGGACGCGCCGAACTGAGCGCGTCAAAGACATCGGCCACGGCCACAATACGGCTGAAGATCGGTATGTCCTGTCCCTTGAGGCCCTGCGGGTAGCCGCTACCGTCATATTTTTCATGGTGTCCAAGCGCAATCGCCGCACCGGCTTGCAGCAAGAGCGAGCTGCTTCCCTTGAGTAGGTCGTAACCCAGGGCCGCATGGCTGCGCATCAGGGCCAGTTCCTCAGGGTCGAGCTTGCCCGGCTTGAGCAAAAGCCGGTCTGGAATGGCCACCTTGCCAATGTCATGCATGGCCGCAGCATCAAACAGCAACTCCTGGTCTGGAGCCGGGAGCCTCAGCTCGCGTGCAATCAATCTCGAATAATGCGACATCCGCAAAATATGCATGCCGGTGTCGGCGTCGCGGTGTTCGGCGGCTTTGGCTAGGCAGACCACGGTCTCACGTTCTCGCGCGCGCACCTCTTGCGTGGCAATGCGCACGCTCTCGGCCAGCCAGGCGGCCTGATCGGTGAGCCTGCGGGTGGCGTCACTGAGTTTGAGCAGGTTTTTTGCGCGAGCCAGAAACTCGACAGGATCGACCGGCTTGGACAGAAAGTCGTCCGCACCCGACTCCAGCGCTCGGTAGCGCACGGCGCGCTCGTCGTTGGCTGTGACCATCAGCACCGGAATGGTCTGCAAGCCAGGAATAGCCCGAAATTGGCGGATGAACTCCAGCCCGTCCATCTCCGGCATCATGAAATCGACCACGGCCAGGTCCACTGGCGTGTGGCGGACAAACTCCAGCGCCAGCAGCGGATCGGTAAAACCATGCGCCTGGGCGGGCGCCAAGCGCTTGACCAGGGTGCCAAGCATGCGCAGGTTGACATCGGTGTCGTCGACGATGAGCACTCGCTGGTTCACGGCGGAAGTCTTTCAGGCGTTTGGTTCAAAAATCGGCATACATTGCCATAGCACTAGCATAACTTCTTGCGCGGCAACTGCGGTTCTCGCCTATTGCGGGGCACGCTGGCGCCCGGCCCACGCCCACAACAGCGCTCCGCCCAGCACCATGGGCACGCACAGCCACTGGCCCATGCTCATGCCCATCGACAAAATGCCCAGATGTGCATCGGGCTCGCGGAAAAACTCGGAAACAAAGCGAAACACGCCGTAGCCCAACAAAAATGCCGCCGCCACCCGACCCTGCTTGGGCGTGCTCGCCGCGTACCACCACAGCAGCACAAAAAGCAACAGGCCCTCGAGCAAAAACTGGTAGATCTGGGAGGGGTGGCGCGGCGCGGCGCCCGCGCCGCGAAACACCATGGCCCAGGGCAAAGCGGGGTCAGCCAGGCGGCCCCACAATTCGCCGTTGATGAAGTTACCCACGCGCCCCGCCGCCAGGCCAGTGGGCACGCAGGGCGCCACAAAATCGGCTACCTGCCAAAAAGAGCGCTGCCGCGAATAGGCGAACCAGGCCATTGCAGCAATCACGCCGAGCATTCCGCCATGAAAACTCATGCCGCCCTGCCACACGGCCAAAATTTCCAGGGGATGGCTGGCGTAGTGCAGCGGCTTGTAAAACAGGCAGTAGCCCAGGCGCCCGCCTAGCACCACACCCATCACGCCCAAAAACAGGATGTCCTCCACCTCGCGGTACGCCCAGGGCGTTTGACCTAGTCCGCTGGCAAAAGGGGCGTGACGTAAGCGCCGACTGCCCAGCCACAAAAACAGGCCAAAGGCCGCCAAGTAGGTCAGGCCGTACCAGTGCACGGCAAGTGGCCCGACTTGCAGGGCGATAGGGTCAATTTGGGGATGGATCAGCATGGGTCTATTGTGCCCGCACTGGCGTGCAGCACCCCCAAAGCGGACAGCGCGGTGCCCTAGAATCGCGCGAACCATTACTATTTACGATATGGAAACGCAAAAAACTATAAAAGCCATATTGACACAACTCGGTTCTGTGGTCGTAGGCAAACCGCGACAGTTGCAAGACGCTTTGGCCTGCTTGCTCGCCGGGGGCCACTTGCTGATTGAAGATGTGCCCGGCGTGGGCAAGACCACGCTGGCGCACTCCTTGGCCAAAACTCTGGGTCTGCAATTTTCCAGAGTGCAATTTACGTCGGACCTGATGCCCGGCGACCTGTCGGGCGTGTCGGTGTACGAGCAGGTGAGCGCGCGCTTTGTGTTCCACCCCGGCCCAATATTCGCCCAAATCTTGCTGGCCGACGAGATCAACCGGGCCAGCCCCAAAACGCAAAGTGCCCTGCTTGAAGCCATGGAGGAGCAGCAACTCAGCATCGAAGGCCAGACATACGCCCTTCCTCAGCCATTTTTCGTGATCGCCACGCAAAACCCGCTTGACCAGATTGGCACACACGCGCTTCCCGAATCGCAGTTAGACCGCTTTTTGATGCGCATCTCACTGGGCTACCCCGACCGCCAGGCCGAACGCTTGTTGCTCTTGGGCCAGAACCGCCGCCACCTGTCAGACGCCGTGCCTGCAGCTGTGACGCCGGCGCAATTGCGTCAAATGCAAGCCGCCGTGCACGCGGTACATGCCTCGGACGCTTTGCTGGACTACGTGCAAGACTTGGTCGAGGCCACCCGCTCTGGCCAGTGGTTTGTGCAGGGCCTGAGCCCACGCGCGGGCATGGCCTTGCTGCGCGTGGCCAAGGCACGAGCGCTCTTGCAAGGACGCGACTATGTGGCGCCTGACGACATACAAGACGTGATTGGTCCGGCCACTGCGCACCGCCTGGTGGCGCTGCCGCGCGCCGGGCGCGACGCCTTGGCCCAGGTGCGCGCCATGGTGGAGGCTCTCCCGCTGCCATGAGCTCGCTGACATGAATCCGCTGCGCTGGGCCAGAAGCCGTTTTCGACGGTGGTGGCAGTCGCGTCTTCGGCCCAGCGACCGCCAGACGCTGACACAGCGCAACGTCTATATCGTGCCCACGGCCCCGGGCCTGCTGCTGGCCGTCACTTTGGTGCTGCTGCTTGCGGCATCCATCAACTTTCAGCTCAACCTGGGTTACGCCCTGACTTTTTTGCTTGCAGGCTGCACCCTAGTGGGAATGCACCTAGGCCACGCCACGCTGCGCGGGCTTGACCTGCACTTACTCACCCCAAAAGCGCAGTTTTTAGGCGCCAACGCCACGCTGGCTGTGCAGTTGCGAAACCCCGACCGGTCCCCGCGCTACGGCGTGGGTCTGGCGGTTCGCGGCAGCAAGGACTGGCTCTGGAGCGAGGTGCCGGCCCAGGGCAGCTGTACGCTGCAACTGCCCTGGCAAACGCCCCACCGCGGCCAGGCTGCACTGCCCTTGCTCCTAGTGGAAAGCCACTTCCCGCTGGGCGCATTTAGGGTGTGGACGGTGTGGCAGCCAGCCTCTGCACTGTTGGTCTACCCGCGCCCCGAAGCCGATGCGCCGGCCCTGCCTGCGGCCCCTAGCCCGGCGCGCTCCGGTGTGGCCGCGCAGACAGCCAAGCGGACAGATGGCCAATGGGACGGCCTGCGCCCCTACATCCGGGGTGATGCGCTCAAACACATTGCCTGGAAGCCGTCAGCCAAAGCCATGGCCTCGGGCTCTGGCGCCTTGGTCAGCCGGGAAGCGCAGGCGCCACAAACCTCGCAAGCGGCAGACCTGTGGCTGGACTACGGTGCCACGGACCTGTCTGACAAGGAGGCGCGGCTGTCTCGGCTATGCGCTTGGGTGTGCAGTGCCGAGCTGCAGGATCTACGCTACGGCCTGCGCCTGCCCGGTGTGCACATAGCGCCAGCCACCGGCGCGACACACTTGAAGCACTGCCTGGAGGCACTGGCGCTGTGCTAGGCGCAGCCGCTGCGTCGCGCGTACTGGCTCGCCTGCAGGCGCTGCCGCCGCAAACCCGTGAGACGCTGTTTGTGCTAACGGTGGTGGCTTGGGTGCTGCTGCCCCATCTGGCGCAACTCCCGGCCTGGGCCAGTGCGCTAGCGGCACTGCTGCTCTTGTGGCGTGCCCACCTGGCCTTGGCAGGTGCCGCTCTGCCCGCGCGCCTCACGCTAGTCGCGCTGCTGGGCCTGGCCGTGGCTGGGACGCTGGGCACGTACCGCAGCCTGGCCGGAAGTGAGGCTGGTGTCACGCTGCTGGTCTTGCTGCTAGCGCTCAAGACCCTGGAATTGCGGGCCCGGCGCGATGCTTTCGTGGTGTTTTTTCTGGGCTTTTTCACTGTGCTGACGCAGTTTCTCAACTCGCAGTCCCTGGGCACAGCAGCTTATATGCTGGTGGCTATGCTGGGTTTGCTTACGGCCCTGGTGAGCGCCCAACTGGCCGGCAGCGCCAGGCCACTGCGGGTGGCCGCGCGCACTGCGGCGCGCATGGCGACGCTAGGGCTGCCACTCATGGCGCTGCTGTTTGTCTTGTTTCCCCGCATTGAGCCCCTGTGGGCTGTAGGCGAGGGGCCGCCGCGCGCGCGCAGTGGCCTGTCTGCCACCGTGTCGGTAGGCAGCATGGCCGAACTGGCGCTCGACGACAGCGTGGTGCTGCGCCTGCGTTTTGAGACACCACCCGCGCTGGGCAGTGCCTTGTACTTTCGGGGGCCGGTGCTGTCGCGTTTTGACGGGCGGCAGTGGCTGCCCTCGGGGGAGGCCACCGCCCTTGAAGCTCCCACCCCTGACGCACTGCAAACCCAAGGCGCGCCGCTGCGCTACGAAGTCACCCTGGAGCCCAACTCCCATCCATGGCTGCTGGTATTGGACGCCACACCAGACGCCCCGCGGGCGCCAGACCTGCGCGCCCGTGCGACACCCGACTTGCAGTGGACGGGCGACACGGGCGCAAACACGCTGCGGCGCTACCAAGCACAAAGCTTTTTACAGTTCCAGTACGGGCCACGGCAGTGGCGCCCAGAGTTAAGCGCGTACACCGCCCTGCCATCGGGCGGCAATCCGCAAACACTGGCCTGGGCCGCAGAGTTGCGAGCGACTGCAGCCCTGGCCAATGCCGACGCCCGCAGCTTGAATGCTGCCGTTTTAAAGCGCCTGGCCAGTGGTCAATACGGCTACACCCTGAGCCCCGGGATCTATGGCGAACACACGGCGGACGAATTCTGGTTTAACCGCAAAGCCGGATTTTGCGAACACATTGCATCGGCCTACGTGGTGCTAATGCGCGCCATGGGCGTGCCCGCGCGCCTGGTCACCGGCTACCAGGGCGCGCAGCGCAATGCAATCGACGGTTACTGGACCGTGCGCCAAAGCGACGCCCATGCCTGGGCCGAAATCTGGCAGGCAGGCCAGGGCTGGATGCGCGTGGACCCGACGGTTGCCGTATCCCCCTGGCGCCTGGACACAGACACGCGGCTGGCAGCGCCCAGTGGACCGGTGGCCCAGCTGCTTGGACGGGTTGGGCCGGGCGTCTGGGGCACGATGCGCACAGCCTGGGACGCGGTCAACAACCAGTGGAACCAAAGCGTACTCAATTTTGGCAAGGGTGCGCAGATCGCGCTGCTCAAGCGCATCGGTATTGACGCGCTCAACGGGGAAGACCTGACATCGGTATTGAGTTATGCGCTGGCCGCAGTATTGGCAGTCGGCGGTGCGCTGGGCGCGCTGTGGGCGGCCTGGCCAGCGCGCCTTGCAGACCCCAGCCAGGTCTTGCTGCGCCAATTGCACCGGCGCCTGCTAGACCTTGGCCTGCCGCTGCCGGCCCACCTGCCGCCGCGCCAGATCGCGCAGCGGCTTGTCCAGCACTTTGGCGAGGCGGCTGGGCCGGTTAGCGATTGGTTGCTGCAGTTTGAGCGCTGGCGCTACGGCCCGCGCAGCGACGCTGCGGCGGGGCTGCCCTTGCTACGAGCCCAATGGGCGGCGCTGGTTTGGCCCCAGCGCATAGCGCCAAGCAAAGCAAGCCCAAGGCGCGTGCCTTTATAAATTTCAGTTCGTGCCGATGTCCGATGGCGGGCTTACGCGCCGCAACCAGCGGGGTTGCGGCGCGTAAGCCCGGTTCGGCCCTTCAAAGGCAATACCACCATGAACATCACCCTGGCTTTACTGACTTTTTTCTTCTTTGCCGCTGTGCTCGGGGTGGGGATTTTTTACTACCTGACGCTGCAAAACCTGGCCCATATCCGTCGCGAAGTGGACCGCCTTCAGATCCGGGCCCGTGCCGAACGCGCCAGTGGCATGCTGCGCGCCGAGCGTTCGCGCTGCCAGCAAGAACTCCAGGCCCTGGAAACCGACCTGGGTGCCACCGAGCGCGATGCGCTCACGCCGCAAGAACTGACCCTGGTAGACAACTACCGCGAGTCGATCAAAGAGTGCGTTGATGCGCTCAAAAGCGCAGGCGACTGGTTGGGCCTGCCTTTTGACCTGGAATGGGTGGATGTCTTGCAGCGCCTGCCGCGCTTGCAGGCGCTGTACCGGGCTTCGCTGGATAATCAAGCAATCAGCACGGTAGAAGACGCCAACGCATCGCGGACCAGTACCGCATCTGCGCCGGTGCTACTGACAGACAGCGCTGCTGCCAGCAAACACCACTAAAGGAATTGCCGAATGCGAATTTGGATGCAAGCCGCCGCCGCCGCACTGGCTATGTTGACGTCTGGCGCTCACGCCGGCGCGTGGGAAGACGGCTACGCCGACTACCAACGCAAAGATTACGCCGCCGCTGTGGCCAAGTGGCGCGGCATAGCGCAATCGGGCAACCGAGAAGCGCAGTCTCTATTGGGTGTCATGTATGCCTTTGGCCAGGGCGTGCCGCAAGACTATCCGCAGGCCATCAAATGGCTGCACATGGCCGCAGCCCAAGGCGAGCCCAAAGCCATGCTCAAGCTCGGCAGCATGCACGCCAACGGCCAGGGCTTTACCCGCGACCACCAGCGGGCCGTCATGTGGTTTTACATGGCCTCTGAAGGAGGAAACCCCAAGGCAGCCAAGGAAATGGCAAAGTCCGCCAGCGAAATCAGCAACAGCGACTTGGCCGCAGCCAAGCGCATGGCGCAAACCTGTATCAAACGGGAATTTCAGGGCTGCGAATGAGCCGATGTAGCCCTAAGGCGCCGACAGCCTCAGAGCATCTGCGCCTCTAAAGCACGCCGACTGCGGCACAGCAGCGGGGATTTGAACCCCACCACCAGCGGCTTGCGGCTACTGGCCTTCCTTGAACTTGACCGTAATGCTGATCCGGCGGTTGCGCGGGTCTTTCGGGTCGTTCGGGTTGAAGGGCGCGGTATCGGCCACGCCTTCAATTTGCACAAAGCGGTCAGGTTTGATGCCGTTTTTCTCGAGCGTAGCGCGCGTAGTCTCCGCCCGGTCTGCCGACAGTGACCAGTTGTTTTTGCCCTCTTTGTTGGCAAAGCCCACGCTATCGGTGTGGCCGCGCACGCTGATCTTGTTGGGCATGGCGTCTAAGGACTTGGCAATTTCACCCAAAAGCGCCTGCGCCTTGGGTTGGAGCTTGGTGGTGCCCAGCGGGAACATCGAAAAATCGGCCTTGTCGATCACCTCGATGCGCAAGCCTTCTTTGTCGCGCACAAATTGCACCTGGTTTTTGACCTGGTCCAAGGCCGGGTTGGCGGCGAGCTGCTCTTTGACTTCTTTTTCCAGCTGGTCGAAACTGGCGCTGTCTTTGGACTGGCTACCGCCCTGGCCGTCGGTCTGGTTTTGGTTCTTGGCGTCGTTTTCGCGCGCATTTTCGCTGTTGGGCGAGGGGTCGTTCTCGGTCGGACCGCCTTCTGAGCGCGGCGTCAGGCGTTCCATGGGTGCGGTTTGCTTGGCGGTGTAGGGGAAACCGTCAGGGTCGATGATGGAGCGTCCACCCATAATGCCGTTGGAGCCCGCCAGCGCACCCATGGTGATCTGGCTTTGCGACGCCGGTTTGAAGTAGTCAGCCACGCTCTTGCGCTGCGAGTCGTTGGTAGCGCCCAAAATCCACATCAACAAAAAGAAGGCCATCATGGCCGTCATCATGTCGGCCAGCGCGATTTTCCAGGCCCCACCGTGGGCGCCGCCGTGGCCGGCCGCAATTTTCTTGACGATGATGGGCGCCAGCGCCGCCTCGGCCGGGGGCGCCTCTACGTCCTCAGGCGCTACTGCAGGCGCACCTTCGGCGGCAGCGTCGGCTGCCAGTTTTTCCTCTTCGCTGGCAGGAGCCGCCTCAGTGGCCATGCTTATTTACCCCGCAAACCGTCAAACACTTCGGCGAAGCTAGGTTGGTTGTGGTGGCTGATGCACACGCGCGCGGCCTCCAAAATCAGGGGCATGGGGTGGCCATGCATGGTGCCGATGATGATTTGCTTGACCACGCCGTACATGCAGGCCTCGTCCTCGATGATCTGCGCCAGGCGCTTGGCAAAGGGCTCAAAAAAGCCGTAAGCCAAAAACACGCCAATAAAGGTACCCACCAGCGCTGCGCCCACCAAACCACCCAAAATAGCCGGAGGCTGGTCGATCTGCTCCATGGTTTTCACCACACCCATCACGCAAGACACGATGCCCAGTGCGGGCAAGGCGCCCGCCAAGGTGCCAATGGCGTCCGAGGCCTTGAGTTCGTCATGGTGGTGCGACTTGATAGAGCTGTCCATCACCTCTTCCACAGCCATGGGGCTGAGAGTTCCCTGCGAGACCACCATCAAGCGCACGGTGTCTGTAATCAGGTGCAGCAAGGCGTGGTCGGCCAAAATTTTGGGGTATTCGCTGAAGATGGCGCTGGATTCAGGGGTCTCGATGTGGGCTTCCAGGGCTACGGCACCTTCAGCCTTGAGCGTTTTCATCACCTTGGAGACGCAAAAAATCGTGTTGAGATAATCGTCCTTGTGGTACTTGGAGCCCTTAAACGTGCGGCCAATGCCGGCAAACACTGCCTTCACCACGTCTGGACTGTTGCCGATCAGCATGCCGCCAATGGCTGAGCCCAAAATACACCAACCCTCAATGGGTGCGGCGTGGATAAAAGGCGCCATACTGCCACCGCCTACAAGGAAGCTGCCGAACACGCAGACATTCAAAAACACGATTCCGATGATGCCAAACATAGTCGTTCCCAAAAAAGGACAGTGGACGACCCGCGCTTGGGTCCGTCCACCTGGTAAACACCGCCCTCACCGAGCGTATGCGTAAAAAAACCTTCGCAGCCTGCTTATGCAGGCGGCCTTGCGGTGCTGCGCGCTAGTGAACCTGGGCGCTTGCCTGGGTGGGCAAGAGCGATGGCACTTCTTGCCATGCACTGCGAATTTCCGTCATCAAACCGTGGATTTCCTGCAATACCGCCATGTCGTTGTGGGCATTGGCGAAAATCAGACGGCGGGTAACGTAGTTGTACAGGTCATTCAAATTCTGTGCCAACTCTCCGCCCTTGGCGAAATCGAGCGAACCCTGCAAACCAATAACGATTCGACTGGCGCGGGCAATGCATTTGCACTTTTCCTGGATCGCGCCATGGGCCAAATGGCCTTGGGCTGCCACCAAGGTGTCGGTCAGGCCGTCAAAAAGCATCTGAATCAGGGCCACGTTGTTGGCCACAGAAGCTTGGGATGCCAGGTTGTCTGAGCCATAAGATTCCATGGCTTTAAACTGAAGTCGCATGTCGGTTTCTCCTACTGGGTTTGCGTACCCTTTAGGTATCGGCCCGGTCGGAAAAAACTTGAGGGCATGCGCCCTGTGCGCGTCAAGCATCGCGGCGTGCCCGTGCCGTGGCCGGTTTTTCGGCCACTTCGATCTTCAAGCTCAACCGCAGCTTTTTGACAATAGCGGTGAGCAGTTGGCTGATGCGCGACTCGGTCACGCCCAAAATTTCGCCAATTTCCTTCAAGTTGAGTTCTTCAACGTAATACAAAGACATCAGCAACTGGTCGCGCTCGGGCAGCTCGACGATGGCGTCGGCCACCGCGCCCATGAACTGCTGGTGCTCCACGATGGCATCGGGCTGGCGCGAGCGCTCATCGGCAATGCCCAGCACCTCGTCGGTCATCACCTCCATGGACAGGGTCTCAAAGCGCTTGGCATTGCCCCGGCGTTTTTGGAACAAATCCAGGTCGTCGCCCATGTGGTCAGCCAGCTCGGACTGCGTAGGCGCACGCCCCAGTTCGCTGGCCAGGGCGTTGGTGGCCTGGTTTTCTGATTTATTGAAGGCCACGGCCGAGCGCGGCAAATAGGACATCTGGCGCACCTCGTCCAATATTGCGCCACGCACGCGGCTTAAGGCAAAGCTCTCGAACTCGATGCCCTTGGTCGGGTTGTAGGCGCGGGCGGCTTCCAGAAGGCCAATCATGCCGACCTGGATCAGCTCGTCGAGTTCCATAAAGGGGGGAATACGCACCTTGAGGTGCAGCGCCACCCGTTTGACCAGGCCCAGATGCGCCAACACCAGCGCTTCGCTGTTGTCCTGCGCGTCCTCGTAAAGGCGGGTGTTGACGGCCATGGGCGATCAGGCCTGGTAGCGCACCAGGCGTTCGACAAAAAACTGCATGCCACCTGAAAAGTTGGCAATTGGGGCCATCTGAGTGACCGATTTGGCCAAGCGCTTGAAGTCGCGCGCGCTGTTGCTGCGCGGGGCAAACTCCATGACCGGCTCGTATTTCTTGTGCGCGGCCAAAATCTGCTCGTCGTTTTCGATGGAGCCCAGGTAGTGGGTGGTGAAGTTCAGAAACTGCGCGCACACCTGGTTGATGCGGCGAAACAGGTTTTGGCCGTCGGCTTGGCTGTTGACCGCGTTGGGAATGACATAGATCTCATTGAGGTCGTAGTCTTGAATCAAAACCTTGATAGTGCCGTAGGCGTCAGCAATCGACGACGGATCGTCGCGCACGACGATAAAGCGGCGCTGGCAGGCGCCCATAAAGGCCAGCACCGAGGGCGAAATGCCGGCAGCCATGTCCACGATCAAGTAGTCAATATCATCTTCCAGAGCGCTAAAAGCCTGCACGATGCGCGAGGCCTGCACGCGGGTCAGGGCGGCAAGCTCTTTGACGCCCGAGGCGCCCGGCACGAGCATGACGCCGTGGCGCGAGGTGACGGTAATTTCTTGCAGCGTCTTTTGGCCACTCATGAAGTGGCTCAAGTTAAACGGGCAGGCGCAACCCAGGGCAATCTGCGAATTGGCCAGACCGAGGTCGGCGTCAAACAGCATTACCCGATGGCCCATCATGCTCAGGGAAATGGCCAGGTTCACGGCCACGGTGGTTTTGCCCACACCGCCCTTGCCACTGGCGATGCCAATGACTTCTGTACGAACTGACTTTTGCATTGTGTTTTTCTAGTTTCTCAATTGAACGGCCCCCGCAAACCACGGGGGCTTGCGGGCGCAGAAAGTCGGGGTGTCGGTGGCTGCAGCTTAAAGGGCATGGGTTTTGCCACCTGAATGGGGGCAATCGCCTCGGGCACACGGGAAAGCTGGGCCACTGCCATTTCTACCAGAGCGCTGGTGCTCAGATCGCGCTTGAGCGCGTTGACTGAGGCCCCATCGCTCGCTGCAGAAAGCGACAAAAAATTATCGCAGAGAAATTCGACCAAAGGCCAGGGCTGGACCGACTCGTCCAATTTACTCACCATCAAGCTGTTCCAGCGGATGCCTGAGCTGCGCAGCACGCGGCGCAAGGTGGCCGAGGACGCATCGGCCGAGACCACCGCATGGGCCTCGCAGGCCGGGCAAGCGGTCTGGACTTCGGTAATGCGTTCGGCCATCTGACTGCCGGAGCTGTCAATCAGTACCAGACCACGCGCGCTCAGGCGGTTAAGCACTGCCACCAGCGCTGCCGGTGTGTCGGCGCGAAAGCATTCCACGCCGGACTGGGCTGCGAGGGTCTGGGTATGGGCCCAGGCGCCTGTGCGGTCGTCTTGGTAACTGACGATGGCCACTTTATCGGCGCCCATCTGGGCGGCGCCTTGGGTGGCCAGGCGCATCACCATCATGGTTTTGCCCGAACCCGAGGGGCCAGCAATCAGGTGCACGCCGGTTTGGGGCAAGGCCACACTGGGGCGCCGGGCAATGTCTTCGAGCTGGTTGCGCACGGCAGATAGCGCCTCGTGCTCGCCACGCATGTCTTTCACGGTGTCGAGCAGCAAAGTGCGCAGGCCAGTGGGCATGCCGGCCTGGGTGAACGAGGTCATCAGGTCTTCGACTTCGACTGAGAGGTTCAGGGTGGCCTGCCAGCCGGTGGTTTTTTGACTCAGACTGATTTCGCGGCGCAGGCTGGCGAGTTCGTCACGGATCAGGTCCATGATTTCGCGGCTACGCAGGTAGTCGCGCTCGTCGTCCACCTTGGCAAGCGTAGGCTCCTTGCGGGCAGTTTGCAGCTCTTTGCCGGGTGCTTGTGCTTGGGCTAGGTGCTGTGCAAACGCCAATGTGGCAGAGGCAGGTGCCACCACCGGAACGCTTTGGTACGCTGGCGCAACGGTGGAATCCAGCGTCTGCTCGTCAATGTCCAGGGCCACCACCAGCTCGGTTTGTCCGCCCACGGTGTGGTTAGAGATCACCAGCACGTTGCGGCCATACAGCGCCATAGCGCGCTCGGTAGCACTCTTGGTGTCGTTGGCGAGGATACGTTTTAGTTCCATGGCAGTCTTCGGTTGGAATGGGGTGGGGCGAGGGCGGGCTTAGGGCGGCGGCGCGGGCTTAGCGCCCTAGCGGCGAACCTCGGTGGGTTTGGTTTCGGCGTGCACGGTGTGGATCACCTTGACCGACTGATCGTCCGGAATTTCGCCATAGGACAGGATGACGAGTTCGCTCACGCGGTGGCGGACCGACTTGGACAACCAAGGGCGGATCGCCGGGGACACGACCAGCACTGCGTTGTGACCCTGGTCTTCGACCGACTTCGTACCCTCGCGCAACGCGCTAAACAGGCGCTCGGCCAGGCCGGGTTCGATCACCATGTTCTGGCCTTGCTGCAACACGTTGTGCAGCAACTGCTCCAGACCGGGGTCCAAGGTCATCACCGACAGAGTTTCCTTGTCATCGACCAGGCCTTGCACAATCATGCGGCCCAGGCGCGGGCGAACCAATGCGGTGAGTTGTTCAGGGTCTTGGGTGCGGGCGGCCACTTCAGACAGGGTTTCGACGATGGTGCGCATGTCACGAATGGACACTCCGTCGCCCAGCAGGCTTTGCAGGGTGCGGGTCAGCACACCCAGCGAGAGTTTGGCCGGCACCAGGTCTTCCACCAATTTGGGGGACTTGGCGGTCAATTTGTCGAGCAACTGCTGCACTTCGTCGTGGCTAAGGAGGTCCGAGGCGTTGTCGCGCAGCACTTTGTTCAGGTGAGTGGCCACGGCGGTAGCGGCGTCCACCACGGTGTAGCCCAGGGCGCGTGCATGGTCGCGCTGAGAGGGCTCAATCCATACGGCTTCCAAGCCAAACGCGGGTTCCTGGGTGGGCGTGCCTTCGAGCGTGCCGTAGACCTGCCCGGGATTGATGGCCATTTCGCGGCCCACTTTGACCTTGCCGCGGCCCCGGATCACGCCTTTGAGCACGATGTGGTAGCTGTCGGGGTCAATGCTCAAGGCGTCGCGGATGCGCACTGGCTGGATCAAAAAGCCCAGTTCGGCCGAGAGTTTCTTGCGCACGCCCTTGACGCGGGTCATGAGCTGGCCGCCGGTATCGGCATTGACCAGGGGAATCAGGCCGTAGCCAATTTCCAGGCCCACCAGGTCAACCTGGTCGAGATCTTCCCAATCGAGTTCCTTGACGGGCTCGGGCATGGCTGCCGCCGCAGCAGCGAGTTGTTCGGGCGAATCGCTAGCAGCGGCTTGGCGCCGCAGCACCAAAAACCCCAGACCGGCAGAACCCGCCGACAAGATGATAAACACCACATGCGGCATGCCAGGCACCAAGCCCAGAATGGCCATGATGGAGGAGGTGACAAACAGCGCCGTGGGATTGCCCAGCTGTGTGCCGGCCTGCTCGGCCATGGATTCGGTGGTGGTGACACGGGTCACCACGATGGCAGTGGCCAGCGACAGCAGCAAGGACGGGATTTGCGCAACCAGGCCGTCGCCGATGGTCAGCAAAGAATAAATACGACCGGCTTCGCTCAAAGACAGGCCATGCTGGCCAATACCAATGGCCAGTCCGCCGATCAGGTTGATAAACAGAATCAGCAAGCCGGCAATGGCGTCACCGCTGACGAATTTGGAAGCACCGTCCATGGAGCCGAAGAAATCCGACTCTTGCGCCAGCTCAGCGCGACGGGTTTTGGCCGTTTCCTGGTCGATCACGCCGGCATTGAGGTCGGCATCAATGGCCATTTGTTTGCCCGGCATGGCGTCTAGGGTAAAGCGGGCGTTGACCTCGGAGACGCGGCCTGCGCCCTTGGTCACCACAAAGAAGTTCACGATCATCAGGATCGCAAAAATGATGAAACCCACCACGTAGTTGCCGCCAATGACGAACTCGCCAAAGGCCGCCACCACCTTGCCCGCAGCCTCGTGGCCTTCGTGGCCGTTGACAAGAATGACCCGGGTGGACGCCACATTGAGCGCCAGGCGCAGCATGGTGGCAAACAGCAACACCGAAGGAAAGGCAGAAAATTCAAGGGGTTTGCGGATTTTGATGGCGATCATGATGATCAGCACGCTCGACGCAATATTGAAGGTGAACAGCACATCCAGCAGCATCGGGTGCAGTGGAATCACCAGCATGCCCATGATCAACAGCACCAAAGCGGGAATGCTCAGGTCGTTGTAGTTGAACTTCGACAGGTTTTGTCGAATGTTTGACAGGGTCAGCGTGCTCATGGACGGATATTCATGAAAATCAGGACCTTAGGCCGGGATGTGGTGGAATTGCGCTTGCATAAACGCCTTGAACGCAAGCTCCATGCCACTCTTTTCCGACAGAAAAACCAGGGCCTGCGCAGCACCCGGGTGGCAAGCTTTGTCCTGTCACGCTTCTTGCATCACTGCGGGCACTGGCCACGCGGTGTGGCCTTCATCAGAGCAATGTTTACATGGAATCGAATTTCAGTTTTTTGGCCAGCCGTGCCATTGTTTCCCCAGCAATTGAGGCCCCAACGGTCACAGCCCCTGCGCATACACCCTCAGGCCTGGGCGACTTTGCCGAGGTGTTCAACGGCCAAGCCCTCAAGGCACAGCGGCAAAACCTTGCCGATCTATTGAACGACCAAGCCCCCAAGACACAGCGGCAAGACCTTGCCGCCCGGGATGCGCCTGGCCAGGGCCTGCGGGTCCGGCCCCTGGGCAGCAAGCTCAACATCATTACCAGCGACGCCCCGCTGCCCGATATGGACAGTCTGGCCCAGTTTGCCCGCATGCAAGGCCTAGACGAAGGCGCAGTGCAAGCCCTGTTTGGCACGCCCAGCATAGCCACCAAAGGCGCGGTGCTGAGAGCGGGCGCACCACCCAAGCTAGCCACCGCAGCTCCGCAAGACCCGGCCAGCGCACTGGCCAGTGCCGCACCCTCCACCGTCGCCGTAGGCGCTGCCTTGGCGCCCACACCCGCGCCAGCCTACGTCGAGGCAGTTGACCCAGGCCTTGCCCAACTGTCTGGCGCAGCCTTAGACAAAGACCAGGCAGCAGCGATTGCGCCAGAGGCAGCCAACGAGAGCGCGTTGACAGCAGTCAACACCCTGAATTTTTCGATACCCCCCCCTTCCACGGTCGCTCCAGTGATCACGCCACCCTCCCTTTCCAAACTGACCGTGCCCGCGTCCCTGGGAGTCAAGGAAATCAGCGTATCGCTGGGCCTAGCCCCGACAGCGCTAGGCATGGTCGCCGGTACACCTGAGCTTGCGGCGGCGCCCGCGGCGCTAGGCCTGGCCACCACCGCCGTTCAAACCAGCCTGATGCCCATGGAGTCGCAAGCCTGGATCGGCAGCGCGCCGGTGGCCCAAGTCGATGTCAACGCCGCCATAGCGCCCCTGGCGCCACAAGACGCGGTGCGCCTGACGCTGGCCATGCCCGCGCCCGAGATCACCAAACGCCTGGCGCAAATGTCAGGCACCGGCAAAGAGACGACCTGGGCAGCGCTGCTGGCCTCAGGCCCGGTGGCCAAAGACCTGCCCGCGGCGCCTGAGACGGTGACCCTGGAGCTGCCCGCTGGCTTTGACCCCGAGTTGTTGGCCAGCGCCACTGAACCCAATCCAAGCGACCTATTGACGCAAGCAGGAACTGCATCGCCGCTTTCGGGAGTGGCAGCCCCCAGCGCAGGCAGTGGCAGCAACGCCGGTAGCGCCCACGCCCAGGCCGACCAGCGCGCCCAACAGTTCCAACAACTGGCCGACAAAATGGGCCAAGCTGCGGCCCAGCGTCTGATCGCCCAGATCGAACGCGGCCAATGGAGAATGCAGATGCGCATGCAACCAGCCGCGCTGGGAAGCATCCATGTAGAACTCGATATGCACGCCGGCGGCCTGGACGCGCTCTTTAGCACCGACAATGCCGTCACCCGCGAACTGATGGCGCAAGGCAGCAACAAGCTGCGCGACACTTTGACTCAGGCTGGCATGACAGTTGCTTCACTCACGGTAAACGGAGAGCAAAGTCGCCAATCCGGCGGAAACTCGACACCAAGCAAAGAACGCAAGCTTCCCACAGAAGCGCGTCAGGTCAGCGGCTCGGAAAGCGCAGCGGTCGCCACACCCCAGGTTGGGCCAAGCGCAGCAGCCGACGGATTGGATGTGCTGGCATAAGCCAAAGCACAGGCGAATATTTGAAATGAACCACGAAAAAAAGGTGCCCCATGTCTGATGCAGCAGCAGCCCCAGAAGCAGAAGAAAAGCCAAAGAAGCCCATTGTCAAGATCATTCTTGCGGTGGTCGCACTGGTGGTCTTGGTCGCCGGCACCATGGTGGGAACTTTGTTCATCACCGGCTTTTTCAATAAACCCGTACCCACGGCCGACCAAATGATGGCCGAGGGCGCAGCGCCCGAGGGGGGCGGCCACGGCGCCCCTGCGGCAGACGCACACGGCGCACCCAAGGCCGATGCCCATGGCGCACCCAAAGCCGATGCCCATGGCGCACCCAAGGCCGACGCCCATGGCGATAAAAAGGCCGAGGGCGGCCCACCCAAGCTCAACAAAAAATCACCCGACAGCCCGCGTTTTGAATACACCTACAGCCAGCTTGAACGCGAATTTCTGGTCAACCTGTCCGGCTCACGCAAGGTCATGTCGGTACAAATTGCCGTCATGACGCGCTACGACGACCGGGTGGTCGAAAACATCAAAAAGCATGAGTTTGCCCTTCGCTCGGTCGTGATGGACGCCATGCGCATGACTACCGAGCCCGATTTGGCCAAGCCCGATTTCCGCAAAGACCTGGCCATGAAAATCCGCGATGCCATGAACACCTTGCTCGAAAAATACGAGGATTTCGGTGGCATTGAAGAGATTTACTTCACCTCCTTTATCGTCCAGTGACCCGGTCTGACTGCGTAAGCGCAAACCCCTATGGCAGATAACCTTCTTTCAGCCGACGAGCTCTCGGCCCTGGCTGAGGGCGTCAGCGACGGCTCCATCGCGGTCGACACCGGCTTTAATACCGCTGCGCGCGTGCGCAAGCACGACATCGCCAGCGAAGACAGCAGCCTGGGCGTCAACGTCACCTCGATTGACATGATCAACGAGCGCTTTATCCGCCTGTTTCGCCCCGGACTGCTCGAAGTCTTGCGCAGCAGCCCGCGCGTGAATCCGCTCAAAGTGCAGATCGTCAAGTTTGGGGATTACATCAAAGAACTGCGCGCGCCCTTGTCGGTGAACACGGTGCGCATGAGCCCCTTGCGCGGTTATTCCATGGTGGTGATTGACCCGACCATCGTGTTTAGCTCGTTGGACAGCTTTTTTGGTGGTTTTGGTCAGGGCGCCGTGGGCCAACTCGCGTCCGGGCGCATGTTCACCCCCATGGAAACGCGCATCATCAACATGATTCTGGACGTGACATTTCGCAACCTGCGCGAGGCCTGGGCCCCGGTCATGCCGCTGGAGTTTGAGTTTGTCAGTTCCGAGATCAACCCCCAATTTGCGCAGATTGCGGATGAAAACGATCTGGTGATCCTGAGCCGTTTTGAGACCGAAACCGCCACCCAAAACCTGGGCTTCATCGACGTGATCCACCCCTACGCGTCGCTCAAGCCCGTGCGTGAACTGCTGCGCAGCCGGGTGCAAACCGGCGACGGCAACGAAGATTCGGACCGTGTGTGGCGCGAAAACCTCGAAGAAGCCGTGGGCGGCGCTTGCCTCGAAGCCACTGTCATCCTGGGCCAGGTCAACACCACCTTGCGCGTGGTCGAGACCATGCAGCCCGGCGACATCTTGTATTTCAAGAAACCCGAGTTCGCCAGCCTGCAACCCAACGGCATTCCCGCCTTTGACGTGCAGGTCGGCACCCTGGGCGCCCAGACTGCCGTGCAGATACAACGCGCCGTAGTTCCCGGCAACCACTAAACCTCACAGGGATTACGCCATGAGCGACACCGACACCCCCATGCTTTCCGGCCCCAAAGACCCGGAAAACCAGATCAACCCCGAAGTGCTACAAAACATCAGTGTGACGATGAGCATCGAGGTGGGCCGCGCCATGATCAAAATCAAGGACCTGATGCGCCTGACCCAAGGCAGCGTGGTCGAACTCGACCGCATTGCCGGCGAGCCCTTAGACCTGCTGATTAACAATACCGTAGTCGCCCAGGGCGAGGTGGTGCTGGTCAACGAGCGCTATGGCATTCGCCTGACCCGTGTGGTGCCCGCCTCCGAGCGGATGAAAAACCTCTAAAGCGCCATGGGCACCGCCGCCACCAGCATCGATTGGCTGCGCGTGAGCGCCAGCATGCTGCTGGTCCTGGGCTTGCTGGGTGCGCTTTTTTGGATGCTCAAGCGCATGAAGGGCTTGCAAATTCAGCACAAAGGCCCGCCCATGCTCGAAGTGCTGGAGACCATCAGCGTCGGTCCTCGCCAAAAAATGGCGCTGGTGCGCGTCGGCACCCACCAAGTGCTTGTGGGCATGACCGCCGGCCAATTTACCGCCTTGGGCCAATGGGACGACCCCGGCCCGCAACAGGAATCACCGCGTGAAAACTAAATGGATATGGGCCGCTTTTGCGGCCACGCTGCTTGTGGTGCCGGTTGCCGCCTGGAGCCAGGGCATTCCCATGATCAACGTGACCGGTAGCGGCAAGGACTCGCAGTACAGCCTGTCATTGCAGCTGCTCGCGTTGATGACCACGCTTACGCTGCTGCCCTCGCTCTTGCTGATGATGACCTCGTTTGTACGCATCATCATCGTCATGTCCATCCTGCGCCAGGCCCTGGGCACCGGCCAGACGCCTCCAAACAATGTGCTGGTGGGCATTTCGCTGTTTCTGACCCTGTTCATCATGTCGCCGGTGCTCAACGACGTCTACGCCAATGCCCTGGTGCCCTATATGGAAAACGGCATGAAGTTTGACAAGGCTCTGGCCGCTGCCGAGGCGCCGCTGCGCGGCTTCATGCTCAAGCAAACGCGTGAGGACGATATTGGCCTGTTCATGCAAATGGCGCGCAAGGCCGATGTGACAGATGCGAGCCAAGTGCCGTTTACCACCCTGGTGCCGGCCTTTATCACCTCTGAGCTCAAAAGCGCCTTCACCATCGGCTTTCTGATCTACATCCCGTTTGTCGTGATCGACCTGATTGTGGCCAGCGTGCTCATGTCCATGGGCATGGCCATGCTCTCGCCGATGATGATTTCCATGCCGTTTAAGCTCATGCTGTTTGTGCTGGTCGATGGCTGGAGCCTGATCATGGGCTCGCTGGCCGCCAGCTTTGTGTCCTAGCGCCCGCACCGCACCTTACCCACTAACGGAAAACCCACCATGGACATTGCAGCCGTCGTAGACCTCGGACACCAGGCACTGTGGATGATTGTGCTGATCTCAGCGCCCCTCTTGGGCGTGTCCCTGGCCGTAGGCCTGGTCATTGGCATTGTGCAAGCCGCCACATCGATTAACGAATCGACCCTGAGCTTCATCCCCAAGCTCGCTGCCCTGGCTATTACGCTGGCCATTGTGGGTGGTTGGCAGCTCGCCACGCTGGTGGACTACACGCGCAGCCTGTTTATGCGCATTCCGACGCTGTTCGCCTGAACGCCACAGACACGCAACATGAACCTTCTGGCCAACGACATCATTGAGCGTTTTTACACGTTCCTGTGGCCCATGCTTCGCATCTCCGCGCTGCTGATGTCGGCGCCGATTTTTTCCCTGCGTTCGCTCAATGTGCGCATGCGCGTGCTGCTGGCCGTGGCACTGACCTGGATGGTCTACCCCGTGTTCACCTGGCCAGCCATCGACCCAGTGTCGCCCGCCGGTATTGTGGAAGTGTTCAACCAGATCGCCATCGGCTTGGTCATGGGCCTGACGCTGCAAATCATCACGGCGGCTATTTTGCTGGCCGGCCAAGCAGTGTCCACGGCCGTGGGCCTGTCCATGGCCAATCTGATGGACCCCAACCTGGGCAACGTGCCCGTGCTGGCGCAGTTTCTGCTGATTTTGTCGACGCTTATTTTTGTCGGCATGGGCGGCCACGCCATTCTGCTGGGACTGGTCATCGACAGCTTTGCAACTATGCCCATTGGCAAGGGATTGGTAAGCGCTGGAGCCTGGGCGCATTTTGTGCAGTGGAGTTCGATGATGTTTTTGGGCGCGCTGCTGCTGGCCTTGCCGATGATGGTGACCATGTTGTTCATCAACATCGGCTTGGGCGTGGCTACCCGCGCAGCGCCCAGTCTGAATATTTTCTCCCTGGGCTTGCCGGTCATGATCGTGGCCGGTTTTGGCATTTTGATGGTGGCCCTGCCCAGCATGGGCGCTCGCATCCAGTGGCTGTGGCTGCAGGGTTTTGTGGAAATTCGCGGCCAGTTTGGCCTGCAATAAGCGGTAAAGCACCATGTCTGACGACAGCGCCGAACGCACTGAAGAACCGACCGCAAGGCGCCTTAAACGCGCCCGCGACGAGGGCCAGGTTGCGCGCTCCAATGAGCTGCCTGCTGCTGGCGTGATGATTGGCGCGGTGCTAATGCTAATGTCTCTGGGCGGCGTCTGGTTTCATCAGCTCTCGGTGTATTTTGCCGCCGGCTTCACGCTCGACCAAAAGTACCTGAACACACCCGCACTGCTGCCCCAGGCGTTTGCGCTGCAGGTCAGCCACGGGTTTTTGCTGGTGTTGCCCCTCATGCTGGTGACCATGGTGGTGGCGATTGTGGCCTCGGGCGCCACCGGTGGCTATCTGTTCTCCTGGGACGCCATCATGCCCAAGCTCTCCAAGCTCAGCCCAGTGGCGGGCTTCAAACGCATGTTTGGCGGCCACGCGGCGGTGGAGCTCATCAAGTCTATTTTGAAATTCACCCTGATCGCGGTGGTGCTGCTGATGCTGCTAGACCGGCATTTCGCCGCCCTCCTCTCGCTCGGCGGCATGGCGCTGGAGCCAGCGCTGGCCATGGCCGGCACGCTGATTGCGGAGTCGCTGCTCTGGTTGACCCTGAGCCTGGTGCTCATCGCCTTGATTGATGCGCCCTACCAGCGCTATTCCTTTATGAAGCGCATGCGCATGTCCAAGCAAGAAATCAGGGACGAGCACAAAGACATGGAAGGCCGGCCCGAGGTCAAGGCTCAGATCCGCCGCCGCCAGCGTGAAGTGGCCACGGTGCGCATGATGCAAAAGGTCAAGGACGCCGACGTCATCATCACCAACCCAGAACATTTCGCCATCGCCCTGTCCTACGACCCCAGCGCCGACGGCGCGCCGATTTTGCTGGCCAAGGGCGCGGACTTCGTGGCCGCGCGCATCCGCGAAGAGGCCAAGACCAACCACATCGAGATCTTCCAGGCCCCCGAACTCGCGCGTGCCCTGTACTTCACTACGGAGCTCGACCAGCCCATCCCCGAGGCCCTGTACTTTGCGGTGGCACAGGTGATCGCCTACGTGTTCAGCCTGGCGCAGGTGCAGCCCGGCGTTGAGCCCATGGCGCGGCCCAACCCGAAAATTCCCCAAACCATGCTGTTTGACGCCGATGGCAAACATCCAACAACAGCTGCCTCCGCATGAACGAATTCAACTCTTACGGCGACGAGTCAGCGACTGGCGTGCAGCCTCTGTTTTTTCGGGTGGCCGACCGCATGCGCCTAGAAGGTTATGTCGCCGCGCTGATCGACGACAACATGAGTCTGTCCTTGGTAAGCAGCCACGACGCCATTTTGGACCATTACGGCAAGCTGCTGGTAGCGCGCCTGCGCGAGGCCGCGCCGCACATGGGCCTGGAGGTGTATTTCCCGGCCAGCGCCGAGGCGCTGATCACCCGCTTTAACGAGGTGCTACAGGCCTATTCCATCGAAGACGCCATGGGCACCAAGGCGCCGGTGGCGCCCCCAAAGATCTGGATCGTGCATGACGCCTCTGCCCTGCCCGACCATGAAATCCAGCTGCTCGCGCGCCTGGTGCAGCACTTCCCGGCGGCCAATATCCGCGTGGTGATGCTGCTGACCACTGCCAGCAAAAAGCAGCGCTTGCTGGCCTCGTTTGGCCGGCGCATCCTGAACTGGGAGATTGAACCCCCCAGCGACGAGCAGGCCCAAGCGCTGCTTGAACAGGCGCGCGCCCAGGGCCGCGAAGGCGCAGTCAGCGCGTTGCTGAAAAAAATCACGCCTTGGCACGCAGCCACCACCGCACCTGCGCCGGTTGCACCGCGCCCCGCGCCGGCGGGGGCAGCGGCTGCCGAGCCCGCAGCCCCTGTGCCGCTTGCACCGCTTGCGCCGCCAAAGGCTGCACCCAAAAAGGAAAAAGTCAAGGGCAGCATGCGCAAAACCCTGCTGTGGCTCTCTGGCATCACCGCCTTGCTGATCATCTGTGCGATGGCCGTGTTGACGCTCTATGGCAGCCAGCAAACCGCGGCAATGCTAGGCATAGGCCCACGCAAAGCGCCCGAGCCGCTGCCTGTGGCCAGCGTGAACAGCGCTGCAGTTGCCCCCCTGCCAGAGGCCAGTGGAGTCGCACCCGCAGCTGGTGCAAGTGCCCCCACTGTGGTGGCGCCGCTTACTGCCAGCAACGCCCTGGGCACTGGCGCAACCCCCGTCGCTGCACCAAGCAAAGCGGCAGAAACCGCCGCCGTGGCTGCACGCAGCAGCAGCGTGGCTCCGCCCAACGAGGTCGAAGAAATCATCACCACCCCGGCACAAGCGCAGGTGGGACAGTCCTGGGTCCGACAAATGCCACCGGGCACTTTCATGGTTCAGCACACCATCGTGCCGAGCTACGGCGAAGCCACGCTGTGGCTGCAAGCCCACGCCAACCTGCGTCGCGCGCGCATCGTAGCCAGCTACGTTAACGGCCAGGCCGCAGTGCAATTTACCGTGGTGTCCGGGCCCTTTGGCTCTTTGGCCGAAGCCACCAGCTTTGCCGCAGGCAGCGGCATCCCCAAAGACCCACAAATCCGCTCGGCCCGCTCAATGAAAGACCGTTTCGCGCCCGAGTCCAACCGCGCACCCTGACCATGAGCGAACCCAAATTCATTCCCAGCGGCGTGCCGCACTCGGTCGAAATGCCTGAGGGCAGCCATGTGGCCAAAAGCAAATCGGGCAGCGCTGGCACCGAAGTGCGCCGCACCGAGCAAGACCACTTTGCACACGACCAGGAAATCGAGGTTGACGCGCACCATGTTCACCTGCAAGCCAGCAGCCCGAGCGCCGACAACCGGGTCAAGATCCCGCGCAGCGACAACATAGAACGCGCTTTCAAGAACCTGATGCCGGCAGCGGGTGCCGTGGTGCAAAAAAGAGACGCGCAGCGCGCGCGCGCTTATGCGACGGAACAGCGGGTCTATGACACCGAAATGCCCGAGATGAACTTTCCGGGCCGCCTGATTCGCCTCAAGATCGAGAACGACGCCGTGCGCGCACAACTTGAATCCCTGCAGTCGACACTGCAAGTAGCCACCGCCAACCCCATACCACTGCCAACCGGGTACCTGCCATGACCGACACCAAATCCCAACTCTCTCCTGAAGAGGCGCAGGCCATTGACGCCATTTCAGCCGTCGCAGCGCCCCAGAGCAGCCCTGCAGCAGCCGCAGACACTGACAACCCGATCGACGCGCAGTTTGACCTGCCTCCCGAGGGTCCTGGGTCCGAGGGATACATCAGTGCAGCCGATGCGCCCGCAGGCGAATATGACGAACACGCCCACGAAGCGCAAAGACAAACGCAAGGCGACGACACCGACATGCTCGCCATGCGCTCGGCGATGCTCGATTCGGCCGAACTGGCCAACCGCGCTGCAGGCATGGCGGCCAAAGCCGCCGGCGACATGCACAGTGTGACCACCGACATGCAGCGCGTAACGGGTGAAATGCACACAGCGTCTGCCGCGCTGGTGGAGTCGCACAACAAGCAACGCATCAACGGAATCGTGGTGCTGGCCACCTTTGGCGCATTGATGCTGACCTCGATGGCCTTGTTTGGCATCATGTCCTACCGCCTGCAGTCCCGCATCACCCAGGCCGACGAGATGCTTCTGGCGGTGGGCAAGCGCATCGTGACCATGAATGAGACCATGGAACTGATCACCGGCGCAGGCGAGGCCCTTCGTGACATCAGTTCGCGCCAGGACACCATCGTGGGCGGCCAGGCCAAGCTCGACGCCCGGCTGGACGAAGTCGTAACGGCTACGGCGCAGGCCGCCGCCCATGCCGCGTCCAAACCCGCCGACCCCAAAGCACAGGATCTGAGCAAATTGATTCAGGCGCTTGACGCCAAGATCCAAAGCCAGTCTACCGCCTTGAACGCCTTGTCCTCCCAAGTGCGCGCGGCTCCTGCCGCCCCCCGCCCCGACCCAGCCGCCGTGCGCCGCGAGATCGAAGCCGCCCTGCGCCAGCAAAAAGCGGCAGAAGTGGCAGCCAGACCCGTTGTTGTGGCGCCCCCGGCCCCACCAGCGCCGCCCCCGAAGCCCAAGGAAACGCTGGTGCAATACCCACGCACCCAGCCCCAGGGCAAAGAAACGCCCTGACCCTGTCAGGCTGGCCTTGCCTAGATACGGGCAGTGGCCGCAGCCATGGGTGGCCTAGGGCGCTTGGCAATGCACAACGCCAACAGGGCCCGGTAGCTGCGGGGCTTAGCCCTCGCGCAAGCCGAATTTCTGGATTTTTTCGATCAGCGTCGTCCGCTGCACATTCAAAATGCGCGCGGTTTGGGACACATTGCCGTTGGTGCGACTCAGGGCCTGCGAGATCAGGTCGCGTTCGATTTCTGCCAAACGGTGCTTGAGCGACAAGCCCTCGGGCGGCAAGACCGGCAGGCCTTGCGACATAAAGGTCATCTGCTCGACGGCATTGGGCGCGCCTTCGCCCGATTCCTCGTCCGAGGTACCGTCAAACATGCCGCCGGTGCCCGGAGAATCCACCCAAGCCCCGGCGGTGCCTTGCATCGAGGAATCAATGATCGGCAACTCGCCGGCCTCAGCCTGGAGCTTGAACGCGGCCAAGCCCTTGGGCAGCAGCGACGAAGAAAAAGTCTTAAGTTGCAGGCATTGGCCCGAAAACAGGGTGCTAAAGCGGTCAATCAGGTTGGAGAGTTCACGCACATTGCCCGGCCAGGCATAGGCCTGCAAAGCGTAAGCAAAGTCCGAGGCAAAGGTGATCGGATTTTCCCCCGATGCCGCATGCTGCTTGGCAAAAAAGCTCAGCAACAGAGGCACATCCGAGGCGCGCTCGCGCAGTGGCGGCGTATTCAGGGGCAGCACATTGAGCCGGTAGTACAAGTCTTCGCGAAAGCGTCCAGCGGCAATCTCTGCCTCCAGATCACGGTGGGTGGCGGCAATGACCCGCACATCAACAGCAACCGGTTTGGTACTGCCGACTGGGTCAACCACGCGCTCTTGTAATACCCGAAGCAGCTTGACTTGCAGTTCCAGCGGCAAGTCGCCGATCTCGTCTAAGAAAATCGAACCGTTTTGGGCCAGCTCAAAACGCCCCACCCGGTCGGTCACGGCACCCGTAAAAGCACCCTTGCGGTGGCCAAACAGCTCGCTCTCAATCAAGTCTTTGGGGATGGCCGCGCAGTTGATGGGCACAAAGTTGGCGCCAGCGCGGTGCGACAAATCGTGCAGGGAACGTGCCACAATTTCCTTGCCCGTGCCGCTCTCGCCCGTGATCAAGACGGTCGAACTCGACGCCGCCACCACGGGCAGCAAATCGCGGATCGCCCGGATGGCATCGCTCTCACCGATAAACCGCAGCGGAACTCTGGACTTGGACAAGGTGTTGATCGGTGCAAAAAGAGTGGACGGTAGGGAACCGCAGGCTGGGGGCAATGTAGCCGGCCTACTCGCCGCGACGACGGGCAAGCCAACGCGGCCATTATGGTCAAAAAAAGTGTCGTTTTTCGGACAGTACACAGATGTTTTCAATTTTTTGTTAAAAACAATGCAAACATGTAATCTGATTTCTCAATGTGAATATCACTTAAATCCAGGTGCAAACGGCATAATGGTGCGGCGCGTTTTCGCCACTGTGGCGCCTGTGCGCCACAGCCACTCCACGCCGAATCCAACCCTGAGCCCGTGACCGACAACGCCCCCGATCTTCAACTCGCAGCGCTCAACAACCTGGGCCTGATGTATGCCAACGGCCAAGGCATGCCGCAGGATTTCGACCAAGCCTTTCACTGTTACCAGCAGGCCGCCGAACGCGGTGCGGCGCAGGCACAGTCCAACCTGGCGGTGATGTATTCCCACGGCCAGGGTGTGGCCCAAGACTTTGTACAGGCGCGCAAATGGTATGGAGCTGCTGCCACCCAAGGTCTGGCCTACGCCCAGTCCAACCTGGCAGCGCTTTACGCCAACGGCCAGGGCGGCGAAGCCGACTTTGCCCAAGCCCTGCACTGGTACGGCGCTGCCGCCGCGCAGGGCGACACCACGGCGCAACGCAACCTGGGCGTCATGTACGCCAACGGTCAGGGTGTGGCGCAAGATTTCAGTCAGGCGCTGGCCTGCTACCAGACGGGAGCGGCCAGCGGTGACCCGGCGGCCCAATACGGCCTGGGCGTGATGTACGCCAACGGCCACGGCGTGCCGCGCGACCCGGCCCAGGCCCAGCATTGGTACACGCTGGCCGCCGAACAGGGCCATGTGCATGCACAGTTCAATCTGGGCTTTATGTTTTCCAGCGGCCAGGACGGCCCGCTGGACCCAGTGCGCGCAGTGCAGTGGTACAGCCGCGCGGCCAGCGCCGGTGACGCCGCAGCCCAGTACAACCTGGGCGTGATGTACAGCTTGGGCCAAGGCACGGCCAAAGATCCCGAGCAAGCGCTGCACTGGTATTTGGCCGCCGCCAACCAGGGCGACGCCGCGGCCCAGTACAACCTGGGCCTGATGTACGCCACCGGCCAGGACATCGAACAAGACGAGTCGATAGCCTTGGCCTGGTACCAACTGGCCGCCGACCAAGGGGACGCACTGGCGCAGTACAACCTGGGCGTGATGATTGCCAACGGCCAGGGCACCATTGCCAGTGCCGAAGTGGCCATGCAATGGCTGCAGTTGGCCGCCGACCAAGGCGACGCCCAGGCCCAGTACGACCTGGGCGCCTTGCACCAGGTCAGCACACCCCCCAATTACGCCCAAGCCCTGGCCTGCTACCGCTTGTCTGCGGCCCAGGGCCATGCCGACGGCCAGGCCGCGCTGGGCTGGCTGTACGCCAATGGCGCCGGGGTGCTGCAAGACTTTGTGCGCGCCCACATGTGGTTCAACCTGGGCGCCGTGGGCGGCCATGCAGCAGCGGCCAGCGGGCGCGACTTTGTGGCCCAACAGATGGCGCCCGCCCAAATCGCCCAGGCCCAGGATATGGCGCGCGCCTGCCAGAAAAACCAGTTCAAAGACTTTGACTAGGGCAGCCGCAGTCGGCGTCCCAAACTGGGCCACCCGCAGCGGTTCGTTGCCCGACACCCCCCCTTTTTGCGAGCCTTGCGCCACCGCCGCACTTTCCCGAACGTTTTTTTACCTCACCCAAACCGAACCGCGCGCCCCCGACTTGCCATGACCGACGTCTCCGATTCATTGCACTTTTCTGATGCCCACGCCATGGTGGCGCAGCTCATCAGCTGCGCCCGCCAGCAGGTGCTGTGTGCTCTGGCCGGCCCCTGCAGCCGGCCCCTGTTTGAGCTGCTGCTGAGCGCTTGCCGCAAGGGCGTGGCACTCACGCTGGTGGTGTCCAACGAGGCCCAAGACCAGGCGCCGGGCATTGCTTGGGAAAGGCTGGGCGCGCTCGGCGCCACGCTGCACCGGCTGCGCGCGGGGGCACCGCGCTTGCATACCTCGGTGTGCGTGGTGGACGGCGCCACCGTGCTCAGCGGCGACCTGGCACGTCTGCAACTGCTGCCCGACGCCCAATCAGCCGGCTTGTTGCGGCAAACCAACGCCGCCTTGGCTAATGACTGCGCGCGCGGCCTGAGCCAACTCGCCGTGGAACACGCCCAAGCGCAAGACACCGTGCCCGAGGGCCTGCCCGCAGACGCTAAAAGACCCGTGCCACCGGCAGCCGCCGCATCCGCCAACGCATTGGCCACCTTTGACGACCCCAAGCAATGGGCACCGCCCTGGCAAACCACCTTGCTGCAAGCGCACGCGCTGGCGCTGCAGGCCGATTTGACCGAAATGCACCGCACCATCCATGCCTTTGACCAGGCGCAAGACGCTGCCATTGGCCCCTTGCTGCGCGATTGCCTGGACGCCAAGCGCGTGCACTTGCAAGCACTGCATGCGCAAACCGGCAGCGAGGAGGCGCGTGCCCAGGCCGACGCTGCGCAGGCGCAGTTCGAGCGCTACACCCAAGACCAGGACGCCAAACCCGCCGCCGCCCCGGCCCTGGACGCTGCGGCCCAGGCACAAATGAAACAGCTCTACCGCAAACTCGCCATGCGCCTGCACCCGGACCGGGTGGAAGAAGACGAAAAAACCGAGGCGCAAACCCTGTTCCAGCGCCTGCAAACAAGCTACGAACACAATGACTTTGCCGCGCTCTTGGCCCTAGAGCAGCAGGTGCTGCTGGCCCCGCAGGCAGTGTCCGGCGCCAGCACAGGCCCAGACCTCTTGCGCGGCGCAGGCTTGCGCAGCCCGGCCCAGCAAGCCGCCGCGCTCAAGGAACGCCTGGCCCAGCACCAGCGCGACCGCACCGGCATTTTGCGCAGCGCGACCTGGCAAACCCTAAGCACCCAAAGCAACTGGACATTGTGGTTTACGCAGCAAGCCAACTATTTGCAGGCCGAACTGCAGCGCTACGCCCAGGCGCCAGGGGCTAGCCCTGCGCCCACAGCTGACCCAAGCGCCAGTCCCGCGCCCACTGCGCCATGAGCCAGCTCACCGTCCACAGCCCGGAGCCACGGGCGGTTACGCTGGCCACGCAACAGCGCCTGGACGTCGCCTCTGGCGCGCTGGCGCTGATCCAAGAGGCACACACACTGGCGTTTTTCCGTGCACACCCCGCGCTGTTCTTGGGCTGCCTGCAAACGCATTACCCGCTCTCGGGCACCGAGCTCGCAGGCTTTGTCCGCCTATGGGACTGGAAGCGCCTGAGCGCCAGCCGCGCGCTGGCCTGGACGGCCGAACTCATCGAACAGCACGCCGACGCCTGGGACTGGGACGCTATCAGCAAAAACCCCAGCCTGCCCTGGAGCGCCGAGCTCATAGAGCAACATGCAGCGCGTTGGAACTGGCGCGCCCTCAGCGCCAACCCCGCCCTGCCTTGGAGCGCAGACCTGCTCGAAGCCAACGCCTACCGCTGGGACTGGGCTGTGCTCAGCAGCAACGCCGATCTACCCTGGACGGCCGCCTTCATCCACAGCAACGCCCACCGCTGGGACTGGACTGGCCTGAGCTGGAACACCGGCGTGCCCTGGACGGCTGCGATTTTGCGCGCCTACACCGAGCGCTGGGACTGGACCGGCCTGAGCGCCAATGTGTCCTTGCCCCTGGAGGCCAGCCTGGTTGCCGCCTTTGCCGCGCACTGGAACTGGCGCTGGCTCAGCGGCAACGCCAGCCTGCGCTACAGCGAAGGTCTGCTCGACGACCCCCTGTCCCACTGGGACTGGAAAGCCCTGAGCAGCGCAGCCCACCTGCCCTGGACTGAGGCCTTGATTGCCCGCTATTGCGCGCACTGGGACTGGCCGGCGCTGAGCGCCAACCCGCATCTGCCGCTCAACGCGGCCTTGCTGCAGGCCTGGAGCAGCCGATGGGACTGGGCCGGCCTGAGCAAAAACACCGCCCTGCCCTGGACGCAAGCTTTACTGGAATCCGCACCGCCCGAAGCTTGGGACTGGGACGCCCTGAGCGCCAACCCCGCCCTGCCTTGGACTGGCGCCCTGATCGAACGCTACCAAGACCAGTGGGACTGGGACGGCCTGAGCTGGAACGCTGGCCTGCCCTGGAGCGAAGCGCTGATCGCGCAGTTCGCCGCCCAATGGGACTGGGCAGGCCTGTGCAGCAGCGCGCAACTGCCCTGGAGCACGCCATTGCTTGAGCGAGCCGACTGTAGCTGGGACTGGGAACGCTTGAGCGCCAACCCCCACCTGCCCTGGAGCGCGGCCTGGATCGCCCCGCAAGCAACGCGCTGGAACTGGGCCACCCTGAGCAGCCAAAAGCAACTGCCTTGGGACGCCGAATTCTTTAGCGCCTTTGCCGAACACTGGTTTGTGCCCTTGCTGTCCGAGCACCAGCACTTCGGCGTGGCCACGCTGTCGCAAGCCGAGGTGCAAGCCCTGCTTGGCGCGATATCTGCGGTCTGATGGCGCGTGCAGGCCAGAAAGAAAAGTGGCACATAGTTTGCGTAATCCGAAAATACCGCGAAAATCGTCAAAAATCAGACCATTTGGACACCGTACCCGCCGCCCCAACCGCACCAGGACCTGCCCATGAATGATGTGAAACACCGCCCCAGCGGCGCCCAGCACTTGGAAGCTGCCGCCCACGGCCTGCTTGCGCCCCGCATGGGCCTGCTATCGCACACCGCACCCATCGTCGCCCACCAGGCGCATGTGCCGCATGGGCAAAAGCTCTACGCCGTCGAACACCAAGCCCATCCGGTGCAACACCACGCACTTGCCCAACTGCGCGAACCGCAGCAATAAGCCAGGCCCGCCTTGAATAATCTGCTGGCCGACGCCGACGCCGCCTACCGCCGGGGCGACTATGCCAATGCCTTGCGCATTTCCAGGCCACTGGCCTCGCTCGACTACGCGGCGGCACAAAACAACCTGGGCTTTATGTACGCCAACGGCCAAGGTGTCGCGCTCGACTATGCCGAAGCCTTGAAGTGGTACCGCCTGGCAGCTGCCCAAAACTACGCCGCAGCCCAGTACAACCTGGGCTTTATGTACGCCAATGGCCAGGGCGTGACGCAAGACTACACCCAGGCCCTGGAGTGGTACCAACGGGCCGCCGCCCAAGGTTTGCCCGACGTGCAGACCAACCTGGCCTTTATGTTTGCCAACGGCCAGGGCGTGGCGCAAGACCAGTCCCAAGCCGCTGTCTGGTTTGAGCGCGCCGCCGTGCAAGGCCACGCCACCGCGCAGTTCAACCTGGCTTGCATGTACGCCGCCGGTGAAGGCGTGGCGCAAGACGGCGCCAGCGCGCGCAAATGGTTTGAATCGGCAGCCGCACAAGGCCACACCTACGCCCAGTTCAACCTGGGCCTTTTGCTGGCCGACCCGGCGGGCGCCGAATACGATCCAGCCCTGGCGCGCAAGTGGTACCAGCTCGCCGCCGAACAGGGCGACGCCCCGGCCCAGTACAACCTGGCGCTCATGCTCGCGCAAGGCCAGGGCGGCATCACCGACGATGAAGGCGCGCTGCACTACTTTGGCCTGGCCTGTGCCCAGGGACACGGCGACGCGCACTACAACCTGGGCGTCTGGTACGCCCAAGACCACGGCGAGGGCGCCGACTTTGAGCGCGCGCTGGGCCATTACCGCTCGGCGGCAGCGCTGGGCCACGCCCCAGCGCAGTACAACCTAGGCACGCTGAGTGCCAACGGCTTTGGCGTGGCACAAGACTATGCCGAAGCCCTGCAGTGGTACCAAATGGCGGCTGACCGGGGCCTGGCGGTGGCCCAGTTCCAGCTTGGCGCCATGTACAGCGCAGGCCAAGGCGTAGCCCAAAACAATGCCCAGGCGCGCCAATGGTTTCACCACGCCGCTGACCAGGGCGACGCGCGCGCGCAGTGCAATCTGGGTGTGATGTACCAGGGCGGCATGGGCGTGAGCAAAGACTTCACGTTGGCGCGCCAGTGGTACCAACTTGCCGCCGACCAGGGCGACGCACTGGCCCAGTGCAACCTGGGCCTAATGCACCTGCAAGGCCAGGGCGCTGGGGCCGATCTGGCGCGTGCGCGCCACTGCTTTGTGCTGGCCGCCGAACAGGGCAACACCCTGGCCCAGTTCAACGCCGCCATGGCGGATGCCTGGGGCGCGCCCGCACCCACGTCTGGGCCTGCTTCTGTTTCTGCCGCCGACGGCACGGCGCAAGCCCTGGCGTGGCTGCACAGCGCAGCCGAACAGGGCTATAGCGATGCCCTGTTCAACCTGGGTTGCCTGCAAGACCCACTGCTGCAGCCCCAAAACACACCGCGTCTGGCCTTTGCGGCCGATGCAGTCCCGGCGGCGCGCGGCGGCGCGCTGTCCTACTACCAAGCCAGCGCCGAACTGGGCAACGCCTGGGCCCAGCACAACCTGGGCGTGATGCACGCCCAAGGCGTGGGCTTGGCGCAAGACCTGGGCGCTGCATTGCATCTGTACCTGCAAGCCGCCGAACAGGGTGATGCCCTGGCGCAGTACGCCGCAGGCATGCTGCTGCACACGGGCGGCGAGGTGCTGGCCGACGAAATGGGCGCCCTGCTCTGGCTGCAAAAAGCCGCAGCCCAAGACCACCCGGCAGCCCAATACCAGTTACGCCTGCTGCAAGCCCAGGGCCTGCAAACCGAGCCCGACTATGCCCGCCAAGTCGTGGTTTACAGCCAAGCCGCCGACCAGGGTGACGCCAGCGCCGCCTTCAACCTGGGCCTGCTGCACGCGCAAGGTCTGGGCACCGCACGCGACCTGGCGCAGGCTGCCCAATGCTTTGAGCGCGCCGCGCAGGCCGGTATTGCTCCGGCCCAGAACAACCTGGCCGCCCTGGTACTGCAAAACCCCGCCAACGCCACCGACGGCGCGGCCACGCGCCGGGCGCTAGAACACCTGCAAGCCGCGGCCGACCAAGACGACGCGCTGGCCCACTTCAACTGGGGCCAGTTGCGCCTGAACGGCCAGGCGGTAGCCGCAGCGCCGCAAGAGGCTTATGCGCACTTTGAGCGCGCCGCGCAGCTGGGCCATGCGCCGGCCATGCTGCAGCTCGCCACGCTACGCAACGCGGGCGAAGGTTGCGAGGCCAACCCAGCCCACGCCCGAGCGCTGCTGCAACAGGCCAGCGCCCTGGGCGAGGCCAGCGCCTGGACGCAGCTCGGGCGCATTTACTTTTTGGGCGACGGTGTGGCAGCAGACGCAGCCCAGGCCCTGCATTGCTATTTGCAAGCGGCCGCACTGGGCGACAGCGCGGCCCAGTTCAACCTGGGCTCGATGTATGCCAACGGCCAGGGCACCGCGCAAGACTATGCGCAAGCCCTGCGCTGGTACCAGGCCGCTGCCGGCCAGGCGCCAAGCGCGGTGCCCGCGCTGGAGTCTGCGCCCCTTATCGCGCCCGCGCCTGGCGCAGCCGCCGCCGCTGCTGCAGACCTGCGCCGCGCCGCCTAAGGTGGGACTGCAGGCGCAGCAGGCATGGCAGCGGCTCAAGCTTTGACCCCTGCTGCCGATACTGCTATGGACTACCTCTAAGGACACCGCTATGAACCGCCTCATCCCCCTCAAACTGGCCCTTGCTTTGGCTGTGGCAATGCTCAGCGCCTGCCAGGCGCTGCCTACGATGTCGGGCTTTAACGCCGTACCGGCGACCACGGCCACCAGCAACGTCGAAATTCCGATGGCCAGCCTGCCCTTGGTGGAGCGGCGCGAGTCGCTCACCGCCACCGGCTACGCGGTCATCAGCGTGCAAAACCACCGTCTGCCGGCACAACAGCGCCTGCTGGCCATTCGTGCGGCCAAGCTCGACGCCTACCGCTCGCTGACCGAACAGGTCTACGGCCTGCGCATGGACGCCACCGCTACGGTGGCCGACATGGTGGTGCAAAACGACACCTTCCGCAGCCGGGTCGAGGGCGTGATTTATGGTGCCACACTGGTAAGCATCACCCCCTCGGGCGACGACACTTACGAGACCACCTTGTCTTTAGACAAGGCCACAGTGCAAGACCTGCGCATGCTCTACTTGGGCCAGTTGGCCGCCAAAAACAAATAAGCCACCATGAAGCGTTTCGCCCCCTCTCTAGTCTGGCGGTTGGCCGGCGCTGCAGCGCTGCTGGCCGGCGCGGGCGCGCTGTGGGCTGACACGCTCTCGCCAGATGAAAAACTCGCCGCTATCCGCAAGGGGCTGGTGCAAGCCGCCCTTGAAGGCCCAACCCAGGTATCGGCCACCCAATGGATTGACGGCAACGGCGCACTGCAAGAACTCAGCGCCTTTCGCTCGGGCATGAAAGTGCGCGGCGTGCGCGTGCTGGCCTATGGCGCCGACGCGCAAGGCGAGCCCACCGCCAAACTGCAGTGGCAAAGCGCCGACGGCTCCGACGCCACGGGCAGTGGCAAAGCACCTGCGTGCAAAACGCCGCTCAGCGGACGCCTGCAGCACGTGCTGGCCTGGAACTGGACAACACAAACCGCTTGGGGCGCTGACAACGCGCCCGTGCTCGGCGCCTTGCAAGCCACCGTACTGGCGCAGTTGCAGCAAGCCGGCGCGTCAAGCGCACTTTGGCGCCTGGTCGAGCGCGTGCGCAATGAGGGCCGCTCAAGCTACCAGCAAGCGCTGCTGGGCTCCAGCCAAGACGAAATGCCTTGGCAGTTGCAGTTTCAGTTGCTCAGCATCAGCCCCACACGCAGCCCCAGCAACAGCGCTACCTTCAGCCCCAGCTGGCCAGATATTTCGCTGGCCCCGCAAGCCAGGGGCGCACGCGCCGAGCTGCCAGCCGACACCAGCGAAAGCGCGCAGCCCGCCGGGCTGCAAGTCCAGGTGCGTATGACGCTCACCGCACGCAAGCAGCCCAAACCCTTGCTGCAGTCCAGCGCCAGCCTAACCCTGTCTGCCACGGACAACAACTGGACTAGCCCCGGCTTGAGCCCGGCGGCGCAGGCCCAAGTGACCCAGCAAGTGCGGGCTTGGAGCCAGGCGCTACAGGGCCAGCTCGGCTGCCAGGCGGTGATGGCCGACGTCACACAGGCCGCAGCCGCCCAGGTGCGCATCAATGTTGGTAGCGCCGCAGGGGTGCGGGTGGGCGACGAATGGGTGCTCGCGAACGACCAAAACGGCGTTGAGCGGGCCTTGGAGCCCGGCGCGGCGGCCCAAATCGTGCTGGCCAAAGTGCAGACCGTGGGCGAGTATTACGCCCAGTTGCGCCCTTTGAACGACACCAAACAAACCATACAAACCACCTGGACCGCCTGGTCGGCCGAGGCGCAGCGCTAAGGCATCGACCGCACGTGCCCCCATGAGAGGAACTTCGCCATGCCAGCCCCCAAGCCTTTGATTTCACGGCCCCCCCACCGCGGTTTGTGTTTGCGTGACACGCTTCTGGCGCTTGCAGCCTTGCTATTGGCAACAGGCCTGGCGGCCCTGCCCAAGCAGGCCTTGGCCGCAAACAACGCGCCAGCAGCCAGTGAGCCCGCCAGCGCCCCAGCGCCCATGGCGCGCAGCTATCTGCCCAAGCCCGCAGAGACGCTGGACCAAGTGATTTCCCGCACCCTGCCCGAGAGCCCGCTCAGAATCGAGCTGTTGCGCCAGGCCTTTATTGCACAAAATCCGCAGGCCTTTGCACCCGGCAAAGTGCCCAAGCTGCGCAAAGGCGTGCCGCTGGTGGTGCCAGACCATGATGCACTGCTGCGCATCCATCTGGGCAGCCTGGCTGCGCCAGTGGAAGTCGCACCCCCGAGGGCGGCGCCATTTGCCCAATCGACGAGCGACGAGCGCAAGCGCTGGGTTCAATTCCCGTGATTGCGGTCGCCGAAAGCACGGCGAGCGCCCGGCCCAGCCCGCTGTTTATTCAGGGCCAGGCCTCGGTGCCCCTGGTCGAAGCGGTCACGGCCCGCGCGCTGGAGCTCAAAGACGGGCAGATCGTGCAGGCCACGGTGCAGTCCCAGGGCGAGCAGCTCGCGCTCTTGCTGCGCGGGCGGCAAATTGGCGTGCCGCGGGCCAACGGCTGGGAGGTGGGCCAGCGCCTGAGCTTTCAGGTCCAAGCACACGCTGACGGCAGCGTGACCTTGCAACTGCTGGGGCCGGGCGCCAAGACGCCTTTCCCCTTGGCCAGCAATACCCCGGGCGCGCCCACAGCGCAAACCGCCACCCCGTATGCCCCCGAGATCAGCGCAAAAACACCGACACCTGCGGCTGTAGCCACGCCCGCCACCAACGCAGTGACTGCTATCGCGCTCTCCGGCATGGGGGGCAGCACCGCACTGGCCAGCGCGCCTTTTGCTGGCTTTGCCGGTGTGTTTTCTCGCCTGGGCAGCCTGCTCTACCGCGAACCGGGCATGCCCGACTTGCGCCAGTTGTTCGAGCCTGGCGAGGGCCTGGACGCGATGTTGGCTAGGATTTCCAGTTCACCGCAAATGCAGGCCCAGGCGCAATTGCAGATGCAGACCCAGTGGCAGGCCATGCGCCTGTCAGCCGAACGCCTCACGCCCGAGTCCATTCGCATGGCGGTGCTCAGCGCCATGGGCTCTGAAACCAGCATTGGCCGCATCCGCAACCCCGCGCCCCTGGACCCCAAGCAGCTCTTGCACCAGTTGCTCAAAGCGGTGAGCGACGGCGGCGAAGAAGACGGCCCCGAAGCGCAGCACATTAAACGCGCGCTCGGTGATCTGGACGCCGCGCAAATTGGCGCTGTCAAAGCCCAGGCCGATGGCGCAATGGCGATGTCGGTGGTGCTGCCCTTTGCCAACCAGGCGCCCGTCGAACTGCGTTTTGAGCGCCAGCCCCAGAAGCTAGGCCAGGAATCGGTCTACACGGTCAACGCCCACTCCAACAGCCCGGACTTTGGTGAGCTTTGGCTCAAGGCCGACCTGCATGGCGACACCGACCTCGATCTGTCCATGTGGGCGCTGCGCCCAGCCGTGGTGGCGCTGGCCCAAGAAGGCGCCCAAGCGCTGCGAGACAATCTGCGCGAAGTGGGCCTGTCCATGCGCAGCTTTCACGCCCATCCGGGTGCGCGCCCCGTAACGCCCCCGGCGGTGCAGCCCCAGGCACGGCCCGGCACGGTACTGGACTTTCGGGTATGAGCCAGCGCCGCCAGGCCATTGCCCTTGAATACGGCAGCTACGCCACGCCCATGGTCACGGCCAAGGCCGAAGACGAACTGGCGCTGGAAATGATCGCCGAGGCCAGGGCGCACGGCGTCTACATCACGCAAGACCCGGCCTTGTTGGCGCTGCTCAGCCGTCTGGACGTAGACCAAGAGGTGCCACCCGAGCTGTTTACTGCGGTGGCGGTGATTTTGTCGTGGGTGTATTGGCTCAAGGGCATGCGCCCGGGCGACGAACAGGCTGCTGCGGACGCAGATGCGACCGAGGCGGTTCAGGCGTCGCTATAGCCTGAATTGCGGCCAAAGCGGGAGATATGGCCTAGCCGGTCGTACACCTCGACTGGGCTGGCCGCGTCGTCTACACGCAGGCTTTGCAAGGTGCCGCGAATGGCGTCGAGCTTGCGCTCCATCAAAACAGTGTTTCGCCGGTGCAGATCGCGGCAGTTGAGCATGGTGTTTCGAAAATCCTGCCACTCGGGCAAGGCCTGGATGTCGGCAGCGGAGGGCGCCAGGCGGGTAATTTCAGCCAGCAGCTCGGTTTTTACCGGCTGGAGTTGTTCGAACTGCTCGATTTCCTGCTTGCGCAAGGCCTCAAATTCCTGCTCCAGCATTTGTGAGAGCTGGTCGGCAAGTTTTGTGGCGTAAGCAACGGGCTCGTTCAAAGTAGGGTCTCGCTGGCAGTGCTTAGTTGCTGATCATCTGTTCCAGGGCGACAAAGCTCTCGGCAATGCGGCGCGGGTTCAAGGGATATTGTCCGGTTTCGATCGCTTTCTTGATGGCGTCGACCTTGACGCGGTCAAAGTCAGGCTCTTGCTGCAGGCGCGCCTTGATCGCACCAAAACCGGCGACTTCCGCGCCCTTGGCAGCGGCTACCGACTTGTTGACGGCAACTTCCGTCTCGGGCGGTAGTGCCACTCCGAGCGACGAGGGTGCCAGGGTCGCTGCCTTGGTCGACTTCTCCATGGCCTTGCGGGTCAAGGAATCCGTCGGTACCTGCCGGGAAAGGGGGTTGATGGCATCGGTCATGTTGGGCTCACTTTGGTAACTTCAGTCGGTCAAAAGGGTTTATTACTCACAGAATCGGCGCGTCCAAGAATAACTTGAGGGCAAATCGGAAAAATATTCAAAAAACTTTCAAAGACCACGTGCGGCGTTCGGTCCGGTCACTATCCCCGTTAGTAATCGGCCCGAGTCGGGATTTTTTAAGCGAATTTGGTCCCCTATTTTGCCGTCTTGCATCGCTTCGACCCGCGCGGTGATGCTAAATCCGTTGCCTTGGCCCACGGTCAACAGCACAGATTGTCCTTGCTTGATCACCACGGCGCGGCGCACATCGTAGCCGCGCAGGGGCACACCCGCCTGCACATCGCGTACCAGTTCGCTGTTTTCCACCTCTTTAATAGAGCCCACCGCCTGCAGCTCAACACCTTGGGCAGGAACGTCCACCTCGCGCAACAGATCGCGACTGGCAATGCTGCCTGCGCGCAAAGTCTGGTTGGCCACCACGACCCGGCGTGTGGCACCGCCCGTAGCGGGCCCCGGGCTGCTGGGGTTGACGATAGGTGCTGCGGTGTTTTGAGAAGGCAGTCCGGGCGCCACACCGGGCTTGAGCAGTACCCGCAAGTACAACTGCCAGCTCGGATTGCCCAAACAGCGCACCCGCACCGTCTCGCGGGCAGCAAAAGGCGTGTCCATGACCAAAGGCCGGTCGCAGCTTTGCACTTGCACCCGGCTGTCCAAGGGGGCAAAGCTGAATTGGCTGGCGTCGAGCTGTTGGGACTGCTGCACCCACTGCCCCACTTCCGTCAAAAGCTTGTCCGAAAGGGGCGGGTTTTGCGCCTGGACGGCCGCACTCAGGCAAAAGACCGACAGCAGCAAAGCCGCCACGCGCCGCACATGGCCACCCACCCGGTGTTGGAAGGGTGTTGGGCGTGAATGGCACAGCAATTGCATGAAGGGTCTTATCTGTTGAAAAAATGACAGGGCCAAGTGCCCCTGAGCCTGCAGCGCAAGAACAATGCCACGCAGCGCAGGCGACCAAAAATGGTGTTTTTTAGCAGGCATTTAACTAACTTAGGCGAGCTTAACTACCCATGTGGACCCGCAACGCAGCCCAGACCAACGCCAACGCACCGCTTCTGCCGGCCGCGGGCGCCGCTGCGCCGGTGCCCGCGAGCGCCAGTGGCAGCGCCGGCAAGGCTTTTTCGCAGGCCTTACAGCAAGCCCAGGGCAAGGCGGCGACTCCCGCCATCCACCCGCAACAGCGCCCAGGCGCGGTCACTGTTGTTGCGGGTGACACTCTGATTGGCCTGGTGCGTAACGAGGCGCAGGCGCGTGGCGTACAACTTGGCAGCCACCAGGAAATGCGCCTGGCCCAGCAACTGGCAAGCGCCAATGGCATTGGCAACGCCGACCGGGTCTATCCAGGCCAAAGCATCAATCTGTCGTCCATCCAAGCCGATTTGCAAAACATGCCGGTGGCCTCGGTGCGGCCGGTCGGTGCGGCCACTCAAAACGTTTCAGCACCCGCCAAAACCAGTATCGTCCCAGCGACGCCGCAGGCAGCAGCCTTACGCAACGCCCCTTTGGGCTATGACGTGCGTTCGCCCAAATTCACACCAGCAGCCAACGCAGTGGCCACGACCCCGCTGCAAGGCGCGGCTGCCGGGGACGCCAACCCTGTGCTGCAGCAAACTCTGGACCGCGCGGTAGCCAAGGGCTTTATACCGGTCGCCGAAAAAACGGCGGTGTACGACAAAATTTTGCAAATGGCGGACAACCACCGCTTTGCCCCCGACGACTTTGCCCGGATGACGCTGATGGAAAGCGACGGCATGAACCCGCGCGCCAGCAACCAGCGCTGCCACGGCATCATCCAGTTTTGCGACGGCCCCGCGCGTGGTGCGGCCTCGGCCGGTTACGCGGCCAATCCGAAGGCGATCCTGGACCTGAGCGTGCACAAGCAGCTCAGCCTGGTAGACAAGTACTTTGACGACGTGGGCCTCAAAAGCCAGGGCCCCGCCGGCCTGGAAGACCTCTACCTGTCAGTGCTCAACCCGGCCTCGCGCGCGCAGGCCCAAAGCAACGCACCCCTCAACATCGGGGGCCAGCAGGCGCGTGCCTTGCACGTGGGCAGCGACACAGCAGCCCCCATTACTCGCCAATCCATCCGCCAGGGCTTGCTACAAAACGCCGCTACCCGCCTAGGCCAGATGGTGCCCACTGGCTTGCGCGTGCAAGCGCAGCGCGCGCAGCAATACGTCGAAAACAACCTGCCCTGAGGGCCTGGGCCGCGCGTCTGCCACGCCCCGCCAAGACGCATTTTTCCGATAGCGGCAAGAGTTTGCCGCCCAGCCAGTGCAAGCCCGCCGCAGTTTGCCGCACAGCGCCTTTGCGGGCTCCAAAAGTGGCCAGAAAAGCGGCAATCAGCGCATGGCATGCAAGTTGCAAGAAAGATCTATACGAAAAGGGTTTTGCGGCAACTGTGTCGACAAACCGGCATTTCAACCGAGAGCAATGGAGAGCGTATGAACATCATTGACAACACCTTTAGCCTGCACGAAAAGGCCCTGGGCATGCGCAGCCAGCGCATGGAGGTGCTGTCGCGCAACATTGCCAATGCCGACACGCCCAACTTCAAAGCCCAGGACATCGATTTCCGCCAGGTCTTGAAAGACACGCAAGACACCCGCATGCGCACCACCGACGCAGCGCACATCCCCCTGGGCGACATTGCCAATGGCAGCGGTCTGAAATACCGCACCCCTTTTAACGTGGCCTTTGACGGCAACACGGTCGAGTTGCCGGTAGAACAGGCCAAGTTCGGCCAGTACGCCGCCGACTACCAGACCACCTTGAGCATTCTGGAAAACCGCATCAGCGGCATTCGCAAAGCACTGCGCGGAGACTAAACAATGGCACTTGACAATATTTTCGGTATCGCCGGCTCGGCCCTGAATGCGCAAACCGTTCGCATGAATGCCACCGCCTCCAATCTGGCCAATGCCGGTACGGTGGCGAGTTCGGACAAGGATGCATTTCGCGGTAAACGCGTCACCTTCAAAACCATCATGGAAACCCTGCCCAACAGCAACGACCTTGCTAACAAAGGCGGCGTCAAGGTGTCTGCGATCTCGGACGATCCCAAGTCCATCACCCGCATGTCCGACCCCGGCAACCCGGCCGCAGACAAGGACGGTTACGTCTATTTATCCAACGTCAACGAGATGTCGGAGATGGTCGAAATGATGGCCGCTGCGCGGTCCTACCAAAACAACGTTGAAGTCGTCAACACCGCGCGCCAACTGATGATGCGCACGCTTGACATCATCAAGAGCTGATCTAACCGCGAAGACCCACCATGTCCAACCTCAACCTTTTGTCATCCTCCAACGCGCAAACCAACAGCGCCTGGGCCTCGGCCGTGCCCTCTGGCATCCGCACCACGGCCCAAGATGCGCAGGCAAAAATGACCGCAGCCACCGGCCAGTCAGCCATGGGGCAAAAAGACTTTTTGACCCTGTTCACCACCCAGCTGAAAAACCAGGATCCGCTAGACCCGGTGAAAAACGAGGCCTTTGTAGCGCAGCTCGCGCAGTTCTCGCAGTTGGAGGCCACCACCAATATGTCGAGCTCGCTCTCCACATTTGTCAACAGCATGTCGAGCAGCCAGATCACATCGAGCGCCAACCTCATTGGCGGCAAAGTGGCGGTGCCCGACGGTCCAGCCACGCTGACCAATGGCGCGCCGGTCAAAGGCGTCGTGAACTTGCCCACCGGCGCCGATGGCGTGCAGTTCAATGTCTATGACACCAAAGGCATCCTGGTAAAAACACAGATTCTGGGTTCACAAACCGCCGGCGACATGACCTGGACCTGGGACGGTAGGGACGACGCAGGCAACGCCTTGCCCGACGGAACCTACCGCTTTGGTGCCTCTGTGGTGAGCCAAGGCAAAGTGAGCACTCCTTCGGTCAGCACCATGGCCAAGGTCATTGGTGTCAGCCAGGAAGCCGACAAAACCATGCTGCTGCAAATTGAGGGCGGCAAGACCGTCAAGTTGTCCGACGTTAAGCGCATCGACGGCTAAACGCCACTGCCCTAACACCCCCAACCCCGCACCCCTTACACCCCCGGAGAAACAAACCATGTCTTTCTATACCTCGCTAACCGGCCTGAATGCCGCCACCGCCATGTTGGGCGTCACAGCCAACAACATCTCCAACGTGGGTACCACCGGCTTTAAGCGTTCGCGTGCTGACTTCGGTGACATTTTTGCCACTTCGCCTTTGCAAAAAGCCTCCTCCACCGTCGGTCAGGGCGTGTCCCTAAAGCAGGTGAGCCAGGAATTTAGCCAGGGCAATATTTCCTTCTCCTCCAACGCACTGGACTTGGCCATCACGGGCGACGGCTTCTTTCCTCTGCGCTCGGCTGACGGCCTGACAGACACCTACACCCGCAACGGTTCGTTCTCGCTCAATGAGCAGTTCAACGTGGTCAACTCCGCAGGCCAGCGCCTGATGGCTGCGACGGTTGACTCGACCGGTAGCGCCAACGTGAACGACCGCGTGGTCTTGACGATTCCGCAAAAAACCACTGGCGAGGCCAAGCAGACCTCTGCCGTGTCGCTGGGCCTGAACTTTCCGGCTGATGCGACCGTGATTACCGAACCCTTCAGCCGCACCAACCCGGCCACCTTCAATAAATCGACAGCCTTTACCGTGTATGACAATGGTGGCAACGGCTACCTAGCCACCATTTACTACGTCAAAACCCAAAACGCCAACCAGACCAGCCCCTACAACAAATGGCAAACCCATGTGTTTGTGGGCGAAGACCATGTGTCGGCCGCCTTGGCCCAGTCCACCGACGTCAACGGCGACCTGCAGTACGTCAACCAGTACGGCCAGATCAAGTCGTACAAAGACGTCAAGGACGAGCTGACCACTTCCAAGACCCAGCTGATTTCGCTCGATGAGCTGACCGATAAGCGCACATCCACCCCGGCGGGCATTACCGGCCTGAGCTCGACCGTTGACCTGTCCGGCGGCACCAACACCTTCGCCGGCTTGAGCGACAAATCCGTTGAGCTGAGTAATCTCTTTACCGTCAATGTGGACGGTTCGACCGCCCCGGTGACGGTCGATTTGAGCTACCTGAAGAACTCAAAAACGGTCCTGACTGGCGCCACACTGGCTAATGAAGCGACCAAGTACCTGAACCGCAAGTTTGGTGATGAGACCAGTTTCAACTTCACCAGCACCACCGCCAGTGCCGTCAACCCCGACACGGTATTCACCCTCACCGACTCGCGCGTGCAAAACGGTACACCGGTCAAGGCAGAAGTGAAGCTCTCCGGTTTTAGCGACCCGAGCAATGTCTCGATTGAGGAACTCACCCAAATCATGCAAACCCAGGTGGACAACTCGGTGCTTGGTGGCCATGCACGTCAGTCCATCTCGATCACGGGAACCGCCACTGGCGCAGTCACTTTCATGGGGGTGGAGATTGTCGGTTCGGCCGATCAAGACACTGCTGTCAAAACCATCAACAACATCGTCAGCCACTCGGCTGCCATCATTGCGGCCAACCCGGGCCTGGAAAGCCTAGAGGCCGGCGCCGACGGCACCTCGGTGGTATTGACTTACCACCAGTACCCAAAGCAGTCCGTGTTGCTCAGTGGCCCGGCCACCAGCGCCACCACCTTCATGGGCGTTGCAATTTCTGGCACGGCCACCGACGACACCGCCAGCCAGGTGGCCAACAAAATCGTCGCCAACAAGGCCGCCATTTTGGCCTACGCTGATACCACGCCCAACGCCAGCAGCCTGGGAATTCGGGACATCCAGGTGGACCCGAGCAACTCCAGCAAACTGATTTTGATCTACAACCAATCCAGCGCAGACCGACTCTCCATTACGCCGGTGGCCACTGGAATTGGGTGTGCGCCGTCCGAGATACTCAACCAGATCGACGCCGGCTTGACCACCACTGCCGGCGTTGCTCCCACAGCGATGGCCATGTCGGTCGTCGCGGGCGTCACCTTTGGCGCCAGCACCGAGCTGAGCGCCGGATTGGCCGAGTCACCCATCACGGTCACCTACGACTACAACTCCCAAAGCTTCAAGTTTGTCGACAGCACCAACGCCGGCGCCAACACAATCACACTAGCCTCGGGCAGCTCGCCCAATACCTTGCTGGGGCTTGGCACTCTGCCGGTTACGCTGGACAACGACGGTTTGTCGGGCTTGAAGATGCTGCCCAACAACAAAAACCCGCTGCGCGCAGTGACCGACCAGCGCTACGGCATCCAGGTCAGCTACGACGCGGTGAACAAATCGTTTAGCGTCACCTCCGGTACCACCGGTGACAAATCGGCTATTTCCATTACCGTTCCGCTTGGGTCGTCCGCACCGTCCTTGTTTGGTTTTGCCGAAAGCAAGCTAACTGGGGGCACCACAGGCACCGCCATTCCCTATGCAGTGACCAAGTCGTCCGTGGCCACCCGGGGCATTAACTCGGCACCGGCTATTGCGCGGGGCAAGCCGCCCACCGTGAACGTGGGCAACAACTTTGTGGTGGACGCGACCAACAACAAGTTTGTCGTCACGGTCGACGGTATCAAGGGCAACGTCATCGTGCCGCCTAGCACCACCTACTCCTTAGAAAACTTCATGAAGGAGTTGCAAAAGGGCATTAATTCGCTGGCCGAGCGCAAGAGCGTCGACGGTGTTCTGGAGGACTCACCCACAACCGTCAACGGCGTAAAGGTGACCTACGACTACGTCAACAACAACTTTGTATTTACGACCGGCACGACGGGGTCAGACTCGTTTATCAAAATCTCTGGCAGCAGCAGCTGGGGTCTGGACCAGGTGGAAGCTGGGCGTGGAAGCACCTCAACCTGGATCAAACCCAGCCAGCACAAAGACGTGGTCAACGGCGCCCTGCAACCCAAGTACATCGACAAAGACGGCAACGAGACCACCAACGGCGACGGCTTTACCGGTTTGCCCGCCTGGTCGCCCATCTTCTTGGACAAGGGCGAGCTCACCTTCAACACGGCCGGTAAGCTGTATTCACCCATTAAGGGAACGCAGTTGGAGACGGTGTACCTCGCCGGCGGTAAGGGCGCTTTGACAATTAACGTGAACTATGCGGCGTCGACCCAGTACACCTCCCCGTTTGCCGTGTTGTCGCAGTCGCAAGACGGTGCGCCCGAAGGCTCTTTGGTGGGTGTGACGATTGGTAATGATGGGCTGGTGAGTGCATCCTTCTCCAACGGCACCCAAAAGTCGCTGGCCAAGATTTTGCTAACCAACTTCTCCAGCCCCTCTGGCTTGCGCCAAATTGGTGACTCCAGCTTCTTGGCCTCGGCCTCGTCGGGCAAACCCATTTTGGGCAGCGCCGGTAGCGCCGGCTTTGGAACCCTGCGCGCCGGTGCCACCGAACGGGCCAACGTCGACTTGACCCAAGAGCTGGTGGACTTGATTACCGCCCAACGTAACTTCCAGGCCAACGCCAAAGCGATTGAAACCAGCTCGACGATGACTTCGGCCATCATCAACCTGCGCTCATAAGCCACCCTGCTAGCACCCTAAGGAGCCAAAACCATGGATCGGATGGCCTTTAACGCCGCAGTGGCGATGAACGAACAGACGCTGGGGCGGCAAATGTCGGTCAACGAACTGGCCAACGTCACTACCACCGGCTTCAAACGCAGCTTTGAGGCAGCCCTGCGCACGGTGGCGGTGGAAGGTTCAGGACTGAAGAGTCGCTACCAGCCGCAGACTTTTTCGGAAGACTACATCAGCATGAAGGCCGGCCCGGTGTTGGCCACTGGCAACGACCTGGATGTGTCCATGAGCGGAAGCACCGTATTGGGCGTGACCGCACTGGACGGAACCTTGGCGTTTACCCGGCGCGGCGATCTGCGCGTCAACGCCGCCGGCGCGCTGGAAACAGGCGCCGGCGCCCTGGTGCGCAGCCAAAACGGCGGCGCGCTGACGGTGCCACCGGGTGTGCGGGTCACGATCCGTTCCGACGGTACCGTGTTTGGCAGCGACCCGGCGCAAGCGGCCAACACCCCCCCTTTGCAGATCGGTGCACTCTTGCTGCGCGACGCCAGCCAAACCCCACTGCAGCGCCGCGAAGACGGCCTTTTTGCAGTCTCCGGCGCACAACCCGGCGCCGATATCACGCCCGGCCCGCTAGCGCCCAACCTGACCGCCGGCGCATTGGAGGGTAGCAACGTCAACGCGCTGTCCATCATGGTCAAGCTCATGGACCAGAGCCGCTCGTTTGAGCAGCAGGTCAACCTGATTAAAGAGAGCAAAACATGCGACGAATCCGGTGCAACCATGATGAAAGCCAGCTGACGGTTTTGCCAGGCACGCCCTTTGCTTATAACTTTGTAACTTAACAATCCCTGGAGCAGTCAATGGACGCATCAATGTGGGTGGCCAAAACAGGCCTCGACGCGCAACAGACGCGCATGAACGTGATTTCCAATAACCTGGCCAACGTGAACACCACGGGCTTTAAGCGCGACCGCGCGGTTTTTGAAGACCTTCTATACCAAAACGTGCGCCAGGCCGGCGGCCAGACCGGAGCCACCACGCAAGCCCCCACCGGCTTGATGCTGGGTACTGGTGTGCGCGTGGTTGCCACCGAAAAGCTCAACGTTCAGGGCAATATGATCAACAGCCAAAATCCACTGGATTTGGCGATCGCTGGTGACGGACATTTTCAGATCCTGCAGGCCGACGGCACTACCGCCTATACGCGTGACGGCAACTTCAAGGTGTCGGCAACCGGACAACTGGTCACCTCCAATGGCGCGCCCCTGCAACCCCCAATCACCATTCCCCCCACGGCCGCCAGCGTGACCGTGGGCCGCGACGGCACCGTGTCCGTTGAACTGCAAGGCGGCGCTGGGCAACAGGTGCTCGGGCAAGTGTTGCTGGCCCGCTTTCTGAACCCTGCAGGCCTGCAAGCCGCCGGTCAAAACCTGATGCTGCAAACCCCCGCCAGCGGCGTGCCGCAAGTGGTGCCACCAGGCACCGCCGGCGCAGGCACCCTGATGCAGGGAACGCTTGAGGCGTCCAACGTCAATGTGGTGGAAGAAATGGTCAACATGATCGAAACCCAGCGCGCCTACGAGATCAACTCCAAGGCCATCTCTGCGGTTGACGGCATGCTGAAGTACATCAACCAGAACATGTAATTGGCCCACACCATGAAACATGTTTTGCTCGCCCTGTCCGCCCTGGCCCTGAGCGCCTGCTCGGTCTTGCCACGCGAGCCGCTGGCGCATTCCGAAGGCTTTCGCCCGGTGTACCCAGTCGTGCAGGCTCAGCCCCAAATGGCCACTGGCGCCATTTACAGCGGTGCGCAAAGCGAATCCTTTTTTGGCCGCGGTCGCGCCTTTCAGATTGGCGACGTAATCACGGTGATCTTGGACGAGTCGACCCAAGCCGGCCGCACCCAAAGCGGTGTGGTCAAGCGCACTTCAAGCAACGACGTGGTTCCTGCCGCCATGGGTGGCGGCTTGCTGCCAGCGGCAAACCTGCTGGGTGGAACCATCAAGAACGAAGGCAGCGGCACGGCCGACCAGACCGCCACCCTCAAGGGCTCGGTGGCAGTATCCGTGATCGACGTCATGAGTAACGGCAACCTGGTGCTACGCGGAGAAAAGCAGCTCGCACTCACCGAAGGCGCTGAGATTATTCAGGTGGCCGGCGTGGTGCGTCCAGACGATATCGCCCCCAACAACACGGTGGCCTCGCGCCGCCTGGCCAATGCACAAATCACTTACCGCGGCACCGGCGACATGGCTGCGGCCAGCCGCGCTGGCTGGGGCACCAGTGGCCTGTTGAAACTCTGGCCGTTCTAGAGGCCCAAGGCGAAAGCACCATGCGCAAAATTCTTCATTCCCTGCCCCTGGCGGCCATGCTGTGGGTATTGCCGTTTTCGATGGCGCATGCAGACCGCATCAAAGACCTCACCACCATGGCAGCCATGCGCGGCAACCAGCTCATCGGCTACGGCCTGGTAGTTGGTTTGCAGGGCACGGGCGATGGCTCGGACTTGTCGTTTACCACCCAGAGCATGAAAACCTTGCTCAACCGCATGGGGGTAAACCAAGAAAACCCCTTAAGCGACTATGAAGCGGCCACCAGCGGCGGCAAGATCGATCTCAAAAACGTGGCCGCGGTCATGATCACTGCCGAGCTGCCTGGCATGTCCAAGCCCGGCCAGCGCATCGACATCAACGTGTCGGCCATCGGCAAGGCCACCAATTTGCGCGGCGGCAGTTTGTTGCTGACCAGCCTGCGCGGCGTGGACGGCCAGACTTACGCGCTGGCCCAAGGCTCACTCACTGCCACCGGCATTGACGCAGGCGGCGCGGGCTCCAAGGTATCGACCGGTGTGACCACCGCAGCCCGTATTCCCGGTGGCGCCACGGTTGAAAAAGCCGTAGACAACTCCTTTGACAAGGCCGACAACGTGCTGCTGAACCTGCGCGACGGCGACTTCACGACCGCTTCGAGCATCATCCAGGCCATCAACGCCAAGTTTGGCAGCGACGTGGCCAGCGCCCTGGACAGTGTGTCCATCGTCGTGCGCGCGCCCATGGACAGCAGCCAACGCGTGTCTTTCATGAGCATGATCGAGAACATCGACGTGCAACCCGGCGAGCCGCCAGCGCGCATTGTGATCAACGCCCGCACCGGCACCGTGGTGATCAGCCGCAACGTGCGGGTGTCCGCCGCTGCTGTGAGCCATGGCACCATCAGCGTGTCGGTAGCCATGACCAACGAAGTCTCTCAGCCCGGCATGTTGTCCAACGGCACGACCAAGGAAGTGCAAAACGCCGATATCAAGGTCTCTGAACCCAACAAGCCGATGTTCCTGTTCCAGCCCGGTGTGGATTTGCGCCAGATCGTGGACGCGGTCAACCAGGTGGGCGCCACGCCCTCGGCCCTGATTGCGATCCTCGAGGCACTCAAGAGCTCGGGCAGTCTGCGCGCCGAGCTGCTGGTGATTTAAGGCCCACACCGCCATGGAAACGAATCCCAGCGCCCAGCCCTCCGCACCTGCCAGCACGGGCGTGACCGGCTCTTACCTCGACTTCGGGGGCCTGGGTGCGCTCAAGGGCAAAGCCCGCAGCGACGCCAAATCCGCTACCCGGGAAACCGCGCAGCAGTTTGAGGCCATGTTTTTACAGATGATGATGAAGACCATGCGCGACGCGACGCCCAAGAGCGACTTGGTCGAATCCGCCGCCAAAGACACGTTTGAAGGCATGTTTGACAAAGAGGTGTCGATGTCCATGGCCAAGCGCAACGCGCTGGGCCTGGCCGATATGCTGGTCAAGCACATGCCCGACAGCACCGCGCCACAACCAAGCACCGCAGCCATGCTGGAAGCACGCAACAACAAGGGCATGTCCTTAAATGCAGAGCCGGCCAAAGCCATGGCCCTGAGCGCAACGCCACCTGCGCTTGCGCCCTTGCCACGCATCGGCGGCCCCATCCCCCTGACTCAGCGCTTTGCGCCAGCCCAGGCGTCAAGCCAGGCGCCTGAGGGAGACACGCCATGAGCGATATCGCAGGCATTGCCGGCAATGCGGTAGCGGCCTACCAAAACGCGCTGTCCACCGTCAGCAACAACATCGCCAACGTGGCCACCGATGGCTACTCGCGCCAAGACGTGGTCTTGTCCGCGCTTCCGGTGACCAAGTCGGGCAGCATTTTTCTGGGTACTGGCGTCGTTGTGGACAGCGTCAAGCGCCAATACGACGCTTTTGTCGAGTCCAACCTGCGCAACACTTCCAGCGATCTGGCCAGCCAGGCGCCCATGGTCAATTACGCCAACCGCGTGGTGGATGTATTGGGCGGCCCCACCATGGGACTGAACACTGCGCTAGACCAGTTTTTCAGTTCGGCGCGCGCCCTCTCGGCCGACACATCGTCGAGCGTGCTTCGCAGCAGCTTTGTGCGTGACGCCGAGGGCGTGGCGCAGCGCTTTGGACAACTTTCCGAACAGCTCGGCCTGATCAAGAACGAAACCCAAAGCTCGGTCGACAACATCGTCGAACAGATGAACACCCTGACCAAGCAGCTTGCGGTGGTCAACGGCCAGCTCACCAAGCAAATGACCGAGGCGCGCCAACCTCCCGACTTGCTGGACCAGCGCGATCTGCTGCTCAAGCAGCTTGCGGTGTTTGCTCACGTCAACACGGCCTTTAGCGTCAATGGCCAAGTCACGGTCAGCCTGGGCCCGTCAATCACGCAAGATATCGTGGTCAGCGGCACCACCGCGCTGCCGATTGGCAGCAGCACGGGCAGCGGCTCATCGGACAAAACCTCTTTGGTGCTTGATCCTTACGGAAAATCCACCTCGCTCAACGGCATCACCAGCGGCACCCTGGCCGGTCTCATGGCCTTTCAGGAACAGGTGCTTTCCAGCTCGCAAAGCGCATTGGACAACCTCGCACAAACTTTTGCCAAAGAATGCAATACGGTTCACCAACAAGGGATCGACGCTTATGGAAAGCCGGGCCAAGCACTGTTTAGCTTTGATAAGACTGCCAGCAGCTTGTCCAGCGGCATGCAAGTGGCCTTTACTGACCCTATGCTGGTTGCCGCTGCTGCGCAATTTCGGGTAACCGAACAGGCCAACAACACCAGCGGTACCGACGCCACGCTCGTCTACAGTCCTGACGCCGTGGCCAGTGGCCCCGCCTCGCTGGCGCAGGCGCTGGTCAACAACGACCACCCCAGCGCCGCGCGGACCGTCACCGTAGGTCGCAGCTTGCCAGTGGCAGCCGTGGCAACGATTCCTAACGGCATGCGCAATGTCAGCATCTTCCTAGACACCATGCAAGCAGGCCAGCAGCTGCAGGTACTGACCCGCGACGGTCGCCAGCTGATTGGCCAGTCAATGGCAGGCAACAGTGATTTGCGTGATGCGCTCATGACGTCAGACAACGGCTTTACCGTTGGCGCAAGCTACAGCGACACCTACCTGAACGGCGCCAACCAGCTGTCGGTCAAACTCTCAGGTGCTGGCACTGGAATGCAGAGTTTTTTGAACGTTTCCATCGCCGGCTCCGCCGTTGGCAACACCCCCAGCAAAACGGCTGCCCTCATCCTTGCCAGCAAAAGCGCCATTCTGGCCGGGGGCGCCGCCATCAAAGCAGGCATCACCGACCTGCGCGCCGACCCTAATGACGCGACCCAAATCATTGTGGTCCGAGCACCCGACGCTGACAGGCCCTACGTATTGGCCGCGACCTCAAGCGCTGGCATCCAATTCGCCGCCGGTGTTGACCAGGCTCAATACAAGGAAATGTCGGTTTTTTACGGCGCACAGGCCGACGTGCAACTCCAACCGGTCTACAACAGCAAGGATCATGTTTCTGGCAGCAAGCCCTTCCCGGCCGTGCTGCAGGGCGAGCGCATACAGTCACTGGGCAGCGGCATTGCCGAGAACACGTTGACGGTCAACGGTTTGTCCCTGCCAGCGCTGGCTGCACCAGCCGATGCTGCAGGCGTTGCGCAATGGATCAATGCCAATACCTCGCGTGAAGAGACAACCGTGACTTTTGGCAGCGGCTTGGCGTCTGGGCAAAGCGTGACTCTGGCTGGGCTGACCTACACCGCCACCAGCACCGTGACTGCGTCAGAGCTGGCAACAGCCTTCTCTTTTCTCGCTTCTGGAGTCCAAACGGGTACGGGTACCGCAAAGGGAAGCTATAGCGGAACCTGGACTGGCCTCAACACGGGCGCAGCCACCACCGCGTCAATAAGCGCAACCAGCACCACAGCTGCCAATATAGACCTGAGTACGCTGAACTCGAGCGTATCGAGCGCCTCGAATGCTGTAAAAGTCGGTGTAATTGCTACAGCCAGCAACGAAATTCGGCCAGACGCAAAAGGCATCAAATTGGGGATGCCATTGGTCATCAATGGCGTCACCATCAGTGACGCGCCCGCAGCCACATCGCAGTTAGCGCTGGCCAACGCCATCAATGCAGCGCAGGCCAGCAGCGGCGGCTTTTTTACCGCCAAAATCACCCCCCAAGGGGAACTGATCATCACGAACTCCTCGGGTCACGAGGGTGAAGACATTTCCATCTCCGCCACCACGGCATCGGCGTCCAGCGCGGTCAATGCGCTCGGGATAAGCTCCAACACCTACCGTGGGCAGATAAGTTTGACGCAGGCCTTGTCGTTTGCAGACTCGCCCACCAACACGGTAGCGGTTAACAAACCAATACAGCTAGGGTTTGGCAGCGCGGGCACACCCGCTGATTTGGCCAAGCTTGGCTTTCGCACTGGCGCCTATATCTCTGGGGCGACCAAGGACGATTTATTGGTGTTTGTCACCGGCTCAGGCAGCGCGTCCGTGTCAGCCACTTACGCAGGCAAGCCGGTGGACGCCAAAGAGGCCTTGCGCGCCCAGCCCATGACGGTGAAGTTTCTGTCGGCCACCGAATACCAGATCACCGATACAAAAACAAACACGGTACTGGCCCAACGCACGCTAGACCCCAATCAGCTCAAACCGGGCATCAGCTACCAGGGCTTGCAACTTTCGTTTACCGCCGCACCCAAATCCGGCGACCAATTCACCCTGGACGGCAACGCCGACGGCATTGGCAGCAACGACACCATGCTGGCCATGAACGCGCTGGAGACCAAGTCCGTGGTGGGCAAAAAAACCTTGTCCAACGCCTATATCGACCATGTCAATGAAATGGGCAATATTGCCCGCCAAGCCAGCATCTCGCAAACCGCCCTGACCGTGGTACACGATCAAGCGGTCAAGTCGCGCGACGAGGTGTCGGGCGTGAGTTTGGACAAAGAAGCCGGTGACCTGATCCGCTACCAGCAAGCCTACCAAGCTGCGGCCAAGACGCTGCAGGTTGCAAGCCAGCTTTTTGACAGCGTGCTGCAAATCCGCTAGCCCCCACTGAGACTCTGCCATGCAAATATCCACCGGCCTGTTGTTTGACCGCGCCAGCGCCCAAATGAGCACCATCCAGAACGACCTGGCCAAATCGCAAGCCCAAATTTCTGCGCAAAAACAGGTATTGACACCCAGTGACGCACCCGACCAGGCCGCCGTGATCACCCGGCTGAAGTCACTGATCGGCAAGCAGGACAGCTACGGCAAAACGCTTGACACCGTTCAGGGACGTTTGGACAACGAGGGCACCACCCTCTCCAACTCTGGGGATCTTCTGATCCGGATCAAGGAGCTGACGATCCAGGCCAACAACGCGACCAACGGCAGCACCAGCCGCGCAGTGATCGCCACAGAAATGCAAGGGCTGCGCGACCAGTTGCTCAGCCTTGCCAATGCGACCGACTCTACCGGCAACTACATATTTTCAGGTACCAAAGTGCACACGCCAGCATTTGTGGCCGATGCAACCGGTGAAGTGGGCTATGAAGGCGACCAGACCGAGGTCAAGGTTGCTGTGGGTGAACACCGCACGGTGGCGATCAACCGCCCTGGCACGCGCGCTTTTGTCAGCGTAGTGCGCACCGCAGGCGACGGCACGACATCGGGCGCGGGATTCTTCCGGGCTATTGACGATTTAATTGCCGGCGTTAAGGCCGCCAGTTCAACCATCATGCAGCGCGGCCTGACCGAGATAGACGCCCTTCACCAGGGCATTGTGCTGGCGCAAGCGAATTCGGGCACCGACAGGCAGGTGGTGGAACAACAAAGCGCGGCGCTAGACGAGACCAAGCTCACCTTGGCATCGGCCCTGTCAAACGTGGAAGACCTGGACATGGCCAAGGCCATCACGGCCATGCAAAAACAGATGCTGTCGCTAGAAGCGGCCCAAAGCAGCTTTGCAAAGATATCGCAGATGTCGCTGTTTGCCTACCTCAAGTAAAGCCATTTAAGTTTCTGCACCAGCAGCCGATGCCCAAGATGAACTCCGCGCAACGCCCATGACCACCACTACCAGCACTACATCCACTCCTGCGGTCAATGTAGTCAGCGCCATGGGAGCGGGCTCGGGCATCGACACCAAGTCCCTGGCAAATAGCCTGGTTGCAGCAGAAAAAGCGCCGCGCGCGACGGCGATCAACAAGAACATCACCAAGAATGAGTCTCTGGTGTCGGGCTTTTCGGCTGTCAAATACGCACTCAACACCCTGAAGACAGCTTTTGACGACCTCAAGGACAAGAGCGACTTCAAGAGCATCAACGCCACCAACTCCAACACCAGCGCCTTTACCGCTACACCTACGTCACGCGCCGACACTGGCAGCCACTCGGTCATCGTGAGCAGCCTGGCCGCTGCGCAGCGCAACACAGGAACCGTGGGTTTTGCAACATCCACCACCGCCATCAATAGCGGTAGCGCCATGTCGCTGTCGGTAGATATTGCGCAAAGCAGCACCGGCACCACCGGCTTTGCCGCGTCCACCACCGCCATAAATGGTGGCGCCGCAATGACGCTCACCCTGGGTGGAACGGCCTTTCCTGGCGCAGATACGATTTCAATTGCTGCGGGTAGCGACACGCCCGCAGGCATCGTGGACGCCATCAACAATGCCGGCCTAAGCGTCACGGCCGCGCTGGTCAACACCGGCGACGCCACCGCCCCCTACAAAGTGGTTGTCACTGGAGCCGCAGGTTTAGCCTCCGCTTTTACGGTCACCAGTAGCGCCTCGGCCATCGATTTCAACACCACCATCCAGTCGGCCAGCACCTCCACCATCAGCATTGGTGCGGGCAGCGACACCCCAGCTGGGGTGGTGGCAGCAGTCAACAAGTCGGGCACCGGGATCAGTGCGCAGTTGGTCAACACCGGCGACGCCAGTGCCCCTTACAAGGTGGTTGTCAACGGCACTTCGGGCAAATACAACGCCTTTAGCATCAGCAGCAGTGTCAGCGCGCTGAACTTTGACACCACGCTACAAACCGCCGCCAATGCAGCGCTAACAGTGGACGGTATCGCCGTCAGCAGCAGCAGCAACACGCTGACCGACGCGATTTCAGGCGTGACCCTCAATTTGCTGAGCACGAACAGCACGGCAGCAACGGTGTCGTTGAGCAACGACACCACCGCTGCCAAAACGAAAGTCACGGCGCTGGTCACCGCGTACAACGATGCGATGGACTTGTTTGACGAGCTCACCAATTCCAAATCTACCTTGGCCACGTACGGCGGCACCATGGTGGGCAGCTCCAGCATCAACTCCATACGCACCGCGCTACGCACCATGGTGTCTAACGACTCATCGACCGCGAGCACATCCGGTACTCTGAGTGCACTGCGGGATATTGGGGTCGAGATCAACAGCAAGGGCCGACTCACCACCAACTCCGTGAAGCTCGATCTTGCGCTGAACTTTGATTTCGCCAACACAGTCACCCTGCTCTCGGGCAACCAGGAAAACCAAACTTCCTATGACAGTGCGGATTCCGGACTGGCCGGCGACGCGAGCAAAAGCCTGATCACCATGCTCAGCACCACAGGCACGGTCGCAACGGAAAGCGCCAATGCCACCACGCGTATCAGCAAATACAAGGACGACCTGACTGCGCTTGAAGACCGCATGACCATGTTATTGGCGCGTTACACCAAACAATTTGCGACCATGGACAGCATCGTGGGACAAACCCGCAGCACCCAAACCGGCCTGACCAGCAGCTTCGCTGGCCTGATGGCCATGTACACCAACAAGTAAGTCCTGCCGCCCTGGCCGCGCGCCAGGTGATCGCCGCTGCCGCGACCACCATTTCAAAAAATTACCTCCCGCCCTCAAGTTTCCAACTTCGGTGCCGATTCTTCAGACACTGCACCTTCGTTAACGGCACCGCTCCCTGCGGGACCAAGCACAACGCGAACGAATTGCATCTTTGAAAGGACGGTAAACGATGACATCCGAAATCAGTAATGTGGCGAGCAGCCCTTCTGCTGCAATCGCGTCGCTTGGAAAATCAGTGGAGCCCCGGGCCAATGCCGCACCCAAGGTGATGGACATCAAGCCTGTGGAGATTCAATTTGATCCAGCCCAGGCGCGCCAAAACTTGCACGCAGCGGTAAGCATGCTCAATGAACAAATGGCTACCACCAAGCAGGGCCTGGGGTTTTCCTTTGATCATTCCATCAAATCGCCGGTGATCAGTGTGCGCAATATTCACACAGGGGAAGTGATCCGCCAGATCCCCACCGAAGACGTGCTCCATATGGCGCACCAGATCGACGACCTCAAGGGAATTTTGTTCAATAAAGTCGTGTAATTAACGAAAAGGTGCTAAAGAAATATCCACAGCATCCGATTCATTATTTAACAGAGACAAGTTTCTGTAGCGGTAGGTAAAGAGACGTAAATCAAGTTCTTTGTCTGCTTATTAATTTAGGTTTTTTTACTCTTCACTCTCAGGAGAATTGTTATGCCAGTTATCAACACAAACACTAGCGCTCTTTACTCTCAAAACGCTATGAAAATTAATGGCCGTGCCATGAGCACTGCCATGGAGCAGTTGTCCACGGGCAGCCGAATCAACTCGGCCAAGGACGACGCCGCTGGTTTAGCCATCGGACAGAACATGACTGCCCAAATTCGCGGCCTGAACCAAGCAGTGCGCAATGCCAACGACGGCGTTAACATGATGCAAACCGCTGAAGGCGCCATGGTCGAACAGTCCAACATGCTGCAGCGCATGCGTGAACTCGCCGTTCAGGCAAGCAACGGCACCTACTCGACCACACAACGCAGCTACTTGAATACGGAATTCTCTGCGCTGACCACCCAAATCGGTAGTATTGCGTCGCAAACCACCTGGAACGGTACCGCTCTGATCTCCGGCGCATCCACGTCGTTTACCTTCCAAGTAGGCCAAAACTCCGGACAAACAATCGCCGTTACGGTATCTGCCATGACAACATCTAACTTGGGCGTCAGCGGAACGGCGGTATCGACAACGGGATCGGCCTCCACTTCCATCGCACTGATCGACTCGGCATTAGACAAAATCAACAACCAGCGCGCTGTTATCGGTGCAGGCATTAACCGCCTGACATACGCCGCTGACAACATTACCAATGTGTCCGCCAACGTGACTGCATCGCGCAGCTCCATTATGGATACCGATTACGCCTCGGCTTCTACCCAGTTGTCCAAGACGCAGATCATCCAACAAGCATCGACTGCGATGCTGGCGCAAGCCAACCAGCAACCGCAAAGCGTGCTGGCGCTGTTGAAATAAGTAGTTAACGTAAGCTTCGTCCGGGGCGCTTGAACGAGCTGACCGGGCGATTTCTACCCAAAGCCACTTGAAAAAGCGGCCTGTCCTTACGGCAGGCCGCTTTTTTCACGCCTGAATTGGATGGGCAACGCAGCGCCCATGGAGGAAAACCGACAAAATGCTGGCACACCTATTGCTTTAATGGATCACCGACAACCAATCGTCAAATTTCCTGACAACTTGGTTTCTGGGTAACTCCGCATCCACATCATGGGGCAGAGTCCTGTTTAATTCAATGGAGAACCGACATGTCCGTGATCAATACCAATGTGAGTGCGCTTTATTCACAAAACGCCATGAAAACCAATGCGCGCGCCATGAACACTGCTATGGAGCAGCTTTCCACGGGCACGCGTATCAACGCTGCCAAAGACGATGCAGCCGGTTTGGCCATTGGCCAAACCCTGACATCCCAAATTCGCGGCCTGAACCAGGCGGTGCGCAATGCCAACGACGGCATCAACATGATGCAAACCGCCGAAGGCGCCATGGTGGAGCAATCAAACATGTTGCAACGCATGCGCGAACTTGCCGTTCAATCCGCCAATGCGACCTATTCTTCGGCGCAACGGACCTACATCAATACCGAGTTTTCGGCGCTGACAAGCCAAATCAGCAGCATTGCATCGCAAACTACGTGGAACACAAAGCAAGTCATCGGCGCAGATGCGACGAGCTTTGTTTTCCAAGTAGGCCAAAACTCCGGACAAACCATCGCCGTTACGGTATCTGCCATGACAACAGCTAACTTGGGCGTCAGCGGATTGGCGGTATCGACAACGACATCGGCCTCCACTGCCATCGCCGCGATCGACACGGCACTAGACAAAATCAATAACCAGCGCGCCATCATCGGTGCCGGAATTAACCGTCTGACCTATGCTGCCGACAATATGACCAATATTTCTGCCAACGTGACGCAGTCGCGCAGCACGATTATGGACACGGACTACGCACAAGCGTCAACCGCTCTGGCCAAAACACAAATCTTGCAGCAAGCGTCAACGGCGATGCTTGCACAAGCCAACCAGCAGGCGCAAGGCGTTATGGCACTTCTGAAATAATCCAAACGAGCTCTTATCGGTGCACTTCACGCCCTCGTAATTTTCGTGTCACCCTTATGTCGCCACCCGGATCACGTGGGCACACTCTGTTAACCAAGGAAGCGCAGTGGCACTAGACGCATCGGCGACCCGCTTGGTCAAACTATTGAGCTTGCAAGCGAAGGCAGGTTCGCAAGCCTTGGCAGCAGCGATCGACGGGAACGAAGCGCTCACACGAGCGGCGGTCGACTCGGTTCGGGTACTACGCTCAAAACTACAAGATGTGCCAATGGATGCGCATCGCCAGTTAGAGCTATTGCCGGAAATAGAGCGCGCAGCGATTCAAAATGACATAAATCAGATCCAGCGTGCAGACCAGTTCCTGCCCGCTTGGTGCCAGCGCTTTGCTGGCATTTCAAGCTATGTAAATCTGTGTAAAACGCAAGAGGGGATGCATGCCCATATCGATCAATTACTACCGCTTGCCTGGGATTTTGACAAAGATATTGTCTTTCTCGCCACGCAACAAGAGTTGGATTTTGTACCCGTACTAAGACAACGCGGACAAAGACGTATTGCAAGCACCATCGCCATAGACGCTGATCACGCGGATACCGACAGCGACAGCGACAGCGTCATCGTCACCGACACGCGAGAAAAGTTAAGCAACTACTTTCAAAGCATGCAAGCGCCCTACCCTGTTCGGCTAACCGGCATTCAGGCACAGGCCCTTGAGGACCAGACGCCTGCCGTCGGTTGGGATGAAATCAAGCACGCCTTTTCGGTATTCATCACTAATCAGCAAACATCGCAATCGTTTGGCGACCGGTGGCTGACACAAGGCCTGACGAACCTTCCCCATATAGCGTCTAGCAGCCACCTCGCTGCCCTTGGTACATCACTGCAAGACTTACCCTTTGTGATCATTGCACCAGGGCCGTCATTAGACAAAAACATCCATTTGCTCAAGCAGCTCAAAGGGCGGGCGGTATTAATGGCCGCAGCTCAATGCGCACCCGCTCTCAGCAAAGCAGGCATCGTTCCTGATTTCATTGTGGTGATTGACCCGGGAGACCTGGTTTACTTTCTGGATGACGTGGATACCAGCACGGTTGACGCCCTGCTTATTGGCGTCTCGTGCCACCCCAATTTCTTCAAAAAACCATTTAAAAGCAAGATCGTTTTCAACGCCAACGCCGGCGCTGACGCATGGATATCGAACTTGTTTGAGGAATCCATCCCCTTATCATCGGCAGGCTCTGTATCCATTGCAAGCCTGCATATTGCCAAATATCTAAAATGCGGACCCATTATTCTAGTGGGTCAGGATTTAGCACTTTCAAATGGAAAGCAATACTCCTCAAGTTCTGCCAACAGCAACAGTACTCCCATTATTGACAGTGACGGAAAAACGCTGACTTTCAGCAACGTGTCTGCGAATCAAGAAAAAATATTCGAATCTACCGGCACCAGCAGCCGGGATACCATTGAACCAGTTTTGACACTGCCTGGCTATTACGGAGGAATTGTGCAAACGAGACCCAACTACCACGGCTTTCATGGTGAGTTGGTCATTCTTGCTGAACAAGAAAAGAATGCTGCACACCCGGTTCCATTTGTAAATTGCACGGAGGGTGGGGCATTTATTGAAGGATTTTTGCATGTGCCCTTGAGTCAAGGAATCGAAAAATATATTCCAATGGTTGATCAGGAAATATCCGAAAAAATTGCGAATGCGACCAAGGATGGCAATCACGCTGTGCGCCAAAAGCTCATTGCCACGAAGCTATTGGCGATGAAAAATGACATGTTGGAAGCTATGCGCATAGCCGGTAAATGCCAAGGCATTATCCGAAAAAAGTCAAGCTCCCAAAAGAATCAGCATACCCTTAACAAACTTGAACAAGCGTTGATCAAGTTAATGAAACGTATTCCTGCTATCAGTCTTCCGAATCAGCAAAAAATTCAGCAAGCAATTATCATGAGCGCAGACGCCGGAACTATGCAAGAAAACTTTGGAGCAGTTTCTTTGATTTATGATGCAGTGGTAGGCACTGGCGAAAAGATTCTTCCGTTAATAGAAATAGGCCTGCTTGAATGCAATCAAGTCTGACCGTGGAATGCAGCATTGCTCTGAACTTTGGCCATATTACCCATGACAAGCAATAGTTCTCCTTTGCGCCTGCTGGTAAAAGGTTGGCGTGGGATCAGCCATTCATACGCGCTCGTCAATCAGTTCCAGATTCTGCATTGGCGCCGGCAAGGTATGGCAGAAATTGCCCATACCGATATGCCATTCATCATGGCGCACTGGGCAAATGGTGAGAATTCGGCCGGTTTTAACTTTGCTGATCTGGAAATCATCCAGGCTACGGACGATGTTCAGCATGCCAATGCGCTCTATCAAATTTATGCCCCCTTGAATTTGGAAGCGCATCCAACGCTACCCACACTGACCTTTGCAGTTACGGAATTTGGTCTGGGTAGCAAAGATCTGGACACGGATAAAGTTCGCCGATATGTAGCCCAAGGTGGCCGCATTCACACCCCCAGTCAATGGAGCAAGCGTCGTTTGACAGCCAACGGCATACCAGATCATATTATTCATGTAGTGGGGCATGGCGTTGACCCGACTTATTTTCACCAGCTAAGCCCTCTTCAGATCGATGAAAACCGCAGTAATCTCGGTTTTCAGTCAGAGGATGTTGTTCTGCTCAATGTGGGCACGCACCATTGGAACAAAGGTTTGGATTTGCTCATAAAGGCCTTTGCCCAGGCGCGGCAAAGCAACAAGAATCTAAAGCTCTTGCTAAAAGACCAGCGCTCTACATATTTGATCAATTCCGAGTCCTACGTGCAGCAGGTCTTGAGTGAAATCGGTCTTCAAGACCAGGAACTACTCGACTCGATCCGCATGATTTCGGGTCACTTGTCGCTGGCGCAACTAAACGCTTTGTATAGCGTCGCCGACGCCTACGTCACCCCTTACCGCGCTGAAGGTTTTAACCTGCCGGCGCTGGAGGCGCAGGCCTGCGGCACGCCAGTCATTGCAACCCAAGGCGGCGCAACCGACGACTTTTTACGCCCATCGACGACCTCCGCAATTTCAGGTGTATTCATAGAGAACACCTGGCTCAAGGAAGACCTGCCAGTCAACGCCTACATCGAACCCAGCCTTGATCAGCTAACGCAAATACTCCAAGCCACCCAAAGAAAACCGATTGGTACCGTTGCCGATAGTGTGCAGTCATGGCCTGAGGTATGCCGACAACTCAGCGCCGTTTTTGCGCAGAAACACGAAAAATACCCTTTCGAATTTTCCGACACAGAGCCGCGTTTCATCATTTTTTGCGACGGCGGCATCGGGAACCGAATCAACTCTCTAGTGTCGGGCTTGGCCATTGCGCGCGAAATGGGGTTGACGTATCGCATCCATTGGCCCATCAATAACTGGTGTGCCGCGGCGTTTGACGCAATTTTTGAAAATGAAGAACCCGTTTCTACCGTATCCATCAGTGGCTTGAAGGGACTGCTGGACGACGCCGACATGCTCTTGCATGACGAAATCGCCTCTACGGCGTTAGGCGTTGCTTTTGCATCGGCCTACCGGTTTGCATCTATTGCGGATTTTGCGACGCAATGTGTGAATCAAGGAAAACAGATTTTCTATTACCCTGCCGTCTTACCAAGTTGGATTCCTGAAGCGCTGATGCACGAGCAGTTGCGCTCACTGCGCTTTGGATCCTATATTTCTGGTGCGGTGCGTAGTTTCATCACGGATGTTTTGGGCTCGCCCTTTCATGGCATTCACTTGCGCCGTACTGATTTAAACGTGGGTCTCAGTGACCAAGAGGTATTCACCTTGGTGCGTCAGTATCCGCACACCAAATTCTTTGTCTGCTCCGACGACCCAGCCGCCGAAGCACTGGCCAGCGCCCACCCCAACGCATACCACCGTCCCAAACACCACCATGTCGAAAAAAGCGCAGCCGATCAAGACTGGTTAGCCCAAACGCACGACGACGATGGCCGCCTGTATTACGGAAACATCCAACGCAACCAAGACGCGGTGGTTGAGGGCACCATTGACATGCTCATCTTGGCGCATTCAGAAATCGTGGGCTTCTCGGGATCGACCTTTCAGCGCATGGCGCGCTTGATCGGGCAGCAAGCCCCGCTACTTGATTTGGCAAGACCCGCTGCGCTGGCCTACTACAGCCTCGCAGAGATAGAGCGCCAACTCCAGGCCAAGCTCATCTCTTGCGAGACCATCATTCAGATAGCACATGCTGTGGGAGCAGCCGGCGACACAGAGAACGGGATCGCGATCCTCCAGACGTCGCTCGAGTACTTTGAGGGAACAACGCAATTGGATTTGCTTCACACTCTGGGAATTTTTTGCCTGAATCAGCGCAAGTACCGAATGGGATGTATTTATCTGGAGCGCGTAGTTCAAGCAGATAAAACGCGTTTTAGCAGCTGGCTGCATATGGCCTTTGCCGAATGGGCTACAGGCCGGCATGACACAGCACAAAAACACCTGATATGCGCGTTACAAGAGGCACCAGTGGCGGTCAATGATGCGGATAATGTGCTTATCAAACACCTGAATGAGCAACTTTCGCGATGAAGTACTACCTAAAAAATGATGGCTTCGGGTTCGTCACAGATATAGAGCTTTTATGCCGAGACGATGAAATCGTTGACATCACAGTGGGTGCCTCCAAAGTCGACCAGCCAAAAGACTGGGACTATCCGGCGTTCAGGTTATTTCGCCAAGGCGACTGGACAAAGATAAAGTTCGAACGCTCTGACAACTGGAGCGAGTTTGAACTTAATATTTCAAGCAGAAACAACCAACCTCTTGCAGGAAAAATAAATTATCTTCAGCCAACGTCAGACATTGAGATTGCTGAGCTATTAAGCAAGAAACGTATTATTTTCCTTGGTACAGCACGCAGTTGCTCAGGAAAGATCGCCGAATCGATCCATCGAATAGTCGACCTTGCGTCGTCTTTTTTGGAATACAGCGTAGAAATATTTGAAAATGACTCTAACGACAATACACTCGGCATAATTAATGAAATAGCGCATCAAAACACCCGAATCAACGTGCTGTCTGAACCAGGTCTGGACCATATCCTGGAAGGCCGAACGCAGCGCCTAGCATATGCCCGCAACAAACTGCTGGATCGCGCACTGGAAAACCATCCTGAGTTTGACTATGTTTGCTGGGTAGATCTCGATGGATTGGTCGATGACCGTTTTTCCACGCAAGGATTTTTAAGTAATTTTAAGTATGAATCAGTATGGGATGCTGTATTTCCGATTTCATACCCTATCTATTACGATGTTTGGGCTTTGCGGGAAAAGACCATCTCGCCAAACGATGTCGCCTGGGACGCCCAACATAGAGTACCTAATGTTATCTCACATGGAAAAAACCTCCACGCCGCTGTGCAACAACTTGCGCCAGGCTCCTTGACCGGGTGGCTCAGCGTGGAATCCGCCTTCGGTGGATTCGCGATTTATAAGAGATGGTGTGCCGGCGCCGGTCGTTATGTGGGAAGCAAACGCGATGAACAAATTTGTGAACATGTTATCTACAATCAATCATTAAAACGTGCCGGTGCTAGGCTCTACATCAATCCGGAATGTATTACGCATAACCCATAAGTTGGCGTTGTTCATTATTAATAATTTAGGTTATACAACTAGACCCTCATGAAAATTCGAAAAATATTGGTTACCGGTGGCGCCGGTTTTCTCGGTAGCCACCTGTGCGACAGGTTGGTCGACCGAGGCGATGACGTCTTATGCGTTGATAATTTTTTTACTGGCAGTAAACGAAACGTAGCTCACTTGATTGGAAAGCCCAATTTTGAACTTATGCGCCACGACGTCACTTTTCCTTTGTATGTGGAAGTCGACGAAATTTACAACTTGGCGTGCCCGGCAAGCCCCGTTCATTACCAGTACGACCCAGTTCAAACTACCAAAACCAGCGTGCATGGTGCTATCAATATGCTGGGCTTGGCCAAACGTTGTAAGGCGAAGATTCTGCAGGCGTCGACTTCAGAGGTTTACGGTGACCCAGAAATGCATCCGCAGTCTGAGAGCTATTGGGGTCACGTCAATCCTATCGGCATTCGAAGTTGCTATGACGAGGGTAAACGCTGTGCCGAAACCCTGTTTTTTGACTACCACCGACAACATCAAGTGCGCATCAAAGTAGTACGCATTTTCAACACCTACGGCCCGCGCATGCATCCCAACGATGGGCGTGTCGTTAGCAACTTCATAATGCAAGCGCTGCGTGGTGAAGATATAACGCTGTTTGGTGACGGATTACAGACGCGCAGTTTTTGCTACGTTGATGATTTGTTAGATGCCATGATTCGCATGATGGATACATCTGACGATTTTCCTGGCCCTGTCAATATCGGGAACCCGACAGAGTTTACGATGGCAGAACTCGCAAACCAGATTCTTTCTTTAACAGCCAGTACGTCCAAAATTGTCCACATGCCAATTCCGTCTGATGACCCGCGGCAACGTCGTCCTGACTTAGCACTGGCCAAGGAAAAACTTGACTGGGAACCGAACATTGCCTTACGCGACGGTCTAGAGAAAACTATTGCCTATTTTTCGCAATTCATCTAAGCGCTGCAAAACCATGGAACAACTCACAAGTTTAATTTCGAGTCGCGGGTTGCTAAAGTCATGCCATAGCCATAATCGAGAGCCTATTTCGAGTTCTCCGGATATTGATGCTGATTTACTGGAACGGCATGCGCACGGACGCAGCATCTATGTTTGCACCGATGCATTGATCAACTTTGCTACTAACTTTCTGCCTGAAATCGAGTTACCTTTCGTGCTTGTAAGTGGAGACGGTGATACGGCGGTCAGTGCAGAACTCTTGAATCATCCTGTGATCACAGCTTTGCTAGACAATGAATTACTCGTCAGTTGGTTCGCCCAAAATTTGTCCGCAACTCATCCGAAAATACAGCATTTGCCTATCGGCCTAGACTACCACACCATGTGGGAAAGACCGGGCGCATGGGGCATTTCTGCGATGTCAGCAATAGCACAAGAAAATACACTTCTCAACACTCTCGCGAGTGCACCATCATTTAGTGACCGCTATATGAACGCCTATTGCAATTGGCGTCCTGTGCCAGGCTGGGGGGATCGTGAAGAGTGCTACGCCCAGATTGACCGGTCTATCTGCCTTTTTGAAAGCGGGTCCGTTTCGCGCGCTAGTACTTGGCAACGGCAGGCGGAGTTCATGTATGTGATTAGTCCCGAAGGAATAGGAATGGATTGCCATCGAACCTGGGAGGCTATTTTGCTAGGGTGCGTGCCCATCGTAAAACGTAATGCAGTAACTCCTTTATATGCAAATTTGCCGGTGATTGTTGTCGACGATTGGAATGAAGTTAATTCGCATTACTTGCGTGAACAAAGCAATTATTTTTCTATTAAAAAATTTGATTATTCTTCCATCTTTAAAGCACATTGGACTAACCTAATATCAGGGAAATTTTTCTCAGTAATGAACCCAATGTCACATTCGGAATTCATTAAGCTCACTACCAAGAAAACCGGTTAATACGAAATATATCGGCTATTCTTTAGGCGAAAACACCTCTAAATAAAACCAAAATTTCATCTCAATAATATATTTATACCTCCATGACTAAAATAAGTGATATTATTCCGGCCGAAGTATTAAACGATGATTTTTATAACGAACTCATCCTGCTGGCATCGCGTCAAGACATTAAGACGTTTCTCGAGATTGGTTCTTCCAGCGGTGGAGGCTCAACGCAAGCCTTGGTTGATGGAATAAAAATGAACCCGAATCGAAATGATGTACGACTTTTTTGTATGGAACTTAGTCGCGCCAGATTTATTCGTCTAAGTGAAACTTATGCAAGTGAAAATTTTGTTAAGACTTACAATTTATCATCAGTTTCAACAAGAGAATTTCCTAATATTGTAGAAGTGGAATTTTTTTACACTAACGTAAGAACCAATATTAATAAAGCTACACTGCCCACGGTGTTGGAATGGCGCGAACAAGATATAACATACATCAAAGACAATGCGTTAGATGCCAATGGGATTCAATTCATTATGCAGGCAAATGGAATTGATAAATTTGACTTCGTATTAATTGATGGATCTGAATTTACTGGCGAACGTGAATTAATGCATGTATTGGGAGCAAAAATAATCGCGCTCGACGATATTAATGCCTTCAAATGTTTTAGTGCTTTTAACATGCTCTCATCGCACTTTGCTTACAACTTGATTTCTTACAATATAGAACTGAGAAATGGATTTGCTATTTTCGAAAGGAAATTTTGAAACGCTCATATAAATTATCAGTTGGCGGTTAACAGCGTTTGAAAATCCGTTTCGAATGTTTAAATCTAACGAGTCACAAGATGTTATTGACGCGGAATCAATAGGTCACATCAATGAAGATCAACCCGGCGCCCCACTATGACCCCGGCTTCTACAGCCGTCTCCTGAGTAACTGGCTGGGGGGATTCACGCCAAACAGTATTTAACAGAGATACAGATAGTTTTCTTTTAGATAAGTCTCGCGATGAAGGTTACTAGGAAATCGTTAACACAAAACCTTGAGTGGATTTTATTCATGATTTTTAGAAAGAGATAACTAACTTATGTTGGCATCAAATTATTAATACAAAATTAATAACAAGCTATGAAATATTGAGTTTTTTTATTGTATTCAATGCATTGTCAAGAAAGCCTTCCTTTTCGGCCAATGTGAGGTAATGCGTTTTTCCCGCCTCGATTATCGCTTTCACGGGATGTACAAATAAATCATACACGACGGGATCATCCGCAAAAAAATGATCCGCAATTTCAATATTACCTTGAAAATGAATTTGCCATTTTTTAAATTCAGATCCTTTATGAAAGTCATCCAAACGGTCATTATCGGTGCGCGCGAATACTGTTTGCTCGTTGATGTATAACAATTTCCCACTTTGGTTTCTTAGTATATCTATAACTTTAAATACATGGGAAAACAAGGTAGTCGACACGCCCGGAATACTCGACGATTTGAGCCATGACTCTCGCCTTATTACCAACACTGAAATAAAATTAAACATTCCAATAGTGGAGGTGTTACTTTTAAAATAGTCAATCATTTCTGCATAATTATTAAAATCAAATAACTTTCTATCCTCCCCAATAGACAAAAATTGATCCAACCTCAGTATGTTCATTTTCAAATCACAGATATATCTATTGGAAATAGCTACATCGGGGTGGTTGTATTTTATTAATTCAGATAGATAACTTATCGCACCGGGTCGAAATGCATCATCATCACCCATAAGCCAGCAGTACTCTCCATCAGCCCCTTGAATTGTTGAGTTTAAATTAACAGTAAATCCTTGATTTGTGCAGTTTCTTAAATACTTTAAATTTAATCCTTCTTTCTGGTGCTTATCTACAATTGTGAAAGTCGCATCCGTCGAAAAGTTATCGGATACAACAACCTGTACCAATTCTGAATTCAATCCCACCTGTTGCTTAATGTTATCCAGCAAGTAATCCAAGTACTCGCATCGGTTAAATGTAGGAATACAGATCGAAATTAAAGGTCGAATATATTTATTTATTTTCGTCATATCGTATATATTTAAAAAAATTGCAGTCCCAACGAATAACGCATATGTTTAATTAATTCAAAAATATTTTAACAGATAAGCTTATTATTATTTTATTTATTTTATAGAAGAAACTATAATCACCTTATTTGTTGGTGTTAGCCATCCGAAAAACTCAAGGTAATCGCGATCGGTACCAATCTTAAAAAATAATCCTGGCCCGTTGCGCTCCACAGATTACGCTTAAAGGCTCGCCGAAGTCATCCGTCTTATTAATAATAGAATTCATATCTATTTTCATGAAAATTGAGGAATAAATAAATCAATTTCATGCAACACTCCATCTATAGAAGTAAGCATAGGCTGATATCCAAACTCTTTCGCACGCTTACTTAATGAACGATAGTGTGGCTTGATGCCCGTCGCATTAATGCCATTAGTATTTTGTAAAATTTCGTATTGCAAGCCAAACTTTATTTTTAACTGCTCTAAAAGCGATATTTTATCTATCGGTGCTTTGCTGTAGCAATCAAGTACCACGTTCGTCGCTGGTGCGGCCAGAATGGCGCTGATTAGTCGGCAAAAATCAGAGGGGTGCAGATAGTCGCGCATCATATTGGCTGCCGAAGTCTTCAAAACCGTCTTGTCACGAATTGCACGCACGATGTCCGTTATCAAAAAGCGGGCCTCCATGTCCTGTGTATGGCTGAAGTAGTTAAACACCCGAATATCAACAATCGGCAAATGGGCCATTGCGCGATGGCGACACTCGGCGTGCAGTTTGGCCACGCCGTACCAGTCTTGCGGCTGCAGATCATTTATCGCAATAACCGCTTTGGTGTTTTCATCAACAGGGGAGTCAAAGCTGGCGCCGTAGGCAGCGCCGCTGCTCAAAAAAATGTAGCGGCAATCAGGGTGTTTACGCACGTAGTCCAGCGCCAGTTCGTCGTATTCAAGAGTTACATCGAAAATGGCGGCACCCATCGTCTTTGCTTGGGCTGGGTCACCCACGCCAACAAAGTTGAGAACGGCATCAAAGCTTTCGTCTGTACCAAAGGCGGCGAAATCAGCGACCGCATAACGACCGGCCAAGCCAATGCGACTCAGCCATTGGGATACAACTTCCGGGCGGCGGGCGTAGAGCACTATTTCAGGGCTGCCTTGTTCAGCAAACGAAAGAACCAGGTCTTTGGCGATCTGGCTGGTGGCGCCGAGGATTGCTAGGCGCATCGCTTAGCCTAGGCTCAGGAAATCGTGGATCCGTTGCTCGATGGCTGCCCGGTCTAGCCCATGCTCTTTGAGCAGGTATTCGTAGGTGCCGCAGTAATGCGAAAAGCGGTCTCGCACACCCACCCGTAGGACGCGCGTCGGCGCAAACTCGCTGGTGATCTCGGTGATGACGGAACCCAGGCCACCCAACACAGAGTGCTCTTCTAGCACCACGACAGCACGGCTTGTTTGGCAGAGGGCCGTCACCTGAGCCAAGTTGATCGGCTTGATGAAGGGGGCGCTAAATACCCTAGCATCAGGATATGACTCCTCGGCAATGTCCACCGCGGTGCGCACGAGTGAACCGGTGGCAATGAATGTGATTTCGTCCGTTGACCCCGATTTGGCTTTCAACAAATCTCCCGCTATGACCTGTAGTTCTGCAGCGTGCACATCTCCGCAGTCTGACTTGCCCATTCGCAAATAGACGGGCCCCATTTGACTGTAGGCCTCTTCCATGCACGCCTTGACTTCAAAGCGGTCGGCGGGCGAGTAAACCGACAAGTGGGGAATTGCCCGTGTACAAGCGATGTCTTCGGTGGATTGATGGCTGGTGCCCAGGTGGCTATAAACAAAGCCAGCACCGTCACCAATCAAAACTACGGGGAGTTTGTCATGTGCAATGTCGAGTTTGATCTGCTCGACCACGCGCACTGGTATGAAAGCGCTCAAACCATAGACAAAGGGCCGAAATCCCGCCCTTGCTAACCCAGCGGCCATTCCGACCATGTTTTGCTCGGCGATGCCGGCGTTGATATATTGCGCGGGGCACTCACGACGGAAATCGTCAAACAAGGAATAGCCGTGGTCGCCTGTGAGCAGCAGCACTCGGGAATCGCCCTTGGCCAAACGAACCAGCACGTCCGAGAAGGCAACTCTCATGCGGCACTCTTGGCCACTGCGGCAAGGGCCTGGGCATAGGTTTTCGGATCCAGACGCGTATAGTGCCAGAGGTTGTTGTTTTCCATAAAGGGCACGCCTTTACCTTTTACGGTTTTGGCAATGAGAGCCTTCGGTGCGGTCGAACCGCTGGCCCAAAGCTGGCATATGGCGAGATCAATTGCGGCCTCATCGTGGCCGTCGATAGTTACAGTCTCGAAGCCAAAGCTCTCGAACTTGGTCTGGATTGAGCCCAGCTTGAGAACGTCTTGGGTGCGGCCCATGGCCTGAAAGCCGTTTTCGTCCACGATTACCATGAAGTTTTTAAGCGCATGGTGGGACGCAAACAGCGCGCCTTCCCAGATCGGACCTTCGTTGATTTCACCATCGCCGACCAGGGCATAGGTTTTTTGGTCTGTGCCGCGCAGCTTAGCGCCCATTGCCATGCCGACGCCCACCGAGAAGCCGTGCCCCAGCGAACCAGAGGTCACCTCCAGGCCTGGGATGCGGGAATCAGACAATCCTTTGAGGTCGCTGCCGTTGGCGAAGTAGCCCGAAAAAGCTTCGTCCTTGAGCCAACCCAGCTCGCGCATGCAGGCGTACTGGGCCATCACGCCATGCCCTTTGCTCAGCACAAAGTAATCACGTCCTACCGCTATTGGGTCATTACCGGGATAGCGCAAATGCTTGCGGTACAAAACGGCCAACAGTTCAATGATGGAGAAGGCACAGGCGATATGCACGGTAGCACCCGCATAAGCCATATCCAGCACTGTCTTGCGCAGTGCCTGTGGATCAAAGCTTAGGGTTGGAGCCGTCATGGCGCAGAGCTCCTAGAAGTTCACACCCAAATAAGTTTCAATTTTTTGGGCTGCAAATTCCAGCATCTCGCGAGTCAACGCCGGTTGCACACCAATCCAGAACGTATTGTTCATGACGGTGTCGGTGTTGGTCAGGTCACCACTGACCCGGTAGTTGGCGCCGACCATGTAGGGCTGGCAGGTCAGGTTCCCAGCAAACAGCAGGCGAGTACCTACTTTGTTTTGGTCCAAGTAAGTCAATAAGTCTAGCCTAGTGACTGGGCAGTTATCTTTTAAGGTGATCGGGAAGCCGAACCACGACGGGTCGGAGTGCTCGGTGGGCTCGGGCAGGAAGACAAACTCTTCACAGTCTTTCAGACGCGTTTTCAGAAAAGCGAAGTTGTCTTTACGGGCCTGGATAAAGGCAGGCGCATTTTCCAACTGCGCAAGCCCACAAGCGGCCTGCATATCAGTAATCTTGAGGTTGTAACCAAGATGGCTGTAGGTATATTTGTGGTCGTAGCCTTCGGGCAACTTACCTTGCTTCTGACAAAATCGCTGGCCGCAAGTGTTGTCTTTGCCCGGTGCGCAATAACAGTCGCGTCCCCAGTCTCTAAAGCTCTCGGCGATGGTCTTGAGTTCGTCATGTTTGGTGAAAACCGCACCTCCTTCCCCCATGGTAATGTGGTGAGCAGGGTAAAAGCTCAAGGTACCTATGTCACCAAATGTCCCCACCATTTGGCCACGGTAGGTGCTGCCCAGTGCATCGCAGCAGTCTTCGACCAGCCATAAGTTGTACTTTTTGCACAGGGCGGTGACCACGTCCAAGTTGAACGGGTTGCCCAGGCTGTGCGCCAGCATGATCGCCTTGGTCTTGGGGCTGATGGCGGCTTCGATTTTGCTGGCATCAATGTTGTGTGAGTTTGGGTCAACGTCCACAAAGACGGGTACCGCCCCAAACTGCAATATTGGATTGACAGTTGTCGGGAAGCCCGCGGCAACCCCAATAACTTCGTCACCTTTTTGGATCGCACGGTCACCTAATTTGGGAGACGTTAGTGTGCTAAACGCCACCAGGTTGGCCGAGGAACCCGAGTTAACCGTCATAAGGTGCTTGATGCCAATAAAGGCAGCGAGCTTTTTTTCAAACTCGGCATTAAAGCGTCCTGTCGTCAACCAACCGTCAAGCGATGCATCCACCATGTGTTTCAGCTCTTCTGCACCAATCAGCTTTCCAGACGGTGGAACCGCGGAAAGGCCTGGCAAAAAGGGCTGCTCCGCCAATGCGATGGCCGCATATTCGTCAACGAGTTTGGCAATTTGCTCTCGCAGGGCTTGGGTCTTTGCGTTCTGCATATCTTTTAGATTAGGTACTTAAATTTTGGTAGGCTTGAATTTGGGACAGCGTCAGGGCGCGCAGATCGGCACCTTTTTGGCGTTGCTTGTTCCATTCAACCACAAGGGCCAGAGCTTCGGACAAATGCATTCCAGGGTGCCACCCTAGCCGCGCACGTGATTTAGAGATGTCAAGCTTGAGATAGTGGGCTTCATGCGGGTGTTGGCCATCGTCAATATTCCACTGCGCCGACTGGCCCCACAGTGCAGCCATTTTTTCCACAATCCAGCCCACCGGCTTGGCGTCCTCTTCATCAGGCCCAAAATTCCAAGCTTCAGCAAATGCAGGACCCTGTTCAAACAGGCGCTGCGCCAAGGTCAGGTAACCGCGCAAGGGCTCGAGCACGTGCTGCCACGGGCGGGTAGCGTTGGTGTTGCGTATCTCTGGGCTTGCGCCCCGCTCAAAAGCCAACACGATGTCCGGGATCAACCTATCCTGCGCCCAATCGCCACCGCCAATGACGTTGCCCGCACGCGCCGTGGCTAGTGCCACTCCATGTTCGTTATAGCGCTCCGCGTCAAAATATGAAGAGCGATACGCCGCGCTCACCAGCTCTGAGCACCCCTTGCTGTTGCTGTAGGGGTCGTGCCCGCCCATAGGTTCGTCTTCACGGTAACCCCAAACCCATTCCCGGTTTTCATAGCATTTGTCGGTGGTAATGTTGACCACCGCTTTCACACCGGACGCAAGGCGCACCGCCTCAAGCAGATGCACCGTGCCCATTACATTCGTCGAGTAAGTTTCTACTGGGTTTTTATAGGAGTACCGCACCAGAGGTTGGGCTGCCATATGAAAAACAATCTCCGGTCGATGCGTGGCAACAACGGCTCTCAAGGTATCGAGATTTCGAATATCCCCGAGAACACAGGTCATGCCATTTCCCACACTTGCCTGCTCAAACAAATTTGGTACGGTGGGTGGTGACAAGGCATACCCCGTGACGTCAGCACCCAAGTACTGGAGCCAAAGCGACAACCAACTGCCTTTGAACCCTGTGTGACCTGTCAGCAAGACCCGTTTGCCACTCCAAAATAAAGGGCTCACTTCCATACCTTCCATGGCGCCTTGCCTGACTGCCACAGGTCTTCAAGTTGCAATTTATCGCGCAATGTGTCCATGGGTTGCCAAAATCCGTTGTGGGGGAACGCAGCCAATTGGCCTTCTCGCGCCAAACGCTCAAGAGGTTCGCGCTCCCAGACAGTTTGATCGTTGTCGATGTAGCTTAACACTTCAGGGGACAGTACGAAGAAGCCCGCATTGATCATGGCTCCATCTCCCTTGGGCTTTTCCATGAAACTGTTTACCTTGCCGCTATGAATGTTCAGCGCCCCAAAGCGACCTGGGGGAAGCGTCCCCGTGAGCGTCGCCTTAACATTTTGCGCCTTGTGAAACGCAAGCAATTCGGAAATATTCACGTCACCCACACCATCGCCGTAGGTAAGACAAAAGACCTCGTCATTTGTCACATATTCTGATATCCGTTTAAGTCGCCCCCCCGTCATCGTTTCATCGCCCGTATCGACCAAGGTGACCTTCCATGGCTCCGCATTTCGGTGGTGGACCTCCATGGTGTTTTGACTCATATCGAAAGTGACATCTGACATGTGCAGAAAGTAGTTCGCAAAGTACTCTTTAATTACATAGCCCTTGTAGCCGCAGCAAATCACAAAGTCATTAATCCCATAATGCGAATAGATCTTCATAATATGCCAGAGAACTGGTTTACCACCAATTTCTATCATCGGTTTGGGACGTATCGAAGTTTCTTCCGAAATTCTTGTTCCAAGACCGCCCGCAAATATTACTAATTTCATAATTTTAAATCAATATCAATGTAGATATGTTTATTAATAAGCAAAATTGTCGGTTAAGACAACTCACTTTTGTGGCAAATTCTACACAACTGAAATCCAGTAGCGACGCGCAACTCTATCACCAAAAAGACTTGTTTGTACCAAGACTTACATTCCCCGTTCCTCGAAAACATTTTCTTCGACGGCTGTTCAGCGTCTTGAACAACGTCGTTGATGGCCGGTCTTAAAACAGGAGCGCAATTCGCGATACAAGCTTAAAACCATGCCATACTTACTCGAAGGCGGCCCGTATAACCGCGCTGACGTTCGTTTTTCATTAGTTTAAGCTGTCCAACATTATGCAACTCTCTACAGGTCACAAATCTGAGCCATTGGTCTTGCTGACCGGGGCAACCGGCTTCCTCGGGAGTGCCCTGCTGAGGCGCCTTCTGCAATCCGATCGTCTGATCGTAGCAAGCATTCGTCCCACGTCAAACCGAGACCGAATAGCTGATCTGCTGCATCACCAAAACCTCATCCTGATAAGCAGCGCACATGACAGCCTCGAGGAAACATTCAAAAAATACCATATAGGAACGATAATCCATACTGCCACCGAATATGGACGGGGGCAAATGCCAATTGCCAGTATCCTAGATTGCAATCTGGTTCTACCTATCCGACTTGCTGAACTCGGTTCGCGATACGGAGTACGAGCATTTATCAATACCGACTCGTTTTTCAACAAATCCGGGGGCACTTATTCCAATCTAATAAGTTACTCTTTATCTAAACGTAATTTACTAGTTTGGTTAGAAAAATTTTCACCCCAAATTAATATCGCAAACATAGTTTTAGAACATCAGTACGGCCCCAATGACAGTCCCGAAAAATTCGTAGAGAGCATTGTACGCAGTATCGCAATAGAGAGAAAAACATCCGTCGAACTAACGCACGGCCATCAAAAACGTGATTTTATTTTCATTGACGATGTAGTGGAAGCATTCCTCAAAGTATTGCAATACATCGAAAATCAAAATGTTGGCTTCAAAACTTTTGAAACTGGCTCCGGGACGGGCATTCCTGTTCGAAATTTTGTGAATATTGTCGCTGAACTTTCAGACAGTCCCACACGATTAGATTTTGGCGCCATTGACTACCGCGATGACGAAATTATGAATTCTTACGCAGACATTCGAGCGTTATCTGAACTCGGCTGGCGACCCACGATACAACCGGAGGAAGGTATCAAAAGGATTCTGAAAGCCTATGGAGTTTTAACTTGAGTGTCGCAGATCAAAAATTCCCCACTGCGTAGAATTGCGGTATAAATTTTTTTGCTCCGCCTTGAAAATGCAATGTTATTGCCCGCACCAAAGTACCTTCCTTGGTCTCGCAATAGTATTTATCATTTAGGCGAAGAACTTTCTTCATGCCATTTTTAAGTTTAAAAGTATTATCCCCCGCAGGTCCAAATTCGATATTTATATTATGATCAAATATACACAACTCGTCGTTAATCATAAATGCCTGGTTTAAATTTAATACCGAGATTAGATTTTCCGAGTGAAGTAAATAGTACATTGTCATGTCACAGATGCCGCCACCGACTTTGTTATCTGAATGCCATTTAATCTTGGGAGCAATCAAATCAAATTTTGACTTGGTCACATAAATATCGTTACAAAGTTTGGAAAATTGATTACAAAAATCACGACTGAGGAGCGCATTGTGTATACACGCAGCCATAAAAAATGGATAATAATTCGGCATCAATGCATAGGCAGTCACCACCGATACTGGATCGAGTGAAATAAAATTGGAAACACTTTCCAAAAGGAGGCAATCACTGTCTAGATGAAATATATGCGTTAGATCTTTAACTTTCATCAAATGATGGGCAAGAAAAACTCGTCTGAAACAGCGCAACTCCTCCTCGTGGCTATTACTCGAATAGTTTACAAAGGCGCTTTCAAAGCTACGGAGCTCCTCGGTGTACAAGTTCTCCTTGTGCACATGCTCGATGTTCGCTATTCCTTCAAACGTCTTTGAATTTGCTTCATCACCAATCACGTACACAAAGTTTTTTTGTGCCGCAATAATCGTAACTGCCTTGAAATAATCATCATCACCACTGTGCGAAATAACTACCGGAATATTTAAATACATAAGATTAAAAACAGTTTATTTTCATATTCAATAGAAAAAAATATTTATCAATGGATTAATTATTTAATTTTAGTATATCAATTAGCTTTTGCTCTAGATGAGTTATGAATTGAGTAGTATTGAAAAGCGCATCGCGGTTCCCCGCCTGCGATAATTTTCGATGAAAGATAGCCAAATTCGATTGTGCCTTTGCCAAACTGACCGCACCTTCCTCATAACTCGCGAAATCCGATGTAATGAGTTCCGAACATCCCACAGCAGTCAACAATGCTCCAGCCATCCTTGACGCAAATGACCGCCCCGAGCAGGTAAGCACCGGCAAGCCCATAAATAACGCGTCATTCGCAGTGGTCCCCGCATTAAATGGAAAACTGTCCAAAAACAAATCCGCAATCAAATACCGAGCCAAATAGTTTTCGGGTGATACACGACCAGCGAACACCAGTCTTGATGCTTCAATGCCCCGCGCTTGCGCTTCAAGGCGCAGGTTGTCTTCGGCCCATTGGTTATCAGCCAATAACCAGAGCACGCTACCCGGCACACGGCGCAAAATCGACATCCACACGTCAAACATTTCTGGCGTCAGCTTGTAATTGTTATTGAATGAACAAAATACAAAGGCAGTTTCTGGCAAACCGCAGCTCTGGCGCGTGGGTTTTGGGCCAGCCACGCGTTTGCGGTCGCTCACCTGGTACACGTCGGGCATGTACAAAGGCTTTTCGCTGTAGTACTTGGCGGACTCTTCGGGTATCAAAAACTTGTCGGCAATCACATAGTCGATAAATGGAAAACCGGTGGTCGCCGGCTGGCCCAAGTAGGTAATTTGTACCGGCGCCGGGCGGTAGGCCAGCATATTAGGCCGGGCACCTGCGGTTTGGCCTTGCAGATCGATCAGGATGTCGATTTCATCAGCACGTATTTTTTGTGCCGCTTCCAGGTCGCTCATGGTGTGGATGCGGGTGAAGTGGTCCATGGCCGCAATCACCCGGGCACGCATCGCAGATCCGTCTTCGGGGCTCCAGCAGTAGCCATACACCTCAAAGCGTTCCCGGTCATGAAGCTCAAACATTTCCACCGTGAGCATGGACACAGGGTGCAAAGAAAAGTCGGATGAGCAGTATCCAATGCGTATTTTTTTGTGTCCGTAGCCTGCTGTGTTAGCCAGTTTTGGCACGTTCAAATTTACTTTTTTGACCACGTAGCGCTGCGCTGCAGCCAGTTGGGCCGCAGGGTCGTCCGAGATGCTGATCATGGCAAGCGCCGAAGTCGCACGCTCCATAGCCGCCTGGCTCACGCGCGGCACCTTGGCATATATCGGCCAGGCACATTGCTTTTGCCGTAGGTAGACCCAGTGGTGCAGCACTTCGTCTTGGTCGGGTTCGATGTGCAGGCTCTTGGTTAAAAAATACAGTGCTTCGTAAAACTGCTTTTGTATCTCAAGTATTCGTCCAAGATTGTTCACCGCCATCAGCACCAATGGCCGGTTCTCCGGCAAGGACAGGCTGGCGTTTTGTTCCACCCAGCGCCATTCGGCAATGGCCTGCTCGGGCTTGCCAGCGCGCTCCAGCAGCGAGCCCAGATTTAGTCGGGGCTGCCAAAAATTAGGCGCGAGCTTAATGGCAGCGCGGTAAGCCTCTTCGGCGCCTGCGAAGTCTCCGGCATTGCCCAACACCGCCCCCATATTGAAATAGGCTGCGTGCAAATATGGCGAAGGTGTTTTGTTCACCCAGGTTTGGTACAACACCGCGGCCAGGGGCGCTTGCTGCTGCTGTTCCAGTGCAGACGCCGCCTCCAGCAAGGCACCGAAATCCAGTGCGCCCTGCCAGGCAAGGCGCACTGTGTCTGCGTAACGCTCAATCACTTTTGAACCCAAGCTTGCTGCCTCACTTGCTCGTCATGCCAGGCGTGGCAAGGAAGCCATTGGTCGCCCCTTCGCCCAAACTCGGAACTTTGAGCTTGGTAACTGGCGCAGCTCCCAAGGCCGATTGGTTCAATACCAAATTGCCGTTGGCGTCAAACTGTTTGAGCAAGTCCACCATGCTGCCGACACTGACCGCGCCGAGTGCCGCCGCCGTGCTGATCGATGGATCTTGACGCAAACTACCCTGCGAAGTGGTAACCGGAGTTGCGCTGTCAAACTGGCCCATCGCCTGCACCAGATCATTCACACGCCCACTCAGGTCCGCTGGCTTGGCAGCACTTTCAGCCGCTGGTGTTGTCGTATTGGCAGCATCGGTAATAAACCAGACGTCTGCGGCCAGATGGCTCGCTCCGTCGGTAGTTTGGTAGCTACTGGTCAGGCCTACGATGTTGCCATTGTCCTTGCTGATGTTGCGTTCGGCCACCACGCTGATACTGTTGATGCCCATGTCAGTTAGTGACTTCAGCTCACCGCTGGTGCTCATACCGTCGGAGTTCGCATCCACCCATACCTGCAGCTTGGCAAAGCCCGCGTCTGCGCTATTGACCACGCCATCATGGTTGGCATCAAGCTCGCTCAGCGCCGCATAACCGTCAGACGCCTTGGTACCATCAGCCAGCGTCGTGCCAGAGCCAAACAGCTCAGAGCCGTCGTTGATCACTCCGTCTGCATTGCGATCCATCACCAGCAAACCGTCGGTATTGGCAACCCAACCCGTGCTTACACGGGCACCGCTGGCCGCAATATCAAACTGAACTCCGGCGGCAACACTCAGGGTGCTAATGCCATCGCCATTGAGGTCAAGCACGATAGGCGTCTTGGTGCCAAGCAGTGCAATTTGCTCCAGGCTCAGTGACAGCAACTGCGTTGCTGTTATGGCGCAGACTTGGGCACTGGTCATCGCCGACAACTGCGAGTTCGTCATAGCGTGCAATTGGGTACCAGACAAGCCCGACGCAATCTGCGCCGTCGTCATTACTGCCACTTGCTCTTTTGACATGCCTGCAATTTGTGAAACGCTCAACGCTTGGCTTATCTGCGCCGTAGTCAAGGACACAATTTGTGCAGTACTCATGTAGGCCAAGTCATTGACTTCCATGGCAGCGAGTTGCGCCGTGGTCAGGCCCTGGCTGACTTGGGCAGTGGTCAGAGATGCAGTCTGCTTGGCAGTCAATGCCACGATTTGGTCCGTCGTCCAGCCCTGGGCCAACTGCGCAGTAGTAAACGCAGCCACTTGTGCCGTGGTCAACACGGCCACATCGGCGGTGGTAATGGCCGCAATCTGCGCCGTCGTCAGCGCCTTACTGATCTGTGCCGTGGTCAGCGCTTTCACTTGTTTGCTCGTCATCGCTGCAATTTGACTGGTCGTCAGCCCGCTGGCAATCTGGTCCGTGCTCAGTGCCACCACCTGCGCGGTGGTCAGCGCCGCCATCTGGCTTGTGGTCAAGCCTTGGATCAGTTGCGCCGTAGTCAATGCCAGCACTTGGCCGGTGCTCAGTGCAGCGAAGTCGCGAGTTTCGAGCGCTGCTACCTGGGCCGTAGTCAGTCCCTGCGCAATTTGCGCAGTGCTCAGCGCCGCAACCTGCGTCACTGACAAGGCCACGACTTGCGCCGTCGTCAGTGCAGCCACATCTCGAGTCTCCATTGCGGCAATCTGGCCCGTACTCAAACCGTAGGCAACTTGGGATGTGCTCATCGCTGCAATTTGCGCCGTGGTCAGCGCTACTATTTGCGCGGTGGTCAAGGCATTGCCTATCTGCCGGGTCGTCAGCGCCACAATTTCACCGGTGGTCAGCGCTGCAATCTGGGCTGTGCTCAAGCCCTTTGCTATTTGCGCTGTGCTCAGTGCAGCAATTGCAGTCGTACTCAAGGCGGCAACCTGCGCTGTACTCAGACCAAGCAACTGGGCCGTGGTCAGGCCAGCGGCCTGCACCGTCGTCAACGCAGCCAACTGGCTAGTGCCAAGCGACTGGTTGGCCTGCGCCGTGGTCAAGGCCGCCATTTGCAGCTTGGTCAAGGCCGCGGTCTGACCGGTGGTCAAGGACGCAATCTGGCTGGTTGTCAGCGCATACATTTGCGCCGTGGTCATCGCAGCCACATCGCGGGTTTCCATGGCCGCAAGCTGAGCGGTACTCAGCCCCAACACGATTTGCGCCGTTGTCAACGCCGTTACTTGCTGCGTGGTCAGACCCACCAGTTGCGCTGTCGTCAAGGCCTGTGCTATTTGAGCCGTAGTCAGGTTGGCGAGCTGGTAGGTACTCAATGCCGCGATATCACGCGTTTCCATAGCCGCCAATTGCGCGGTGCTCAGTCCCGTAGTCAACTGTGAAAGGCTCAATGCCGCCACCTGCGCAGTCGTCAGCGCCACCACTTGGGCAGTAGACAAACCTAGGTTGATTTGCGCTGTCGTCAAGGCAAGCACCTGCGCCGTGGTCAGGCTCGCTATCTGGGCCGTTGTAAAGCCTTGGGCGATCTGGGCTGTACTCATCGCTGCCAATCGGGTTACCGTAAGCGCAGCCACCTGATTGGTCTGTAATACGCTGAGCTGCGCAGTAGTCAATCCGGCCAATACATGGGTGGCTGTCAAGCCGGCAATTTGCTTCGTGGTCAGAGCCACCAACTGGTTGGTAGTCAATCCATAAACCAGCTGCGCCGTAGTCAAGGCGGCTACCTGCGCTGTACTCAAGGCGGCTACGTCGGTTGTAGTCAGCGCCGCCACCTGCAGGGTACTCAGGCCCTGCGCAATCTGTGTCACCGCCAAGCCAGCCACCTGCGCCGTGGTCAGCACAGCAATTTGCGCCGTACTCAGTCCTTGGGAGACTTGGGCAGTGGTCAAAGCGACTATCTGTGCCGCGCTCAATGCGGATATTTGCGCTGTCGTCAATCCCGCGTTGATCTGGGCCGTGGTCAGCGCGGCCACGCTGGCCGTACTCAGAGCTGCCAGATCGCGCGTTTCCATCACCGCAAGCCTAGCCGCAGTCAATCCTTGCGCCACCTGCGCTGTCGTCAAAGCAGCTGCTTGGGCTGTCGTCAGTCCGATCACTTGGGCAGCAGTCAGACCGACCATTTGCGCCGTGGTCAATGCCGCTATCTGATTGGTCGTCAGAGCGGCGATCTCGCTGGTCAGCATCGAAGCCAGTTGGCTAGTCGACAGTCCTGTGGCAACTTGCGCCGTGCTTAATGATGCCAACTGTGCAGTGGACAAGGCGACGAGTTGATTTGTCGTCAGATTCAGGAGCTGATTCGCCGTCAACGCTGGAATCTGGCCAGTGGTTAACGTCGACAACTGGCTGGTTGTCAATCCTTGGGCCAGTTGCGTCGTGGTGAACGAGGCGACCTGGGCGGTCGTCAGTACCGCCAGATCCCTGGTCTCCATCGCTGCTACCTGCGCAGTACTTAATCCCTGCGCTATTTGCGAAGTCGTCAAATACAGCACCTGGTAAGTGCTCAGCGCTGCAATTTGCGCCGTGCTTAATCCCAGGTTCAACTGCACCGTCGTCAGCGCTGCAATTTGCGTTTTGGTCAGGGCCGCCAAATTGGTTGTCGCCAGACCCAACTGGATTTGCGCTGTTGTCAAGGCGGCCACTTGGCTCGTGGTTAACGAAGCCACATCCGTGGTTTCCATGCCCACAAGTTGTGCAGTGGTAAGGCCTTGCGCCAGCTGGGCGGTAGTCAAGGCAGCGACTTGCTTCGCTGTCAAGGCAACCACCTGGTCAGTGGTCAAGCTTTGCGCAATTTGCGCAGTAGTCAAGGCCGCAATCTGATTCGTGCCCAACACCGCCAAATCACGCGTTTCCATGACAGTCAATTGGGCGGTGGTAAGCCCCTGCGCAATCTGTGCCGTCGTCAAGGCCGCCATTTGCGCAGTGGTCAACAACACCACCTGTGCAGTTGTCAAAGCAGCAACAGCCGCTGTAGTCAGCGCAGCGATGTCCGTGGCTGTCAGCGCCACCAGTTGATTGGTCGTCAAACCCTGGGACACTTGTGCCGCAGTCAAGCCAGCAGACTGCGCTGTGGTCAGTGCTGCGATCTGGCTGGTGCTCATTCCTTGGTAGATTTGTGCCGTACTCAGGGCCCCGACCGCCAGCGCAGTCAGAGCTGCTACTTGGGTGGTACTCAAATTGGCAATTTGCAAAGTAGTCAACGCAAGGGCCTGCGAAGTGGTCAACGCGGCCACTTGCTTGGCTGACAACACCGCCATGTCGCGGCTTTCCATGGCCACCAGCTGTTGGGTCGTCAATCCCTGGGCAATTTGGGCTGTCGTCAAGGTCGCTACTTGCGCTGTGCTAAGTCCAACCACCTGTGCGGTAGTCAAGGCCACGATCTGGGCGGTAGTGAGCACCTTCACATTGCCAATGGTCAATGCAGCAACATCACGTGTTTCCATTGCGGCCATTTGGCTTGTGCCCATGCCCTGAACCAATTGTGCAGTGGTCATTGCAGCAACTTGTGCCGTGGTCAAGGCCACTACTTGGTTTGTGGTCAACCCTTGGCTAATTTGCGCCGTGGTCAATGCTGCGAACTGTGTAACACCCAATGCAGCAATTTGACCAGTGGTCAGACCTTGGGCGATCTGCGCGGTGGTCATGGACACCAATTGGGCCGTCGTCAGCACAGCCACATCACGGGTCTCCAACACAACTAGTTGGGCCGTGCTCAAGCCTTGCACAATTTGTGCGGTAGTCAGTGCGGCCACTTGCTCTGTGGTCAGAGCGACCAATTGCGCGGTGCTCAGGCCCTGCAGTACCTGCGCCGTAGTCAATGCGGTCAGCCTAGTGCTGGCCATTGCCACGATTTGGCTTGTGCTCAGGCCTGCGTTGATTTGCGCCGTGGTCAGCGCACGCGCTTGGGCCGTGGTCAACACCGCGATGTCAGCTGTCGTCATTGCCAGCAATTGCTTGGTGGTCAAGGACACCAATTGGGCCGTGCTGAGCGCAATTACTTGGGTTGCCGTCAGTGCAGCGACTTGGGCGGTTGTCATTGCCGTCAGCTGGTTGCTTGTCAGTACCGCAATTTGAGCTGACTTAAATGCAGCAACATCGCTGGCTTCCATCGCCACCACTTGGCTGGTAGTTAAGCCCTGGGCAACTTGTGCTGTGGTCAATCCCGCCACTTGCGCAGTAGTCAAGGCCACTATCTGATTGGTCGTTAGACCTTGGCTCACCTGTGCCGTGGTCAACACCGCCACACCGGCTGCGCTCAAGGCCGCGATCTGTGCCGTGGTCAGTCCCTGCGCAATCTGCGCTGTTGTGAGGTAATTCAGCTGGGAGGTAGTCAAGGCGAACACATCGCGCGTTTCCATGGCCGCCAGTTGTGCAGTGGTTAGCCCTTGGATGATTTGGGCGCTAGTCAGCACCGCAGCTTGCGCGGTGGTCAGACCGATCACTTGGGCGTTGGTCAAGGCCGCGATCTGTTGCGTCGTCAGGGCTTGAACCACATTTACGCTCAAGGCCGCCAGGTCTCGGGTTTCCATGGCGGACAGCTTCGCAGCGCTCAGGCCCAGAGTCACCTGTGCCGTCGTCAGCACTGCGGCTTGGGCCGTCGTAATTGCCACCAGTTGATTGGTCGTGAGTGCTTGGCTCAACTGCAAGGTCGTCAGTGCAGCCATGCCATTGAGTGACAGGGCTGCCACTTGCGCCGTACTAAGCGCCAGGTTGATCTGGGCCGTCGTCAGCGCTGCAGCCGCTGACGCCGTAAACGCAGCCATTCCAGCAGTTGTAAGTGCCGCCACCTGTCCGGTGCTCAGCCCCTGGGACACTTGGGCCGAAGTAAGACTTGCCACCTGAGTGGTAGTGAGCGCCGCCACCTGCGCCGTCGTCAGTCCGAGGACGATTTGTGCAGTGGTAAGTGCCTTGACCTGGTTGGCGCTCATGGCTACCAGTTGCTTGGTCGTCAGGCCCTGGGTAATTTGCGCGCTCGTCAGTGAAGCCACGTCGGCTACTTCAAGGGCCGCCACTTGCGCCGTGGTCATTACCGAAATTTGCGCCGTGGTCAGGCCGAGTGAAACTTGATTCGTAGTGAGCGCGGCGATCTGCGTTGCCGTCAACGCAAGAGTTTGCGCTGTACTGAGTCCCTGTGCCAGTTGTGCCGTGGTCAGTGCTGCCACCTGCGCGACCAACATTGCAGCCACGTCTGCCGTGCTAAATGCCTGCAGTTGCGCAGTAGTCATGCCTTGGCTGATCTGTGCCGTGCTGAATGCCGCTACTTGCGACACACTCATGGCCGCAATCTGCCCGGTGGTCAGTCCCTGACCAAACTGTGCAGTGGTCAAGCTGCTTACCAATGCCGTCGTCAGGTTGGCCACCTGCCTAGTCGTCAGGTTGGCCACCTGGTTGGTGGTCAGCGCAGCAAACTGCGATGCACTCATTGCCGCCAATTGCGCTGTGGACAGTACTGCCACTGCTGTGGTGGAAATTGCGGCGATCTGACCTGTGGTCAACCCGCCACTCACTTGAATGGCAGTAAGCGCCACCATTTGGGCTGTCGTCAAACCTTGCGCCAGTTGTGCCGTGGTCAAACTGGTGAGCTGCTTGGCGGCCAAGGCCACGATATTGGCTGTTGTCAGTGCAGCAAACTGCGCTGTGGTCATTCCCAGGTTGATCTGCTGTGTAGTGAGCGCAGATACCTGGGCGCTTGTCATGGCAAGCACTTGGGCAGTGGTCAGGCCGAGGGCCACTTGGGCCGTTGTCATGACCGCTATGTCACGGCTCTCTATGGCCACCAATTGCGCAGTGCTCAAGCCCAAATTCACTTGGGCCGTGGTCAGAGCGGCGACTTGCGCCGTGGTCAAAGCCGCGACCTGGGCGCTTGACAGGCCCTGCAACAATTGCGCAGTCGTTAAGCTTGATATTTGACCCGTCGTCATTGCGGCCACTTGGCCCGTGCTTAGCGCCAGCACTTGGGCTGTGGAAAGCCCTTGCGACACCTGGGCGGTGGTCAGCGCAGCAAGGTCGCTGGTCTCTATCGCAGCAATATTGGTGGTGCTCAGACCTAAGTTAATTTGTGACGTTGTCAATGCCGCAGCTTGCGCCGTGGTCAAGGCTACGACAGCCGCAGTACTCAATGCCGAGACCAACTGCGCAGTCGTCAAGGCCACTACTTGGGAGGTCGTAAGGGCGGCAATTTGCGACGTGGCCATTGCCGCCAAATCCAGCGTTTCAAGGGCTGCAACTTGGCTGGTACTCAAGCCTTGGGCGACTTGCGCACTGGTCAAAGCCCTTACTTGCGCCGTGGTGAGCGCCACAATTTGATCGGTCGTAAAGCCCTGTTTCAGTTGGCTCGTAGTCAAGGCCACGATGCTTGCTGTGGTCAGCGCTGCAATATCGGCTACCTCCATCGCAACAATCTGTCCAGTGCTCAGGCCTTGGGCCACTTGTGCCGTTGTCAAAGCAGCCACTTGAACAGTGGTCAGCGCCAAGATCTGGTCTGTGCTCAGGCCCAGGTTGATTTGTGCTGTCGTCAGGGCGGCGATTTGCGCTGTCGTCAGCACAGTTTGTTTTACCACCAGCGTGTTTGGCGAATTGCCTGCCAACATGGCAATACC
>Ga0114978_10000026_pt1 | contig 107797 bp, 97 predicted proteins | sample S_140212_EF_Meta_FD_87027 | JGI IMG/M metagenome (GOLD analysis project Ga0114978, IMG submission 87027) | Freshwater microbial communities from Lake Simoncouche, Canada to study carbon cycling - S_140212_EF_MetaG | ecosystem: Environmental > Aquatic > Freshwater > Lake | place: Lake...
CGCTAAGGCTGTACTGCCCAGCGCCGTAATAGGTGCTGCTCGACACACCCACGTAGTAGGCTTGGTTAGCCGTTGCGCCAAAAGAAAACGCTCCGTCCACCCCGGTCTGGTAGTTACCCTGCAGCACGCCAGCGGAGTCGTAAAGGCTCAGGGTGAAATAGTTGCTGTAGGGGTCGTTGGTTGGCCCATCCCAATTGATGGTGAGTCCGCCGGTCGAGGCTGCCGTAACCGCAAACCAGTCTTGGTCGGTGCTGGAGGACAACTGGCCCAAGATCGGCGTGGCCAGCGCAAGGGCGTTGGCCGTCGCTCGGTTGTTATTTGGCTCCAGCTCCTTCATAGCCGCTAATGTAGTCTTTTGAAGTATTTTTTTAGAATTGGATTTTGGCGCCACTAAATGAGTTGTGTAACTGGTCGTTACAGAACCCGTAGCCCACACAAATCCACCAGCACAGGTCCGCTGCCGTGTCCACCGCCAGTTAAAAAACCCCTAGACGCTGGCGCGCGCCCGCAGGCGATACGTATTACTAATTCATTCCTTTAGACCGATTTGCACGGGCAACGCGCCTCTTTGCCAGGCGCGACAGGTACTCCCGCCCGCCAGTATCCAGCCAGCGGGTACGGCCCTCTTGGGCCTTCTGTAACTGCCCAGCCGCCATGCGCGCCTTGGTGGCAGCGCCGATGGCCTGCCTGCCCTCCAGCGTCTTAGGGCCGGTGCTCATACCTCCGTGCAGCTTGCATCGCCCGTTGGTCAAGGCCTTGGCCTTGCAGGATAGTCCGGTGCTGCGGGCGTGGGCGCCGCATTGCTTTTTGGGTTTCATGTTTGGCTCGAAGCTAAAAAAAGGTTGGCTCGATTCAAATTTGACTCGGAGGATCGCTTCGAATACGCCAGTCTCGGCCATCGAGTACTACGATCTCAGCGTTTCACATCAGCCGACTAAACCCTCGCGGTCCGTATATTTCTTTTAATTGTGTCGGTGTAGCGTTACTGGTGTATACGGTCGAAAGTTTGTTGTTTAGGCGAGCGTCCACGATTCGAAGCACGATCTCGACATCGTTGGCATCCGAACCTATGTCGTCAATTACCAAAATCTCTACGGATGTGTACCGCTTTATTAATTCGACGGATTTCGCATTCCGCACCAAATCTGGCGCCGTCATGAATTGACCATCTTTTCCATACTCCAGCATCTCTTGACGAAGCAATAGCGCGGCGAGTTGCGTTTTTCTGGTTCCGGGTGTGCCCAAAATTGCCAATATAGAATGGTTCTTACAGTAAAATAAGATTACTGCATCAAACGCGGCTTCCTCCTCAGGAGTGCCGACATCGAAATCGTCGCTTTCTCTGTCTGCGTATAGCGGCGGCGGCCCATACTTTTTCCACCGTTTCAGTCGTTCATCATTTTCCCTCTGCTCCGCTTCTTTGGATTTCCGCATCTCATTTTCACGGTCTTGCTGATCCCATTTCGGCGACCAAAATTCAATTAATATTTGGATGCATTCCTCTCTCCCAAGAGGGGGCAAATCTGCTAACTCCACTTCTCTTTTCGTAAGTCCCGATAAAAAGATCGTGTCGCCCCTCTCCAAGTAAAGTCCTTTGTGATCACTCCGTAGCGATTCGTCGTGATTTTTGGCGGCATATTTTGAATAACTAATTCGATCCTTCATCAGGTTTTTGTATTTTTCCCGATCCATCATTTGGGCATCCCCCATTCTGATCCCTCACCCAGATTACGTGCCATCCCTTTGGCACTTAGATGACGCCCACCCTGTTGCTTTTGGGCTTCTGTTACGGGTGAACTCTGCTGATGTGGGAACTCTTTTTTTGTACGCTTAATCTGCGGCTTGCTAAATGTCCTCCATCCCTTTTCGATGGCTTGCACCGCTAGGGCATTCGCATCGTGACCGGCGGATACCAACTCGAAGGCCTTTCGCCCCAAGGCATCAACGCGTGGCTGCGTTCGTGGTCCCGTTTCCACCAAATCGGTAAAAATTTGCAAGTCAAGCTGCACAGGCAATTCTGGGACCACCCAAGGGGGAGGCGAAGCCGACCCCGAAGGGGTGGTCCTTCCCCCCTCCCCCAAAGACTGGGGTCTTTGGGGTCGTTGGGGTTTGGTGCTCATGGGTGAACCTGCTGGCGGTTCACGGAGGAACTGTCTGCCTGCTCCACCTTGAACCGGGTTCATGGATGAACCCGGTTCGGCCATGGACTCCCTCAAACGTGCGACAACATCCTCCCTGATGGGCGAGTCGGTCTCAGAAACGTACTTGGTCAGTGCGTTCAGATCGAACTGGTAACGGTTTGAGGTGCGCCCGCCGCCTTGGGACACCACGGCAACAACTCCAGCTTCCTTGGCTAGGCGGAGCAGTCGCTTGGTGTGGGATACGGACAGGGAGCACTCCTTGGCCAACCGACCCAATCCCGGATACGCGACTCCGGTGTCACTGTTCACGTGTATCGCGATGTTGAGCAGCAGCAACTTCAACGCAGGTGGTTTGATAAGCGCGCGTTGAACGCTATGAATAGTCCGATAACCCAAACTTCTAACGGGCATATCGGTGGCGCGCGCCACGGGCCTATTGGGCGGCCCAAGGCCGCCTTCAGGCGGTTCTGAAGCGGGTTTGGTGGAAGTCATGGCGCTGGTCGCGGCAAGCAATGAATGCGCGCAGCGGATGGGCTAGCCGTGGGACATTGCGTCCAATGCTGTTTCATGCCGCACCCCAGTTCATGATTTTTGCGGGCTGACATTACGACGCATTTGCTACTGCAATGGAGCCGCTGTGCGCATCCACCCATTCATGTAGCTGCTGGAGCCGCCAGACCTTGATGGTCGGCGACAGCAGTATGGGCTTGGGAAACTTGCCTTGCGCCACCCACAGGTTAATGGTGGACTTGGCGAGGGACGTGAAGTCGCTGACTTCGGAGATGCGCAACAGTTGCTTGTTATTGGTCACTATGGGACTCCTTTGGTTGATAGGAGTACCGATAATGCCCTGCGCTGAAACTCATGTAAAAGCAATAACTAGTTATTGCCTAATATTATTCATGAGGGCGCAACGCTTTTACACATCGCAAACAGTCTGAGGCAGTTCTGGTTGGGAAGGGTCTTGCAATATCCTCCTCCCCAAGAGCATCCCAACCCAAATGCGCTTGGTACTCTTCTGGGTAATCCTCCAAGAGCTTTTTGCTAGTTATTCGACTCAAGCTTTCCCCACTGAGATCAACTCCATTTTTTTCAAAGTGATTGTTCGCAATAGCCCAAGCGAGTAAGAACGCCTTGGTATTTGTGGGCCGTCCACCTGCTTGCTTGCCGAGGATGGGTTCGGCCAATTGTTCAAACGCGCTCATCAAATGCGGGATGGACTCCTCATAAATGCGAAGCTTTTGGAGTAAGCCTTCATGTGACATTTGTTGTACAGAGGGCAGTTTTGCGTGAGCGCGCTGAAGATGGACAACTCGTTCGAGTGTTTGGCCTAAATACGTCCACCCTGCATGCAATTTTGCCTTTGGCCCCACCTCGGTGGAACGTGGTTGCCGGGACTTCTTCGTAGCAACTGACATTTTCATAAATCGTCTTTCAAAGTGGGGCGGATACTTTACGGTTGCAACAAGGGCTCCGTATCCGCCGTGAAGTGGATCAGGGCCTATGCCGCGAGTGGTATCAAACGGAGGTCTTTCATGCCGCCCACCATGCAGTAAGACTCCCAGTCCTGCATCAGCCGCCGACGCCGTTCCAACAGGTTACCCCGCCGGTAGGCTTTCTCCACCTTGTTGCCAATCGTATGCGCCAGCGCCATCTCGGCCACTTCCGGGCTGTGGTCGGTCTCCTCGGATACCCAATCCCTGAAGGTGCTCCGAAAACCATGCACGGTCAACCCCGCCTGCATCCGCCGCACCATCATGAGCATGGCCATGTTCGAAAGTGGCTTGCCGTTGCGCGAGAACAGGTACTTGCTATCAGGGTCCTGGCTTTGGGCGACCAGAAGTAAGTCCAGCGAGCGCTGGCAAAGCGGCACTTGATGCGTTTGCCCGGCCTTCATGCGGCTGCCGGGAATGGTCCAGACGTTGCCCTGCACCTCGCTGCGCAGCCCCAACAACACCTCGCCGGTTCTGGAGGCGTTGAGAATGGCAAATTCCAAGGCCAATGCGGACACGCCATCTGCGTTACGTAGCTTGGCCATGAATGCCGGGATACCGGGGTAGGGCAGGGCCTCATGGTGCTTGTCGGACCCTCGCTGCGTGGGCAGCAGATTCTCGAGGTGCCCCTTCCACAAGGCTGGATTGGCGCCCGTGCGCAGTTTGCGGGTGATCGCCGCACTCAGGATGCGTTCGATGCGCCCGCGCAGTCGCACAGCGGTTTCCGACTTGGTATGCCAGATCGGCGTCAGTATCTCCATAACGTGATGCGTCTCGATTTTGTCCAGCGGCATGGCGCCGATCACTGGGAACGCATAGTTGGCCACCGTGGCAACCCACTGGTCCCCATGCTTTTGGTTGCGCCACTTAGGGCGCATGGTCTCGATGTAGTTCAGGGCAAATTCCTTGAACCTTGGTGCCGGGCTGGATGCCGCCACCTCTTTGGCAGCCTTTTTCTCGTGGGTGTGGTCGGTGCCCTTGTTAATTAGGTTGCGGGCCTCAATAGCCCGTTCCCGCGCCTGCCGCAGTCCAACGTCAGGGTAGGCGCCAAAGCTAAGTGCTAGGCGCTTGCTTTGGTGGGTGTACCGGAAAATCCAGTACTTCTGGCCGGTGACTTTGACCCAAAGGTGAAGCCCCTTTGTTTGATCGTCTGTGTGCCGTCCGGGTTGGCTAAGTTTCTTGACTACGATGTCTGTGAGTTGCATGTCGACTCCTGTTGGTTACCACTTTCGTTACTCCAGCAAGGCCTTGATAAGGGATACAAGGTCTTGTGGGGGTTAGCGTAGGGTCTTGGAAGGGACACGCAAAGGCAGAAACTAGTTATTGCCTAAAAACTTCGGGACACGAGGTGAAAAAGGCGCCGCAACACTGCTCAAATCCATGCAAGGCCTTCCAATGCTCTACATGGCAAGTTTCAGACACCCTCTCCGCCAATATAGAAACCCTAAGTAATTGATTTACTTGGGGTTTTCCTTTTCCAACCTACTTTGGTGGATTAGTGCCCGTACCAGTACCCAACTATTTCTTCGTTCTGATTGATGGGTGCAGTTGTTTAAAATTTCTTGTCAGTACGCTGTCCGGACACTATGATGGGGCAACTGACCCAAAAAAGAGTTGCCATGACCGCAGTCATTCATTCCAAATCTGAGCGCATCGATGTGCGCGCCACCATGCCCGTGAAGCAATTGCTTCAGGAAGCGGCACGCGTCGCACACAAAAATGTGAGCGAGTTTCTGCTCGATGCGGGCATCATGGCGGCCAACCAGACCTTGGCTGACCGCGCCCGTTTCGAGCTGAGTGATGAGAAATGGCTGGCGTTTCAGGCTGCACTGGATCAGCCCGTGAGCGCCAAGCCCAAGCTAAAGATACTTTTGTCTGAGCCGGGGCTGCTTGGTTGAGTGCGAAGGCTTACGAGCCAGTTCGCAAACTGGCCGGTTCGGACGCCGTTGAGTCCTTTGATTGTGGCCAGAGTGCACTGAACCAGTTTTTGCAGCGCTTTGCGCTCGTCAATCTAAAATCCAACAGCGCGCAAACTTACGTGAGTTGCCATTTGGGCTCGATCGTTGGTTTCTACAGCTTGGCGGTTGGAAGTGTCGAGCCATCCAGTGCGGCACCCCGTGTGACCAAAGGCATTCCACAACATCCAGTGCCTGTGATGATTTTGGCCAGGCTTGCCGTTGACCTTCAGCACCAAGGCGCAGGGCTTGGCAAAGCACTGCTCAAAGATGCGCTGCTGCGTACTGCACAGGCGGCGGACATTGCCGGGATTCGTGCACTGTTGGTGCATGCCAAGGACGAGACTGCCAGGCAGTGGTACCTCAATTGGGAGTTTGAACCCAGCCCATCTGACCCGTTTCACCTGTTCCTTTTGATGAAGGACATCAAGGCCATGGTGGGAAAAGCCTGAGTTAAAGGCCTTGTTGAACAGCCTGCAACATAAAGTCAGCAAAGTACTGCCTCAACATTTAGAAAGAAGAAGTGAACCCCAAGTGCTCGATCTGCGTTCCCTTGGAAGCCTTAGGCGGTTTGTGATGAAGTATGTTCTGCCCCGCCAGCACGTAAAATCCCTTGCAAGTCATTGATTTACAGGGGTTTTTTGCTTTCTGGGATGGAGGACTTCACACCTGTATTTCACACTTCTACGAACCTCTCCCATGGCTTGCGCCTGCTCAAGCGCCAGCTCAACGGCGCCATCTTGCACCTTGACGCGCGCCGAACGCCAGGCGAGGCGTCAGGCCTGAGAAGCCACCCTCATCTGGCCAGTTTTTAGCTGCGGCCTGCTGGCACGCGCCTGTGTAGTCTGGTGCCTATCAGGGCACCGCGCGCAGTTGCAGTGTGCTGCGGGTATGGGCGTTCACGTCGCCCACCGACAAATACTGGCGCACGTACTGCCCGCGCGCAAAGGCCCGGGCCTGGTCGGCGTAGTGGGCGTCAAATAGCACGCCGCTTTGGCCTACCGGGTTGATACCCAGAGATTGGCTGGGGTTGGCAAAGTCCACCACACGCCGGGTGGACGGGCCGTAGCTCGCCCCCCAAGGCGCCGGGCCGATGCTGCCCGACAGATTGTTGGGCACTTCGCGTCCGCCGGGCACAGGCAGGGGGCCGATGTCAAACAGTTTATCCAGCGGCTTTTGCTGGCCCAACGGGTGCTTGTGCGTTAGTGTGTGGGTTTTGCCCCAGACCCACTGGTTGGTGTCGGGGCCGTAGGTGTTTTTCAGGTGCACCAGCGCGGCCTTCCAGGCGGCCTTGACGGTGTCGGCGCGGGTTTCTACCGCGGGCGTGTCGCGCACATCCCACCAGGGCGAGTTGGCGTCAGCCAGCAGGCGCGGCAGCGCCTCGTCCAGAGCGCGGGTGCGCAGCAGGGCTTTGAACTGAACTTCACCCAGCTCGTCGGCCATGGCGGTGCGCGCCACTTCGTACAGCAATTGGCTCCACAGCGTGGGCGCCAGGCGGTCCACCGCAAACTGACCGTCCCATTCTTTTAGCGTCTGCAGCAAAGCGCGTTCTTGCGGGTCGGTGACCACTGCGCTGAGCACCGGCAACAGGCCGTTAAGCACCTGGGGCGCATAGCTGGTTTGCGTGTCGAGCTGCATAGCTTGCGCCAAAGCCGTGTCCGCCGGGGTCTTGGCGTTTTGCAGGAGTTGCGTCAGGCGTCGGGCGCGCCCAGACGGGTTGTAGTAACCGGGTACGGCGCGCGCACCTGCGGGCTGGTGGTTGGCCGAGACGATGTAGCCACGCGCCGGGTTCTCTTCTTGCGGGTTGTCTTTGAAGGGGTAGAAGCCGGTCTTGTCCGCTTCGCCCTTGGCGGCGTCCAAGATGAAAGTGGGGTTCACGCCCTTGGGGCGAATGGGCAACTTGGCTGCCGCCCACCAGCCAATATCGCCCTGCGCATTGGCCCAGACCACGTTCAGGCCAGGGGCGTGGATTTTGCTGGCCGCTGCGCGCGCCTTGTCTCGGGTGTTGGCACGGTTGAGCTCATAAAACGCCTCGAGGACCGGGTTTTCCGTTTCCAGAAAAGCCCACCACATGGCAATCGGTTGGGTGCCCAAGGTGTCTTTGTAGGCGTCGTTGATCAGCGGCCCGTGGGGCGAGTGACGCAGGCGCAGCGCCACGGGCGCCTGGCCTTTGATGGCAATGGTCTCATAACGCTCGGTGAGCTTGACCCATTTGCCGTGGTTCCAGACTTCGTCCGGGTTAGCGGGATTGACTTTTTCTGCCACCAAGTCGATGTCGTCATTCTGGAACATGGTCAGGCTCCAACCGAACTGGCTGTTATGACCCAGCAGTGCCACCGGGTTAAGCGCCTGGTAGTGGCCATAAAGTTCAAAGCCGGGGCTGCTCAGGTGTGCCTCGTACCAGACCGAGGGCGCCGAATACGCAATATGCGGATCGCCTGCGAGCAGGGGTTTGCCGCTGGCAGTGTGGCGGGCGTCGATGACCCAGGCGTTGCTGCCTTCAAAGGCGGGCACGCCGGCTTGCTCTAGCGCGCTTTGACTCAGCGCTGCGAGCTGACCCAGGCCTTGCCAGTCAGCGGGGCCCAGTGCGGTTTTGGCATGGAGCTTTTCCAGCGCGGCGCTTTTGACCACGCCTTGGAGATGCCAGTCCAGGTCAAAAACGCGCAGGTAATTGGGCCCGAGCTGGTCGCGGATCAGCGTCATCACAGGCTCGGTCTTGAAGGCCGCGGCAAAGCTGTAGGCGAGGTAGCCCGACACGGCCAGCGTGTCCTGGGGCGTGAAGGGGCGCTTGGGGATGCCCAGCAAGTCAAATTCCAGCGGCGCGGGGTGGCTGGCTTGGAATTGGTTTACGCCATCTAGATAGGCCAACAGCGACTGGCTTGCCGGTGCACCCGGGTCCAGGGTCTTCGCGACCCGCTGCGCGTGCTCGCGGATGCCCAGGGTGCGAAACAGGCGGTCGATCTCGAGCAGCTTGGGGCCCAGGATTTCAGCGAGTTCGCCCATGGCCAAGCGGCGCACCATTTCCATCTGAAACAGGCGGTCTTGCGCGTGCACATAGCCCAGAGCGCGGTACAAATCGGGCTCGTTTTGCGCGGTGATGTGGGGCACACCACGTTCGTCGTAGCGCACGGTCACGGATTGCTGCAGGCCGTTGAGGTCTAGACTGCCGTCGCGCATGGGCTGTTTGCTGTGCAGGTACCAGGCGCTGCCACCCAGTAGCAGCAAAAGCGCCGCTGCCAAGAGTTTGGCGAAAGTTTTCATGGGCGCACGCCTTAAGAGAGCTTCGGAAAAAGATGCACGATATTAGTGCTGCTCAGTCTCTTGGGCCATAGGGCCAGACCCTGAGATTGCGCTAGTTGGCCCCGGCGTGCGGCGCGTCCTTTTGCCCTAGGGCTTCCAGGAAAAGCCGTCGGCCTCGTCCAGTGCCATGGCCGCCATCAGGCCACTGCGCACCGCGCCTTCCAGTGTGGACGGATAGGGCGCATACAAGTAGTCGCCACAGGCCAGCAAGCCGGGGGCGATGCGCTGGGGCGGACGCGCCAGGCGGGGTGTGCAGGCCAGGGTGGCACGTTTTTCCACCACGGTTTGCACCGTTACCAGACGCTTGCCGTCCAGCAGGTGTTCGAGCTGGCTATTTGCTTGGGCCAGCACTTTTTCTTCCAATGCCTCGTGCGTGCCGACGGCAGCGCTTGCCACAAAAGCCATCAAACCCGCCGGGCCGCCTAGCTGGCCGCGGTCAAACACAAACTGCGCTGGCAACTGCGGGCTGCTGGTCAGGGCCAGCATGGGCACAGGAAGCACCAGTCCGTGGGCATGGGCATAGACGGTGGCAATAGCCTCGTATTTCAGCTTTTGGGCCAGACGCAGCCAGCGCTGCAAGTAAATGGCCAGATTCTTGGGCGCCTCGGGTGCGTATTCGGCCAGAGCTTGCACCGCTTGCGCAGGCGCGGTAGCCCAGACCACGGCGTCAAAGGTCTCGTCGCCCACATGCCACTGACCCGCAGACCAGCGTGGCGTGGGCGCCCGTTCGCCCAGGCGCACCGCAGCGCCGTGCGCCTGCAGCCAACCCATGGCCGCCTTCGGAAACAAAGCGGACAGGTCGGTGCGCGGCAGCAGCAGGTCCGAGCCGGCCCAGGGTCGCTCGGCCGCCTGGCCCAGCGCCGCACCTTCTGGCATCTTGGGGTGAGCCACCGGCTTGAGCGTGTCGTACAGCACGGTCAAAAAGACCTGGCCGCTGGCTTGCTGCGCCGAGGTGTTGAGGGCAGAAACACACAAGGGCTCGATAAAGCCGTCCATCACCTGCGGGCGAATACCCACGCACAGTTCGGCTACGGTGGTGGCTGCGGTGCATTCAAAGTGGGCACCTTGCCAGCGCCGCAGCGCCTTCAGGAGCGACCATTTGTCGCCCAGGCTCCAGCCGCGCGCGCCCAGTACGCCAGCGAGTTGGTTCCAGGGCTGGGGCCAGTCTGGCAGGCGCAGGCCACTGCCATCAGGAAACTGCAGCGTCAGGGGCAGTCGCAGCAGCAGATCGGCAGGGTCCAGGCCCACGACCCGCATCAGGTCGAGGGTTTCGCGGTAGCCGCCAATCAGAATGTGCTGGCCGTTGTCCAGCGCCGGCGTGCTGCCGTCGGGCAAGCAATGCGTCACGTCCGTCGCCAGGGTGCGGGCTCTTCCGCCCAGGGTGCGCGCGGCTTCCAGAACGGTCACCCGGTGACCGCCCTGGGTGGCGCCCACGGCCGCTGCCAGTCCAGCCCAACCGGCGCCTACGACGCAGACTTTTTTGCTTTTCAAAGCCGCCCCAGCGCCTGGACTTTCCAGGCCAGCCAGAGCTTATGCAGGGGCGTGAGCCGCACACGTCGCTCTAGCACCGGAAAACGCTGCGCCTCGATCTCGCGCAGCAGGCTGCGGTAAATGCTGGCCATCATCAGCCCAGGCTTTTGGCTGCGGTGATCGGCCTGCGGCAGCAGGGCAAAGGCCTCGTCGTACAGGGCGTGCGCGCGCTGCGCTTGAAAGGCCATCAGCGCCTCAAAACGCTCGGACGGCACGCGCTTAAGAATCTCGTGGGCCTTGACGTCAAAGCGCTGTAACTCATTGACCGGCAGGTAAATGCGCCCGCGCTGCGCGTCTTCGCCCACGTCGCGGATGATGTTGGTCAGCTGCAATGCCTGGCCCAGAGTGTGGGCGTAGGTGGTGGTTAGCGCCTGGGTCTGGCCAAAAATGGCGGCGGCCACTTCGCCCACCACGCCAGCGACCAGGTGGCAGTAGCGCTGAAGGTTGGGGTAGTCCAAGTAGCGGGTTTGCTCCAGATCCATCTGGCAGCCTTCGATCACGCTTTGCAGGTGGTGTTGGGCAATGCCATAGGCGCCGGTGTGCACCATGAGCGCCTGCATGACCGGGTGGCTGGGGCGACCGGCGTAGGCTTGGGCCACTTCGGTGCTCCACCATGCGAGCTTGGTGGCGGCAACGCCCAGGTCCACCGCGTCGTCCACCACGTCGTCTACTTCGCGGCAAAAGACGTAAAACGCGGTGATGGCCGCGCGCCGGGGCGCAGGCAAAAACAAAAATGCGTAATAAAAACTGCTGCCCGAGGCAGCAGCCTTTTGTTCAACGTACTGCGTCGGTGTCATCGTCTTATTGTCGCTCAGGCGCTCCTGTCCACCGGCTCACATCCATAGCGCGCGCCAAAGCAGTAGCGGCGCGTCCCAGGGCCGCAGGCGCGGGCGCGTGTGCAGCACCTGGCCACCCAGCGCCTGCACCTTGTCCAGAATGCGCAAGCCGCCTTGTACGACCAGGCGCAGTTCCCAGCCAGCGCGCCCGGGCACCCGGTGTACCAGCGCGGCGCTGCGCTCCATGAGGCTGCGCGCGCTGTGGGCGCAGTGGGCGACCAGCGCGTCGGCGCGCTGCGCTTGGGCCGGGTTTTGCAGATCGCCCGGGGTCAGATTCCATTGGGCGCACCCGTCTTGCGGAAAATAGCAGCGCGCGCGCGGTAGGTCGCGACTGGGGTCTTGCCAAAAGTTGATCAGTTGCAGGGCGCTGCAAATGCCGTCGCTCAAGGCCAGTGACTGCGCGTCTGCCACGCCGTACAAATGCAGCAGCAAGCGCCCCACCGGGTTGGCCGAGCGCTGGCAATAGTCCAACAGCGCGGCCTCATTGGCGTAGCCGCTGCCGTCACGGGTTTTTTCGATGTCTTGCACAAAGGCGTCCAACAGCGCGTGCAGCAGTTTCGCTGGCAAATGGTGAGCGGCAATAGTCGCGCGCAGCGGTTCAAACACCCAGGCCCAGCGGCCGTTTGCGGCCACCTGGCCTGCGCAAGCCGACTCCAGCGCAGCGCGGTAGGCCTGCAAGTCGGCCAGGCGCTGCTCAGTGCTGGCGTCGCCTTCGTCGGCCAAGTCGTCGGCAGTTCGGGCAAAGTGGTAAATCGCGGCAATCGGCGCACGCAGGGGTGCGGGACACAGCCACGAGGCCACCGGAAAGTTTTCGTAGTGGCCAATTGGCCTGGGCGGCTGGCCTTGGGGCTGCGAAGGAGGGGCAGGGGAATGGGGCGGCAGCATGGAGATATTTTGCCTTGGCGGCGGGTCAATGCCCCGCGCGGAGCAAAGGGCAACGCGTTGTTATTCGGCAAAAACGCCAGCTGGGCTAAAATTAATAACCCGCTGGTCAGTATTCGACGCTGACCGACCCGCCTCCTCAGATTTTTTCAACGTGCTCGCATCGCTTTTATGAACCCATTGTCCCTTCTCTCCCGCCTAACCCTGATCACGGCTGTGGCCGCCTTGTCTGCTTGCAGCAAACCGGCGCCCCCAGAAGAACCGGTGCGCGCCGTCAAGGTGGTGGTCGTGGCCGCTGACGGTATCCGGTCGGGTTTGGAATACGCTGCCGAAGTGCGCCCCCGCACCGAGTCGCGCCTGGGCTTTAGGGTGGGTGGCAAGCTGCTGCGTCGCATGGCAGATGTCGGCCAACACGTGAGCGTGGGCCAAGCGCTGGCGCAGTTAGATCCGCAAGATTTCAAACTCTCGGTGGACGCCGCTCGCGCCCAACTCGCGGCGGCCGTGGCCAACCGTGACCTCGCTTTGGCCGATTTCAAGCGATTCAAAGACTTGCGCGAGCAAAACTTCATCAGTGCCGCCGAACTGGAGCGGCGTGACGTGGCCCTCAAGGCGGCCCAGTCGCAGCTAGACCAGGCCCAAGCGCAATTCGCTGCCCAGGGTAACCAAAGCACGTACACCACGCTGGTGGCCGACGCGCCCGGCGTGGTCACGGCGGTGGACGCCGAGCCCGGCCAAGTGCTGGCCGCTGGCACGCCGGTGGTGCGCATTGCCCAGGATGGCGCGCGCGACGTGGTGTTTTCCGTGCCCGAAGACAAGGTGGGCCAGATGAAACTGGGCTCGGCCGTAGAAGTTCGGGCCTGGGCCAGCGCCGCGGTCTACCAGGGCAAGGTGCGCGAGGTGTCGGCCAGCGCCGACCCGGTGACACGGACTTTTGTGGTGAAGGTGGCGCTTGCCAGCGCCGACGTGCTGGCGCTGGGCACCACACTATCGGTATTACCCCAGGCCCTGGACCGCTCGGGCCCGGCCGTCATCAAGTTGCCCACCAGTGCTTTGCAACATGACGGCATGGCGGTGGCGGTGTGGGTGCTCGAGCGCGCTAGCATGACGGTGCGCCTGCAGCCCATTGCCATTGCCACAGCCGATGGCAACGACGTGGTGGTGGCCAGCGGCCTGCAGCCGGGCATGGAAGTGGTGACTGCAGGAGTGCACGTCCTCTCGCCCGGACAAAAAGTGACGATTTACCGCGAAAAGGCCGTGCCACCCGCGTCGGCTTCCCCGCCAGCACTGGCTCCCGCTTCGGCAGCAAAGTGAGCCCGGCATGAAACAAGACAATCCCAAAGCAGGCTTCAATCTGTCGCGCTGGGCGCTGGAACACGGCGCGCTGACCCGTTATCTGATGCTGGTGCTGCTGGTACTGGGCATGGCCTCGTACTTTCAGCTCGGGCAGGACGAAGACCCGCCTTTCACCTTTCGGGCCATGGTGGTTCGCGCTTACTGGCCGGGCGCCACGGCACAGCAAATGGCCGAACAGGTCACTGACAAGATGGAGCGCGCGCTGCAGGAAGTGCCCTTCGCCTACAAAATTCGCAGCTTCTCCAAACCAGGCGAGACCACCGTCTTCTTTGAGGTGAAAGATTCGACCAAGGCCGCCGAGGTGGCCAATCTTTGGTACGTCGTGCGTAAAAAGCTCGGTGATATGCGCTACACCCTGCCCGCCGGTGTACAGGGGCCGTTTTTCAACGACGAGTTTGGTGATGTCTATGGCGTGATTTACGCGCTGGAATCCGACGGTTTCTCAGCCCAAGAGGCCAAGGACGCAGCTGACGACATCCGTCAAAAACTGCTGCGTGTGCCCGATGTAAATAAGGTCGAACTGTTTGGCGTGCAGGACGAAAAAATCTACATCGAAATCTCGCAAAAGCGGCTGGCACAACTTGGCTTGGACATAAACCAGGTGTTGGCGCAGCTCGGCCAGCAAAACGCGATTGAGAGCGCAGGCACGGTGCAAACACCGCTGGACGTGGTGCAGGTGCGCGTGGCCGGGCAGTTTGAGGCAGTGCAAGAGCTGCGTGCCATGCCAATTCGCGGCAGCTCTGGCAGCCAGTTGCACTTGGGCGACATTGCCGAGATCAAGCGCGGTGTCATTGACCCGGCCGGCGTCAAGATGCATTTCCAAGGCAAACAGGTGCTGGGTTTGGGCATTTCCATGAGCAAGGGTGGCGACATCATCGCCATGGGCAAAGCGCTCAAGGCAAGCACTGCGTCCATCAACGCCGCGCTCCCTGCGGGCTTGCGCTTGGTCGAAGTGCAAGACCAGCCCACCGCCGTAGCAGGCTCGGTGAACGAATTTGTGCGCGCGCTGGTCGAGGCCATCGTGATCGTGCTGGCGGTCAGTTTTGTCGCCCTGGGATTTCACAAGCGCTCGGGTCAGCAGCGCTGGTACTGGCGCTACTACGTCGATGTGCGTCCGGGACTGGTGGTGGGCATCACCATTCCGCTGGTGTTGGCAGTCACCTTTTTGGGGATGTATTACTGGGGCATTGGCCTGCACAAAATCTCGCTGGGCTCGCTCATCATTTCGCTCGGGTTGCTGGTTGACGACGCCATCATTGCGGTGGAAATGATGGTGCGCAAGCTCGAGCAAGGCTACGACAAGGTGCGCGCCGCCACCTTTGCCTATGAGATCACTGCCATGCCCATGCTGACAGGCACCCTAATCACTGCGGTCGGCTTTTTGCCCATTGGCATTGCCAAGTCAGTCACAGGGGAATACACCTTCGCCATTTTTGGTGTGACGGGGCTGGCGCTCATGCTGAGCTGGCTGGTGTCGGTGTACTTTGTCCCTTATTTGGGTACCTTGCTGCTCAAGACCAAGCCCCATGCCGCTGACGAAGACGAAAACGCGATGTACAACACGCCGTTTTACAACGGCTTTCGCCGCGCGGTGAACTGGTGCATCCTGCACCGCTGGATCACGATTGGGCTGATGTTTGCCACGTTCGGGCTGGGCATTGTTGGCATGGGCAAGGTGCAGCAGCAGTTCTTTCCGGATTCGAGCCGCCCCGAGGTTTTGCTGGAGTTGTGGTATCCCGAGGGCACGTCGTTTGCCGCCAACGAGGCCACCACCTCCCGCGTGGAGGCCCGCATGATGCAAGAGGCGGGAGTGCAAAGCGTTAGCACCTGGATCGGTTCGGGCGTACCGCGCTTTTATTTGCCGCTGGATTCGATCTTTCAGCAAAGCAATGTGTCCCAACTCATCATTCTGCCCAAGGACCTCAAAGGGCGCGAGTCCCTGCGTATCAGGTTGCCGGCGTTGATGGGCCAGGAATTTCCCGAATTGCGTGCCCGCGTCAAGATCTTGCCCAACGGCCCCCCCGTTGCCTATCCTGTGATGTTCCGCGTACTGGGCCAAGACCCCGAGGTGCTACGCCAGCGTGCCAACGAAGTTAAGGCCGTGCTGCGCGCCAACGCCAATATGCGTGGCGTCAACGACAACTGGAATGAGCCTGTCAAGGTGCTGCGCCTCGAAGTGGACCAGGCCAAGGCGCGCGCACTGGGTGTGACCAGCCAGTCCATCGCGCAAGCCTCCAAAATCCTGCTCTCGGGCAGCACGGTGGGGCAATTTCGCGAGGGTGACAAGCTGATTGACATCGTCTTGCGTGGCCCTTTGAACGAGCGCAACGCTATTTCTGACATCGGTAACGCCTATTTGCCGACGGCCAGCGGTAAGTCGATACCCCTGACGCAAATCGCCAAACCGACCTTTGCCTGGGAGCCCGGCGTGCTCTGGCGCGACGGCCGCGACTACGCCATTACCGTGCAGGGCGACATTGTCGAGGGACTGCAAGGCGCTACTGTCACCGCCCAATTGCTGCCCGAACTCAACCGCCTGGAGTCCACCTGGAAGTCTGGCGGCAGCGCGGCCTACCGCATCGAAGTGGCCGGTGCCGTGGCCGAAAGCAGCAAGGGGTCAAGCTCGATTGCGGCGGGCGTGCCCATCATGCTGTTCATCACTTTCACGCTGCTAATGCTGCAACTGCACAGCTTCAGCCGCGCCATGCTGGTGTTTTTGACCGGCCCGCTGGGTATTGCCGGTGTGGCTGCAGCGCTGCTGATCTCGGGTCGCCCCTTTGGTTTTGTAGCGCTTTTGGGCGTGATTGCGCTCATGGGCATGATCCAGCGCAATTCTGTGATCCTGATCGACCAGATTGAGCAAGACCGCGCCAACGGCGTGCCGGCCTGGGACGCGATTGTGGAGTCTGCGGTGCGTCGCTTACGCCCCATTGTGCTCACCGCCGCCGCCGCCGTGTTGGCCATGGTGCCCTTGTCGCGCTCGGTGTTCTGGGGGCCGATGGCGGTGGCCATCATGGGCGGCCTGATCGTGGCCACGGTGCTGACATTGCTGGCGCTGCCCGCCATGTACGCGGCCTGGTTTCGGGTCCACCGGGAGGCGGTTCCGACGCAGGCTAAAATACTTGGCTAACCGATTTCAAAGGTCCAGCCCTGAAGGCGCGCTCTAAGGCGCGTGTGACGCGGCTGGGCCCTGATTTTTAACTGCGCGGGTGGCGAAATTGGTAGACGCACCAGGTTTAGGTCCTGACGGTAGCAATACTGTGCGGGTTCGAGTCCCGCCCCGCGCACCATCCTTAAGTACTTGATTCCCCATTTTTCGGGCATCGCACGGCCGTACATGGCGGGCGCTGCCCTTGACCTTTAGGAGCATTTGAATGACTGTTATCGTTGAAACCCTGGAAAAGCTCGAACGCAAAATCACCCTGAACCTGCCAGTTGAGGTAGTTCAGTCCGAAGTCAGCGCACGCTTGCGCAAAATGGCCCGCACAGTGAAGATGGACGGTTTTCGCCCTGGCAAAGTGCCTATGAACGTAGTCACCCAGCGCTATGGTTATTCGGTGCACTACGAAGTGATTAACGACAAGGTCGGCGAGGCCTTTTCCGCAGCCGCCAACCAAGCCAAACTCCGTGTGGCAGGCCAGCCGAGCATTTCTGAGGCCACCGGCGCCGCCGAAGGCTTTATGGCCTTTGACGCAGTGTTTGAAGTGTTCCCCGAAGTCGTCATTGGCGATCTGGCCAGCGCCGAAGTGGAAACAGTTACTTCGGATGTGACCGACGCCGCCATCGACAAGACCATCGACATCCTGCGCAAGCAACGCCGCACTTTCTCACAGCGCCCCCATGACGCAGCAGCCCAAGACACCGACCGCGTGACGGTTGACTTTGCCGGCAAGATTGACGGTGAGTCGTTTGAAGGCGGCAAGGCTGACGACTTCCAGTTCATCCTGGGCGATGGCCAGATGCTCAAGGAATTTGAAGAGGCCACCCGTGGTATGAAGTTTGGCGAAAGCAAGACCTTCCCCCTGGCTTTCCCTGCCGAATACCACGGCAAGGACGTGGCCGGCAAAACTGCCGACTTCCTGGTGACGCTCAAAAAAGTCGAAGCCGCCCACCTGCCCGAAGTGGACGACGCCCTGGCAGCGGCCCTGGGTATTGCCGACGGCACTGTTGATGGCCTGCGCGCTGACATCCGCAAAAACCTGCAGCGCGAAGTCAAAGCCCGCCTGCTCGGACGCAACAAGCAAGTCGTAATGGACGCGCTGGTGGCCAAGGCCGAACTCGACCTGCCCAAGTCCAGCGTGCAGTCCGAAGTCGATCGTTTGATCGAAGGCGCACGCGCTGACCTCAAACAGCGCGGCGTAAAAGACGCAGACAAAGCCCCAATTCCGGCTGAGTTGTTCACTGCCCAGGCCGAACGCCGCGTGCGTCTGGGCTTGGTGGTGGCAGAACTGGTGCGCACGCAAGAGCTGCACGCCACTGCCGACCAGATCAAGGCACACATTGATGAGCTCGCTGCAAGCTACGAAAAGCCCACCGAGGTAGTGCGTTGGTACTACGGCGACAACCGCCGCATGGCCGAAGTCGAGTCCATCGTCATCGAAAACAATGTGACCGCCTATGTGCTGTCGCAGTTAAAGGTCTCTGAGAAGGCCATCTCCTTTGACGAGCTGATGGGGCAGAATTAAACACATCTTTAGTGCGCTCAATGTGCATTGCCTTTAATCTTTTGGAGACACTATGAACGTGAAATATGGAATGCCAGGCGCCATGGAAACCCAGGCCCTGGGCATGGTTCCCATGGTGATCGAGCAGTCGGGCCGGGGCGAGCGCTCCTACGACATTTACTCGCGCCTGCTCAAGGAGCGCGTGATTTTCCTGGTCGGTCCGGTCAATGACCAAACGGCCAACTTGGTGGTGGCGCAGCTGCTGTTCCTGGAAAGCGAAAATCCTGATAAGGACATCTCTTTCTACATCAATTCGCCGGGTGGCTCTGTCAGCGCCGGAATGGCGATTTTTGACACCATGAACTTCATTAAGCCCGACGTGTCCACCCTGTGCATCGGCATGGCCGCCAGCATGGGCGCGTTTTTGCTGACGGCCGGCGCCAAAGGCAAGCGTTTTTCGCTGCCCAACTCCAAGGTCATGATTCACCAGCCACTGGGCGGCACCCAGGGCCAGGCCACTGAAATCGAGATTCACGCTCGCGAAATCCTGAAGACGCGTGAGCAACTGAACAAGATTTTGGCCGACCGTACCGGCCAGCCACTGGAAAAGATTGAGCGCGACACCGAGCGCGACTACTACCTGTCTGCCGACGAAGCCAAGGAATACGGCCTCATCGATCAGGTGATCGCCAAGCGTCCTTAAGGTTCTGGCCACTGGCTCTGAACAGCAACGGTGTCTTTCCACGCGGGGGACACCGTTTTTAGTTGGTTATCATTGGTTTTCACACCTAAAAAGGCATTTGTCCCATGGCCGAAAAAAAAGGCGCTTCGAGCGAAAAGAACCTGTACTGCTCGTTCTGTGGCAAAAGCCAGCACGAAGTTAAAAAGCTCATTGCCGGCCCGTCCGTGTTCGTTTGTGACGAGTGCATTGACTTGTGCAACGAAATCATCCGGGACGAAGTGCCGTCCATCACCGGCGATAGCGAAGGCCGCGGCGATCTTCCCACACCCTCGGAAATCAAGGCCAACCTGGACAACTACGTCATTGGCCAGGAACCGGCCAAGCGCACCTTAGCGGTGGCGGTGTACAACCACTACAAACGCTTGCGCCACCAGGAAAAGGCCAAAAAAGACGATGTGGAGCTGTCCAAAAGCAATATCTTGCTGATCGGCCCCACCGGGTCGGGCAAAACGCTGCTGGCACAAACGCTGGCGCGCATGCTCGACGTGCCCTTTGTGATGGCCGACGCGACCACCCTGACGGAAGCCGGTTACGTGGGCGAAGATGTGGAAAACATCGTTCTCAAGCTGCTGCAAAGTTGCAACTATGAGGTCGAGCGAGCCCAGCGCGGCATCGTCTACATCGACGAAATCGACAAAATTTCGCGCAAATCCGACAATCCGTCCATCACCCGAGACGTGTCGGGCGAGGGCGTGCAACAAGCGCTGCTCAAGCTGATCGAAGGCACCATGGCCAGTGTGCCGCCCCAAGGCGGGCGCAAGCACCCTAACCAAGACTTTGTGCAAATTGACACTACCAACATCCTATTTATCTGTGGCGGCGCGTTTGCGGGGCTTGAGAAAGTCATTGAAAACCGTACCCAGTCCTCAGGCATCGGCTTTGGCGCTACGGTCCTGAGCAAGGCGCAGCGCAGCCTCACTGAAGTATTCAAGGACGTGGAGCCCGAAGATCTGATCAAGTTTGGCCTGATCCCGGAGCTGGTGGGGCGCATGCCCGTGGTCGCAACTTTGGCCGAGCTGACCGAAGACGCCATGGTGCAGATCCTGACCGAGCCCAAAAATGCGCTGGTCAAACAATACGCCAAGCTGATCTCCCTGGAGGGTGCAGAGCTGGAGATCCGGCCGGACGCCCTTCGGGCCATCGCCAAGCGCGCGCTTGCGCGCAAGACGGGAGCGCGCGGTTTGCGTTCCATCCTGGAGCAATCGCTCATTGACACCATGTACCAACTGCCCGACAGCAACGATGTGGCCAAGGTGGTGGTGGATGCGTCCACGATTGAAGACAACCACCCCCCGCTACTGGTGTACCGCGAGATCGCGAAAAAAGCCTGAATCTTGCACTTAGACGCGGTGAATAGCCGCGCAGGTGCTGATCTGGAGCCGGTTTAGCCAAGATTTTTGGTGCTACGCGCTTGAATTTTGTTAAAACCCGTCCATATCGAACACATACAAGAGGTTTTTACATGTCCGGTCACACTCCATTGCTTGCTCAACCGATCGATTTGCCGATGCTGCCATTGCGCGACGTCGTCGTCTTTCCGCATATGGTCATCCCGTTATTTGTCGGGCGTCCCAAGAGTATCAAGGCGCTCGAGGCCGCCATGGAAACCGATCGCCGCATCATGCTGGTGGCGCAAAAAACTGCAGCCAAGGATGAACCGTTGGTCACCGACATGTTCGAAGTTGGCTGCGTCTCCACCATTTTGCAGATGCTCAAGCTTCCCGACGGCACGGTCAAAGTGTTGGTCGAAGGCCATCAGCGCGCCACGGTCGACAAAATCGAAGACGGCGAATCGCATTTCACTGCCCTGGTAACACCGATTGAGCCGCCCGCAACCCTGAGCGCAGAGGCGGAGAAAACCAGCAGTAGCGAAATTGAGGCCCTACGGCGTGCAGTCATGCAGCAGTTTGATCAGTACGTCAAACTCAATAAAAAAATCCCTGCCGAAATCCTAACCTCGATTGCCAGCATCGACGACCCCGGTCGCCTGGCCGACACCATTGCCGCCCACTTACCCCTGAAGCTGGAAAACAAGCAAGTGGTGTTGAGCCTGGCCGGCGTCAAAGCACGCATGGAAAACCTGCTCGAACAAATCGAGCGTGAGGTGGATATCCTTAATGTAGACAAGAAAATCCGTGGCCGCGTCAAGCGCCAGATGGAGAAAAATCAGCGCGATTTTTATCTCAATGAGCAAGTCAAGGCGATTCAGAAAGAGCTGGGAGATGGCGAGGACGGCGCCGACATCGAGGAGCTTGAGAAAAAAATCAAGGCTGCCAAGATGCCCAAGGAAGCCCTAAAAAAGGCCGAAGGCGAGCTCAAGAAACTCAAACTCATGTCTCCCATGTCGGCTGAAGCTACCGTGGTGCGCAATTACCTGGACGTGCTGATCGGACTGCCTTGGACGACCAAGACCAAAATCAAACACGACTTGGGCAATGCCGAAGCCGTGCTCAACCAGGACCACTACGGGCTCGACAAGGTCAAAGACCGTATTCTGGAATACCTTGCAGTGCAACAGCGCGTGGACAAGGTCAAGGCCCCCATCCTGTGTCTGGTAGGCCCCCCGGGCGTAGGCAAGACCTCTCTGGGCCAGTCCATCGCCAAGGCGACCGGGCGCAAGTATGTGCGCATGGCGCTTGGCGGCATGCGCGACGAGGCCGAGATTCGTGGCCACCGTCGCACCTATATCGGTGCCATGCCGGGTAAGGTCTTGCAAAGCCTGAGCAAGGTCGGCACGCGCAATCCCTTGTTTTTGCTCGACGAGATTGACAAGCTTGGCACGGATTTCCGGGGTGACCCGAGCAGTGCGTTACTCGAAGTGCTTGATCCAGAGCAAAACCACAAATTTGGCGACCACTATGTGGAGGTGGACTACGACCTGAGCGACGTGATGTTCGTCGCGACATCCAACTCCATGAAGATACCGGCAGCGCTTTTGGACCGTATGGAAGTGATTCGCCTCTCAGGCTACACCGAAGACGAAAAAACCAGCATTGCGCTGACCTACTTACTCCCCAAGCAGATGAAGAACAACGGAGTCAAAGACGCCGAGTTGCTCGTCTCAGAAGAAGCGGTGCGAGACATCGTGCGCTACTACACACGGGAAGCGGGTGTGCGTTCGCTGGAACGGGAGCTGTCCAAGATTTGCCGGAAGGTCGTCAAGGGCCTGCTGCTCAAGAAGCTCACGCCCCAAGTCAAGGTGGACGCGGACAACCTGAATGACTATTTGGGTGTGCGTAAATTCAGCTTTGGTCGCGCCGAGGACCAAAACCAGGTGGGTCAGGTGGTTGGCTTGGCCTGGACCGAGGTGGGGGGCGACTTGCTTACCATTGAAGCAGCCTTGATTCCTGGCAAGGGCGTCATCACCCGAACAGGTTCTTTGGGCGACGTCATGAAAGAGTCGGTCGAAGCTGCCCGCACAGTAGTGCGAAGCCGGGCCCGGCGCCTAGGAATTAAGGATGAGTACTTTGAGAAGAAGGACATTCACATCCACGTGCCCGACGGTGCGACGCCCAAGGACGGCCCGAGTGCGGGTGCTGCGATGGCGACTGCCTTCGTGTCTGCCTTGACCGGCATTGCTGTGCGTGGTGATGTGGCGATGACGGGTGAAATCACCTTGCGTGGCGAGATTACTGAGATCGGTGGCCTCAAGGAAAAACTTCTGGCAGCGCTACGGGGCGGCATTAAAACCGTGCTGATCCCCGAATCCAATGCCAAGGATTTGCAGGAAATCCCGGACAACGTGAAGATGGGACTAGAGATCATTCCTGTGCGTTGGATTGACCAAGTGCTTGAGTACGCCCTCGTGTCCCAACCGGTGCCGCTGCCTGAAGATGAAGTTTTGCTTGTGCCTGCGCCTGCAGTGGATGGGTCGGAGGTACAAGGCGCAGTCAAGCATTGAGGTGTGGCGCGGGCCGCGCACTCTTTTTGCGGGTGGGCGAAAAGCCAAAAAAATGCCGCTATAATTTCACCTCGAAATGCGGGAATAGCTCAGTTGGTAGAGCGCAACCTTGCCAAGGTTGAGGTCGAGAGTTCGAGACTCTTTTCCCGCTCCATATTCCGAAAGGGAAGCGAAAAGCTTCCCTTTTTTGTTCGCGGATATGGGGAGCCCTTTTTGGGGCTGATGTCATAAAGGGCGCGGTAGCAAAGCGGTTATGCCCCGGATTGCAAATCCGGTTAGTCCGGTTCGACTCCGGACCGCGCCTCCATATTTGAGCCATGTGCTTCTGTCCCAAGTCTTGGTGCGCAGTCATTCTGGTTCACAATAGAGCCCAGAGCCCGAGTGGTGAAATAGGTAGACACATCGGACTTAAAATCCGCCGCTTCGTGAATAACGTGCGTACCGGTTCGATTCCGGTCTCGGGCACCAACTATCATCAGGATTGGACGCGATACGGTCTTGTCGACTCCAATCTCACCTGAACTCACCCGCCTTATCAGTTGCCCATGCCACGCTACAACACACCTTTTGAGATTCACGTCCACGGTCAACTCGCGTTGCGCTCGGACGTTGGCTTTGATGCACTGCAAGACGCGCTTAAACCTTTATGGAAGTACGCAGGCGCCCGCAATCTGGCGGATGCGGCAGCCAGCGCTTACGAGGATGAGCCAGGAATCACGTTTGCGTCAGATGAGCACTTGCTGCAGATGTGCTGGACGGTGGCGGGCGACAACGATTTTCGCCAAGTGCTCGACGAGGTGTGCATGAACCTCAATGAGGTCGCGGCTCTGGGGGCCGCAATAGAAGTCACTTTTTACGACACCGACTTCGACGACGAAGATGAGCAGGCGCCCGAGGGGGAGTCGCGCGATGACTTTGTCATGCTGTTTGTGGGCCCCAACCCGGCGGCGATCATGCAGGTGCAGCGCGACTTGCTGGTGCAAGACGTGGTCAGCATGATGGAGCGCCACTTTGACGGTGCGGAACTCGGCGGCGTGGTGGCTGAGGTGGACAAGCTCTTTGCGCAGCGCTTTGATGCGCTGGTGAGCTCACTGGAAATAGGAAAGCCACCGCGTGGACCCGGTGGTGGCTTTGGGAGTGGCCATGGTGGCGGGCGCAAACCGCGCCACTTGCACTAAATCCAATAAGCCTGACTGCAGCGACTTGGAGCGCTGTAGTCGAACCTCGGTCAGCAGCCCCGGGTAATGGGCATTTCCACTTCTTTGGGGTTCGCAGCGTACTTGCCCAACTCGAGTTTTGCGATGGCGTTGCGGTGCACCTCATCCGGACCGTCGGCAAAGCGCAAGGTGCGTGCGTTGGTGTAGCTGTAAGCCAGCGGAAAATCGTCGCACATGCCGCCACCGCCATGCACTTGCATGGCCCAGTCGATCACTTCACATGCCATCGTAGGCGCCACGACCTTGATCATCGCGATTTCGTTTTTGGCGTATTTGTTGCCACCCAGGTCCATCATCCAGGCGGCTTTGAGTGTAAGCAAGCGCGCCATGTCAATCTTGCAACGTGAGTCGGCGATACGCTCTTGTGTCACGGTTTGTGCGGCAATCGGTTTTCCGAAAGCAACCCGTGAAGATGCGCGTTTGCACATCAGCTCCAGAGCCCTCTCGGCCAGACCAATCAGGCGCATGCAATGGTGGATGCGACCGGGCCCGAGGCGGCCTTGCGCGATTTCAAAGCCACGGCCTTCGCCCAGCAAAATATTGCCCACCGGAACACGCACGTTTTTGAACAAAACTTCCATATGGCCATGCGGCGCGTCGTCATAACCAAAGACAGTGAGCGGGCGCACGATGGTGATTCCTTTGGTGTCTGCAGGAACCAGCACCATGCTTTGTTGGGAGTGGCGGGCCGCTTCGGGATCGGTTTTACCCATGACGATGAATATGGCGCAGCGGGGGTCGCCAGCGCCCGAAGTCCACCACTTGCGGCCATTGATGACGTATTCGTCGCCGTCGCGATCGATGCTGGTGGCGATATTGGTGGCGTCGCTAGACGCTACATCGGGCTCGGTCATGGCAAAGGCGGAGCGAATCTTGCCCTCTAGCAAAGGCTTGAGCCAGCGGGCTTTTGCTTCTTCCGATCCGTAACGGGCGATGGTTTCCATGTTGCCCGTATCGGGCGCCGAGCAGTTGAAGACCTCGCTGGACCACATGACCCGGCCCAAGATTTCGGCCAATGGCGCGTATTCCTGGTTGGTCAGACCGGCACCGTGGTAGCCCGAGGCTTCTGCACTGTCGACCGGCAAGAACAGATTCCACAAACCGGCTGCTTGCGCCTTGACCTTCAGGTTTTCAATGGTTTGCAGCGGAGTCCAGCGCTTGCCTGCAGCGGTATTGGCTTCAATCTCCGCGTGGTAGGCGCCTTCAGCGGGGTAAATGTGCTCGTCCATGAAAGCCAGCAGTTTGGTCTGCAGTGACTTAGTTTTTTCTGAGTATTCGAAGTCCATGGCGTTTCCAATCGATGGGTTGTGTAAATGAAGAAAGGTGAAGGGAGTACGTCTTAAGCCCTTTGGGCGAATTTCCAGGCCAGCTGCGCCAGGGGCTTGGCGCCAGCGCCAGAGCTCACGGCCTGTGCGCTGGCGGCGGTACCGGCTTCAACGCGCTTGGCAATACCTTGCAAAATCGCGGCGATGCGGAACATGTTGTAGGCCATATAAAAGTTCCAGTCGACCTTGAGTGCGTTAGGGCTGATCAGTTTCGTGTTCTCGCAGTACATGCGGATGTATTCGGTCTGGGTTGGAATGCCCAGTGCCTCCACGTCGATGTCAGCGATCCCCCGAAAGCTTCCCGGCGGAATATTCCACGCCATGGCGTGGTAGCTGAAGTCAGCCAGCGGGTGGCCCAGTGTGGAAAGTTCCCAGTCCAGCACCGCCAGAATGCGTGGCTCGGTCGGGTGAAATATCATGTTGTCCAGCCGGAAGTCGCCATGCACGATGCTGACCATGGTCTCTGACTTGGCCATTTCGGGAATGTGGTGGGGCAACCAGGCGATCAGCTGGTCCATTTCCGGAATGGGCTGGGTGACCGATGCGAGGTACTGCTTGCTCCAGCGTGCGATCTGGCGCTCGAAATAGTTGCCTGGACGACCATAGCCAGCCAGACCCTGGGCGGCAAAGTCCACCAAGTGCAAAGCGGAGATGACGCGGTTCATCTCTGTGTAAATGGCTTTTCGCTCACTCGGTGCCATGCCCGGCAGCGTTTGGTCCCACAGGATCCGTCCAGCAATAAACTCCATGATGTAGAAAGCGCGACCAATTATTGACTCGTCTTCGCATAACACCAGCATCTCTGGCACCGGTACCGCGGTTCCAGACAGTCCGCGCATCACCGCATATTCACGCTCAACGGCGTGGGCGGACGCAAGCAGTTTAGCCACAGGTCCAGGTTTTGACCGCATTACGTAGCTGCGCTTCGGGGTAATCAGTTTGTAGGTCGGATTGCTTTGCCCGCCTTTGAATGACTCGACGGTGAGTGGGCCTGCATAGTCGGCCAGGCTGATTTCTAACCAGGCGGAAAGAGCGGCCACGTCAAACGCATGCTTGGCGCCAACCGCTTGGGTTCCTACAAAATGGTCAAAGTCGCTCATGGTCTTTTCAAAGAGTGATGGGTTGACAGAAAAAACGGGTTCAGAGGTCGGCTTCTGCAATCTTGAGCAGCGCTGCGCGGTCGCGCACAACCAGGCCGCCGGGTTCAATACGGATCGTGTTGTCGCGCTCCATGGACTTGAGTTCTTGGTTTACCCGCTGGCGCGAAGCGCCGAGCAATTGGGCCAACTCTTCTTGGGCCAATTGAAGCCCAATACGGACTTCGCTGCCGTCGCTGAGCGACGGTACCCCGTAACTGCGCACCAGGTGCAGAAGCTGCTTAGCCAGTCGTGCCCGCAAGGGGAGGGTGTTGAGGTCTTCAACCAAGCCGTACAGCTGGCGGATGCGCCTTGAATGGAGGCGCAACAGTGCCTCGTACAGCTCGACATGCGTGGCCAATATTTTTTTGAAGTCTGCCTTGGCCACACAAAGGGTCGTGCTCTCGCCATGTGCATACGCATCATGGGTACGCCGGTCGCCGTCAAAAATACTTACATCGCCAAACCAGATCCCGGGCTCTACGTAGGTCAGCGTAATTTGCTTACCTGACAAGGAGGTTGAACTCACGCGCACCGCACCTTTGGCGCAGGCAATCCATTCCTCTGGCGGCTCACCCCGGGCGGCGATCAGGTCACCGTCGCGGTAACGCTTTACGTAGGCGCAGCGCAGGATGTCGTGCTTAAGTGAAGGTGAGAGCGCCGAGAACCAGCGCCCCGCGTTAATTGCGCTTCGCTCTTCTATGGTCAGAATCGGTTCGTCCATACTCGGACTCTATCGGTGGGGAGCAAATGATCGCATGCGGCCCATTGTGACCGGGTACGCACTCGCTTGTGAAACCGCTTGTCGCCTGGGCGTCAAAACGCACCTGTCCCGTTTGGAGCCTTTTCCTAAGCTGCTGCGCTTTCTTTTTGGAGCATGCGGTCGAGTTCGGCGCAGACATCGGCGATGCAGCCAGAAATGACGATGCGGCCCATGTTGCTGCGCGTCTGGTCCGCATCAACCACCCGTACCACCCGCAATGGGCGGCGAATCTGGCTTGGGCGCGTGGTTCGCAAAAGGACTGCCGAAGGGCTAGAAGCCCGGAGCAGCGGAAAAATGGCGACGGGCGCGGACTTGTGGGCTAAACCGCTAACCTTTGCCGGGCGCTCGCCATCGGGCTTGAACCAGTCGGCCAGTCGGTACAAGGTGGCGGAAACCGCATGGGATGAGAGCATTGGGGGCATGGTGGTGGGCCTTTGGTATTTACATGATCATGGTGTTTCGGATCAGGCCGACCGCTAGCCCTTCGATTTCGAAGGGCTCGCCAGGCTCGACCACGATGATCTTGAAGTCGGGGTTTTCCGGGTGAAGCTCAATGAGGTGCTTGTTGCGCCGAAAGCGCTTGACGGTGACTTCTTCGCCAATGCGGGCCACGATGATCTGGCCATTTTTAGCCTCTTTTGTCGACTGGACGGCGAGCAAATCGCCGTCCATGATGCCAACGTCGCGCATGGACATGCCGCTCACTTTGAGAAGATAGTCTGGCTGGCGTTGGAATAGGCTGTGCTCCACGTAATACGTTTGTTCCACATGCTCTTGCGCCAGGATGGGGGAGCCTGCGGCCACGCGACCAATCAGCGGCAATGACAATTGCGCCAGACCGGGGATGCCTAAGGAAAGCTGCTTGGAGCGCGACACGTGCAGGTCGCGCAAGGATTGCCCGCGAAGTCGGATGCCCCGAGATGTGCCGCTGACCAGCTCAATTGCGCCTTTGCGGGCGAGGGCCTGGAGGTGCTCCTCTGCCGCATTGGCGGACTTGAAACCGAGCTCGGTGGCGATTTCAGCACGGGTGGGCGGCGCACCGGTGCGCGCGATGGCGCTTTCAATCAGAGTCAGAATTTCTTGCTGGCGCGCAGTCAATTTCAAGGTTTCAAGCATGTTGGCTCCTGGGTGTGGGCTGCCGCCGGGAGACCTGGCGACACTGTAATCTTAAACAGTGCCTGTATTTTTATCCAGCTTTGTTTGTTTTGCAAGGATTTTTTTGTCTTGTCTCGAAATCGTGGCGAAATCGCACGACCGAGGCTGCGCTCTTAGGACAAAAGAGCGCTCGGGGAAAAAGTAATGGGCGCATTTCTGGCCGGGGACCCGCCTATATGGCGCGAGGTGCGTTTAAGGCAAGGTCTGAAACGGTGCGCCGCGCAGTTGGGCCCCCGCCTTAAGGCCTTTCTTGGCAAACCAGCCTTGGTTGACCTCCAGCACATAGCGCACGGGCTTGTTCGAGCAGTGCGATTCGGTGGTTTGCGGCTGCATGTTTTCGAGGTTTACGATGGTGCCGTCGTCGGCGACGAAGGCGGCGGTCAGCGGTATCAAGGTGTTTTTCATCCAAAAACATTGTTGGCTTTGGGTCTTGAACACAAACAGCATTCCTTCTTGTTGCCCCATCTCGGTGCGAAACATCAGCCCCGTGGCGTGTTGCTCGGGGGTTTGCGCAACTTGCGCCTGAATCTGGTGAATTCCAATGGTTAGGGCAGTGCGCGGTAAGTTCGTCTGGGGCACCGGTTGGGCGGCACAGAGGCCTGACAGCGCAGTGGCGACGGCGAATCTAAGGGCAAAAGGACGAAGGTGTTTCATGCTCTCGATTGTGAACCATGTGGTGGGTGAAATGGACGTGGGGCAGGCCTGCAAATGCTTTTTCAACCTCTGCATTGCAGCGGTTTCCCCTCGGTTTTTTGACAGAATCCCGTAATTGTTTGGGACTAAAATCCGGCCTCTCCGAAGGATGCCGACTTTCATTAGCGACGCCCTGCCAATTTCCACGCATTCACCCATAACAGAGACCGCTCCATGTACCAGCACATCAAAGTCCCCACCGAAGGCCAAAAAATCACTGTGAACAGCGATCTGTCTCTGAACGTGCCAGACCAGCCCATCATCCCTTACATTGAAGGTGACGGTACCGGGCTGGACATCACCCCGGTGATGCTCAAGGTGGTCGACGCTGCGGTGGCCAAAGCCTACAGTGGCAAGCGCCAAATCCATTGGATGGAGGTGTTTGCCGGCGAGAAGTCGACCAATGTGTATGGCCCCGACGTCTGGCTGCCTGAAGAAACTCTGCACGCCATTCGCGATTACGTGGTGTCGATCAAGGGCCCGTTGACCACCCCTGTGGGTGGTGGGATCCGATCTTTGAACGTGGCTTTGCGTCAGGAACTCGACTTGTATGTATGCCTGCGTCCCATTCAGTATTTTGACGGCGTGCCCAGCCCGGTCAAAGAGCCTCAGAAGACCAATATGGTCATCTTCCGTGAAAATTCGGAAGACATTTACGCTGGTATCGAGTTCGAAGCCGAGTCCGACAAGGCCAAGAAACTGATCAAGTTTCTGCAAGACGAGATGGGTGTCAAAAAGATTCGCTTCCCCAACACCTCGGGCATCGGTATCAAGCCCGTGTCTCGCGAAGGTACCGAACGCCTGGTACGCAAGGCCCTGCAATACACCATCGACAACGACAAGCCCAGCCTGACCATCGTTCACAAGGGCAACATCATGAAGTACACGGAAGGCGGCTTCCGCGACTGGGCCTATGCCCTGGCGCAAAAGGAATTTGGTGCCCAAATGATCGACGGCGGACCTTGGTGCAAATTCAAAAACCCCAAGACGGGTAAAGAAATCGTGGTCAAGGACAGCATCGCTGACGCGTTCTTGCAACAAATCCTGCTTCGTCCCGCCGAATACAGCGTTATTGCTACGCTCAACCTCAATGGCGACTATGTCTCTGACGCATTGGCTGCGCAAGTTGGTGGTATTGGCATCGCCCCTGGCGCCAATCTAAGCGACACCATTGCCATGTTCGAGGCAACCCACGGCACGGCGCCCAAATACGCTGGCAAGGACTACGTCAACCCCGGCTCCGAGATTTTGTCGGCGGAGATGATGCTGCGCCACATGGGTTGGGTCGAGGCGGCGGACTTGATTATCAGTTCCATGAAAAAATCGATTGCCAGTAAGAAAGTTACTTACGACTTCGCTCGCCTCATGGACGGCGCAACCCAAGTGAGCTGCTCGGGCTTTGGCCAGGTCATGATCGACCACATGTAAGCCAGATGGGCAGCTTGCTGCCTGCGGTTTAAAAAATCGCCAGACCGTTTTCCAACGGCTGGCGATTTTCGTTTTCTGTGCTTGAATACGGCCAAGATAACTCCAATTACCCCTGCAAGCGCGACCAGCGCACCGGACCCCTAGAATAGAAAGCATGGCGACAACTCCCCCTACCAAACCGCCCTCGGCCCCCCGTACCAACCCTGGGCGAGACGACGGGGGTGCCGTGGTCTTGGAACGACTGCCGCTAAAGGTGCAGCCGCCGAAAATGCACCAGGTTTTGATGCTTAACGACGACTTTACGCCCATGGAATTTGTCGTCATGGTGATCCAGGAGTTTTTTTCCAAGGATTTGGAAACTGCCACCCAGATCATGTTGAAGATCCATCTGGATGGAAAAGGCGTATGTGGGGTTTATTCAAGGGATGTAGCTGCCACTAAGGTGGACCAAGTACTGGACGCGGCGCGCCGCTCCGGTCATCCCTTGCAGTGTGTCAGTGAGCCAGTTGGTTTTTGAGGCGACGACGCCAGTGAAAGCTTGGTAGTTGCGGGACCCGTCTCGGGCGGCACATGAAATTTGTTTGAGATAAAGGAAAAGCCATGATCGCCCAAGAGTTAGAAGTTAGCCTGCATATGGCCTTTGTAGAGGCTCGCCAGCAGCGCCACGAGTTCATCACGGTGGAGCACCTGCTGCTGGCCTTGTTGGACAACCCCAGCGCTGCCGAAGTGCTGCGCGCCTGTTCGGCCAACGTGGACGACTTGCGCAAGTCACTGACGCATTTCATCAAGGACAACACGCCGCAAGTGGCGGGTGTGGACGAGGTTGACACCCAGCCCACTCTTGGTTTTCAGCGAGTGATACAACGCGCCATCATGCATGTGCAGTCCACCGGCAGCGGCAAGAAAGAAGTCATGGGCAGCAATGTGCTGGTGGCAATCTTTGGCGAAAAAGACTCGCACGCCGTGTATTACTTGCACCAGCAGGGTGTGACGCGCCTGGACGTTGTCAATTTCATCGCCCACGGAATCAAGAAAAATGAGCCCCCAGATTTGCCGAAAGCCAACGACAGCGCCAGTGAGGGCGAAGAAGTGAGCAGTGAAAAGAACGAGAAGGCTTCGCCTTTAGAGCAGTTCACGCAGAACCTGAACCAACTCGCCAAAGACGGAAAAATTGACCCGCTCATTGGCCGTGAGTACGAAGTCGAGCGCGTTATTCAGACGCTTTGCCGCCGCCGCAAGAACAATCCCTTGCTGGTCGGGGAGGCCGGCGTTGGGAAAACCGCGATTGCCGAAGGCCTGGCCTGGCGGATTTCTCAGAAGGACGTGCCCGAGGTGTTGGCCGAAGCCGTGGTGTATTCCCTGGACATGGGCGCCTTGCTTGCTGGAACCAAATACCGCGGTGACTTCGAACAACGCCTCAAGGGCGTGCTAAAAGCGCTCAAGGACCGGCCCAACGCGGTGCTGTTCATCGACGAAATTCATACCCTCATCGGCGCAGGTTCTGCCTCAGGCGGCACCCTGGATGCGTCCAACCTGCTCAAACCCAGCCTAAGCTCGGGCCAACTTAAGTGCATTGGCGCCACTACTTTCACCGAGTACCGCAGCATTTTCGAAAAAGATGCCGCGCTGTCGCGCCGTTTCCAGAAAATCGACGTGCTCGAACCTACGGTGGAGCAAACTGTGGAAATTCTCAAAGGACTGAAATCGCGCTTTGAAGAACATCACAAGGTGAAGTATGCCTTGGCGGCCCTGCAAGCCGCTGCGGAACTGAGCGCCAAGTACATCAACGACCGCCATCTGCCAGACAAAGCCATTGACGTGATCGACGAGGCGGGTGCCGCGCAGCAGATCTTGCCCGCCAACAAGCGCAAAAAAACTATCTCCAAAACCGAGGTAGAGGAAATTGTGGCCAAGATCGCGCGCATTCCCCCCGCTAACGTCTCGCAGGACGACCGGGGCAAGCTCAAGACCCTGGACCGCGACCTCAAAAGCGTGGTCTATGGTCAGGACAAGGCGCTCGACATTCTTGCGTCGGCGGTCAAAATGGCGCGCTCAGGCCTGGGCAAGGGCGACAAGCCCATTGGTTCTTTCCTGTTCTCCGGCCCCACAGGCGTGGGTAAAACCGAGGCGGCTAAGCAATTGGCTTACATCATGGGCATTGACCTGATTCGCTTTGATATGAGCGAATACATGGAGCGCCACGCGGTCAGTCGCCTGATTGGTGCGCCTCCGGGTTATGTTGGCTTTGACCAGGGTGGCTTGTTGACCGAGGCGGTTACCAAGAAGCCGCATTGCGTGCTGCTGCTTGACGAAATTGAAAAAGCGCATCCGGACATCTTCAACGTACTTTTGCAGGTGATGGACCACGGCACCTTGACCGACAACAACGGGCGCAAGGCCGATTTTCGCAACGTCATTTTGATTATGACGACCAATGCGGGCGCGGAAACCATGAACAAGGCCACGATCGGCTTTACCAACCCGCGTGAGTCGGGCGACGAAATGGTCGATATCAAGCGCCTGTTCACGCCCGAGTTCCGCAACCGCCTCGATGCCATCGTCGGCTTCAAGGCGCTGGACGAAAACGTGATTTTGCGCGTGGTGGACAAATTCCTTCTCCAGCTCGAAACCCAGCTCGCTGAGAAGAAAGTGGACGTTACTTTTACCGACAAGCTGCGCAAGCACCTGGCGAAAAAGGGTTTCGACCCGCTCATGGGCGCGCGCCCCATGCAGCGCCTGATTCAGGACACGATTCGCCGTGCACTGGCCGATGAACTGCTGTTTGGTCGCCTGACCGAGGGTGGGCGTCTGACGGTGGATCTGGATGACAAAGATGAGTCCAAAACCGAGGTGCTGCTCGATATACAGCCCTTGCCCAAGCGCGAAGGCCGCGCCAAGCCTGAAGAAACGACGGCAGGCTGAGGCCTGCTCCGCTCTCTGAAGTCCGCAGTCCCGGCTTTCAGAGGCTCGGATCTGGTGTAAACTCGACTGGCTTTGCTGGTCTCGTTGCGCTGCAGCGCGCCTGGCAATTCATTCGCAAACCGTTCCCACCAAGGTGTTCCCCGATCCGCACAAGCCGGGCCGGGAATAAGCGGAACGGCTTTAAGACCTAACCTTCGGAGTTTTTTATGTCAGTCACCATGCGAGAAATGTTGGAAGCCGGCGTCCATTTTGGACACCAAACCCGCTTCTGGAACCCCAAGATGGCGCCGTTCATCTTCGGTCACCGCAACAAAATCCACATTATCAATTTGGAAAAGTCGCTGCCGATGTTCCAGGACGCAGCTAAGTTCGTGCGTCAACTTTCTGCAAAGCGCGGCACTATTTTGATGGTCGGCACCAAGCGCCAGGCGCGCGAAACCGTCTCAGCTGAAGCTCAGCGCGCTGGCGTGCCTTTCGTTGACCAACGCTGGCTCGGCGGCATGTTGACCAACTTCAAGACGGTCAAAACCTCGATCAAGCGCCTCAAGGACATGAAGATCCAGCAAGAAGCCGGACTCGACGCCATGAGCAAGAAGGAGCAACTGATGTTCGCCCGCGAACTGGCAAAGCTGGAAAAAGACATCGGTGGCATCCAAGACATGGTAACTTTGCCTGATGCGATTTTCGTGATCGACGTGGGCTACCACAAGATTGCCATCGCCGAAGCCCGCAAGCTGGGCATTCCCCTGATCGGTGTGGTGGACTCTAATCACTCGCCCGAGGGTATCGACTACGTGATTCCTGGTAACGACGACTCGTCTAAGGCCGTGACCTTGTACGCACGCGGCATCGCTGACGCTGTGCTCGAAGGCCGCGCCAACGCAGTGGATGATCTGGTCAAGGCCGTGGTTGACCAGGGTGAAGACGAATTCGTTGAGGTCGACGCGGCTGCCTAAGCCCTTTTGTGCCTCAAAAGGGGGCTCGCTAGCCCCTTTTTTTTAATTTTTATTGATCAATCGAACTGATAGGGAGTCCTCGAAAATGGCTGTAATCACCGCAAGCATGGTCGCCGAATTGCGCGGCAAGACCGACGCTCCCATGATGGAGTGCAAAAAAGCACTGACCGAAGCCGAAGGCGATATGGTCAAGGCCGAAGAGTTGTTGCGTGTCAAGCTCGGCAGCAAGGCCGGTAAAGCTGCTGCGCGCGTGACGGCTGAAGGCGTGATCGCCATCGCCAGCGCCGGCGCGGCCAGCGCCATGCTAGAAGTCAACTGCGAGACCGACTTTGTCACCAAGAACGACAGTTTCCTGGGCTTGGCAAACGCAGCCGTCGCGTTGGTGGCAGAACACAATCCCTCCGATGTCGCCGCTCTGGGCGCTTTGCCTTTTACGCAAGACGGTTTCGGTCCCACGCTCGAAGATGTGCGCAGGGGCCTGATCGGAAAAATCGGCGAAAACATGACGTTCCGCCGCTTCAATCGCTGCAGCTCGGGATCCCAGGTGGCGTCTTATCTGCACGGCACGCGCATTGGCGTACTGGTGGAGTTTGACGGCGACGAAGTTGCCGCCAAAGACGTGGCCATGCATGTCGCCGCGATGAAGCCTGTGTCCTTGTCCAGCGCCGAAGTGCCCGCCGAGTTGGTGGCGCGCGAGCGTTCGGTGGCCGCCGCCAAGGCAGCCGAAGACGCAGCAGTGGCGGTGGCAGCGGGCAAGCCTGTGCAGTCGCCAGAAATCGTGACCAAACGCATTGAAGGCGGTGTGCAGAAATTCCTCAAGGAAGTTTCTTTGTTCAACCAGTCTTTTGTCAAGAACGACAAGCAGACTGTGGAGCAGATGCTGAAGGAAAAAGTCACCAAAGTGCACGGTTTTACCCTTTACGTGGTGGGCGAGGGTATTGAGAAGAAGGTAGACGACTTCGCCGCCGAGGTTGCTGCCCAGATCGCTGCTGCCAAGGCTGGCTAATCCTCGCGCGTTGCAAGACGCGCTTTCCGGGTGCCGCTCTTGGCGCCCGGACACTCTAGATATCCGATGGAACCCGCTATGACCACTGCCAAGCCTGCCTACCGTCGAATTTTGTTGAAGCTGTCGGGCGAGGCCTTGATGGGGGATGACCAATTTGGTATCAACCGCGACACGATTGTGCGGATGGTCGACGAGATTGCTGAAATCACCCGACTGGGCGTCGAGGTTGCGGTGGTGATTGGTGGGGGCAATATCTTTCGCGGCGTGGCAGGTGGTTCGGTCGGCATGGACCGTGCCACCGCCGATTACATGGGTATGCTGGCTACGGTGATGAACGCACTGGCCCTGGGCGACACCATGAACAAGGCCGGTCTGATTGCGCGCGTGATGTCCGCTATCGCGATTGAGCAGGTGGTCGAACCCTATGTGCGGCCCAAGGCGTTGCAGTACCTCGAGGAAGGCAAAGTCGTTATCTTCGCAGCCGGCACCGGCAATCCGTTTTTCACCACCGACACTGCTGCTGCGTTGCGCGGCGCAGAGATCGGGGCGGAAATTGTGCTCAAGGCAACCAAGGTGGACGGCGTTTACGATGCTGACCCCAAGAAGGTTCCCACCGCAAAGCGCTACACGTCGCTAACTTTTGACAGCGCAATGCAGCAAAATCTGGGCATCATGGACGCCGCCGCTTTTGCGCTTTGCCGCGACCAAAAGCTGCCGATCAAGGTGTTTTCGATCTTCAAACACGGCGCCCTCAAGCGGGTGGTGATGGGTGAAGATGAAGGCACTTTGGTGCATGTTTGACCCTTTGGAGTAAACGACATGGCTATCCAGGAAATCAGAAGTAACGTCGAAGCCAAGATGGAGCAATCCATTGCAGTATTTAAGAACAATCTGGGCAAGGTCCGTACCGGACGCGCTAACCCGGCGCTGCTCGACAACGTGCACGTGGACTACTACGGCTCCATGGTCCCCCTGAGCCAGGTAGCCAACCTGTCGCTGATTGACTCACGCACCGTGGGCATTCAGCCCTGGGAAAAGAACATGGGCGCCAAGATTGAAAAAGCCATTCGCGAAAGCGATCTTGGCCTCAATCCGTCGAGCATGGGCGACCTGATCCGTGTGCCCATGCCAGTGATGACCGAAGAGCGCCGCCGCGAACTGACCAAGGTGGTGCGCAGCGAAGGCGAAGGCGCCAAGGTGACCGTGCGCAGTCTGCGTCGCGATGCCAACGAAGGCGTCAAAAAGTTGGAAAAAGAAAAGCTGGTATCTGAGGACGAGCAAAAACGCTCCGAGGCCGACATTCAGAAGCTCACTGACCGCTATATCGTAGAAGTTGATCGGCTGGTGGCGGCCAAAGAGCAGGACATCATGGCGGTCTAGCGGTTTTTGCTCCGCTATGCCAAACGCCTTTCTCACCCCGTTGTCTTTGCTTCACGCCGCCCTGCGCGGGCTGCGTGCACCCCATGCTTAAGCAAAGAATACTCACGGCCATCGTTTTGCTGGCCTTGCTGGTGCCGGCGGTGCTGGCGACCGATCCCCTGGGTTTTGTTGTTCTGACTGCCGTATTGATAGGCGTAGGCGGCTGGGAGTGGGCACGTCTGAACGGTTTGGCTGCCGCGGCTTGCCTGGCCACTGCGGCGTTGTGCGTCGGTTTGTGCGGCGCGCTCTGGTTCAGTGGTCTGGCGGCCAGCGCCGTGCCCTGGGTGTGGTTGCTCGCGGGCGCTGCCTGGGTGGTGCTAACACTGTGGCTCCTGCGCGCGGGTGTGGCTGCTTGGTTGCCCCAGCCCCCGCCCCTGCGCTGTCTTGGGGGAGTGGCACTTCTGTGTGCCGCCTGGCTGGCTTTGGTGCAGGCACGGCTGGTGGGCATTGATTTTCTGTTTTCAGTATTGCTGCTGGTGTGGGTGGCGGACGTGGCTGCGTATTTCGCCGGGCGGGCGCTGGGCGGGCGGTTTTTCCGGCAAAGGCTCGCGCCAAGCATCAGCCCAGGTAAAACTTGGGAAGGCGTGGTGGGCGCCATGGTGGGCGTGTTGTGTATGGCTTTTACTTGGCGCGCGCTCGATATATCTGGCCTGGCGCCAGGTGGCAGTTTGTACAGCCGCTTGGGCAGCGTGAACCTCTTGTTTCTGACGATTTCCGTGGTTTTCCTGACCACGATGGGCGTGGTGGGCGATTTGCTGGAGTCCTTGTTCAAGCGCGCAGCCGGCGTCAAAGACAGCGGCGTCTTGCTGCCCGGCCATGGTGGCGTGCTCGACCGCATTGACGCGCTCTTGCCCGTCTTACCCTTGGCCATGTTTTTATGCACTTTGTAGGCGGGAACTGCCCATGAACTCTGCCATCCAACGCGTCAGTGTGCTGGGCTCTACCGGCTCGATTGGCGTCAATACCCTGGACGTTATGCAGCGCCACCCGGAGCGCTACGAGGTATTCGCCCTCAGCGCCCACAGCAAGCTCGAATTGATGACCGCGCAGTGCGTGCAATTCCAGCCCCGTTTTGCGGTGATGGTGAGCGAATGGCACGGACGGGAGCTCAAGCGCACTCTGGCCGAACGGGGTTTGCCGACCGAGGTGCTTTGGGGCGCAGCGGCTCTGGAGTTGATTGCTGCGCACGAAGACGTTACTACGGTGATGGCCGCCATTGTGGGCGCTGCTGGGCTGGCCTCCTGCATTGCGGCGGCGCTGGCAGGCAAGCGATTGCTGCTTGCCAACAAGGAAGCGCTGGTCGTGGGCGGCTCATTTTTCATGGATGCGGTGCGTCGGGGTGGGGCCACCTTGCTGCCGATTGACAGCGAGCACTCCGCCATCTTCCAGTCGCTGCCCGAAGAACCGAACAGCTGGCCCGAAGTTATTCACAAAATCATCCTCACCGCCTCGGGCGGTCCGTTCCGCACCCGCGACCCGGCCACATTTGCGTCCATCAGCCCGCAAGAGGCCTGCGCGCATCCAAACTGGGTCATGGGTCGCAAGATTTCGGTCGATTCAGCCACCATGATGAACAAGGCTTTGGAGGTGATCGAGGCCAAGTTCCTGTTTGGCGTGGCGCCGTCGGCCATTGAAGTCATCATCCACCCGCAAAGCGTGGTGCATTCCATGGTGCAGTTCGTGGACCACTCGGTAGTGGCACAACTGGGCACGCCCGATATGCGCGGGCCGATCGGCTACGGCCTGTCTTGGCCCACGCGGCGGATCAGCGGCGCCAGTGCCCTGGACTTTTCCACCATGGCAGCACTGAGTTTTGAGCCGATTGCCACGCGGGGTCATGCGCTGCGTTTTCCAGGTTTGCAACTGGCCTGGGATGTGTTGTCTGCTCCGCCGGGTACCACGGCGGTTTTGAACGCCGCCAACGAAGTGGCGGTGGCCGCATTTTTGGACCGCCGCATCCGTTTTGACCAGATTCACGCAGTCAACATCCAGTGTCTGGCGGGTTTTGTTCCGGCTGTGCCAGGTTCGCTGGCGGATTTGCTGGCTATCGACGCCCAAGCCCGTGCGCTTGCGCAGTCCGTGGTGCAGCGCATGTCCGTGGCCGGGATGTCGGCCTCGTTATGATGGCGAATGTCGTCCAAGATCGTTCTTGGGCACTACTGCTGATTTTGAATGTGCGCCTTGCTAATCGAGTTTTCAACATGCCCTTTGCGTTTATGCCGTTTCTCCGCCTGATTGCTGCCTTCGTGGCCCTGTCGCTGGTGCAAGTCGCTTGGGCGGTGACGCCGTTCACGGTGGAAGACATCCGCGTCGAAGGCCTGCAGCGGGTCGAGGCCGGCACCGTTTTTGGCTCGATTCCGGTGCGTATTGGCGACACCTATAGCGACGACAAGGCCGGCGCCTCCATCCGCGCGCTGTTTGGCCTGGGCTTGTTCAACGATGTGCGAATTGATGTAGACGGCAAAGTGCTGATCGTGGTGGTGCAAGAACGCCCCACGGTCGCTGAGGTGAGTTTTACCGGCACCAAGGAATTTGACAAAGATGTCCTGATCAAGGCGCTCAAGGACATTGGTCTGGCCGATGGGCGGCCGTTCGACAAAGCGCTTGCCGACAAGGCCGAACAAGAGCTCAAGCGCCAGTACATCAACCGCAGCATGTACGCCGCAGAGGTTGTCACGACTGTCACCCCCATCGAGCGCAACCGGGTGAACCTCAGTTTTGCAGTCAGCGAGGGCGACACGGCCAAGATCAAAGATATCCGTATCGTGGGAAGCAAGGCGTTTTCTGAGAGCATTTTGTTGGGCCTGTTTGATTCCGATGTTGGTGGCTGGCTGAGCTGGTACACCAAGTCCGACCGCTATGTGCGCAGCAAGCTCAATGCTGATGTGGAAACCCTGCGCTCTTACTACCTGTCCCGCGGCTACCTGGAATTTGCGGTGGATTCGACCCAGGTCGTGATTTCGCCCAACAAGCAAGACATCAGCATCACCATTAATGTGAGCGAGGGCGAGCGCTTTGTCGTGTCTAAAGTCAAACTTGCGGGCAACTTTTTGGACAAGGATGCGGAGTTCCAGTCCCTGGTAGCCATCCAGGTGGGCGAGCCCTACAACGCCAACGAAGTGGCCCAGACCACCAAGGCGTTCACTGATTTTTATGCCAATTTCGGCTTTGCATTTGCGCAAGTGGAACCTGTCACCAGCCTGGACCGCAAGACCAACCGGGTGGAAGTGACGCTGCGCGCCGATCCGTCGCGCCGCGTCTATGTTCGCCGCATCAACGTGGCAGGCAACGACCGCACGCGCGACGAAGTGATCCGGCGCGAGTTCCGCCAGTTGGAGGCCGCCTGGTACGATGGCGACAAGATCCGCCAGTCGCGCAACCGGGTGGACCGCCTGGGCTACTTCAAGGACGTGTCCATCGACACCCAGGAAGTGGCTGGCTTCCCCGATCAGGTGGATTTGACGGTCACCGTTTCGGAAAAACCCACGGGCAGCCTGAGTCTAGGTGCTGGCGTCTCCAGTGCCGACGGCCTGGGCCTGCAACTCGGTTTCAAGCAGGACAACGCTTTTGGTTCAGGTAATTCGCTGGGTGTGGAACTCAACACCAGCAAACTCAACCGCACCGTGGTGTTCAACACCACCAACCCATATTTCACCGATGACGGTGTTTCGCGAACGATCGACCTCTACCAACGGACCACCAAGCCCTATGTGGACCTCAACAGCTATTCCTTGGAAACGATGGGTGCGAGCGTGCGTTTTGGGGTTCCATTCACTGAAACGGACACGGTGTTTTTCGGTCTCGGTGCTGACCGCACCACCATAGTGCCCGGCACGCTGCTGCCCACGGCGTATTCCGACTTTGCCGACCAGTTCGGTTACACGAGCAACGCAGTTCCTTTGACCGTGGGTTGGGCCCGTGATACGCGCGACAGTGGCTTGGTGCCGAGTTCGGGGCGTTTGCTTCGCGTTAATGGCGAGTGGAGTGTGGCCGGTGAGTTGCTCTACGCCCGCGCAACCACGCAATTGCAGCAGTATTTCCCCTTAAGCAAGAAGGTTACGCTAGCGCTCAATGGCGAACTTTCCGTGGGCGCCGCCACCACGGACAAGGCATACCCCCTGTTCAAGAACTATTACTCTGGCGGTTTGGGCTCGGTGCGCGGTTTTGAGCAGGGCAGCTTGACGACCGCCACCCAACGCGCTCAGGGCGCGGTGTCAACGGGCGGCACCAAAAACTGACGATGAACGCCGAAGTGCTTTCCCCGCTGCCTGGCGGCGGCAATGACCGCACACTGCGCATGTATGCGTTTGTGGATGCGGGCGGCATTTACGGCGCGGATGAGACGATTGGGCTCGGCGACTTGCGTTCTTCGTTTGGTGTGGGGATCAGCTGGATTTCTCCGGTGGGCCCCTTGCGCCTTGCGGTGGCGCGCCCCCTTACCAAGTTCGATAGCGATAAAATGCAATCTCTGCAATTTCAAATTGGAACCTCTTTCTGATGAAACTCTCATACAAGCTGGCTGCTGTTACTGTGTTACTGGCCTCACTGAGCGCCGGCGTAATGGCCCAGGACTCCAAAATTGGCTATATCAACACCCAGCGCGTCACCACCGAGTCGGTGATTGCGAAGGCGGCTCAGACAAAGCTGGAACAAGAATTTTCCAAGCGCGGCAAGGAACTGGCCGACCTGCAGGCCTCGCTGAAAACATTTAGCGAAAAATTCGAGCGTGACGCCCCAACGCTGACCGAATCGCAACGCGCCAGTCGACAAAAAGAAGGTGCGGAACTCAACCGCGATTTTCAGCGCAAGCAGCGTGAATACCAAGAAGACCTGAATGGTCGGCGCAACGAAGAATTGCAGCAAGTGCTGGACAAAGCCAACAAAGCCGTCAAAAAAGTAGCTGAAGATGAAAAGTACGATCTGGTCATCCAGGAAGTGGTGTACAGCAGCGCCAAGCATGACATCACCGACAAAGTGCTGAAAATCCTCAACGCTGCCGCTGCCAAGTAGGCTGGTACGGTGGCGCAGGCGTGTCTGAACTAAGGCTTGCCGCCATCGTCGCCGCGCTGGGCGGCGAGTTGCACGGGGACGGCGAGCAGTTGATTACGGGCTTGGCGCCGCTGGAAGTCGCCAGCCCTAGCCAGATCAGCTTCGTGAGCAACCCCCGTTACCAGCAGCAACTTGGCAGCTCACAGGCGGCCTGCGTGATCGTCGGCCGCTCGCTCCAAGAAGCGGCCTTGCGCCGGGGCGCCTGCATCGTCACCGACCACCCCTATTTGTACTTCGCCCGCCTGACCCAGCTCTGGCGCGCCACTTTGCGTGCGGCGCGTCCCAAGCAAGGCGCGGTCTCAATCCACCCCTCCGCTGTGGTGGACCCAGAGGCCACCGTCCATCCCACCGCCCGCATTGGCGCCCTGTGCGTCATCGAGCGCGGCGCGCAGATTGGCGCCGGTACCGAGTTGCGCGCGCGCGTGACGGTGGGCGAAGATTGCGTGGTGGGCGCACGATGCCTCTTGCATATCGGCGTGGTCATTGGCGCGGATGGTTTTGGCTTTGCGCCCGATGGCGAACGCTGGGAAAAGATAGAGCAGCTAGGGGCGGTGCGCATTGGCGACGACGTGGAGATTGGAGCCAACACCTGCGTGGATCGCGGAGCCTTGCAAGACACGGTAATCGAAGACGGCGTCAAACTCGATAACCTGATCCAGGTCGGGCACAACGTGCGAATTGGCCGCAACACGGCTATTGCCGGTTGCGCGGGCATTGCTGGCAGCGCCACGATTGGCGCGCAGTGCACGATAGGCGGCGGCGCGGTAGTGCTAGGGCATTTACAGATTGCCGACCACGTGCATATCTCTGCGGCCACGGTGGTGAGCAAGTCAATCAAAAAACCAGGCCAGTACACTGGCTTTTTTCCGCTCGACGACAACGCCGCATGGGAGCGCAATGCCGCCACCGTCAAGCAGTTACACAGCCTGCGAGAACGCATCAAAAAACTAGAAAGCGAATCCAAATCATGATGAACATCCACCAAATTCTCAAACAGCTGCCGCACCGGTACCCCTTTTTGCTGGTGGACCGGGTGCTGGAGCTTGACAAGGGAAAGACCATCAAGGCGCTAAAAAACGTCACCATCAACGAGCCGTTTTTTGAAGGCCACTTCCCGCACCGTCCGGTCATGCCCGGCGTGCTGATGTTGGAGGCCTTGGCGCAAGCCGCCGCCTTGCTGGCGTTTGATGCCTTAGGCACCTCGCCCAACGACGAGACGGTGTATTACTTTGCAGGCATCGACGGTGCGCGTTTCAAGCGCCCGGTGGAGCCGGGCGACCAGCTGATTCTGGAAGTGGAGTTGGTGCGCATGAAAGCTGGCATCTTCAAGTTCAAGTCGCGCGCCAGCGTGGCGGGAGAAACGGCCGTCGAGGCCGAACTGACCTGCGCCATGCGTGCGATTGATCCCAAAGCCTGAAATGCCAGTTGTTCATCCCACCGCAGTGGTTGAGCTAGGCGCCCAGCTGCACCCGACAGTCACCGTGGGCCCGTACACCGTGATTGGCCCGCACGTGAAAGTGGGTGCGGGCACGACCATCGGGGCGCATTGCGTCATCGAAGGACACACCACGATTGGCGCGGACAACCGCATCTTCCAGTTCAACTCGCTGGGCGCCATTCCGCAGGACAAAAAATACGCGGGTGAACCCTGCGAGCTCGTCATTGGCGACCGCAACACCGTCCGCGAGTTTTGCACCTTCAACATTGGATCGCCCGGCGACCTGGGCGTGACCCGCGTGGGAAACGACAATTGGATCATGGCCTATGTGCACCTGGCGCACGACTGCCAGGTGGGCAACCACACGATTTTTGCCAACAACTCCCAGCTTGCTGGCCACGTCGTGGTGGGGGACTGGGTGATTTTGGGCGGGTTTACCGTGGTGCACCAGTTTGTGCGCCTGGGCGCGCACAGCATGACGGCGATGTGCTCGCTCTTATTTGCCGACTTGCCCCCGTATGTGATGTGCCAGGGCCAACCGGCGGCGGCGCGATCCATGAACTACGAGGGTTTGCGCCGGCGCGGCTTTTCGCCGGAGCGTATCGCCGGCGTCAAGGCCATGCACAAAGCCCTGTACCGCGAAGACCTAACGCTGGAGCGCTCGCAGGCGCAGATCGCTGCCCTGGCCGTATCCCGCCCAGAGACAGCTTCTGACGTGGAAATGATGGTGGAGTTTCTGCGCCACGCCTCGCCCCAGCGCGGCATCGTGCGTTGATACCAACACCGGCGACGGACGCCCAAACTGCTTGGCCTTTGGCCATGGTGGCCGGGGAAGCCTCGGGTGATTTGCTGGCCGGCTTGCTGCTTCAGGCACTGCGCGCACGTTGGCCCGCTGTGGTGACCGCGGGCATTGGCGGGCCGAGCATGGCAGCCCAGGGATTCCAGGCTTGGTGGCCGCACCATAAATTGTCGGTGCATGGCTTTGGCTGGGACGTGCTGCTGCGCTACCGCGAAATTGTCGGCATCCGCAAGCAACTCTTGCAGCGCCTCACACAAGACAAACCGCGCCTGTTTATCGGCGTAGACGCACCAGACTTCAATCTCCAGCTCGAAGAAAACCTGCGCCGCCAGGGCGTCAAGACGGTGCATTTCGTCTGCCCCTCGGTCTGGGCTTGGCGACCGGAGCGGCTTGAAGTCATTCGCCGCAGCGTCGATCACGTGCTGTGCGTTTTCCCGTTTGAGCCCGCGCTACTGGCTCAGCATGGCATTGCGGCCACCTACGTTGGGCACCCGCTGGCGCAGGTGATTGCGGCAGTCCCAGACCGCGCGGCGGCGCGCCAGGCCCTGGGGTTGGGGCCAGAGGACGACGTCGTAGCTATCTTGCCGGGTAGCCGCAAGTCCGAAGTAGGGCACCTGGCCTTGCGTTTTTTCGAGGCGGCGGCATTCATCCATGCGTTGCGCCCCAACGTCAAATTTGTGGTGCCTGCCGTGCCGGGTTTGCAGGCTCAAATTGAGGTCGCCGCGCGCGCCAGCGGCATGGACCGGCAGCTCCAGATCGTGGCAGGCCAGTCACACACCGTTTTGGCCGCGTGCGACGCCACGCTGATTGCCAGCGGTACAGCCACGCTAGAGGCGGCCTTGTTCAAGCGCCCGATGGTGATCGCTTACCGCATGGGCGCGTGGTCTTGGCGCATCATGCGGCGCAAAAAATTGCAGCCCTGGGTGGGTTTGCCTAATATTTTGTGCCAGGAATTTGTGGTGCCCGAGCTGCTGCAAGACGCCGCCACAGCCAGTGCCCTGGCGGCAGCAGTTCTGGACTGGTTGGACGCCAAACATCAACAACCGGTAAAAATCCAGGCGCTAGAGGCGCGTTTTGCAGCGCTGCACGAATTGCTGCGCCGCGACACCGCCGCCCTGGCAACGCAAGCGATCGAAGGTGTGCTCAATGCCTAAATCTACCCATCCCCTGCAGGCCAGCTTGGTATGGGACGTCAGCGGCCTGATGGCCGGGGTTGACGAGGCCGGGCGTGGGCCCCTGGCCGGGCCGGTGGTGGCCGCAGCCGTCATCCTGGACGATCGCCATGCAATCCAAGGCCTAGCGGACTCCAAGAAACTCAGCGCCCGACGGCGTGAGGCCTTGTTCGACGAGATCCGCGCCAAAGCGCTGTGTTGCTCGATTGCCCAGGCCAGCGTGGAAGAGATTGATGAACTCAATATCCTGCAAGCCACGTTGCTGGCCATGCGCCGCGCGGTATTGGGTTTGCGCCTGCCGCCCAAGTTGGTGCTGGTGGACGGCAATCGTCTGCCGGTACTGGAAATGCGGGCAGAAGCGATTGTCAAAGGCGACAACAAGGTGCCCGCCATCTCCGCCGCATCCATTTTGGCCAAGGTCAGCCGTGACCGATGGTGTCTGGAATACCACCAGCAATTTCCCCAATACGGTTTTGACCAGCACAAGGGCTACGGCACCGCCGACCATTTGGCCGCGCTGCGCTTGCACGGGCCTTGCCCCCAACACCGCCGGACTTTCAGGCCGGTTACAGACTTACTGCGATGATTCCCATGCACCCCATCGCCTCGCGCGACAACCCGCTGCTCAAAGAGCTGCGCAAACTGGCCCAGGGCAATACGGCCTACCGAAAGACCGGGCGCTTCTGGATAGAGGGCGACCATTTGTGCAACGCTGCGTTGTTGCGCGGCTTACGGCCTTTGATTGCGGTATTTGCCGAGTCCTGCTGGTCGCAGGCGGCCGTGCAGTTTGGCAGCGCAGCGCCCAAAAACGTGGTGGTGCCCGACGCGCTTTTTTCCGAGATCAGCGGCCTGGAGTCACCCGCCAAGCTGGGTTTCGTGCTGGATTTGCCGCCTCCCGCAGCCATCGACGCGCGCGCGCCCACGGTCATTCTGGACCGCGTGCAGGACGCGGGCAATGTCGGCTCGATTTTGCGAAGCGCGGCGGCTTTTGGTTTCAAGCAGGTGATTGCGCTGCAGGAAACTGCTGCCCTGTGGTCCCCCAAAGTGCTGCGCGCGGGCATGGGTGCGCACTTTGGCCTGTTGTTGCATGAAGGCGTGCCAGAGTCAGATTTAGATGCTTTAGCGCTTCCTCTGGTGGTTACCAGCTCGCACCAGGGTGGTCTGATTCAGGACTTGCATCTGCCTTTCCCCTGCGCTTGGGTGTTGGGCCACGAGGGACAGGGCGTGCGCCAGGGTTTGCTCGAACGGGCCCAGGTCCATGTGCGCATCGGCCAGCCTGGAGGGGAAGAGTCGCTCAACGTGGCCGCCGCCGCCGCCATTTGCCTGCACGCAAGCAGCATTGGAGCGCGTTAAAAGCAAAAAAATCGCTGGGTTACAATGGTAGGCTTTCCCCAAACCAGCCCGCCCAAGCGCTCGAAAAGCCCAATCCCCTTCGAACAATAGCAGCCAAGACGGACTCTTGAGCGTGCTTGGGCGTACCCGTAACCCATTCGGAGAACCCAGTGCTTTTGTCTCTTCAGGGTAACACCCCCCCCGCTATTTTGGCGCTCGCAGACGGCACGGTCTACCTTGGTAATTCCATCGGAGCGGCAGGCTCCGCCGTCGGTGAAGTGGTGTTCAACACCTCCATGACCGGCTACCAAGAGATTTTGACCGACCCCAGTTATTGCCAGCAGATCGTCACGCTGACCTATCCCCATATCGGCAACTACGGCACCAACCCAGAAGACGTCGAATCCAACGCAGTGCACGCCGCTGGTCTGGTGATCAAAGACCTGCCACTCGTGGCGTCCAACTTTCGCAGCACCCAAACGCTTGCGACCTACCTGCAAGCCCACGGCACGGTAGCCATTGCCAATATTGATACCCGCCAATTGACACGCCAGCTGCGTGAGCAGGGCGCCCAAAACGGTTGCATCTGGGCGCTAGCGCCCGGTCAGGCAGTGACTGACGCAGTGATCGCCCAAGCCGTGGCTGCCGCCCAAGCCGCGCCGTCAATGGCCGGCCTGGATCTGGCCCGTGTGGTCAGCGCGGACAGCAGCTACGCCTGGACCGAGTCCGAGTGGGTGTTGGGCCAAGGCTACGGCCAACAAACCGCGCCCAAGTTCCATGTGGTGGCGTATGACTTTGGCGTCAAAAAGAACATCCTGCGCATGCTCAGCGAGCGCGGTTGCCAAGTCACTGTCGTGCCAGCCCAAACGCCGGCAGATGAGGTGCAAAAGCTGCAACCCGACGGCATTTTCCTGAGCAACGGCCCCGGCGACCCTGAGCCCTGCGACTACGCTATCTCCGCTGCAGCCGCGCTGATCGAATCTGGCGTGCCGGTGTTTGGCATCTGCCTGGGCCACCAGATCATGGCGCTTGCGTCGGGCGCCAAGACCTTCAAAATGAAGTTCGGCCACCACGGCGCCAACCACCCGGTCAAAGACTTAGGAACTGGGCGCGTCAGCATCACCAGCCAGAACCATGGATTTGCGGTGGACGAGAAAACCCTGCCAGCCAACTTGCGCGCCACCCACATCAGCCTCTTTGACGGCACCTTGCAAGGGCTGGAGCGTACCGACAAACCGGCCTTTTGCTTCCAGGGCCACCCGGAGGCCTCGCCTGGTCCGCACGACATTGGCTACCTGTTTGACCGCTTTATCCGGGAGATGGAGCAGCGGGCATGAGCTTTTACGGTGTCACCGACCTGTGGACATATGTGATTGGAGCGTTTGGCATCATCTTGCTGCCGGGCCCCAATTCGCTGTTTATCTTGTCGGTAGCCACGGCGCGTGGAGTGAAGGCTGGTTTTCAGGGTGCATTGGGCGTATTTCTGGGCGATACGGTGCTGCTGGCGCTGGTGGGTTTGGGCGCAGCCGGTTTACTGCGCGCCACTCCTGCGCTTTTCATGGTGGTGAAGTACGCAGGCGCGGCTTATCTGAGCTGGGTGGGACTGCAATTGCTGCTGGCGGCAGTTAAAAAGTGGCGTAGCGCGGATTTGCCGATGCAAACCGTGCCGGAGATTCCGGTGCACTTGGCGCAGCCTTTCAAACGCGCGCTCTTGGTGAGTTTGCTCAACCCGAAGGCGATTTTGTTTTTGCTGTCGTTTTTTGTGCAGTTCATCGACCCGGCCTACGAGACGCCGGTCGTGCCTTTTTTGATTTTGAGCGCCATCGTCATGGGTTTTAGTGCCCTTTATTTGTCGGTACTTATTTTTGCGGGCGCCCGGCTGGCGCAGAGTTTTCGGGCGCGCCAGAAGTTGTCCGCCAGCCTGTCGAGCGCCGTGGGCGCGGTATTTGTGTGGTTTGGGATCAAGTTGGCCAACGCCAGCCTGGCCTGAAACCTGAGGGAATTTTTTAGTCACAGTGGCCGCGCCCGGTGCGCGGCCCGAAAAAAAGTAAAGAGCAGCACAGAACATGCCAAAACGTAGCGACATTAAAAGCATTCTGATCATCGGAGCCGGTCCCATCATCATCGGCCAGGCCTGCGAGTTTGATTACTCGGGCGTGCAGGCTTGCAAGGCCTTGCGCGAAGAGGGCTACAAGGTCATCCTGATCAACAGCAACCCCGCCACCATCATGACCGACCCGGACACGGCGGACGTGACCTACATCGAGCCCATCACCTGGCAAACGGTGGAAAAAATCATCGCCAAGGAAAAGCCCGATGCGATTTTGCCGACCATGGGCGGCCAGACCGCGCTGAACTGCGCGCTGGACCTGTGGCACAACGGCGTGTTGGAGAAATACAAGGTCGAACTCATTGGCGCCACGCCCGAGGCCATCGACAAGGCCGAAGACCGGCTCAAGTTCAAAGACGCGATGACCAAGATCGGCCTGGGTTCGGCACGCTCAGGCATCGCCCACAGCATGATTGATGCCTGGGCCGTGCAAAAGACGCTGGGTTTCCCCACTGTCATCCGCCCCAGCTTCACCTTGGGCGGCACTGGCGGCGGTATTGCCTACAACTCGGAAGAATTTGAGACGATTTGCAAGCGCGGCCTGGAGGCCTCGCCCACCAATGAGCTGCTGATTGAAGAGTCGCTTCTGGGTTGGAAAGAGTATGAGATGGAAGTGGTGCGCGACAAGGCGGACAACTGCATCATCGTCTGCTCGATTGAAAATCTGGACCCCATGGGCGTGCACACTGGTGATTCCATTACCGTGGCCCCGGCACAAACGCTGACCGACAAGGAATACCAAATTTTGCGCAACGCCAGCCTGGCCGTGCTGCGCGAAATTGGCGTGGACACCGGCGGCTCGAACGTGCAGTTTTCCATCAACCCGGTCGATGGCCGCATGGTGGTGATTGAGATGAACCCGCGCGTGTCGCGCTCCTCCGCCCTGGCGTCTAAGGCAACGGGTTTTCCGATTGCCAAAATCGCCGCCAAGCTGGCGGTCGGTTTTACGCTCGACGAGCTGCGCAACGATATTACCGGTGGCGCCACACCGGCCAGTTTTGAGCCCAGCATCGACTACGTGGTCACCAAGATTCCGCGCTTTGCCTTTGAGAAATTCCCCGCGGCGGACAGTCGCCTCACCACCCAGATGAAGTCGGTGGGAGAAGTGATGGCCATGGGTCGCACCTTCCAGGAATCCTTCCAGAAAGCTCTGCGCGGCCTGGAAGTCGGCGTGGATGGCATGAACGAAAAGACGCAGGACCGCGAAGTGCTGGAGAAAGAGCTGGGCGAACCCGGCCCTGAGCGCATCTGGTACGTGGGCGACGCCTTTGCCCAGGGCATGAGCGTGGACGAGGTGTTTGCGCTGACCAAGATCGACCCCTGGTTTTTGGTGCAGATCGAGCAAATCGTCAAGATAGAGCTTGAAATCGAACAACTGCCCCAGCCCGCCACCGGTTCAAGCTTGGACGCTATCGATGCGCCCACGCTGCGCGCACTCAAGCAAAAAGGCTTTTCCGACCGCCGCCTGGCGCGCCAGTTCAAAACCACCGACACCGCCGTGCGCAACAAGCGCATCGCCCTGGGCGTGCGCCCGGTCTACAAGCGGGTGGACACCTGCGCGGCCGAATTTGGCACGCACACCGCTTACATGTACTCGACCTACGAGGCCGAAGGCGCTGAGTGCGAGGCGGCACCGACCAACAACAAAAAAATCATGGTGCTCGGTGGCGGACCCAACCGCATAGGCCAAGGCATTGAGTTTGACTACTGCTGCGTGCACGCGGCGCTGGCTATGCGCGAGGACGGTTACGAGACCATCATGGTCAACTGCAACCCCGAGACCGTGTCCACCGACTACGACACCTCCGACCGCCTGTATTTCGAGCCGCTCACTCTTGAAGATGTGCTGGAAATCGTGGACAAAGAAAAGCCGCTCGGCGTGATCGTGCAATACGGCGGCCAAACGCCTTTGAAGCTCGCGCTCGATTTGGAAGCCAACGGCGTGCCCATCATCGGCACCAGCCCCGACATGATTGATGCCGCCGAAGACCGCGAGCGCTTCCAAAAGCTGCTGCACGCGCTGGAGCTGCGCCAGCCGCCCAACGCCACCGCCCGCACCGAACCCGAGGCGCTGGAAAAAGCCGCCGCCCTGGGCTACCCGCTGGTGGTGCGCCCCAGCTATGTGCTCGGCGGCCGCGCCATGGAAATCGTGCACGAGCAGCGCGATCTGGAGCGCTACATGCGCGAAGCCGTCAAAGTCAGCCACGATTCGCCGGTGCTGCTGGACCGCTTTTTGAACGACGCCATCGAATGCGACGTGGACTGCATCCGCGATTCAGTAGGTGCCACCTGGATTGGCGGCGTGATGGAGCACATCGAGCAAGCGGGCGTTCACAGCGGCGACTCCGCTTGTTCGCTGCCACCCTACAGCCTGAGCGCGGCCACGGTCACTGAAATCAAGCGCCAGACAGCGGCCATGGCGCGCGCATTGCACGTGGTCGGTTTGATGAACGTGCAGTTCGCCATCCAAAACGTGGACGGCAAAGATGTGATTTATGTGCTCGAAGTGAACCCGCGTGCCAGCCGCACCGTACCTTTTGTCAGCAAGGCCACCGGCGTGCAACTGGCCAAAGTGGCCGCACGCTGCATGGTCGGGCAAACCCTGGCGCAGCAAGGCGTGACCAAGGAAGTGACGCCGCCGTATTTCAGCGTCAAAGAGGCGGTATTCCCCTTCGTCAAATTCCCGGGCGTGGACACGATTTTGGGCCCTGAGATGAAGTCCACCGGCGAAGTCATGGGCGTGGGCAAGACCTTTGGCGAGGCCTTCGTCAAGTCGCAAATTGGCGCAGGCACCAAGCTGCCGCGCTCGGGTCAGGCCTTTATATCAGTCAAGCAAAGTGACAAGGGGCGCGCGGTGGAAGTGGCGCGCAAACTCTTCGACATGGGTTTTCAGCTGCTGGCCACCAAGGGAACGGCCTTGGCCATCAGCAGCGCAGGCGTTGCCTGCCGCACGGTAAACAAGGTCACCGAAGGCCGTCCGCATATCGTGGACATGATCAAAAACAACGAAGTCGCCTTGGTGGTCAATACGGTGGAAGAGCGGCGTAACGCGATTGCCGACTCACGCCAGATTCGCACTTCGGCGCTGCTGGCCCGGGTCACAACGTTCACCACCATTGCTGGCGCGGAAGCGGCGGTCGAGGGTATGAAATACCTCGACGACCTGGGTGTGATTTCCGTGCAGGAAATGCACGCCCAACTCTTGGCATAATCCGCGCATTATTTGCAGGGGCAGTGCGGCGCTTGGGCGCGGTACTGTCCCGCGCTATTTTTTGATTCCCCGCTTACTTCTTTTACTTTCTTTCCTATGGCCACCATTCCACTGACCAAGCGCGGCGCCGAGATACTCAAAGCGGAGCTGCACAAGCTCAAGACCGTGGAGCGTCCGTGGGTGATCAATGCCATTTCAGAGGCCCGCGCCCAGGGCGACCTGAGCGAAAACGCCGAGTACGACGCCGCTAAAGACCGCCAAGGCTTTATTGAAGGTCGTATCCAGGAGGTGGAAGGCAAGTTGTCGGCGGCCCAAGTCATAGACCCCCAGACCTTAGACGCAGGCGGGCGTATCGTGTTTGGCACCACTGTGGATCTGGAGGAGGAAGAAACCGGCGATCGCGTGACCTACCAGATCGTCGGCGAGGACGAAGCCGACCTCAAGCTCGGGCTGATCAATATCAGCTCGCCCATTGCCCGCGCCCTGATTGGCAAGGAAGAGGGCGACACCGCCGTGGTCATTGCCCCCGGCGGCGACAAGGCCTACGAAATCGTGGCGGTGCGCTACGTCTGATCGCACCACCCAGGCGGGCGGACAATTGTCCCTGTGGCTTGGCGCTGCCTGGTGGGCCAGTCTGAGCCTGCTGGGTTTTGTGGTGGTGCCCCTGCTGTTCATGTACTTGCCCACCCCTGCCATGGCAGGCGCGATGGCAGCCCGTTTGTTCAGCGCGCAAACCTGGGTGTCCTGTGCCTGCGCCGGGGTGCTGCTGTTGTTAAACCTGGTTAAACACGACGAACTGGTGTTTGCCATTGAGCGAAAAAAAATCGTGTGGTTTCCACTTCTCGCCGGGTTGGGTTTGCTGTGCGCCATGCTGGCCGAGTGGGTGGTGGCGCCGCGCATCGTGGCGCGCGAAGACTTGCAACTCTGGCACCGCCTGGGCAGCGCCATGTACTTGCTGCAATGGCTGTGCGCTGTGGCTGTATTCCAGATGCTGCTCAGGCGCCAGGCCGTAGCCCGGGCGCGCTGGCACGCTTAAGCAACTAGGTCTGGCTGCGTTTTTTGACGCTGGTCTGGGGCTTGGGCTTAGCCCGCTTGACGTTGCCGCCAGCTGTTAGGCGCTGGTTGCCCAGCACGCGCAAGGTCTTTACTTCGGGGCGCTGGCCGGCGCGCTTGCTGTATTTCAGTACCTTGAAGTCGCGCGGACCGGCCATGCGGTCCTCGTCCACCGATTTTTCTTTAACTGCGTCGGGCAGCGGGCGCCACAGTACCAGCAACTTTCCGATGTGTTGAATAGGTGCGGCGCTGAGTTCGTCGGCCAGGGTCTGGAACATGGCTTCGCGGGCAACTCGGTCCTCTGAGAAAACACGCACTTTAATTAGACCGTGGGCATTTAGCGCCCCATCCGCTTCTCTTTTGACATTGGCGGTCAGGCCGTCGTTGCCAACCATGACCACGGGGTCGAGGTGGTGCGCATCGGCACGGTGAACTTTGCGCTGGGCAGGGGTAAGTTGTATGAGGGGCATACCGGTATTATCGGTGGAATGAAAAAAACTCCCTCTGCGCCCAGCCCCGCTGCGGTCGCTGGCACGCCCAAGCCGTCTATCAAGGGAAAAAAAGTCAACAAAGCCTGGCTTCATGACCACATCAACGACCCCTACGTCAAGCTGGCAACGCGTGAAGGCTACCGGGCGCGCGCCGCTTACAAGCTCAAGGAAATTGACGAAACCTTTGGCTTGGTCAAACCCGGCCAGTTGGTGGTTGACCTGGGCTGCACGCCCGGCGCCTGGAGCCAGTACCTGCGCCGGCGCATGTCGCCCCAGGGTGCAGCGGCGGGCGATTTGAACGGCACCATCATTGCCCTGGACCTGCTGGCCATGGAGCCAATTGAGGGCGTGCACTTCATCCAAGGCGATTTTCGCGAGGCTGATGTACTGGCCAAACTGGAGGCCGCACTTGCCGGTCGCCTGGCCGATGTGGTGGTGTCCGACATGGCGCCCAACCTTTCGGGAATATCCTCTGCCGACGCGGCGCGTATCGAGTACCTGGTGGAACTGGCCATCGAATTTGCGCAAAATCACATGAAATCTGAGGGTGCCCTGGTGGCCAAAGTGTTCCACGGCGGCAGCTACAACGACGTGGTCCAGCGCTTTAAGGCAGCATTTCACACCGTGAAGCCTTACAAGCCCAAGGCCTCGCGCGACCGCTCGTCCGAGACGTTTTTGGTCGGTGTCGGGCTGAAGTAGCAAAGTAGCGTTCTGTGTGCGCCTTGTCACATGGCCTTTGCGCTCTTGTGGCTGATAAATGCAAATAGTCGCTCGCCGCGCCTTGAAACAACTAAAATGCGGCGCATGTAAGCAAGGTATTTTCTCTTGCGCCCTAACTGGAGCTTCGCTTGAACAATCAGTGGTTCTCAAAAATTGCAGTCTGGCTGGTCATTGGCCTGGTACTTTTTACCGTATTTAAGCAGTTTGACTCGCACAGTGGCGTCAGCGGTACCACCCTGGGCTACTCCGATTTTCTCGAAGAAGTCCGTAACAAACACATCAAGAGCGCCGTGATCCAGGAAGGCCAGGGCGGGACCGAAATCATCGCGCTGACCACCGACGAGCGCCGCATCAAAACCACCGCCACCTACCTAGACCGCGGCTTGGTGGGCGACTTGATCTCCAACGGCGTGAAATTTGACGTCAAACCACGCGAAGAAGGCTCTTTGCTCATGACTCTGCTGGTGAGCTGGGGTCCCATGCTGCTCCTGATCGGCGTATGGGTGTATTTCATGCGCCAAATGCAGGGCGGCGGCAAGGGCGGAGCGTTTAGCTTTGGCAAGAGCAAAGCCCGTTTGATGGACGAAAATACCAACACGGTGACCTTTGCTGACGTAGCAGGCTGCGACGAGGCCAAGGAAGAAGTCAAAGAAGTCGTCGACTTTTTGAAAGATCCGACCAAATTTCAGAAGCTCGGCGGCCGCATTCCACGCGGCTTGCTGTTGGTGGGCCCGCCGGGAACCGGTAAAACCTTGCTCGCCAAGTCGATTGCAGGCGAAGCCAAAGTGCCGTTTTTCAGCATTTCGGGTTCCGACTTTGTGGAAATGTTCGTGGGTGTGGGCGCGTCCCGCGTGCGCGACATGTTTGACAATGCCAAAAAGAACGCGCCTTGCATCATCTTTATTGACGAAATAGACGCCGTGGGTCGCCAGCGTGGCGCAGGCCTGGGCGGCGGCAATGACGAGCGCGAGCAAACCTTGAACCAGATGCTGGTCGAGATGGATGGCTTTGAGACCAATGTCGGTGTGATCGTGGTGGCCGCTACTAACCGCCCTGATATTTTGGACGCAGCCCTTTTGCGTCCGGGCCGTTTTGACCGCCAGGTTTATGTGACGTTGCCTGACATCCGGGGCCGCGAGCAAATTTTGAATGTGCACATGCGCAAGGTGCCTGTGGCGCAAGACGTCAACCCCGGCGTGATCGCCCGTGGCACGCCAGGTATGTCTGGGGCCGATTTGGCCAACTTGTGCAATGAAGCCGCCTTGATGGCCGCCCGGCGCAACGCCCGTTTGGTAGAAATGCAAGATTTCGAGAAGGCTAAGGACAAAATTCTGATGGGTCCAGAGCGCAAGAGCATGGTCATGCCCGAGGGTGAGCGTCGCAACACGGCCTACCACGAGTCCGGCCACGCCCTGATCGGCAAGATGCTGCCCAAGTGCGACCCGGTGCACAAGGTCACCATCATTCCCCGCGGCCGCGCCTTGGGCGTGACCATGAGCCTGCCCGCGCAAGACCGCTATTCTTACGACAGCGAATACATGCTCAACCAGATCAGCATGCTGTTTGGTGGGCGCATTGCCGAGGAAGTGTTCATGAAGCAAATGACCACCGGCGCGAGCAACGACTTTGAACGTGCCACCTCGATCGCCCGTGACATGGTCACCCGCTACGGCATGACCGATGCGCTGGGCCCGATGGTGTACGCCGAAAACGAGGGCGAAGTGTTCTTGGGCCGCTCGGTGACCAAAACTACCAATATGAGCGAACAGACCATGCAAAAGGTGGACTCGGAGGTGCGTCGCATCATCGACCAGCAATACCTAGAGGCGCGCACCCTGATTGAAGAAAATCAGGACAAGATCCACGCCATGGCCAAGGCTTTGCTGGAATGGGAAACCATCGACAGCGACCAGCTCGACGACATCATGGCCGGCAAAGAGCCGCGTCCGCCCAAAGACTGGTCACCACGCGTTCCCAGCGCCGGTTCTGGCGATGGCGGCAGCCCCCCAACTTCCACAGTGTCCCCTGAGCCCGCTGCAACGGCGGCTTAAATGCCTGGCCGGGGCGCCTTGTTCATAGGCAGCCCCCCGTTCCCTTCTCTTTTAGGGCGCCCATATGCCCCATTGGCAAACCAGCCGAACCCGCATTGACCTGGCGCGCGCCCAGGTGATGGGCATCGTCAACGTCACACCCGACTCTTTTTCAGACGGCGGCCAGCACGCCAGCACCCGCGCGGCCCTGGCGCACTGCGAGGCCTTAATTGCACAGGGCGCCGATATCCTCGACATCGGCGCTGAATCGACCCGTCCGGGCGCCCAAGCCTTGTCACAGGCGCAAGAGCTTGAGCGCATGCTGCCCGTCTTGCGCGCGGCGGTCACGCTGGGCGTGCCGATTTCGGTAGACACCTACAAGCCCGGCGTCATGCAAGCGGCGCTCGATGCGGGTGCAGACATCGTTAACGACATTTGGGCGCTGCGCTGGCTTGATTCGGCGGATGGCCGTACCGGCGCGCAAGTGGTGGCGCAACACCCGCGCTGCGGCGTGTGCCTGATGCATATGCATGGCAACCCGCAAACCATGCAGGTCTCGCCCATGGAAGGCGATATCGTGGTGCCAGTGGGCGAATTTTTGGCGCGGGCGGCCCAGGCTTTGGTGGCGCAGGGCGTGGACGCAGCGCGTATTTGCATTGATCCGGGCATTGGCTTTGGCAAGACGGTAGCGCAAAACTTCAGCCTGCTGGCGCGCCAAAACGAGTTGCTGGCACCGGGCTTTGCGCTGCTGGCGGGCTGGTCTCGCAAATCGTCTTTGGGCGCGGTCACGGGGGCTGCAGCGGATGACCGGGTGGTGGCAAGCGCAGTAGCGGCGACCCTGGCGGTGCAAAACGGCGCCCGCATCTTGCGGGTGCACGATGTGCACGCCACGGTTCAGGCCTTGCGCGTACTCTGGGCCACGCAGGCGGCAATGAAAAATGAACAAGGGAAGATGGGCTTATGAAACGCGAATATTTTGGAACCGACGGCATCCGTGGCACCGTGGGCCAGGCGCCCATCACGCCTGACTTTGTGCTGCGCTTGGCGCACGCCGTGGGGCAGGTGCTGCGCAAAACCGAGGCGCGCCCGGTGGTGCTGATCGGCAAGGACACCCGCATTTCGGGCTATATGCTGGAAAGTGCGCTGGAAAGTGGCTTTAACTCGGCCGGTGTAGACGTGGTCTTGCTCGGGCCCTTGCCCACGCCGGGCGTGGCCTATTTGACGCGGGCGCAGCGTGCGTCTTTGGGCGTGGTGATCAGCGCCAGCCACAACGTGTTTGAGGACAACGGCATCAAGTTTTTCAGTGCCCAGGGCACCAAATTGTCCGAAGTGTGGGAACTCGAGGTAGAGGATGCGCTCAAGCTTGCGCCGCAATGGGCGCAGTCCGCCGGTTTGGGCAAGACGCGCCGCCTGGACGACGCGGCGGGACGCTACATCGAGTTTTGTAAGAGTACTTTTGCTTACGAACTGACGCTCAAGGGCCTGAAAATTGTGGTGGACGGCGCCCACGGAGCGGCCTACCAGATTGCGCCCAAGGTTTTTCATGAGCTCGGTGCCGATGTGATCGCCATTGGCTGCACGCCTGACGGCCTGAACATCAACCACCAAGTGGGCGCCACCCACCCCGAGGCCTTGGTGGCTGCCGTCAAAGAACACAAGGCCGACTTTGGCGTGGCGCTGGACGGCGACGCCGACCGCCTGCAAATGGTGGACGCCCAAGGCCGCCTGTACAACGGCGACGAGCTGCTCTACTTGATGGCCGACGAACGCCTGGGTCGGGGTGAGGCGCTGGTGGGCGTGGTGGGCACGCTGATGACGAATATGGCCGTTGAGCTGGCGCTAAAAGCCCGGGGCGTGGACCTGGTGCGCGCCAAGGTGGGCGACCGCTATGTTTTGGAGGCTATGGAGGCGCGTGGCTGGATTTTGGGCGGCGAAGGCTCCGGCCATCTGCTGGCGCTGGACAAACACACCACCGGCGACGGCCTGATTTCTGCGCTGCAGGTGTTGCAGGCCTGCGTGCGCGCGGGCAAAAGCATGGCCGACTTGCTCGCTGGCGTGACGCTGTTCCCGCAAACCCTGCTCAATGTGCGCCTGGAGCCCGGGACCGATTGGCAGGCCAATGTGGCGCTCAAGGAGCAAAGGCTGGCGGCGGAGCAAGAGTTGGGGCAAAGCGGCCGGGTGCTCATCCGCGCCAGCGGCACCGAGCCCCTGGTGCGCGTGATGGTGGAGGCGCGCGACCCCGCGCAGGCCTTGCGCTGCGCGCAGCGGATTGCGGACACTTTGAAATGAGCGTGCAAGCGCCATCCAATGCCACCTCACCCGAGACGGTAGCAAGCGCGGCGGCAGGTGCCGATGCGCACGTCTGCCGCGCCGATTACGCCAATCCACGCCACGCCCAGGCGCTGGTGGCATTGCTGGACGCTTATGCCCAAGACCCGATGGGCGGCGGTGAACCGCTGGGTGTCTTTGCCAAACACAACCTGATTGCCTGCCTGGCTGCGCGCCCGCAAGCGTTTAGTGTGTTGGCCTTTGAAGCAGCGGACGAAAAAACACCGATAGGCTTGGTCAACTGCATCGAAGGTTTCTCGACCTTTGCCTGCAAGCCGCTGGTCAATGTGCACGACGTGGTGGTGCTACCCGCCTACCGGGGACAGCGCGTAGCCAAGCGCATGTTTGCCTTGGTGCACGCCGTAGCGCAAGAGCGGGGCGCTTGCAAGCTAACCTTAGAGGTCTTATCGGGGAATTTAGGTGCGCTGCGGCTTTACACGCGCCTGGGATTTGCCCAATACAAGCTCGACCCAGCGGCGGGAACGGCGCAGTTTTTGCAGAAGTGGCTGGACTGATCGCGGTTTGACTTGCCTGCGCGGGCAAATCTGGGTTTCACTAGGCTTTGGGTTTGCCGGCGCAAAAAAAACGGCCACCTGCGAGGGTGGCCGTAAAACTTTCGAAAAATGAGAAAAGATGCCGTGGCCTCTGGCAACAGAGGCCACTTGCTTTGCCGGTCTAGCCGGCCGCTATCAGAAGTTGTAGCGGATGCCGAAAGACAGGGCGGTTGGGTCGTTGCCAGCCACGGTGTTGGTGGGGAAGTTGTCTGCACCGGTGAACGTGCCCTTGCCTTTAGCGTTGTTCATAATTTGCGAGTAGCTGGTGTACAGCGTGGTTTGCTTGTCCAACACGTAGCCCACTTCCACCGAAGTCATGGTCAGGTCGTCTTGGGCGTTAGCTGCGGACTCGCCGGACATGCCGTAGTTGAACTTGAACACGGTTGCACCCATGGTGTAACCCAAAACCACCAAGGAGTTGTTGGTTTTACGTGCGTTGGCTGCCAAAGGAGCGTTGTTGTCCAAGGCGCTGAATGCCAGGCCTGCGGTGAAGTCACCCATTTTGGCGCCCATGGTTACTTTGGTGGCGCTCATGCCGAAAGCCTTGTCAGCCACGTCTTTCTTTTGCAGGGCCAGGCCGAAGTTGTAAGTGCCGTTGTTCCACTCGCCCGAAACGCTATACAGCGGTTGGTTGGTGGTGGCGGTTTGCGCTTCATCGGGAGAGTAAGAAGCTTTCACGACGATGTCGGCAAACTTGGGGCTGATGTAAACCAGGTTGTTGGTTTGACGGGTGTGGACGTTGTCAAAGTTGGAGCCAGAAGTCTTGGTTCCCTTGCCATGGATGATCACTTCTAGTGCGTCGCCCTCAGCCCACAGAGTGGATGCCAAACCGCCGCCGTCCAAGGCCTTCAAAGGCGTGTCATGGTTGCCGACCAAGAAAGTTCCCATGGAGTTGCTTTTCAGGCCAACGAAGCTATTACGGCTTGCCAGGAAGCCGGAGTTGCCAGCTTGGTTTTGAGCCTTACCATCTTCAGGAGAAAACGCCGATTCCACTTGAAAAATGCCGCTCAGGTCGCTGCCAAAGCTGCGGTCGCCCTTGATGCCAAAGCGCGATGCGTAGTTTTGCAACATGGTGCGGGTCAGGGCGCCGTCATTTGCGCTCTCAACGGCCAGGTCCATGCGACCGTACAAGGTCACGGAAGGAGCAGTTTGGGCGAATGCGGGAGAAGCCAGGGTCGAAGCTGCGGCAATAGCCAACAGGGATTTGCGTGCGATAAATTTCATTGATCAGACTTTCTAAGGGTTAAAACGTATTGCCAAAATTCAATAAACCAGCTCGGTTTGAATCGACAGCGCTTAGTGTTGAATTTCTGGGTGACGGTCCCGTGAATTTTTCGTGAATCTTTTGCGGCGTTGCGGCGATGGAACGGTCTGTGGCGCTAAAGTGCCCGGGTCATCACGCGGTCACAAAGGGGGCTTAGCGTGACCTGGTCTTTTAACTCTTGGAGCTATTTATGTTCGTTCGGATTGCCGCTTTGTCTTTGGTGTCTTTGGCCCTGCTAGCGGGCCCCTGTGCTGCCCAAACGGCCAAGTCTTTCAGCTTTGGCCTGTGGGGCGACATGCCTTACAAGAAAGCGGGGGACGACCCCAAGCTGCCGGCCGTGCTGCAAAGCATCAACCAGTCGGACATTGCTTTCTCTCTGTACGACGGTGATATCAAAGACGGCAGCTCCAAGTGCACGGATGATGTTTACACCGACGCGCTCAAAATGTTTAACACACTGGTCAAGCCCGTGGTCTACGTGCCTGGCGACAACGAGTGGACCGATTGCCACCGCACGAATAACGGCGGCTATGACACCTTGGAGCGCCTAGCACACATCCGCAAGGTGATGTTTCCAACCACCAACAGCCTGGGCCAAAGCACCATGGCCTTGGAGCACCAAGGAAAGCTGGGCGAGAAGTTTGTTGAAAATATCCGCTTCAGCCACGGTGGTGTGGTGTTTGTCGGCATCAACCAGCCCGGTAGCAACAACAACGTCATCATGAGCGAGAAGGAATGCAAAACCAAAAGCGCCCGCGACAACGCCCAGTGTGACGCTGCCAACGCGGAATACCTGGAGCGCGACACCGCCAACGTAGCTTGGATGACAGCCTCATTTGAAGCCGCCAAGGTACAAAAAGCCGCTGGCATTGTGGTGGTTACCCAGGGCGACCCAGGCTTTGACTTGCCTGAGACCGAAGAAGTCGACGAGAGCCTGGACCCAGCCTTCAGTGGTTTTCGCAACTTCATGTCCAAGCTGACTGCGCAGACCGAGCAGTTCAAGGGCCAGGTCTTGTTTGTGCATGGTGACACGCATTTCTTCAAAATGGACAAGCCTTTGTACAGCCCTACCAAGCTGTTGCCCAACTTCACCCGTCTGCAAACCTTTGGTAGCCCCACGCTGCATTGGGTGCGGGTGACGGTGGATGCTGCGTCGGACCAAGTGTTCACCATTCATCCCGTGATCGTGCGTCAGCCATAAGCGCTTGCGCATAAAGAAGCCGCTGGCGCCCACGGGTGCCAGCGGCTTTTTTTTTGCGCGCTTACTCGTCTTTGTTTCTGAACACGATCCAGGCAGCCACCCCGGTAAAGCTGACGATCACCGCCACCACAATCCAAAAGCCCGCCGGATGATCGGCCAGCGGGATGCCGCCCACGTTCATGCCCAACAGGCCGGCAATGATGTTGATGGGCAGCGCCATCACAGTAACGACCGTGAGCACAAAGAGGCTGCGGTTGTTGGCTTCGGCCACGCGCCCGGCAATCTCTTCTTGCAGCAGCTTGATGCGCTCTTGCAAGGCGGCCATGTCGCTCAGCGCCACGTTGAACTCTTCGGACGACTGGTGCAGGTCTTCGATGTCCGCCTCGCTGATCCACGGTGGGGGTTTTTTGAGCAGGCGAAACAGTGCGGCCGGCTCGGGCGCGAGCAGGCGCTGCAGACGCACCAGCAGCCGGCGCGACACGCCCAGGTCGGCGCGTTTGGTTTCGAGCCGACCGGCAAGCAGCTTGTCTTCGATGGTGTCGATGCGGATGGTGATTTCACGCACGATATTGGCCAGCACGTCGCCCTGGTCGTGCATCAAGTGCACCAGCAGCGCAACGGATGAGGCAATCGGCGCGCCCCGGCGCACAGCGTCGCGCAAGCGGTCCACCGAGCGCAGGGGCTGCATGCGGGCGGTGACGATGAGCTTTTCGCTCACAGACAGCCACAGCGTGGAAATGTCGGAGGGCTCGAACGAAAAGTCGTAATGCACATCGTTGACCACGGCCACCAGGGTGCCGTCGTCAAGTTCCACCCGGGTGGAGCGCGAGGCCTCGCGCAGGGTTTCATAAAAAACGTCGGACAAGGCCAGGTGCTGGCGCAGCCACTTCTCGGCATTGACATGGGCCAGGTTGAAATGCAACCAGACAAAACCGCTCTGCTGCACCGGCTGCGCCAGCCACTGCAAAGCCTGTTCGCCGCCCAGGGTGCGCCCAACGCCATCGGGCCCGAATACAAAGCCGCAGATCAATCCGTTTTGGTCGGCGCCATAGGTGTCGTTAGGGGTGCTTGGTTTGGAGGCGTTCATAAAGTAGCTGTTGGAAGAATGCCTTGTGCAATCGCCAAGGCCGCGTCGGCTGTAAATTGCCCTGCCGCGATCTGCGCCGTGACTTGTGCCGCCGATAAGCAGGCAAAGGACTGTACTTCACCGTCTTGGTTGCAGGGCACAAAGTCGGCGGGCAATGTCAGGTTAAAAACATGCAGCATTTCGTCGTGCCAGCCGGTGGGGGTGGCGCGTGAGATGCGCACCCGGCCGGCCGGCACGAGTTGTTCGGGCGCCTGCAAGCGGTAACCCGCCTCCTCCCACAACTCGCGCCGGGCGCAACTGACCAGGGTTTCGCCCGCAGTCAGGCCGCCCGCCGTGACGTTGTCCCACATCCCGGGGTCGGTGGCTTTGCCAGCGCTGCGCTGGCCGCACCACATGCGCGCGATGGGCGTGAAACCGTTGATATGCACCGCGTGGCTCATCATTCCCAAAAAGCGAAAGCCCGCCCGCTCAATCTGCAAGAAGGCGGCTTGCGGCGGATCCGGGACCGCATCGACCCCCGGCCAAAAGCAAAACGCTTCATCTCGCCAGCCTTTGACATGGCCCTGGTCGCGCAGTTGCAGCAGCGCGGTTTGCAGTTGTGCGCTGCGGCGTGCAGGGCCTTCCGGGGTGGCGTGCCAAAGCAGCGCGCCCTCTTGAAACAGGCAGTTGGGCAACACCGACGCAAGCGCATGGGCGTGCTCGGGCAAGAGCAGTCCTAGCGCCTGTGTGCCACAACGCAGCGTGACGCAGTCTGCAGGCGGTGTTTGCCCCGCGTTTGCCCGCAGCACCTCTAGGGCGAGGCGTTCCGGGGCCGATAGTGCGGCGTCAAATGTGCGGGCTTGCGCTGTGGGAATGGTTAAGGGCATTGGAATCAGGGTCGGATCGGTACGTGGGGCACAGGCAGGAAATCGCGACCTGTGCTTCGTTCAATGATAGACAGCTGAGTACTTGGCTCCGCCAGGCGTAAGGCCGTTTTGCGCGCACGAATTTTCAAAAATTTTTCACAATTCAGACATTTATCTGTCATTGCGCCTTTGCACACTTGCAAGCTATTGCAGTCTTGCTGCTTAGATGGAGTGATGTATGGAAGTTTCGGGCCAATCGCGCAGCTTGGGAGTCGTCCAAGAGCGGATCGCGTTGCACGCGCCGATCACGGTCGCCAGCGCCGCTGGCCAGACCAAGCGTTCTGCGCCTGGCGGTATTGCCGTTTCCTGGGCACGCCACCAAGACGAGGTGCGTGCCGCCCAGCGCTTGCGCTACGAGGTGTTTGCCGGAGAAATGGGCGCGCGTTTAAAGTCGCCACTCCCCGGCCACGACATTGATCTGTTTGACAATTACTGTGAACACCTGCTGGTGCGCGACAGCGCCACCGCGCAGGTCATTGGCACTTACCGCGTGCTCACGCCGGTGCAGGCCAAGCGCGTGGGCAGCACCTACAGCGACACCGAGTTTGATCTGACCCGGCTGCGCGGTCTGCGTGAACGCATGGTTGAACTCGGCCGCAGCTGCGTGCACCCGGACCACCGCCACGGCGGCGTAATACTGGCCTTGTGGAGCGCTTTGGCAGAGTTCATGGCGCGCAACCAGCTCGACACCATGATTGGTTGCGCCAGCATTCCCATGCTGCACCAGGGCATGGTCTGTGGCGACGCTGCCGCCAGTATTTGGCACCAGCTGCAGGCCACGCATTTGGCCCCGATTGAGCACCAAGTGCGCCCGCGCTTGCCGCTGCCGCTTGAGCGCCTGGACCTGAATCTGGCGGTGGAACCACCGGCCTTGATCAAGGGCTATTTGCGCCTAGGCGCCAAAGTGCTGGGTGCGCCGGCCTGGGATCCAGACTTCAATTCCGCAGACCTGCCCATGATGATGCGCCTGGCAGACATGCCAGCGCGCTACCGCAAACATTTCCTGGGGGCTTGATGTCTCATGCCCAGGCGCTTGCACCGGTCGCCTGGCAATTTGCAAAAATATTGGCCGCTATTTCAAGGGTGTTTGGTCCTTTGGTGATTCTGGTCGAGCGCGCCAGCGTAAAGTCAGCGGTTTACAACATGGTTCGAAAGTGGTTTTCATGACGGTTCATGTTTCTTCTGATGCGGCGTCTTTTTGGGCAACGTCCAAAGCCTTTCACGACGCCGGGCGCGGCCATCTGCTGGACCGCGACCACAGCCTGGTGGCATTCAACGAGCGGGTCTTCAGCTGGGCGGCGCGCCCCGACGTTCCGGTACTTGAGCGCTTGCGTTACTTGTGCATCGTCTCCTCCAACTTGGACGAATTTTTTGAAGTGCGGGCCGAGCCCCACCTCTCAGCGCAGCGCGCTGACGACCGGGAGGGAACCTATACGGTCGAATCTTTTGAGCGGCTGTCGGTGGCCTTGCACCATCTTGTACAGCGCCAGTACGCGCTGTACAACGATTCGCTGCTGCCTGCGCTGGAGCAACACGGCGTAAAAATCGTCTCGCATGGCGAGCGCAACGCGGCGCAGCGACAGTGGGTCAAACAGTATTTCATGCGCGAGGTGCGTCCGCTGCTCATACCTGTTGGGCTAGACCCGGCGCACCCGTTTCCTCAAGTGGCCAACAAGGCGCTGAACTTTATCGTGCGCCTGGGCGGTCACGACGCTTTTGGCCGAAGCAATGAAATCGCCATCGTCAAGGTGCCGCGCGTGCTGCCGCGCATCATTCGCCTGCCCGACAAGGTCGCCGGTGGCAAGGCGGTGTTTGTGGTCTTGACTAGCGTGATCCGTGCGCACCTGGACGAACTTTTTCTGGGTCGCACCGTAGAGCAGTTTTCCCAGTTCCGGGTTACACGCCACTCCGACTTGGCGGTGGACGAGGAAGACGTGCAAAACCTGCGCACTGCGCTGCGCCAGGGCCTGGTGCACCGCCACTATGGCGAGGCGGTGCGTCTTGAGGTGTCGTCGGGCTGCTCCGAACATCTGTCTCACTTTTTGCTCAAGCAGTTTGATTTGCCAGCCATGTCTTTGTACCGGGTGTCAGGCCCGGTCAACCTGGTGCGTCTGACGCAGATGATTGACCTGCTTGACCGCCCGGACTTGTGCTTTGCACCTTACAAGGCCTGCTTTCCCCAGCAAATGGACTTGGCTTCCAATATCTTTGACCAGCTCAAACACGGCGACCTCGTTTTTCACCAGCCCTTTGAGAGCTTTGACGGCGTGCTGGCTTTTTTGCGTGCCGCCGTCAACGACCCCGACGTGCTGGCCATCAAGCAGACGATTTACCGCGCCGGCACCGACTCGGCGATGATGGACTTGCTGCGCGAAGCGGTGCGCAAGGGCAAAGAGGTGACAGTGGTGGTGGAACTTAAAGCCCGCTTTGACGAAGAAGCCAATATCAACTGGGCTGAGATGCTGGAGTCCATAGGCGCGCAAGTGGTGTACGGCGTGGTCGGCCTCAAAACCCACGCCAAAATGCTGCTAGTGACTCGGCGCGAGGGCAACAAGCTCAAGCGTTACGGCCACCTGTCCACCGGCAACTACAACGCCCGCACCGCGCGCCTGTACACCGACATCAGCCACATCACAGCCGACGCCGCGCTCACGCTCGACATGGATCACGTTTTTGTGCACCTGGCCAGCCAAAGCCGCCTGCCGCGCCTGCAAAAAATGTGGATTGCGCCGTTTAACCTGCAGCAGAACTTGTTGCGCAAAATAACTGCAATGGGTAAGGCGGCAGCCAGGGGCCAGTCGACGCGCATCGTGCTGAAAATGAATGCGCTCACCGATGTGGAGCTGATTGAGGCCTTGCTAGCCGCCGGTCAGCAGGGCGTCGAGATTGACCTGCTGATCCGTGGCGCCTGCATGTTGCCCGCGCGTGTGGCGGGCCTGAGCGACAACATTCGGGTGCGCTCGGTGATTGGGCGCTTTTTGGAGCATTCGCGCGTTTTTTACTTCCGCCAGGGGGTGGTGGAGGCGCTGTACTTGTCCAGCGCAGACTGGATGAATCGCAATATGGTGCGCCGTGTTGAATTGGCCTGGCCGGTGACCGACCCGGCGCAACGCCAGCGACTGGTCGACGAATGCCTGCTGGCCTATTTGCATGACGGCTTGGATGCCTGGGACATGGCGCCCGATGGGAGTTACCACGCGGTGTCCCGTGGCGCATCTACGGGCCACGGTGCGCAGGCCGCACTGATGGCGCGCTACGGTATCGATAACGCCCCAAAAGCCAAAGGATAGAACCATGGACCTAGTACTGTGGCGCCATGCTGAGGCCATTGACCTTGAACTTGTGGGCGACGACATGCTGCGAATCCTGACGCCCCGGGGCGAAAAACAGGCGCAGCGCATGGGTGCGTGGCTGGATCGCCAACTGCCGGCCAGTACCAAGGTCTTGGTGAGCCCCGCCTTGCGTGCTGACCAGACGGCCAAGGCACTGGACCGCAAATACAAAACCTACGCGGCTTTGGCACCATTGGCCGGAGTGGACGACTTGCTAGCGCTGGTGCACTGGCCCAACGTCAGCGGATGCGTGCTGGTGGTAGGCCACCAACCCACGCTGGGTCAGACCGTTGCGCGCTTGCTGGGGATGGAAGGTGACTGCAACATCAAAAAGGGCGGCCTGTGGTGGTTGCGACTGCGCGAACGCGAGGCTGCTCCCGAGGTCTCTGTGGTGGCGGTACTCTCGCCCGACCTGGTCTAGCCAGACCAGGCCTGGGATGTCCAGGCTTTAAACAACTAGGCTTTGCTGGGGCGTCCGGTTTTCAGGCTGGGCACAGCGGCAATGGCGGCCAGAAAAACGGCGTCGGGCAGGGTGGCCAGGTGTTTCATGCCGGCACGGATCAGCTCCGTCTTTTTAACGGTCACCTTCAATTGTGCGGCACGCTGTTTCATGGCCTCGAGCACCATGTATTCCGCTTTGGGGATGGTGACACTGTCGCGCACCATTTTTGGCTTTTTGTCCTTGGCCGGCTTGCTATCGGCGACAGCGGCTGCCACGGCCGGCGCGGGAGTCGGCTTTGCGCTGACCGCGGTGGGTGCAGCAGTCTGGGGCTTGGCGATGGTCTTTGCAGCGGCGTCGGGCGCAGGCGTTACTTTTTTGGCCGCCACAGGCCGTTTTACTGCAGGTTTGCGCGCTGGCGCTACGCTTGGGACGCTTACGCGCTTTTTCGCGGCGGAGGTGGGGGCCGGCGCTTTTGCAGGTAGCACTTTGGCGGTGGATGCTGCTTGAGCGGAAGTGTTTGCGGCTTTGGTCATGCTAATTTGTCCTTGTGTTCGCAGTTAAAAAACGGTACATACAGTTTATATCGTTTTTTGTACTTTGCAAACAAACGTTTTTTGACCAGCCTTGCCGAACGCTCAAGCCTACAAATCGGAACGCTTTTTGTCGATACCGGCGGCGCTTTAGCTTTCGATGAAGTCCAACGGCCAGGATGTTTTTTGCCAGGCCAACGCCTCCTCGCGCAGGAGATAAGCCGACTGCGGAAACTCCTGCGCCCAGAGCGCTGCGCATTGCAGTTGCAGCTTTCCCCCGGGCAAGGCCACCAAGGCAAGACCAGACAACTCCGGGTCGCGCCGTGCGTGGCACAAGATGACAGCCAGTCGCAGTGCCAGCAATTGCGCGCGCAGGTCGTCGTTGGCCAGTTCCGCTTCAAGCTTGCGCAATTTGCCCCGGTGGCCCAGCACCAGCAGGCTTAGGCGGTGCAGCTCGGGCAGCGAAAAGCCCATGGCGTCGGCGTTGTCCAGTATGTAGGCGCCGTGCTTGTGGTAATCGCTGTGCGAGATGTGGCTGCCAATTTCATGTAACTCTGCGGCCCACTTGATTTTGCGGATGCTGCGTCCCGATTCGGCTTGCGCGATGGTTTTTTGGGCGTTTGCCAGTTGCCCAAACAGCGAAGTTGCAACCTGCCCGACCCGTGCAGCATGCGTGCGGTCTACGCCAAATTTGCTTGCCAGGCGCAGCACCGTCTTGAGCCGCAAGTCGCTCGTACTGCCGGTGTTGCCGCGCAGTTCACACAGCAAACCGTGGCGCAAGCCGCCGTCTGTCGGGTGCAGCGCCTTGATGCCCAGAAGGCTGAAAAGCGCCCTTGTAATGCTTAAGCCCCCGCCAATAACGGCCTTGCGGTCTTCCCGCATGCCCGGCAGTTTGACCCGGTCGGCGCTTTGGGCGTTAATTAGTTTTTCAAGCAACCAGTTCAGGCTTTCTTGCGTGATGGTGCCTTGGGGCCAGCCCGCCGCCGCCAGCACGTCGCTGATCGCCCCCACGGTGCCCGCAGAGCCGTATGCAATGTCCCAGTGGCTGGGGTGGTAGGCGTCCAGCGCTTCGTCGAGGACCGCCTTGGCGGCAATTTCTGCAATCTCAAACGCCCGCCGGGTGAACTGCCCATCGGCAAAGTAGCGGGTCGACCAGGCAATGCTTCCCACCCGAAACGATTCCATCACCCGGGGCTTGAAGCCTTGGCCGAGAATGAGCTCGGTGGAGCGCCCGCCGATGTCGATCACCAAGCGGCGCTCGTCCGTTGGCGTCAGCGTATGCGCCACACCCTGGTAAATCAGCCGCGCCTCTTCCCGCCCCGAGATCACGTCAATCGGAAAACCCAGCACCGCGTTGCCCCGCGCTAGAAAGGCGTCGCGGTTGCGGGCTTCGCGCAGCGTTTGGGTTGCCACTGCGCGCACCTGCTCGGGCGCAAAGCCCGCCAGTCGTTCGCCAAAGCGTGCCAGACAGTCCCAGCCGTTTTGCATGGCGGTAGCGGTCAGGTTGCGGTCGGCGTCCAGCCCGGCGCCCTGGCGCACGGTTTCCTTGATGTATTCGGTGCGCTGGAATTCGCCATGGTCGAGTACGCCGATTTCAAGGCGAAAGCTGTTGGACCCGAGGTCGATGGCGGCAAGGCGGTGTTCAGAAGTCATTGAGGAAAAACGGTTTATACAATTTGGCGCGCGAAGGATAGCACCAAGCCCGTGCTGCCTCGCGTGATTGCTGCGGCACAACAAAAAGCCCAGCCAAAGCTGGGCTTTTTGAAGCGCATCAGAGGTGCAGGTCGCTCGCCAAGGGCCTAGCGCCTGGGTCGCTTACTTTTTAACCGGCGTCATCACCGTGTCAACGATGTGAATGACGCCGTTGGCGGCCAAAACATCCGCTTCCACCACCGCAGCGTTTTCTACCGTGACAAAGTCACCGGCTCTGGACAGCGCCAACGGGTCACCGTTGAGGGCCTTGACGGTGCTGTTTTTCACGTCTTTGGCCAAAGCCAAGGAGGGCACCACGTGGTAGGTCAGCAAGTCCTTGAGTTTGGCTGGGTGCTTGGCCAGGTCTTCCATAGTGGCGGGTTTCACCGCTTTGAAGGCCTCATTATTGGGGGCGAACACGGTAAATGGTCCTGCAGACTGCAAATCGGCAGTCAAGCCAGCGGCAGTGATCAGCCCGCTAAGTGTGCTCAGGGAGGGTGTTTTGGCGATGGTGTCGGCGACGCTCACGGGTTTTTGAGGTCCGGCGCAGGCAGAAACCAAAACGGTCAGCGCAGCGCACAGGGCGGCGCGGCGCGCCAAGTCAAAGGATTTGGAAGTCAGCATGGTCAAAGTCTCCAGTTAAAACCTTGAAGATAAGACCAAAAAATGACAAAAATGTGACAATTCGTCGAAAAATCAGCCATTGCTAGCGCTACCCCGCCGGTGCCAAACTCGGATTATTTTCGTCACATTTTTGTCACAAAAAATTCTTACAGTGCAAGAGTCTCAATAACCCACCCACAAAGGTTTTCTATGAAATTTGCAGTCCATTACCCGGTCCTGGTGGCCGCTGTTGCTTCGGTTGTGTCGTTTGGCGCGGTGCAGGCGCAAGAAATTACCGGTGCTGGAGCCAGTTTTCCGGCACCTATTTATTCCAAGTGGGCGGCTGACTACAACAAGGCCACTGGCATCAAGGTCAACTACCAGTCCATCGGTTCGGGTGGTGGCATCAAGCAGATTGACTCCAAAACCGTCGATTTTGGCGCCTCCGACATGCCGCAAACGGACGAAGTGCTCAAGTCCAAAGGCCAGGTTCAGTTTCCCGCAGTGATTGGCGGAACCGTGCCGGTGATCAACGTCAAAGGCATCGCTCCCGGTCAAATGAAGCTCGACGGCCAGACCCTTGGTGACATCTTTCTGGGCAAAATCACCCGTTGGAACGACCCGGCACTCAAAGCCCTCAACCCAGGTCTGGCTTTGCCAGACGCCGCCATTGCACCGGTTCGCCGCGCTGACGGTTCTGGCACCACCTTCAATTTCACCAACTACCTCAGCCGCGTTCATCCCGAGTGGAAAGCCAAAGTGGGCGAGGGCACTGCAGTGAACTGGCCTGTGGGCGCTGGCGGCAAGGGCAATGAAGGCGTTTCTGCTTTCGTAAACCGCCTGCCCAACTCGATCGGCTACGTGGAATATTCGTATGTGAAACAAAACAAGATGACCTACACCTTGTTGAAAAACCGTGACGGCGTGTATGTGTCTCCGGATGATGACGCATTCAAAGCCGCAGCAGCTGGCGCAGATTGGAACAAATCCTTTTACCAACTGATCACAGACCAGCCGGGTAAAAACACATGGCCTATTTCAACGGCGACATTCATCTTGATGCACGCCAAACAGGACAAGCCCGCCAACGCAACGGAAGTGCTGAAGTTTTTCAACTGGGCTTTTGCCAATGGCGGCAAAGCCGCCTCTGAACTGGACTATGTGCCCATGCCCGCAGACGTGATTGCCACCATCCAAAAGTCTTGGGGTGAGATCAAGGATCCGGCTGGAAAAGCGGTTTCCTTCAAGTAATAGCCCCTTTGCTGCGGCACCCGGCTATCCGCATGCTGCGGGGTGGCCGGGTTCTGCGCAAGCAACCAAGAGCCTCCATGAACTCAGCACCCTCCAGCAAACGTGCCCGCAGTGGACCTGTGGTAGATAAGATTTTCGGTTGGGTCGCCAAAAGCTGTGCGCTTTTGACACTTGGCCTTTTGATAGCGATCCTGACCTCTTTGACGCTCAATGCCTGGCCCGCCATCGAGAAGTACGGATTTTCCTTTTTGACCAGCACGGTCTGGGATCCGGTGCAAGAGGAGTTTGGTGGCTTTGTCATGATTTATGGCACTCTGGCGACCTCGTTGATTGCTTTGGTGATCGCGGTGCCAGTGAGCTTCGGGATTGCGCTGTTCCTGACCGAGCTGTCTCCCGCTTGGCTCAAGCGGCCGCTGGGTACGGCCATTGAGCTGCTGGCTGCCGTGCCGTCTATCGTTTATGGCATGTGGGGTTTGCTGGTGTTTGGCCCCGTGTTGGCCGAGTATGTGCAAACGCCTTTGCAAGCCGCTTTTGCTGGAGTGCCCTATCTGGGCGCGCTGGTATCGGGTCCGCCCGTGGGGATTGGCCTGTTGTCGGCCGGAATTATTTTGGCCATCATGATCATTCCCTTCATTGCGGCGGTGATGCGCGACGTATTTGAGGTGACGCCTGCCTTGCTTAAGGAATCGGCCTACGGCCTGGGTGCCACCACCTGGGAGGTAGTGACCAAAGTAGTGCTGCCATACACCAAAACTGGTGTCATCGGCGGCATCATGCTGGGCTTGGGCCGCGCCATTGGTGAGACCATGGCGGTTACTTTTGTGATTGGCAACTTCAACCAACTCGATTCCTTAAGCCTGTTTCAGGCCGCCAACAGCATTACGTCTGCCTTGGCCAACGAATTTGCAGAGGCTGGCGAGGGCCTGCACCAGGCCGCCTTGATGTACTTGGGCCTTGTCTTGTTCTTTATTACCTTTGTGATTCTGACCCTGTCCAAACTGCTGCTGTCCCAGCTGCGCAAGGGCGAAGGAGCGAAAACATGATGTCCGCGGAAATGAAGCAATCGCGCGCTGCCAAATTTGCCCAGCGCAATAGGGTCAACCAATTTGCGACCGTGCTGGCGCTGTCAGCCATGGCCTTTGGCCTGTTTTGGCTGTTCTGGATATTGATTGAGACCGTGCGTCTGGGGATTGGTGGCCTGAGTTTTGCCACTCTTACAGAAATGACACCTCCGCCTAACGAAGAAGGCGGTCTGGCCAATGCCATCTATGGCTCGGTGCTAATGGTGGGGTTGGCCACTGTGGTGGGTACGCCCATTGGCGTGATGGCTGGCATTTATTTGGCCGAATTTGACAAGGCTGGCTGGCTCGCCAACGTGACGCGTTTTGTCAACGATATCTTGCTGTCGGCCCCGTCCATTGTGATTGGCTTGTTTGTTTATGCGATTGCAGTCAATCCGTTCAAGACCTTTTCTGCCACAGCCGGCGTACTGGCCCTGGCGCTGATCGTCATTCCTGTGGTCATCCGCACCACGGAAAACATGCTCCAACTGGTGCCCTCGGGCCTGCGCGAGGCTGCCTATGCCTTGGGCGCTCCCAAGTGGAAAGTCATCATCAGCATCACGCTCAAAGCTGCGCGTGCGGGCGTCATTACCGGCGTTCTGTTGGCCGTGGCTCGCATTGCCGGAGAGACGGCGCCCTTGCTGTTTACCGCGCTAAGCAACCAGTTCTGGACTTCGAGCCTGGGTCAGCCCATGGCGAGCCTGCCGGTGACGATTTTCAAATTTGCCATGAGTCCATACGAAAACTGGCAAAAACTGGCCTGGGCTGGTGTGTTTTTAATCACCCTGGCGGTTCTCGTCCTCAATATTGCCGCGCGTGTGCTGACCCGAAGCAAAGCCTGAAGCCCGTTTATTACGCACTTCATCATTTCACCAAGTACTCCCATGATCAAAACTGATACCGGCCCCGTTAACACCAAGATTGCCGTCAAGGACCTGAACTTTTACTACGGCAAGTTCCACGCCCTCAAGGGCATCAACCTCAATATTCCTGAGGGCAAAGTCACCGCCTTCATCGGCCCTTCGGGTTGCGGCAAATCGACGCTATTGCGGGTTTTTAACCGCATGTTCGAGCTCTACCCCGAGCAGCGCGCCGAAGGCCAGATCATTCTCGACGGTGAAAACCTGCTCACCAGCAAAGAAGACGTAGCCTTGTTGCGCGCCAAGGTCGGCATGGTTTTCCAAAAGCCCACGCCATTTCCTATGTCGATTTACGACAACATCGCGTTCGGCGTCAAGCTGTTCGAGAACTTGAGCGCCACCGACATGGAGGAGCGCGTCGAGTGGGCACTGCGCAAGTCGGCCCTGTGGGGCGAGGTCAAGGACAAGCTCAGCCAAAGCGGCTCCAGCCTCTCTGGTGGCCAGCAGCAGCGTCTGTGCATTGCCCGCGGTATTGCTATCAAGCCCGAAGTCTTGCTGCTTGACGAGCCTTGCTCGGCACTGGACCCGATTTCGACGGCCAAGGTCGAAGAGCTGATCGTCGAGCTCAAGACCGACTACACGGTGGTGATCGTCACCCACAATATGCAGCAAGCCGCGCGCTGCAGTGACTACACTGCCTATATGTACTTGGGTGACTTAATCGAATTCGGTGCCACAGAACAAATGTTCTTCAAGCCTACACGCAAAGAAACCGAAGACTACATTACCGGTCGTTTTGGCTGATCGTCGGTTGTTGTGTCTATCGCCCGCTTTTTGACCGCCCGGTCTCGTCCCATCCTCAGGAGCACGTAATGCCCGATAAACATCTTTCCACCCAATTTGACTCTGAGTTGACCTCGGTGTCATCGCAGGTTATGGAACTTGGTGGCTTGGTAGAGTCTCAGATTCGGCAGGCCATTTACGCGCTGCACCACTTCAGCCTTGAGGCCGCCCACGATGTCACCGTCAATGAGTCACGCGTGAACGCCATGGAAATCGAAATCGACCGCGACTTGTCGTCCATCATCGCCCGGCGCCAGCCCACCGCGCGTGATTTGCGCTTGTTGATCGCGATCTCCAAGACCACCGCCAATTTGGAACGTGTGGGTGACGAAGCAGAAAAAATCGCGCGTATGGTGCGCTCTATCATCGAAAGCGGCGCGTCACGCTCGCTGCCATCGCTGGAGCTGCGTTACGCCGCCGATTTGGCCTCTGGCCTGCTGAACAAGGCGCTTGACGCCTTTGCCCGCCTGGACGTGAATGCGGCTCTGGCCATTTTGAAAGAAGACGACCTGATTGACAAAGAATTCGACGGCTTTGTTCGCAAGCTCATCACCTACATGATGGAAGACCCGCGCACCATTTCCCCCAGCCTGGATTTGTTGTTTTTGGCCAAGGCCATCGAGCGCATTGGCGACCACGCCAAAAATATCGCTGAGTTCATCATTTACGTGGTCAAAGGTGAAGATGTGCGCCACACCTCCATCGACCGGATTGAGTCCGTCATTAAATGAAAACCATGCCTTCCGTGCTGGTGGTGGAAGACGAGCCCGCCATCGCCGAGTTGATTGCCGTCAACCTGCGCCACAACGGTTTTCGCCCGACCTGGGCCATGGACAGCGTCAGCGCCCAGCGCGAAATTGACGCCGCTTTGCCCGATCTGATTCTGCTGGACTGGATGCTGCCCGGCGAAAGTGGTCTCTCGCTGGCCAAACGCTGGCGGGCCAACGAGCGGACCAAAGCGGTACCTCTGATCATGCTCACCGCCCGTGGTGACGAGGCTGACCGCGTGGCAGGGCTCGACGCTGGGGCGGACGATTACATCGCAAAACCCTTCTCCACCAAAGAACTGCTTGCGCGCGTTCGCGCAGTGCTGCGGCGCCATAGTCCCGAGCAAAGCGGCGAAGCCATCGTGATCGCCGGTCTGAGTCTGGACTCGGCCACCCATAGGGTGTTCTTTGCCGACCAAGCGCTCAAACTGGGTCCTACTGAATTCAAGCTGCTGCATTACCTCATGGGCCATGCCGAGCGGGTGCACAGCCGTGGCCAACTGCTCGACAAGGTCTGGGGCGACCATGTATATATTGAAGAACGCACCGTGGACGTTCACGTCAAGCGCCTGCGTGAGGCCTTGGGAGCGGCTGGACCGATGGTGGAAACCGTGCGTGGCGCGGGTTACCGCCTGACTGCCAAGCCCGCAGTGCCGGTTGCTATGCCTGCCAGAGATATTGTGGGATAGGTTTTGATTTCACGCATGCTGGGGCGACTGCTATCGTTTGCCCTTTTTCAGGCAGCGGGGGCGGGCTTTGGCTGGTGGTTTAGTCGCAACTTCATGCCCTTTTCCGTCCCGACGCTCGCACCCATGTTGTTGTGCGCCTTGGCCTCGAGCTATTTTTGGCTGGTGTTCGATGTGGCGCTGGGCATGCGGGTCTTGCGCTGGCTCAGCAGCGGCGACACGCTTCAAACCCAGGTAGGTTTTGGCTTGTGGGGTGAAATCTCCGATAGGGTGCGGCGCCTGGCGCGATCGCGAGAGCGGGCAGTGCAGCAGCGTGATAGTCGTTTTCAGGATTTTTTGGCAGCGATGCAGGCCTCACCCAACGGAGTGGTTTTGTTGGATGGCGATTTACGCATCGAATGGTTCAACCAGTCCGCCCAGTCGCATTTCGGCCTGGAAGGTACGCGCGACCTGTTCCAACATTTTGGCAACCTGGTGCGCGACCCGGGCTTCGCAGCCTACCTGGCCACCGGTGATTTCCAGAGCGACGTGCTCATGCCTGGGAGAGCCAGCACCACCGCCAAACCGGTGCGCTTGTCGGTGCACTTGCATCCCTACGGTGATGGACGAACTTTGTTGCTTTCGCGCGACGTTACCGCCGTAGAGCAAGCAGAAGCCATGCGCCGCGACTTTGTGGCCAATGTTTCCCATGAAATCCGCACGCCCTTGACGGTGCTGTCAGGGTTTGTGGAAACATTGCAAAGCTTGAACCTGACCGAACAAGAGCGCGTGCGTTACCTTGACCTGATGGCGCAGCAGGCCCAGCGGATGCAGTCCCTGGTGAGCGATTTGCTCACCTTATCGCGCTTGGAGGGTAGCCCGCTCCCATCAGCGCAGGAATGGGTGCCCATGGCGCCGATTTTCGAGCAATGCCGCCAAGAAGCGACCGAGCTCTCCCGCGTACTCTGGGGTCTGCCTCAGCACCTGCATTTTGAGATCGTCCCCGGCATCGCCGTGGCCGGTTCCGTCGCTGAACTGCACAGCGCCATGCTCAACCTCATCGGTAACGCGGTGCGCTACACGCCCGAGGGTAAAAACATCTATGTGCGCTGGCACGCACAAGTCGACGGTGGTGCTGAATTTTCGGTGCGCGACGAAGGCGTGGGCATCGCCCCGGAACACATTCCCCGCTTGACGGAGCGCTTTTACCGCGTAGACCACAGCCGCTCGCGCGAGACGGGTGGCACTGGATTGGGGTTGGCGATTGTCAAACACGTGTCGCAGCGCCATGGTGCCGAGTTGTCGATTACCAGCAGGCCGGGGCAGGGCGCCACGTTTACGGTGCGCTTTCCTGTCTCCAGGGTTCGGCTGCCCGCAGAAGCGGACAGGGCCCTGGCTAACGCCGCTGCATAAGCCAGACGGCATCGCCTGCGTCGGCGGGGTGTCGGACCAGGGCTTTGGTATTCCACACGGTGCGGTCTACGGTTGGCGGCACTTCACCGCTGGCGGTGGGGTCTACCAACAGCCAGGTGCAGCGCACTAGCGAGCCACCGCCTACCAGGGGCAGCTGCCCATACCACTGCAAGGCCGCAATCTGGCTGGTGCTCAGACCTTGGACTTCAACGCAGCCAGGCTTGTCAATGTGTGCGTTGATGCCCCGTACAAAGCCTGTGTAGCCCTGGGTGTAGTCGAGCAAGGGGAGCCATAGGGTTGTAAGCAAGAGCCAGCACCAGACCGCGCCACCAGCGGGTAAGGCGAGGCTCTTCCAGAGTGACGCTCGTTGGCGGCTGGTGCGCCAGCGAACCAGCGCTGCCCAAAAGCCTGTGGCCGCCAGCGCCAGCACCAGTGCCAGCGCTGAAAACTCCGGCGTAAAGCCAGGCGCTAGTCGCGCCACATTGGCAGCAGGCTGGCTGGGAAAGCCGGTTTGCATGGCCAGCCACACCACCCAGATGGTGAAGCCGCAGCCAGAGAAAAAAAGCAAGGTAAACCAATCCACCAGCGAGGCCATTTGCCGCTGCAGCGTGGGCAGGGCAAACGCCGCCAGGCTGGCAATAGCCGGCAGCAAGAGCAGCAAGGTGCGGTCCGATGACCCCGTAAACAGCGTGGCTACCAGCGTTACTCCGACCAGCCATAGCGGAAGTGCAATGTGGCGGCTGCCGATGTGCTTGCGCCAGCGCACCAGCGCCCAACCCGCCAGGGGCCACGCTGGCCAGGTAAACCACACCAGCAACTGCGCGTAGCCATTCCAGTCAATCCAAAGCGCCTGGGGCGAAATGATCTTCCATTGCCAAAGCCCTAGCACGGTGGCCAGTGCCGCGCTGTATAGGCAGGCCAGCAAAAGCGTCAGACTATCTCGGCGGTCACGCAGCACGCCTGCAGCGTCACGCTTGGCTCCACCACCGAGCGCGGTGACCACGGCGCAGCCAAGACCAAAGAAAAAAGCCAGCATGGGCGCGCCACTGAGCGTCAAACCCGCCAATCCCAGCACGCAGGCAGGACCGGCCAGGCGCGGACGGTGGGGCAGGGCGCTTACGCCATAAAAATACAGGCCCATGAAACCGAGTTGGGCCAGTGCGGGTGTGGCCTCGTGGCCGAGTTGCGCCAGTCCCAAACAGGCGACAAAGGCCAGCAAGCCGCCATCTGCCACGGTGCGCGCATAGTCGTTGGGTTGTGCCTGGCCGCCAAAGGCAAAGGCCACGGGTTGGGCCTGCGGACTTTTGGCCAAATAGTAGGTGCCGTACCAGGTAGCCGCCATGGCCAGCGCCAGCAGCAGGGCAAACGGCAGGCGGATCAGCCACAGCGCTGCATCGGCGTTGGGGGCGAGCTGAAGCATCCCGGCGCCCAGCCAATAGGGCAGTAGCGCGCCATATTCTGAGGCGATGCCCAGCAGCGTAGGGTGCCACCAATTGGAGCGGCCCGCAGCCAGCTCTGCCATAAAGCCCATGGCAGCCATGTCGGCGCTCTTCCAGCCGCCGCGCCCGACAAAACCGGCCAGGACATAGACGATGCACAGGCCTAACAGTGCGGGGCGCGGCAGACGTTTGACAGCGGCCTGGGTTACAACGGCGGGCGTGGTGATTTGCACTGTTTCAAAGCCTCAATAAAAAAAGCAGCCAGGAAAACCGGGCTGCTTTTTGGAGAGACAACCGGACGCAAGCCCGGTCTGATCTCACTTGGCGGCGGTGAGGCTGGTCTTGCCGAAGCGATTGCGGAATTTTTCCACGCGTCCGCCCATGTTGTCCACCGACTTTTGGGTGCCGGTGTAGAAGGGGTGCGATTCGCTGGAGGTGTCAAGCTTGTACAGCGGCAGATCGCGGCCGTCTTCCATCTTGATCATTTCCTTGGTGTTGGCACACGAACGGGTGACAAACTTGAAGTTGTTTGACAGGTCCATGAAGCAAACTTCGCGGTAGTTGGGGTGAATTCCAGCTTTCATATTTTTATCCATCAGTTGCGTCAGCCGCATCAGGCCCTCGGACAAACCATTGCCCAATCCAAAACCCGTTGTACTTATCGCGTAAAGCCTTGGAGTATAAACCAGTGAAGCCTGTTAGCCGCCGCGACGCATCAGGTCAAAAAACTCGCTATTGGTTTTGGTGGCGCGCATTTGTTTTAGCACCATTTCCATGGCTTCGATTTCGTCCATGTTGTACAAAAACTGGCGCAGGATGCGGGTTTTTTGCAAGATATCGGGCGCCAGCAACAGTTCTTCACGCCGCGTGCCGCTGCGGTTGAGTTGGATGGACGGAAACACGCGCTTCTCATAGAGACGGCGGTCGAGGTGGATTTCGGAGTTACCGGTGCCTTTGAATTCCTCAAAAATCACCTCGTCCATGCGGCTGCCGGTGTCGATCAGGGCTGTGGCGATGATGGTCAGCGAGCCGCCTTCCTCGACATTGCGCGCCGCACCCAAAAAGCGCTTGGGCCGCTGCAGGGCGTTGGAGTCGACACCGCCGGTCAGCACTTTGCCACTGGACGGCACCACGTTGTTGTAGGCGCGCGCCAGGCGAGTGATGGAGTCCAGCAAAATCACCACGTCTTTTTTCAGTTCGACCAGGCGTTTTGCGCGCTCAATCACCATTTCGGCCACATGCACGTGGCGGGATGCCGGCTCGTCAAAAGTGGACGCAATTACCTCGCCCTTGACGGTGCGCTGCATCTCGGTCACCTCTTCAGGACGCTCGTCGACCAGCAAGACCATCATGTGGCTGTCGGGGTAATTGGCCGAAATCGCGTGGGCAATGTGCTGCATCATCACCGTTTTTCCGCTTTTGGGAGGGGCAACCAGCAGTGCGCGCTGGCCTTTGCCGATGGGCGCGATGATGTCAATGATGCGGCCAGTGATGTTTTCGTCGCTCTTGTTGTCCTGCTCCAGGCGCATTTGCACCTTGGGGAACAGGGGCGTCAAATTCTCGAACATCACCTTGTGCTTGTTGCTCTCGGGCGAGTCGCCGTTGACCTTGTCTAGTTTGTTGAGGGCAAAGTAGCGCTCACCGTCTTTGGGTGTGCGCACTTCGCCTTCAATCATGTCACCGGTGTGCAGGTTAAAGCGGCGGACTTGGCTGGGGCTGATGTAGATGTCGTCGGTGCTGGCGGTGTAGCTGGTGTCAGGACTGCGCAAAAAGCCGAAGCCGTCGGGTAATATTTCCAACACGCCATCGGCAATGATTTGCTCACCCGTGCGGGCGCGCTTTTTGATGATGGCGAACATCAGTTCCTGCTTGCGCATGCGACCTGTGTTTTCAATTTCAAGCTCTTCGGCTTGTTTCAGGACTTCTGACACATGCAGTGCCTTGAGTTCGTTTAAGTGCATGGAATAGTTCCCGTGGGGGAGGTTGACCGAAATTTCGGGGGTGGCAAAAAATCAGGGGAAAGTCGGGAGAGGGCCGGAATGCGGGAGGCACCTCTGATGCATCCGCGTTCGTCACCGGTTTCGGGTGACCATCTGGAGAAGATGATTGAACGCGATGATTATGACAGGAAATCTGGAGGCAAAAACAAACCGGGCGCACCCGGTTTTTTTGTTTAATCTGGATCAGCAAAACAGTCTGCGCAGCCCAGGGCGCGCAGACGCCGATTACATCTGTTCGTCGATGAAGGCCACGAGCTGCGATTTGCTCAGGGCGCCGACCTTGGTGGCGGCCAGTTTGCCGTCTTTGAACAGCATCAGCGTAGGAATGCCGCGAATGCCGAACTTGGCAGGAATCTCGCGGTTCTCGTCCACATTCATTTTGGCGATTTGCAGCTTGCCTTCGTAAGCCACCGACACTTCGTCCAGAATGGGGGCAATCATCTTGCAAGGGCCGCACCATTCGGCCCAATAGTCCACCAAAATGGGCTGCACCGACTGAAGCACATCGGCTTCAAAGGTGGCATCGGTGACGTGTTTGACGAGATCGCTGGCCATAAAAGTATTCCTTCGGGGGTGGTGGGTGCAACAGGATTGAAATCGATTGTGACAGAAAGCAAACAAGGACTGGCCCCAAACCTCACTATGAACGGTATTGAGAAAATTACCAGCGCGCACTGCGCTGGCGCATACCCAAGCATTAGGTTGGCGTGCGATGCAGATTGAAATCCCAATTGTGGTGGTGGGTGGCGGCCCCGCCGGTTTGATGGCTGCGCAGCAGCTCAGCCAGGCCGGCCACGTGGTGCACTTGTTTGACGCCATGCCCACGGTGGGACGCAAGTTTCTGCTCGCGGGCAAGGGCGGCTTGAACCTGACGCATTCGGAGGCGCCAGATGCCTTTGCCAGCCGCTTTGGCGCGCGCCGCGCGCAGATGGAGCCGCTGTTGCAGGACTTTGACGCCGACGCCGTGCGCGCCTGGGCCCAAAGCCTGGGTGTGGAAACTTTTGTCGGTTCGTCGGGCCGCGTATTTCCCAAAGATCTGAAGGCTGCGCCCCTGCTGCGCGCCTGGCTGGCGCGCTTGCGCCACCCGGCGCAAGGCGAGCCGGTGCAGTTTCACATGCGCTACCGTTGGACCGGCTGGAACCTGGAGGGCGCCCTGACCTTTGCCGCACCGGCTGGCCAGGTCTGCGTGCAGGCCAAGGCCGTGGTGCTGGCGTTGGGCGGCGGCAGTTGGGCGCGTTTGGGCTCTGATGGGGCCTGGGTGGCGCTGCTACAGGCGCGTGGTGGGGACGTGTCGCCCCTGCTACCGGCCAATTGCGGTTTTGACGTGGCTGGCGGCTGGAGCCCGTTTTTTGCCGAGAAATTTGCCGGTCAGCCCTTTAAGACGGTGGCCATCACCGTGCCTGGCGAACACGCCGATTCAGCGCCTGTTTTTCAGCGCAAAGGCGAATGTGTGGCTACGGCCACGGGCGTTGAAGGCAGCTTGGTTTACGCCGCCTCGCAGGTCTTGCGGGAGGCGCTGCTGCGCGCAGGGCGGGCTAACTTATTGTTGGATTTGCTGCCCGATATGGCCCACGAGCGCGTGCTGGCTGAGGTGCGGCACCCGCGCGGCTCGCGTTCGCTCTCGAGCCACCTGAAAAGCCGCTTGCATCTGGACGGCATCAAGGCCGCTCTATTGCGTGAATGCTTGCCCAAAGCCAGTTTTGACGACCCGGTGGCGCTGGCCGCGGGTATCAAGGCCGTGCCCATTTCCTTGCAGGCCGCGCGCCCGATAGACGAGGCGATCAGCAGCGCAGGCGGCGTGCGCTTTGAGGGATTGAGCCCTGGCTTGATGCTTGAGCCACTGCCGGGCGTGTTTTGTGCCGGTGAAATGCTCGATTGGGAGGCGCCGACCGGCGGCTACTTACTCAGTGCGTCGTTAGCCACCGGGCGCCGGGCGGCGCAAGGGGTTTTGGACTACTTGAACAAAAAATGAGGGTTGACGAGCCTTACCCCGGCACTGGCTCCACAGTTAGGGCTGCTTGGTTCCCCATCTGACCCGGTTGGCCGCTTCACCATGCGAGGAGGCCCGTCGAGCGGAATTGTAATGCCAGGCCTGTTCGCGCCCGCCCGTAGAATCGGCCAATGTCTTACCTCGTGCTCGCCCGCAAGTACCGCCCGCGCAATTTCGCTGAAATGGTGGGGCAAGACCACGTGGTGCAGGCGCTCAGCAACGCCCTGACCACCCAACGCCTGCACCACGCCTATCTGTTCACGGGCACGCGGGGCGTGGGCAAGACCACGGTCTCGCGGATTTTGGCCAAGTCGCTCAATTGCCAGGGCGTGGACGGTCAAGGCGGCATCACCGCCACGCCCTGCGGTGTGTGCCCGGCTTGCACCGACATTGATTTAGGCCGCTTTGTGGATTACACCGAGCTCGATGCCGCTTCCAACCGGGGTGTGGATGAAGTGCAGGCCCTGCTGGAGCAGGCGGTGTACAAGCCGGTGCAGGGGCGATTCAAGGTCTTCATGATCGACGAGGTGCACATGCTGACCAACACGGCGTTTAACGCCATGTTGAAGACGCTGGAGGAACCGCCCGACTACCTGAAGTTCGTGCTCGCCACCACTGACCCGCAAAAAGTGCCGGTCACGGTACTGTCACGCTGCCTGCAGTTCAACCTGCGGCCCATGGCGCCCGAGACGATTCGCGAGCATTTGGTGCAGGTTCTTGGCAAGGAGTCGGTGGACTCCGAACCCCAGTCGCTGCGCCTGCTGGCGCGTGCGGCGCGCGGCTCGATGCGTGATGCGCTGAGCCTGACCGACCAGGCGATTGCCTTTGGCGCGGGCGCTCTGACCGAAGCCACGGTGCGCACCATGCTCGGCAGCGTGGACCGCAGCTATGTGTTTCGCCTGATTGAGGCGCTCGCCCTGGGTGACGGCCGCACGGTCGTGCAAACCGTTGACACCTTACGCCTCAATGGTCTGAATGCTGCGTCCACGCTCGAAGAAATGTCCACCGTATTGCAGCGCATAGCTGTTTTGCAAACCATGGGGCCAAGCGGCGCCGATGGCGAGGATGACAGTGACGCCGAAGCTGCCGACACGGCGCGCCTGGCCGCGCTATTGCCCGCCGACGAGACGCAGTTGCTCTACAGCATCTGCCTGCATGGCCGGGGCGACCTGGGCCTGGCGCCCGATGAATACGCGGCGCTCACCATGGTGCTGCTGCGCCTGCTGGCGTTTAAGCCAGACGGCTCTGGCAGCGCGCAGATGGCACAAATGGGCAAGGCGCCCTTGGCTGAAAAAAAAACTCTGAATGATGGCCCGGCCGGGGCATTGACCACGCCAGCACGCCCTGCAATGGCGCCCCAGGCCGCTTTGACCGCGGCGCCAAGTGCAGCGCGCTCGCCCTTTGCCTCCGCTGACACCGTAGCCCCGGCACCTGCCCCCGCTGCACCGGCGCGTGCGGTGCAGCCGTGGGAGGACCATCCTGCGTCCCTGGGTCCTGCAACGGCAGCACCTTTGCCGGTGGCGCTTGCCGTTTCAGACCTGTACGCTGTCCGCCAGACACTGGCGCCTGTTGTTCCCGCCGCTCAGGCCGTGGCGCTGGCGTCCATACCCGCCCCGGCCAACGCCCGCGTCCCACCCCCACCAAAACCGGCCACAGCGATTTATTCGCAAAGCGGTGCGCTGCCCCCAGGCCAGATCCTTCCAGTGCGCGCCACCCAGCCCTGGGACGAAGCGCCTGAGGCAGCGCCCGAGGACGATTACGAACTTGTCGAGGCCCATGCCGAACCCGTGCCCCGTGCGGCGGTACCTGCCCCCCCTATCGACCACCGGGTGGTCGGCGTACCCGTGCGCCAGCAGGTTGAGAGCCGCGCTGACGCCAGTGCGGCTGCGCAGGCCGCTGCGGTGCTGATTCCCACCGAAGAGGGTGCTTTTTGGCATGCCACGGTCCAGGGTTTGGTGGACGCCCAGGCCATTGGCGCCATGGTGCGCGAACTGGCGCTGCAGTCGCAATTGGTGGCGCGCGATGAAGGCCAATGGCTGCTGCGGGTGGAGCGAGAGTCGCTCAACCAACCCGGCAGCCGCGATCGCTTGACGCTGGCGCTGAAAGACGCTGGATTTGAGGTGGCGCTGGCGGTCGAAGTGGGCCGCGTCACCGACAGCCCCGGTCGACGCAATGCGCGCGCCAGTGCACAGCGGCAGGTCGCGGCTGAACAACTCATTTACGCCACGCCTCTGGTGCACAGGCTGATGAAAGACTTTGGTGCCCGCGTCGTGCCAGGCTCGATCCGTCCGCTGTAATTTTTGAAACCAAGCTCACCGATTCAACCTAAAGGAAACCTTCTATGTTCAACAAAGGACAACTCGCTGGCCTGATGAAACAAGCCCAGGCCATGCAGGACAACATGAAAAAAGCCCAGGACGAACTGGGCAATATTGAAGTCAGTGGCGAGTCGGGCTCAGGCCTGGTGAAAGTCACCATGACCTGCAAGCACGAGGTGCGCCGCGTCACCATAGACCCCAGCTTGCTGGCCGACGACAAGGACATGCTCGAAGACTTGGTGGCCGCCGCTTTCAACGCTGCGCTGCGGGTAGCCGAAGAAACATCGGCACAAAAACTGGGCAAGATCACCGCTGGCATGCCCGGTCTGCCCGGCGGCATGAAGCTGCCCTTTTAAGGTGGTGCTACTCCCTGTCTACGGCGCAGCGAATGTCTGACGCCCATTCGCTCGATACCCTGATTCAGGCCCTGCGGCGCCTGCCAGGCGTGGGCCTGAAGTCGGCGCAGCGCATGGCCTTTCATTTGCTGCAACGCGACCGTGCGGGCGCACAGACCCTGGCGCGTGCCTTGATGGAGGCGACCGAACACGTGCACCACTGCGAGCGCTGCCACACCTTTACCCAAGACCGCATTTGCGCCACCTGCCAGGACACCCGGCGCGACCACAGCCAGCTCTGTGTGGTGGAGACGCCGGCCGATCAGGCGGCGCTCGAGCGCACCGGCGCCTACCGGGGCCTGTACTTTGTGCTCATGGGCAAACTCAGCCCGCTCGACGGCATCGGGCCGCACGACCTGGGCCTGCAAAAGCTGTTCGCGCGCGCTTGCGACGGTATCGTCCAAGAAGTGATTTTGGCGACTAACTTTACTGCCGAAGGTGAGGCCACCGCCCACGTCATTGCCGAGGGCCTCAAGGCCAAAGGCCTGCAACCTACCCGACTGGCGCGCGGCGTGCCGGTGGGCAGCGAGTTGGAATATGTCGATCTGGGTACGATTGCGCACGCGCTGGTAGACCGACGCTGACTGCGCCGCAACGTAGAACGTAGAACGCAGAACGCACTAGCGTTGGTCCGAAATATTTTTTTGCCCTTTATTGGAAGTCTTTTGCTATGTCCTTGACGACGTTTTCTCTGGATTACTGGTGTGTGTTGGTAGCAGCCTTGCTGCCTGTGGTCTGTGCCGGCATTGCCAAAAGCAATTTGTTCGGCAAGCCGGGAAACCAGGGTCATTACGACAACGCCAATCCGCGCGCTTGGTTGCTCGCACAGTCTGACTGGCGCGCCCGCGCCAACGCGGCGCAGGCCAACAGCTTTGAAGCGTTGCCGTTTTTTATTGCGGCGGTGCTGATTGCACACCAACTCGGCGCCGACCAGTCGCGGCTCGACGCCTTGGCCCTGGTCTATATCGGCCTGCGCATTGCCTACGTCGCGGCCTATGTGGCCAACCGGGCCACGCTGCGCAGCCTGGTGTGGGTTGGCGCCTTGGGGGTGAATATGGCCGTCTTGTTTGCCGGGTACCGCTAAAGCGGCATTGCAGACGGGTATCCCAACGCCGACCACGGCCCGCTGTTAAGCCTTGGCCTTTTTCATCGCAGCAGTGCGCGTTTTCTTCACCGCGGGGCGCTTGACCGACTTTGCGGACTTGGCTTTGGCAGGGGTTGCCGGTTTGGCGCTGGCTGCGCTGGCGGACACGTAGATCACCACACTTTGCCCAGCCTTGAAGCTGGCGTTGGCGGCTACTTTGTTCCACTGTGCAACATTGGCGGGGCTGGTGGTAAAGCGCCGGGCAATGCTGGTCACTGAGTCGCCTTTGGATGCGCGCACAGTTTTGCGCACTTGCACCATTTCGGGCGCAAAGCTCACTTCGCCTCGGTCGGCAACAGCCCCGCTGACTTCTATTGCGCTATGGTTGGCGCGCGTCACCAGCAGGGCGGAGCCGGGTTTGATCAACATGCCCTTGGGGATGTTATTGAGCTCGCGCAGCTGCGCCTCGCTCATGCCAAATTGCTTGGCTGCATCGGTCACGCGCAGTGTGCCGGGTGCGACCCAGACGGTCCAACTGGCCAAGCGCGAGCCGGCAAGGCCGTCCAGATTTTGCTGAAACACATCGGCGCTGTTCCAGGGCAGCAAGATTTGTGGCGTGCCTGCGGCCAAAATCACAGGTTTGTTCAAAGACGGGTTCAGGGCCTTGAAGTCGTCCAGTGGCACCTCGGCCAATTTGGCTGCCAGCGTGACATCCATGTCGCGCCGGATGCTCACCGTCTGGAAGTACGGGTGGTTGTCGATCTTGGGCAACTCGCTGCCAAAGGCCTGGGGCCGGGCCACGATGTTTTTGATGGCCTGCAGCTTGGGCACGTAAAACTGTGTTTCCATGGGCATGGTCAAGTCGGTGTAACCGGTGCCCAGCATCAGACGCTCGTTTTTGGCAATCGCCCGGCCTACGCTGCCTTCGCCCCAGTTGTAGGCGGCCAACGCCAAGTGCCAGTCGCCAAACATGCCGTACAGCTTTTGCAGGTAGTCCAGCGCCGCGCGCGTGGACGCCAGCACGTCGCGCCGATCGTCGCGAAACACGTTTTGTTTCAACTCAAAGGTTCGCCCCGTGGCGGGCATGAACTGCCACATACCGGCAGCCTTGGCGCTGGACACGGCTTGCGGGTTAAAAGCGCTTTCCACAAAAGGAAGCAAGGCCAGTTCAGTGGGCATGTTGCGCAACTCAAGCTCTTCAACAATGTGAAACAGGTATTTGCGCGAGCGCTCGGTCATCCGAAAAATATAGTCGGGTCGGGCCGTGTACCAGTTCTCGCGGTCACGTACCAGGGGGCTGTCGAGGTCGGGCATGGCGTAGCCCCGGCGGATGCGCTCCCACAAGTCGGTAGTGGTGGCCAGGGGCGCCACGGTTTGGGGCGCGCTTGTCTGTGGGGTGAGCGGCTGCAGGCCGTTACCTTGGGGCGAGGCTGCAGAGTCGGCGGCTGCGCCAAGAGGTGCGACGGGGGGATAGGTTTGCGCCTGCGCCAGGCCCGCGCTCAGCAGACAAGCGCACAGCAGTGGGGCTATCCGCGTCCGCCATGCCTTAACAACCCAGCGCATCAAAACTGGTTTTTCCAGGCCCGCAGCGTGGCAAATACGCCTTGGCTGGCGGTTTGCGCGGCGTCAAAGCGCTGGGCGGACGCTGCGATAGTGGGCTGGCCGCTGCGCAAAAAGGGGTTGATGGCACGTTCCTGCGCAATGGTGGACGGCAGCGTGGGCACGTTCTCGGCGCGCAAGGCCAGGCAGTGGGTTTGGTAGTCGGCCAGCACCGTGTTGTCGGGCTCGACTTCGCGGGCAAATTTGAGGTTGCTTAGGGTGTATTCGTGGGTGCAGCACATGCGGGTGTCGCCGGGAAGGGCGGCCAGGGTTTCCAGCGAGACCTGCATTTGCGCCGGTGTGCCTTCAAACAAGCGGCCACAGCCGCCGCTAAACAAGGTGTCGCCACAAAACAGTACGGGCGCGCCGTCAAGGCTCGCGCAGTAATAGGCAATGTGGCCTGAGGTGTGGCCCGGCACCTCAATCACCCGAAACGACAGGCCCAGCACATCGACCGTTTCGTCCTGGGCCACGCGGCGCAGTGGTTCGGGCATGTTTTCGCGGTAAGGGCCAAAGACGGCAGCGCCCGTGGCACTGCGCAACTCTGCAACGCCGCCGGTGTGGTCCAGGTGGTGGTGGGTGACTAGAATGCCTTTAAGCTTGAGGCGGTGCGCTTCAAGCGCCTGCAAAACCGGTGCGGCGTCGCCCGGATCTACCACCCAGGCGGCTTGCCCGTCGTGCAGCATCCAGATGTAATTGTCAGTAAATGCGGGCAGCGGTATTAACGTCATGAGCGATCAAATTATAGGTTTGGAAGACTGGTTACAGACACCGCCGGGACGCTATCTGCTGGACTGGGAGCGTGCGCAGGCGGACAGGGCGGTGGCCGATATCTTTGGCTACCACGCGCTGCAACTGGGCTTGCCAACGCTGGCGGGCTTGCAGCATAACCGCATGCCGCACCGCTGGCTTGCCACCCAAGAAATGCCCGCAGCGCCGCAGGCCCCAGAAACCCGCATGGATTCTCAGGCGGGTACGCCAGACGTGCCCCTGGCCTTTGTCACCCACTTTGACGCATTGCCTTTCCCGGCGGCCAGCCTCGACTTGGTGCTGCTGCCCCACACCCTGGAACTCAGCAACGCGCATGAAACGCTGCGCGAGGTGGAGCGCGTGCTGGTGGCCGAGGGCCGGGTGGTGATTTGCGGCCTGAACCCAACCAGCCTGTGGGCGCTGCGCAGCGCGCGCCAGCGCTTGTGGCGTCTGCTGGGGCTGGGGCGCTTTATGGGGCCCGATTATTTGCCGCAGCAGGACGCGTTTTTGGGCGTCTGGCGCCTGCGCGATTGGCTGCGCTTGCTGGGTTTTGAGGTGGAGGTGGTGCGCTACGGCTGCTACGCCCCGGCCGTGGGCAGCGTGGGCTGGCTGCAGCGCTTTGCTTGGCTAGACCGGCTGGGGGCGCGCTGGTGGCCGATTTTTGGCGCCGCGTATATGGTGGTGGCCGTTAAGAAAGTGCGCGGCGCCCGCCTGCTGGGCGCCGCATGGAAGGCCAAGCCCGTGCGCGCTGCCAGCCCGGTAGTGGCCGGCCAGCGCCGACAAGATGTAGCAAAAAAGGAAACAGAACAGTGAACCAGCTTGTGATTTATACCGACGGCGCCTGCAAAGGCAACCCCGGCCCCGGCGGCTGGGGCGCGCTGCTGCGGTCCAGCGACGGAACCGAGAAAGAACTCTGCGGTGGCGAATCGGGCACCACCAACAACCGCATGGAAATGATGGCCGTGATCCAGGCCCTGGCCGCCCTCAAGCGCCCCTGCGCCGTCACCCTTCACTTGGACAGCCAGTACGTGCTCAAGGGCATTACCGAATGGCTGCCCGGCTGGAAAGCCAAAGGCTGGCGCACCGCCGCCAAGCAGCCGGTCAAAAACGTGGACTTATGGCAGCAGCTCGACGCCTTGGTCTCCCAAGGCGGCCACACCATCGACTGGCGCTGGGTCAAAGGCCACAACGGCGACCCCGGCAACGAACGCGCCGACGGCCTGGCCAATCGGGGCGTGGGCATGGGCAGCGCGGCGGGCTGATAAACCCCTGCGCCCATCCCCCGGAGCGGCGCCCTCGCCGCGAAGGTATTCAGTTTTATTGACGCCGCCCGAGAAGTGCCGGGGGCATTCGCGGCGAGGGCGCCGCTCCTACCAATGCACTGGGGGTTAGCGCTTTAATCGCGAACGCGATCTATCCAATAGTCCGGCGCACGGTGTTGGTGAGAAACGGCAAGCACCACGAGCAAATCGCCGCGAACGGCATACCGCAGTGTGTAAGGGAACCGACGCAAGACGCAGCGCCGAATGTCGCCGATTTCCAGTGGATACATCAAGGGCATGTGCGCCATGCGCTGCGTGGCGGTGCGCACTTCCGCCGTAAATGCACGCTACAGCTCTGGCCGAATACCGCCTACATCACCCCCGCAAACACCATCACATCGACCATATCCCCCGGCGCCACTGCGCCTTGATCGTGGTGCAGCACCAGCAAGCCATTGGCCCGCACCATGGAACTGAGCACGCCAGAGCCCTGGTCGCCGGTGGTTTGTACGCACAAGCCACCATCGGCGTCGGTGCTGACGATGGCGCGCTGGTATTCGGTGCGACCGGGCTTTTTGCGGATGGCCTGGGTGCTTCGGGCTTTGAGCAGGGGCGGCGCGATGGCCGGGTCTAGCGCGTCGGCGCCCGCCATGCGCCAAAGGGCAGGGCGCACAAAGGCCAAAAACGTCACCATTACGGCCACCGGGTTGCCGGGCAGGCCAAACAGTGGCACACGACCCACGCGGCCTGCGGCCATGGGGCGACCTGGGCGCATGGCGATGCGCCAAAACACCACGCCGCCTTCGCCCGGTGTCTCGCTCTGGGCGATTTTGCGCATCATGGCCTTGGTGTGGTCGGCTTCGCCCACGCTTACGCCGCCGCTGGTGATGATGGCGTCGGCTTGCGCGGCGGCGCTGCGAAAGGCGGCCTCAAGGGCCACTGGGTCGTCCGGCACCACGCCCAGGTCGATGCATTCAATGCCCATGCGTTGCAACATGCCCCACACGGTGTAGCGGTTGCTATCAAACACGGCGCCTGCGCGTGGGGCCTGGCCCAGACTCAAAATCTCGTCGCCGGTCGAAAAGTAGGCCACCCTCAGGCGGCGCCAGACACGTGCCGTGGGCAGGCCCAGGCTGGCCAGCAGGCCCAGGCTGGCTGGCGCCAGCACGCTGCCAGCGGGCAATGCGCTCGTGCCTTGTTGCAGATCTTCGCCCTGGGCGCGGCGGTTGTCGCCAGCGCGCACGGCTCCTGCAGGAATGGTGATGTGCGCGCCGCTGAGCTGCGCCAACTCTTGCGGCACCACGGTGTCCAGTCCGGCGGGCATGACCGCGCCAGTCATGATCTTGACGCACTGACCGCTGGCCACATCGCCTTGGTAGGCGCTTCCAGCCAGCGCCGTGCCCACCACCGCCAGCTGCAAGGGAGCGCCCAGCTGCAGCGCTTGGCCGTCAAAGGCGTAGCCGTCCATGGCCGAGTTGTCATGCGCTGGCACGTCAATGGGGCTGACCACGGTCTGCGCCAGTATTCTCCCCAGGGCCTGCATCAGCGGCACTTCTTCCGCCAGCGTAGGCAGCGGCACCAGCTGCGCCAAAAAGGCGTTCACCGTGTGTGCGGGAAGGGCTTGCGGGTCGTAGCCCTGTAGTTCAGAGGCAATCTGGTCCAGGGTTTTCATAGGGCTGCGGATGCTTCCAGGCGCCCGAGTTCGTCCAGGGTGTTGGCGTTAAAAAACGCCAGGGCGTCGTCGAGCGGCTGGTCAAAAGCCACGGTCACGGTGCGGTGCTGCGCCGTCCAGGCGTCCACCTTGCGCCCGCCTGCGGTTAAAAAAGCGTTCAAGCTGCCCGCCAGGCTGGTGCGCAGCAGGCAAAACACCGGTTGGGTGCGCAGTGACCAGGCGCCACCACGGCCTTGTTCGGGGGCGCCCGCCACGGCGATGTCGGCGCTGTCGTGCTCGAGCGCCTGTGCCAGGCGCGCCAGCAAGTCCAGCGGAAAGCGGGGCGTGTCGCAGGCCACCGTGAGCAGGTAGCGGTAGCCCCCGCAAGGGGCAGTGGCCAAAGCGGCTGCCCCGGCGCAATGCTGCAAGGCGGTCTGAAACCCTGCCAGCGGCCCGGCAAAGCCGTCGATGTCGTCCGCCCACACCGGGCAGCCCCAGGCGGTGTAGACCTCGGCGTTTCGGTTGGCGTTGATGGCAATCAGGCCGGGTGCGCCGCCGCTTTGCGCTTGCAGGCGCTGCACACAGTGGCGCGCCAGCGGCTGGCCCGCCAGCATTTGCAGGCCTTTGTCCACGCCACCCATGCGGCTGCCCATGCCCCCGGCCAGCACCACGGCGCACACGTGCGCTAAATCAAAACTTGGCATGCGCGTCTAGCCCCCGATGTAGCTCATCTCAACCCGGCGCGCGCCGCTGCTCTGCGCCTCAGGCGGCAGCGCCGCGCGCAAGAGCGAATAGCGGTCGGTGCGGCCTTGCCAGATGTTGCCAATGGCTGCTGCCAAGGCGGCATCATTTGCGCTATCGGTGTCGGTGTTGGTATTGGTGTTGGTGCGCACCAAGCTGCGCAGGTCATAGCCTTGGCTGGCAAACAGGCACAAATACAGCTGCCCTTCAGTGGACAGGCGCGCGCGGTTGCAGTCGGCGCAAAAGGCCTGGGTCACACTGCTGATCACGCCCACTTCGCCTAGGCGCGGGTCGTATTCGCCCTGGGCGTTGGCGTAGCCCCAGCGCTGTGCGGTTTCGCCGGGGGCAGAAGCATCCAGTGCCACCAGCGGCAGCTCAGCCTGCAGCCGCTCTATCACCTGCGCGGACGGCAGCACTTCGTCCATGCGCCAGCCGTTGGTAGCGCCCACGTCCATGTATTCAATAAAGCGCAGCACCACGCCCGTGCCCTGAAAGTGGCGCGCCATGGGTACGATTTCGTGGTCGTTGGTGCCGCGTTTGACGACCATATTCACTTTGATCGGCCCCAGGCCCGCTTCCTGCGCCGCCGCAATGCCGGCCAGCACATCGGCCACCGGAAAGTCCACATCGTTCATTTTTTTGAAGACCGCATCGTCGAGCCCGTCCAGGCTTACGGTGACGCGCTGCAGGCCGGCGGCCTTGAGTGCTTGGGCCTTGCGCGCCAAGAGCGAGCCGTTGGTAGTGAGCGTGATGTCCAGCGGCTCGCCTTCCAGAGTGCGCAGGGCGGCGAGTTGGACGATCAGCAGTTCCAGGTTTTTGCGCAGCAGCGGTTCTCCCCCTGTCAGTCGGATTTTTTGCACCCCGTGGGCCACAAACTGGCGCGCAATGCGGGTGATCTCTTCAAACGACAGCAGCGCGCTGTGGGGCAAATAGGCGTAGTCCTTGTCAAACACCTCTTTGGGCATGCAATAGCTGCAGCGAAAGTTGCAGCGATCGGTCACGCTGATACGCAGATCGCGCAGCGGACGGCCCAGGGTGTCTGCTGTCAGCTGGCTGGCGCTGGTAGCCGGGCCGGTCGACACGGGCAGGGCGCCTGGACGCTGGTCTAGCACTGGAATGGTGCGGTAATTGTTGCGGTTCGTCATGGGCTCGATTGTGGCCGGGTTGGGGCCGGGGCGCGGTGGCCAGCCACTATTATCAAACCCGCGCCGTGCCAGCGGCGCAGCAGAACTTTATTGGACCCATGACCAAACCTTTGCCCAAGCCCTGCGCGCCCGAATCCCCGCCCGACGCTGCGGCCCAGTTTTGGGTCCACGCTTTGCATGCCTTGGCCCAGCCGACGCAGGCAATGGCCTTGTTTGCGCAGCGCCTGCGGCAATTGGACGTGGACGCCAAGGCGGCTCCGGTAGTGCAGCACCTGGGCGCTTCGGTGCAGGACTTGCAGCGCACCCTACAGGTCTTGGTCGAGGTGGCGCAGATCGATGCGGGCCATTGGGTGGCGCAGGCGCAGGAAGTGACGGTGGAGGCGCTGCATGAGCCGGTGCGTCGCCAGATGGCCGCGCAGGTTCAGGCGCGCGGCCCTCTTTGGGGCAAAAAATTTCGCTGGCGCAACCAGGTTCAGCAGGTGTTTGTCGACCCTGCATTGCTGCAACGGCTGGTGCTGGCGCTTACCGAGTACGCCCTGGAGCGGGCGCAGGGCGCCGGTGTCTTGGTCGCGTGGCGTAGCGACCACGCGCAGAACGCCGTGCGCATGGAACTCTGGTGGGGCCAAGCTCCAACGGTGGCCCCGGCTCTAGGGCACCCGCCGCCGCCGGTGTACGAGATCAGAGCAACCGCTGCGCTTCTCGACGGTGGACTGGCGCTGTACGCGGCGCAGCGTTTGGCGCAGCTGCTGGGGTGCCGGATGGAAACGCGCTGGGTGTCGGGCAAGCTTGCCTGCCTGTCCTTGCGCGTGCCTGCGGCGGCCCGGCGCAGTGAGTAGAAGCGGCGCCCCCGCAGCAGCGCCCCCGCCAAGCTCTGGCGAGGGCAAAAAAACCAAAAACCGCCGCGACGAGGGCGATGGTTTGCGAATTTTCGGCTTGTCAGCGGCGCAGGGGGCTGCGAAAGCCGTATTCCACAGCGGACAGGGCGGCTTGCGTACGGTTCTCGGCGTCGAAATAGCGAAGAATGGCGCGCACATGGGTCTTCACGGTTTCTTCCGACAGTCCCAGCTCCAGTGCTATCTCGCGGTTGGATTGGCCGTCCATAAGGCGGTGCAGCACGGTTTCCTGGCGCGGTGACAGCTTGCTGGCCCCCGCGCCATTGCCCGATAGATCCAGGGCTTGCAGTTCCGGTGGCAGGTAGATACCACCCTTGAGCACCAGGTCAATGGCCGAGATCAGGGCCTGGGCGTTGCCTGTCTTTTGCACAAAGCCGCATGCCCCCGCACCCAGGGTTTGCTGCATCAGATGGGGGTTGACGGAGCCAGAGATCACCAGCACCGAAAGCCCCGGCTGAATTTTGGCAAACTGGCGCAGCACGTCGAGCCCGGTCATGTCGGGCAGCTGGTAGTCCAACAGCACCAAGTCGATGTCACGGTGCGGCAGCAGCAGGTCGATCGCCTGTGCGCCGTTGGCTGCATGCAACAAGACCAAATCCTCGTACATGCCCGCAAGCAGCTGTCCCAGCCCCTCGCGCATCAGGGCGTGGTCATCAGCGATCAAAATCTTCATGTTGGTGATGCTAACAGCAGCTTTGAACACTGAAATTTTTTCAAACGAACGTCGATGTCCAGCGTTTGAGCGGGCTATTGTGGCGTCTAGCGCAGCCTCAAGGGCAGTTTTTCCCGGCCCGTCCAAAAATCAGCTAACCCCGCGCGTTCGCCGTCGGCGCCGTGGATGCGGGCTCATAGGTCTGCCGCGTGCTCTGGGTTGTCTAATTAACTGAAGCGCTTTGTAATAATTTTTTTATTGATTAATATAAATGTAATAACTTGTTTTTTGGAAGCCTGAGGTTCTTGTCAAAACGAAAAGCTTATCTCTATGTTGTTGATTTCCATCCAATCTTGACCCCAAGAGATCAATTCTGGGTGGCATGGAACACACCAGCAACAAGTCAATGCAAGGTCTCTGCGACTGACCGCGACGCCTCAGTCGGTGAGCGCAAGCTGGAGCTTTTAGCGCAGCTATGCGACTCCTGGTTGCGGTTGTCGGGGTTTTTTTGTTAGATTAATTAAAATTTTTATCATTTTTATTTTGTTAAAAAAATTAATAATAAATTAAATGTTAATTTAAAGTAGTTACTTTCTATTATGGGTATTAAATGTTTTTATCAATACTTTTTGTGCTGATTTTGTAGATTTTAATTTAAACTGTCATAAACAGATGCTAAGATCTACCCATAAAGCAAGCTCTACTGGTAAACCATGTCCATCTTCGCCTACCAAGCCCTCCAGGGGCTGCATCTCACTGAACGCTTCGTGGTGGAGCGCATGGCCAAGCTGGAGACGCGCAGTTTTGAGATTGGTGACGACATTGACCAAGCGGGCGGCACGGGCTTGCATCTGATCTGCGACGGCTTGGTGATGAGTAGCTTGTCCAATGGCTGGGGCGCGCCGTCGGCCATTGATATGTATGGGCCCAACACCTGGGTGGGCGGCGCAGGGGTGTTTGGCACCGAAGACGCTGCCACACGCTACATCTGTCTTGCACCGTCGCGCGTAATTTATTTGCCCTTGGTGGCCCATGTGGACTATTCGGTGACCGAGCGGGCGTTTCAGGACTTCATCAACAAGCTGCTGCGCTGGCGTGACGGCCACCACATGGCCATGATCTCGGCGTCCAAGGCCACCCAGCCTGGCGCGCGCATCGCGCTCTTGCTAGCCATTTTGGCGCGCGGCATACGCTGCTCGCACTCTCATCTTCCTTTGACCAGCCAAGCCAACGGGCCAGTGGTGCCCACCAACCAGTCGGTGATTGCCGATTACGTGGGGCTGTCGCGCTCGGTGGTGTCGCGGCATCTGCAAGCGCTTGTCAGCGCCGGGCTGATGCGCCTGAACTACGGCTCGATCGAGTTTTTGAACACCCCCTCGTGGGAAGCTCTTTACCAGGCACATGTGCACAACACGCTCAAGCAGCAGCGTTCTTTGGCGGAACTTTTTGGCGCGGTGCAATCGCCCCTGGCAGCATGAGCACGCTGGCCGCAAATATCGCTGCGCCGCAGCACATTGCCATCATCATGGATGGCAACCGCCGCTGGGCCAAGGCGCGTGCATTGCCTGTGCCGCTGGGTCACGCCGCTGGTGCGCGCCGCGTGCGCGCCATGGTGCAGGCCTGCGCCGACCGGGGCGTGCGCTTTGTCACCCTTTTTGCCTTCAGCACAGAAAACTGGCAGCGCCCCAAAGACGAAGTGTCGGCCCTCATGCGCTTGCTGACCGTCTACCTGCAAAAAGAGGTGAGCGACATGAACGCCAAGGGCGTGCGCCTGCGTGTGGTGGGCGACACCCAGGGCTTTGACGCCCGCATGCAAGCCCTCGTACGCGATGCGCAGGACAACACCGCGCACAACACCACCATCACGCTCACCATTGCCGCCAACTATGGCGGACGCTGGGACATGCTGCAGGCCGTCAAAGCCTGGCAGGCCGCGCATCCGGGCCAATCTGCCGAAATGTTGGACCAGGCCGCGCTGGAAAGCCACCTTTCCATGGCCTATGCACCGCCCCCCGACTTGTTGATCCGCACCGGCGGCGAGTCACGCGTCAGTAATTTCATGCTCTGGCAGCTCGCTTACACTGAGCTTTTTTTCACAGACGTGTTGTGGCCCGCCTTTACCCCGGCTGTGCTAGACCAGGCCATTGCCTGGTACGGCAGCTGCGACCGCCGTTTTGGCGGCAGCAGCACCAAGCTTTCTTTTGTTGATTCTTCATTGAAGGCCTCTTAGGCCTTAATAAATGCACCTTTTATCTCTACTGCAGCCTGTGCTGCCTGCCGCTCGCCGCCACCTGTTTTTGGTGGGCCTGGCCATGGGCGGCACCGCGCTAGCCCAAACCGTTATTCCCGCCATTAGCACGGGCTTGAGCCCTGCGCGCGCGGGCAGCATCACCAGCGTAGTGGTGCCGGGTACCGCTACGGCTGCGCCCAGTGCGGCGGCTGCCACCTTGGGCAATGCGTCGGAGGGCGGCACGGCTGGCAAGGCCACGGCTGCCGCCAAGGCAGAAGCCAAAGCCGCCAGTGCTGACGCTAAGGCCAGCGCCGACAGTGCCAAGGGCGATGCCCGCGACCTGCCTGCGGCCGAGTCGGTGAAAGAAGCCCGTTTTACCAGAGTCGAAGAGATCGAGTTTCAGCGCTTTGTGTTTAGCGCAACCGGCCAGGCACTGCCTTTGTACGGCTACGAGCTGTTTGCCAAACCCACCGCATTTGCCCCCGCCCAAGCCGCGCCAGTGCCGGCAGGCTACATATTAGGCACGGGTGACGAGGTGGTGGTGCAGGTCAATGGCCTGGCAGAAATCAACGAACGCTTTGTAATCGACCGCGACGGCCGCATCATGCTGCCCAAGGTCGGGCCGCTCAATCTGGCGGGTGTTGCCCTGAGCGAGGCTGAAAAGGTCATGGCCGCGCACATTGGCAAGGTCTACCGCAACTTTACTGTCAGCGTCACGCTGGGGCGCTTGCGCAGTATTGAAGTGTTTGTGGTGGGCCAGGCGCGCAAGCCTGGCAAATATGTGATCAGCAGCATGTCGGGCCTCGTCAACGCGTTGCTTGAAACCGGCGGCCCCGGCAGCAACGGCAGCATGCGCGCCATTCAGCTGCGCCGCGCGGGCAAAACCTTGGCCACGCTGGACCTGTATGCCTTCTTGTCGCAAGGCGACAACAGCGCAGACGTGCAGTTGCTCACCGGCGACATCATCTACATCCCCCCCGCAGGCCCGCGCGCTGCGGTCTTGGGCACCATCAACGCCCCGGCCATTTACGAGCTGCGCAGCAACGAGACCATTGCCCAGGTGCTGGCCTTGTCAGGCGGCTTGCCCACGCTGGCCGCCCCCCAAAAAGCACAGCTTGAGCGCGTGGATGCCAACCGCGACATTGCCCGCTATGTAGAAGACTTTGCGCTAGACGCCGCAGGCCAAAAGCTAGTGCTCAAGGGTGGCGACATCTTGACCGTGTTCCAGATCAGCCCGCAAATTGCCAACGTGGTCACGGTGCAGGGCAATGTGGCCGCACCCTTGCGCTACACCCACCGCCCCGGCATGCGCGTGGCCGATTTGCTGGGTGACAAGCGCTTACTTATTCCTGGCAGCTACTGGACCGACGTCAACCTTGGCGCGCGCACAAGCAGCTATTCCACCCCTGAGGTGAATCTGGACTACGCCACCATCCAGCGCCTAGACCCTGCTGCCCTGCGCACCAAAACCATTGCCTTTAACCTGGCCAAGGCCGTGGCCCAAGACCCGACTGAAAACTTGGAGCTGCTCAGCGGCGACATCGTCACCGTCTACGCTGCTGACGAGGCTGGCGCCGAGACCGACAACAGCGTTACCCTGACCGGCGACTTGGTGGGCGGCACCAAGCGCTTTGTGTGGCGCGAAGGCTTCACCATCAAAGACATCATCCCGTCCACCCAGTGGCTGGTGGACTACTACGGCTACTGGCAGCGCGCCGCCAAGCTGGGCCGCAAGCGGGACAACGCCCGCAAAGAAGCCCTGAGTGATCAAGCGTCCAACCCGTCGCGCCTGCAAGGCGCATCGCCTGCCGATTCCAAACGCCGGGACAGTTTGGCCGCCACAAGCGCGCAACGCGCCGCCAAAGCCGATACCACGCTGGCCCTGCGTGCATCCCAGCTGGACGACACCCAGGCAGAGCCCTCTATGCGCAGCAGCAAAAACCAGGACAAACTGGCGCTGCGCGACAGCGCCGTCCCGGATGACGAAAACGAGTTGCAATCCGGCGCCTTGCGCAGCTTTGGCCAAGAAATCAACTGGAACTACGCCCAAGTGCTGCGCCGCGTGCCCGCCACGCTGCAAACCAAGTCCATCACGTTTAACCTGGGCCGCGCGGTGATTGACGGCCAGGCCGCAGACAACATCCAGCTTGAAGCGGGCGACCAGGTGGCTTTGTTCACCACGGTACAAGTGGCGGTGCCCACTGAGAAGCGCAGCCAGATGGTCACCCTGACCGGTGAAGTGGCGGTTCCCGGTAAATACCAGTTGCAGCCTGGAGACACCTTGCCCGATTTGATCAAACGCGCTGGCGGCCTGGGCAAGTACGCCTTTGCCTACGGCACTGTGTTTACCCGCGAATCGACGCGCTTGCAGCAGCAAGACAACCTGAATAAATCGGTGCGCCGCGTGCGCGCCCAGGTAGACGCGCAGATCGCCGCCCTGGCGCAAAACGCTAGCGACGCTGAAAAGGGTGCCGCTGTGCAGGCCCAAATTGCAGGCCAACAGCAGCTGCTCAAACGCATGGAAGAGATCAAGGCCACGGGCCGCGTAGCGCTGGACCTGGACGCCGACCGCCCCGAGTTGCCTGTCATTACTCTGGAAGACGGCGACGTCATCACCGTGCCCCAGCGCCCGAGTTTTGTGGGTGTGTTTGGCGAGGTGTATTCTGAGAGCGCGCTCATTCACAAGCCCCAGCTCACTGTGGCGGATTACCTGAACAAGGCTGGCGTCACCCGTGACGCCGACCTCGACAACCTGATCGTGGTGCGCGCTGACGGCACGGTCGAAGGCAGTGGCAACAGCGACTCACTGTGGAGCCGAAGCGCCTTGTGGGGCGCAGGTTTTCAGGATAAAAAGCTCAACCCCGGCGACTCGGTGTTTGTGCCCAGCGCAATTGATAGGCGCACCGCCTACAGCCTGTTCATCCAGGGCGCCAAAGACTGGACCAGCCTGATCTACCAATTCGCCTTGGGGGCCGCCGCCTTCAAGACGCTGCGCAACTAAGCCCGGCCATGAACCAAGACAACACAGTGGCCACCGCCTTAGACGCGCCAGAAGACGACGAAATCAGCCTGCTCGATTTGCTGCAGGTGGTGGTGGACAACCTGCGCTTGTTGGTGCTGGGGCCGCTGGTTGTTGGTCTGGCGACTTTGGGCATTACCTTTGCCATTGCGCCAACATTTACTGCCACCACCAAGTTCATGCCGCCCCAGCAGCAGCAGGGTGGCGCCGCTGCCATGCTGTCAAGCCTGGGCGCACTGGGCGGTTTGGCTGGTGCGGCCAGCGGAATTAAAAATCCGGCAGACCAGTATGTGGCCTTTTTAAAAAGTCGATCGGTGCAAGACGCATTGGTTGAGCGCTTTAAGCTTACCGAGCGCTATGAGACCAAGCTCAAACAAGACGCTCGCACCGCGCTAGAGTCCAATGTCCTGGTGGCTAGCGGCAAAGACGGGCTGATTACCATTGACGCGTCTGACCGCGACCCGCAGTTTGCCGCCGACTTGGCGAATGCCCATGTGCAGGAACTCAGCAATTTGCTCAGCCGCCTGGCGGTGACCGAAGCCCAGCAGCGCAGGTTGTTTTTTGAGAAGCAACTCGCTGGCGCCAAAGACAGCCTAGTCAAGGCTGAGCGCGCGCTCAAGGCCAGTGGCATGAACAGCAGCGTCCTAAAGGCCAACCCGGCGGCGGCGGTGGAAGGATTGGCCAAGCTTAAGGCCGCTCTGACCGCCCAAGAGATCAAGCTTGCCAGCATGCGCGGTTACCTGAGCGAAACCGCGCCTGATTTCAAACAAGCGCTCACCGAACTGGCCGCGCTGCGCGCGCAACTGGCCCGTGCTTCCAACGAAGAATCGTCTGCCACCCGAGAAGGTCCGGCCGACAGCGACTACATTACCCGCTACCGCGACTACAAATACTTTGAAACCTTGTTTGAACTCTTTTCCAAGCAGCTAGAAGTCGCCAAGCTAGACGAAGCCCGCGAAGGAGCAGTCATTCAAGTCGTAGACGCCGCCCAGCCCCCTGAACGTAAGAGCAAGCCCAAAAAAGCACAAATCGCTGCCATAGCCACTTTGGCCAGCGGCTTTGCGCTGCTGCTGTTTGTGTTCATCCGCCAAGCCCTGCGCGGCGCTGGCGCCGACGCAGAGTCCGCCCAAAAACTGCACAAGCTGCGCACCGCTTGGCGCCGTGCCCTGGGCCGCCCCGCCTTGGCCGGACCCTCGTCATTGCATGCGTAACGCGGCAATCCACCCCACCCACGCGCCTCCCCACCCATGGCCCTCTACCTAGCTGTCTTCATGGTCACCCTGATAGGTGCCGCCGCCCTGGCCCTCACCCAGCGCTGGCACGGCCGCTATAGCTTGGACACGGCGTTTGGCGTGCAAAACCACCACACCGAGCCCACACCGCGTATTGGTGGCGTAGCAATAGTTGCTGGGCTGGCTACTGCCTGGCTGGGCGCCAGTGCAGACGTGCGCGCACTGCTGGGCCCCATGCTGCTGGCTGGCGTGCCGGCTTTTGCATTTGGGCTGCTAGAAGACGTCACCAAAAAAATCAGCGTCACCACGCGGCTGCTGGCCACCATGGCCAGCGGCGTGGTTGCCTGGTACATCACAGGTGTTGCCATGCAAAACACCGGTTTTGCGCTGCTCGACATGGCGCTGGCCTTTGCCCCGCTGGCTGTGCTGTTTACCGCCTTTGCGGTGGGCGGCGTGGCCAATGCCGTCAACATCATTGACGGCTTTAACGGATTGGCTGCCGGCGCGGTGGCCATTATGCTGACCGCGCTGGGACTGATGGCCGCCAGCCTGGGCGACGCGCCGCTTGCCACGGTGTGCCTGCTGATTGCCTACTGCGCGCTGGGCTTTGGCGCCGTTAACTGGCCGTTGGGCCATATCTTTTTGGGCGATGGCGGGGCTTATTTGCTGGGCTTTTTGCTGGCCTGGATGGCAGTGGTCTTGCCCACGCGCAACCCGCAGGTCAACGCCTTTGCCACGTTGCTGGTGTGTGCGTATCCGGTGCTGGAAGTTGCTTTTTCGGTGCGCAGGCGCCGTAGCCGCGCTGGGCACCACCCTGGCCAAGCAGACAAGGCGCATTTGCACCACTTTGTGCACCGCCGCCTTATTCGCAAGCTGTTTCCGGGCGCCAGCGCCACGCTGCAAAACGGCCTGACCAGCCCGCTGTGCTGGCTGTTTGCGGCGCTGCCCGCCGCCTGGGCGTTCGTCTTTGCGCAAAACACCATACTGCTGGTACTGGGCTTTGGCCTAGCCACCCTTGGCTATGCCGCGGTCTATGCCCGCCTGACCCAGTTCCGCTGGTGCTTTAGCGCCTGGACATTGCGCCCCTTGCCAGCGTTGCAGCAGCCCAAGGCGTCGCAATGACAAGCTCTACAAGCCTGTGTAGCGGCGCCCCGCCGCGAATACGTCAAGCGTGGAACAAATAGTTCAGCCGGCCTGCGACTGGTACCTCGTCCACACCAAAGTGCGGCAAGAGCGCTGCGCCCAAGAAAACCTGGAGCGCCAAGGCTATAGCTGCTTTTTGCCCCAGCTGCGTTCAGAAAAGCTGCGCCGCGGCGCGCTAGTAGTGGTGCAAGAACCGCTTTTTCCGCGCTACCTGTTTATCCGGCTTGACGCCGGGCTTGAGTCCACAGGCTGGGGGCCTATTCGCTCCACGCTCGGCGTCGCTCGTCTGGTGACTTTTGGCAACCAGCCCGCCAAAATTAGCGACGCGCTGGTGCGCGCCATTCGTGCGCAGACCGCAGACGCCACTGCGCCCCAACAGTATTTTGAAGAGGGGCAATCGCTGGTGGTTACCGACGGGCCGTTCATGGGTCTTGAAGCCGTTTACCAAATGCACGATGGCGAGAGCCGCGTCATGGTGCTGTTGAACATTTTGACCAAACCGGTGCAACTGTCCATCGCCCCCACCAGCTTGCGCAAGATCCCTTGATGCTGCGTTGGGCATCTTCCAGCAGCCCTTGTAGCGTCTGCCGCTCGCGTGGCCGTGGTGCCAGCGAACGCGCGCAAAGGCGTTCTGACCCAAACCTGGCGTTACAGCTACTTGGTGCGCCTGATCGGCTGCAACCAGGCCCGCTTTGAAGAAATCAAGCAATGCCGCCGGACGCAGCTGCCCTTCCGCATGCAAGCGCATTGGATCAACCGGACTCATCAAGACGTTCGGGAGTAAGCTGCACCCTCGCCTCAGGCCAACTGCGTGCGGGAGAACCGGTGTGGATGCAGCCCTGCGACCCATGTGCGGCGCATCGGCGCTTCGTCCGACTGTACGTTGGAGTTGCGCCGCTGCTGCGAAGGTTTTCAGCGTACGGCGCAAGAGTTTGACTTTATAAGTGCAATTTAAACCCGATAAAATTACGATTAACGTTTATATCAACTAAATTAATGCAATCAAAACGCCTGTCCTCGATATTTATTGCTGTCTTTGGGCTGGTCTGTATTTCAGTGGCTGCTTATGCGCAGCAGATTTCGGCCCCTGGCTATATGGGAGCGATCAATACGCCGATTGCGCTTTCTATGGCGCAGGGGAGCGTGGCTGTTGCGGTGACCAATTCGATACCTGAGCTCCGGCGGGTGTACCCGGACGTGGGGTCGTTTGGCGGTATCAATGTTGGCTTTGGCTTGTTGCCCGGGCTGGATGCCGTAGGGCGCTTGACCTACGACGGCGATCTCAATTGTGATCAATACGACGGGAGTTGCAAAACTACCACTCGTGACCTTTCGGTCGGAGCCAAGTGGCAATTGCCCATAGAAAAGTTTTGGCCTAAGAATTATTACTTGAAGCCGCATCTAGCCCTGGGTGTTACCGATGTGGGCGGCGCTGCAACGATTTACCGCCAAAAGTACGCCGTAGCCACTGTAGAAGCCGGTCCCTTTTTGGTTAGCGCTGGCAGATCTGTATCGGAGGCAAGTGGCCTGATGAACGGCACCTTCGGCAGCCTGATCGTCAAGTTGACAGACGAAGTGTCCTTGCTGGCTGAAAACGACACCAAAGAGCTGCGCGGCGGCCTGTCTTGGACGCGCAAGGTGAGTCCTAGCATGGACTTGAACGTGGCAATGAGCAAGAAGTTCACCGACAAAACGGTGCAGCAGTCCGCGCAGGCCACGCTGGGATTGACCTATTACTTTGGGCGGGGTGAGCGCGCTGCGGCGGCTGAAAGGTTCAGCATTGCGCAGCCGATGGCCACGCAAGCCAGCGCGGTTGAAGCTGCCACTGCACCGCAAGATGCCGCCCCGCGCATCGAAATTTCACCTGCGCAAGTGCTGCCGCAGCAGGAGCCGAAAGAGCCGATAGAAACAGCGCTGGACACCGCGCAACGCGTGGCCGATGTGTTCAAGGCCATGGGTTTTTCGGATATTGACGTGGCCAAGACGCCGTCGGGCTGGATGGTGCAGGCCGAGCCCCGGCTTTGGCGCCAGGACCGCATGGACGCCTTGGGTGCGGGTTTGGCGGCGTTTGTGCGGTCAGGTTTGGGCAGCGAGTCAACACTGGTGCTGGCCCTGACCTATATGGGCCAGCGCGTGGGGGGCGTGCAAACCACCGAGGGCTGCGCCAGGCGCTTCATTGAAGGCGAAGACCGCTGCGACGGGCAAGCAGCGCTGGAGTTCTTTTTTGACATGGACACCATTGCGCAGGAGCAGGGCGCGCAGTGGCTGGTGTTGGACGCGAATAACAAACGCTTTATGCCGCAGTTTGAGATCAGCCCGGCTGCGTCATACACCGCGGGCACCGAGTTTGGCTTGCTGGACTATTCCGTGGGTGTGACGGGGGGTTGGGAAGTGCCTTTGGCCAAGGGTTTGCAGTGGCAAGGCTTTAACGCGCATTTGCTGAGCGAAACCGACGACTTTAAAAACCCCAACAGCTACTTCCGGCGTGTTGGGCTGGGCGAGGCGACCCGTCCGGCCACCAATTTGCTGCTCTATCAGAGCCCCATCGTGCCGCGCCTGTGGGCGCAGTTGGCATTGGGTAACCTGAGCTACAAAACCTCGGGTGCGCAGATCAACACCTATTGGGCCAGCAAGGACGGCAGCTACCGCGCTACCTGGATTTATGGCCGTTGGGACAACCCCTATGTGCCCTACCAGCGCCAACCCAATATTTTGAGTTTGGGCGTGCGACCTTTTTCACCCAACTGGCAGATCACCTATTCCACTGGAAAGTTCCAGGGCAACGACACCGGCCACCGCCTGGCCTCAAGCCACTCTTTTTCTGACTACGCGATTCAGCTCTATGTGCGCAAAACCGGGCCCAGCAACCTGCTGCCCAACGACAACGCGTTTATGGGTTTTGCCATTACCTTTCCGCTGGGACCCAACAAGGCCGCCGAGTTGGGCCCTGTCACCGTGCGCGCCCGAGACCGGTGGGAGCTGGGTCTGGAGACCAAGATTTTGCAAGCGGACAACTACATTGAGCCGGGCTACGGCGGCTTTCCTGGCATCCGGCACAGCCTAGATACCGATGTGTTTGACTTCAATCGGGCAGACCTGGGGCTGATGGGCATGAATTCGTTCAAGATTAGGCTCAATGCGCGCAGGGCGCTGCGTGATTTTGCAAACGCAAAAAACCCATAATTAATCAACGCCATAAACCCTCTTTTTGCCGCCAGCTGCGGCCCAAAGTGGCCCCTTGCTGGTAATTCGAGAACACTGTGAATCTTAGAAGATTGTCAGTTTTGTAGATCAGAAAACAAAAAAGGGAATTTTTTTGATTTTTGCCTCACAATTGGCCTTCGAGCAGTCTATGCTCTAGCGATGTGTGCGAACGCTACCCCCTCTGCCCGCCCGAAGGTCGGTCCCCTTGAACGCAGCAAGGCTTCCATCGCTCCTAACCAACCATCCGATGTCGGGGCCGCTCGCAACGCTTCTGCATGCGCCCACGAACAGTTTTAACGTTTTTTGTTGAATTTAAGTTTAGTATTTATTTTTTGATTATTCGGAGCCCAATTATGTCGAGCCAATCCGCAAAGAAATCTAGCGTGAAGTCCAGTCGGTCCCTAGCTATCAACGGTCTGCGTTCAAGCGCTTGGACTCATTCATTGTCCGCTGCTGCCATGATGCTGCTGGCCGAGCAAGCTTTGTCCAAAATGCTTGATCGGGGCCTGACCCCGGAAGTGCTGTTGCGCAATCTAGCTGTGGCGCTTGCACCCGAAGCCGCCAAAGACGGCGCCCTGGGCGCCGCTGATGCGCAAGCCACCTTGGTTGCATCAACCGACAGCGCGGAGATGCTGGCTGTCAAAAAACTGCTCGCCGAGATTGCACGCGACGCCTTGGTTCTTCAAGACGGCGACGCAGCCGATACCGACTCCAGCGCTGAAGTTTTGGCCCCTGTGTTTCTGCAGAGTATGGGTTTGAACTATGAATTGATCCAACAAGCTACCGAGGGCGTATTGTTGGCCCAAGCCGCTACGGAAGCGGCGGTGGCCACAGACGCGGGTGCTGCTGGCGCGGGCGCAGCAAGCGACGCCACCGCATCAGCCGCTGCTACATTGGTTGTCACCCCCTTGACCATTGGCCTGGCAGTGCTGGGTGCAGTGGCGCTTGCCTCTTCGGGTGGGTCGAGTAGCGGAGCCGCGGTGACTTCTGGCGACACCATTGCCCCCACGGTTTCCTCCATAACACTCACCTCGGCCGCAGGCGCACTCAGCAGCACGCTCAACGCAGGCGACGTGGTCACGGCCACGGTCACCATGAGCGAAGCTACCAATGTGACTGGCATCCCACAGTTGGCCTTGAACATTGGCGGCACCACGGTGTACGCCAATTACTTGTCCGGCAACGGCAGCACGGCATTGGTGTTCACGTACACCGTTTTGGCTGGCCAGACAGACACCAACGGAATCAGCATTTCCGCAAACAGCTTGGCGCTCAATAGCGGCACCTTAAAAGATGCGGCAGGCAACGCAGCCACGATCACGCACGCGGCAGTTAGCGACAACGCCAGCTACCTGGTGGACACCACAGCGCCCACGGTTTCCTCCGTGACCGACGATGTGGCTGGCACCGCAGGTGTTGGCACCAGCAGCATTGCCTACACCTACACCTTTAGCGAGTCGGTCACAGGCCTGACCGCAAGCGACTTCACCGTCACCAACGGCACCATCAGCACCATCACCGGAGGCGGAACTACGTGGATAGTCAACGTCACGCCGACTGCAGGCGTGGCCAGCGGCGTTATATCTTTGGTTTTGGCAGCGGGTGCGGTGGCGGATGCGGCGGGTAACACCAATGCAATCAACACCCAAAATGCGCAGGCGATCAACACCGCTTTTACCGGCGCTGGCAAAGTGGTTGACGGTTATGTGTCTGGCGCCACTGTGTTTGCTGACATGAACAATGACGGCATCAAACAGTCTACCGAGCCAACTGCTACAACGGGCACTACAGGCGCCTACAGCTTTACATCTGCCACTAGTCTGGCCACTGCCACCATCATCTCGGTGGGTGGTACGGACGTACAGACCGGTGCGACCGTAAGCCAGCTGATCGCGCCTGCCGGATCGACCGTGGTGACCCCGATTACTACCTTGTACGCCGTGGCTTATGCCAACACCACAGGCACGGCTCAGCAGAAGGAAGACAGTGCTAAGGCTTTGCTAACTGCTTTGGGCTTGAATACCGCTACA
>Ga0114978_10000027_pt1 | contig 107546 bp, 82 predicted proteins | sample S_140212_EF_Meta_FD_87027 | JGI IMG/M metagenome (GOLD analysis project Ga0114978, IMG submission 87027) | Freshwater microbial communities from Lake Simoncouche, Canada to study carbon cycling - S_140212_EF_MetaG | ecosystem: Environmental > Aquatic > Freshwater > Lake | place: Lake...
ATGCTGGAATGCTTTTTGAAAAGAGAGCTATTCAACAATATACCATAGATAAAAAATATCCACCTAATCCATATAATTACAAAAATGAAGAAGAGTGGAAGGAAGATTTTGCAACAGTATTCAAACATTGTATAGATATTGGATACAGTCAAGTAACAGAAAAAGATTATGATTTTTGGGTTGTTGCATTTCACAACGACAAAGATGAAACATTGTTTAGAAAAGATTCTGACAAAAATGAAATTGATGGATATTTTAGAGATCCTGATAACTATTGTAAAGTATGGCGAGAATTTCAAACAAAAGAAATGCCATCATATTGGGTAGTTTGGCCACACTCGGAATCAAAAGGATGGTGTGATAGGATAACAGGTCAATTAAATCATAATGCTGTGAGTTAAATTTATAAAATATGGATTTAAATACTATAAAGAAATATTTTACACCCGAATCAATTTTAGACATTGGTGCCAATATAGGTCAATTTTATAATGAGTGTAAAATTACGTTTCCTAATTCTTATTATTATTTAATTGAGGGTAATATTAAATGTGATGATGTTTTAAAAACATTAAATGTTGATTATAGTTTAGAAATTTTAAGTGATGAGGTTAAAGAGGTCACTTTCTATAAAACAACTTATGATGAAAAATGTACGGGTAATTCTTTATATAGAGAAAAAACATCTTTTTATGATGATGAACATATTATCACTGAACGTAGAAATACTACAACTTTAGAAAAAGTTTTATCAAAAAAAAATTTTGATTTAATTAAAATAGATGTTCAAGGATCAGAATTAGATATTATTAAAGGTGGTTTGGATATTGTTAAAAATTCAAAAGGGATAATACTTGAGGTATCATTAATAGAATATAATCAAGACTCACCAACAAAGGATGAGGTTTATGAATTCATGTCTTCAATAGGATTTAATCACTCTGAAATTGTTGGGTACATTAACCATCCATTAACTCACGAGTTAATACAACACGATGTTTTATTCGTCAAACAAAACAATTAATTATGATTAATACCGCTTTAATGACCGTGTTATTTGATTACCCCGATTACTATCAACCAACTTTTTATAAAAATGCATTAAAATATTTTAATGAAGAAAATATACATATTGTAAGGTTAAGTAATTTAATTAATGATGGAAGTTATTACGATAAACTTTTTTATTATAAAGTTATTGGGTTATTAGAATACATTGAGAAAAATATTCTTGGTAAATACGAATATATATTGTTTTTAGATGCCACAGATACAAATTTCATCTCTTCCCCTGAAGATATTATTACAACATTTAAAGAACATGATTGTTCAGTATTATTAGGTGCAGAATATGGTTTATGGCCGGTAACTAATTACACTCATTTGTATGATGAAAAATCAAAATTATCGGACAAATTTTATTTAAATTCTGGAACATATATCGGTTATACAGATAAGATTGTGTTTCATTTAAAGGATATTATTGAAAAGAAATATCAAGAAGGTATTGATGACCAAGGAAGATGGTCAATTCAATATCTTTTAAATAATGATATTAAAATAGATCAAGAATGTAAGGTTTTTTTTAGTACATATCTTTCAAAAAAAGACGTTTTAATAGACAACAATGTTGTAACATTAAAAAATATAACTGCTTGTATTATACATGATAACGGACCTTATGGTGATGATACTATCAAATTAACAAATTTATTATAAAATATATGACAAGATATTTACATGTTGGTTGTGGTGATGTTATACTACCACCCCCATTTGAGAATTTAGATGGTAGGAATATAGATGGTGTTGACTATATCTCATCAGTATACCCATTACCATTTGAGAATAACAGTTTTGATTTAGTTTATTCTTCTCACGTTTTAGAACATTTTCATAGAAATGAGACACTAAATGTGTTAAAGGAATGGGTTAGAGTTTTAAAACCTGATGGTATTTTAAGAATTTCAGTTCCTTCTTTTGAAAATATCATAAAGATTTATGAATTAAGTGATGGTGATATTGAATCAGTTACAGGTCCTCTTATGGGGGGTCAAACATATGACACTAATTTTCATTATAATGTTTTTAATAAAAAATATTTAACTAAATTAATGGAAGAATCGGAATTAATTGCGATTCATACTTGGGATTATAGAAGAACGTCTCATTCAAAATATTTTGATTTTTCTCAGGCAATTACTTGGGAAATCCCAATATCTTTAAATTTAGAAGGGAGAAAAAAATGAAGATAGCAATAGTGACAGGATGTTCAGGTTTGATTGGTTGTCAATCAGTAAAATTTTTAACTGAAAAAGGTTTCTTGGTAGTTGGAATTGATAACCATATGAGGGGATATTTTTTTGGTGAAAGTTCATCAACTAAAGATATTACTGAACAATTATTAGTTGATTATCCTTCTTTTGTTTTTGAATTTTGTGATATTAGAGATTACCATACTTTAGAAACTATTTTTAAAAAATATAGTACCGATATTGATTTAATAATTCATACGGCCGCCCAACCATCTCACGATTGGGCCTCAAAAGAACCAATAACTGATTTTACAATAAATGCCAACGGCACTTTAAATTTATTAGAGTTAACCAGACAAAATTGTCCAAACGCAACATTCATTTATACCTCAACTAATAAAGTATATGGGGATAGACCAAATACCTTAAATTTGATTGAAACAGATACAAGATATGAATTTTATGAAAATAATAAATTGTCAAACGGTATTAATGAAACTATGTCAATTGATAATTCAATCCATTCATTATTTGGGGTATCAAAAACGTCTGCCGATTTATTATGTCAAGAATATGGTAAATATTTTAATTTAAAAGTTGGGATTTTTAGAGGTGGTTGTTTAACGGGACCAAATCATAAAAGTACGGAATTACACGGATTCTTATCTTATTTAATAAAATGTGTTGTGACAGATAAAAAATACACTATAATTGGGTATAAAGGTAAACAAGTTAGAGATAATATTCATTCGGAAGATTTATTAAATGCTTTTTGGATGTTTTATCAGAACCCCAAATATGGTGAAATATATAATATCGGAGGGGGTAGAAATAATTCAATATCAATTATTGAGGCAATTAATTTAACAAATGAAATATTATCTAAAAATTGGAATAACTACGAGTTTAATGAAGATAATAGAATTGGTGACCACATTTGGTACATTACCGATTTATCTAAATTTAAAAATGACTACCATGAGTGGGAAATAAAACACGATTTGACATCAATAATAAAACAAATAATAAAACAAAATATATGATAACAGAATGGTTATATGAAAATAATAGAGACTCTTCGATTTGTCGACAAAAAGTTAAACAAATAATTAGAGAAAATAATTACACATCAATTGATGTTGGTGCTGGAGTGAATTATTGGAGCTATCCCGAATGTACGGTTGTTGCCGACATATTAAACTTAGAAAATTTTTCACATTATAATAAAACCGAAACTCATATAAAAAAAGTTTTTAACCTTAATTTACAAAACCCATCCACTTGGGGTGAATTATTATCTTATGTGGAAGAAAACGGTAAATTCGATTATTCTATTTGTTCTCATACTTTGGAAGATATTGTTAATCCATTTGAAGTAATAAGATTGTTAATTAAAATATCTAAAAAAGGATTTATTGCAATACCTAGTAAATTTGATGAATTAACATTTCTTTATGGAAATTATTATAGAGGTAATCCTCATCACAAATACATTTTTGATGTAATAAAAAACGAATTATGTATTTTTCCAAAGCCAGGATTTTTAGAAAAAAATGAACAATCAGATGAAATCTCGATGTTTGGTTATTTAGGCCACCAACTTTGTATTTTTTGGGAAGACAACATCGAGTATAATATTTTTGGTGATAACGTACATTATAGCGACCAAGAATTGATAAATAATTATTATAACACTCTTAAACACAATTTATCATATGAAACCACAAATTAAAATAACAAGAACAAATTTTCCAAATCAATCTATGTTATATTGGATGAGTTATTTTTCTAATATATTAGAAAAAAAATATGAGGTGGTAATAGACAATGAAAACCCTGATTTAGTTTTCTGGACTAATGTGTACTCATCGTCATCACAAATTGATTCCTATACAAATGAATTAGCAAAAAGTCATACGGATTTTCCTAATGCAAAAAAAATATATTGTTCTTGTGAAATAACACCAAGTCATTTAGTTATTGTTGAGTTAGGTGATGACCATTACGCAATTGGTCCCGAACCTTTAGTTCATGATAGATATCTACATTTACCAATACACAATACCACCGCCGCTTGGGGTTTATATGATGAATCAAAACTATTTGAATCACCTTATGATTGGTTAACAAAACCAAGAGACGGTAGAAAAATTCTAAATGAAAAAAAATATTTTTGTGGAGTGGTCCAAAATTCAACAATTCTTTTAAGGGCCGAATATTTTGAAAAATTATCAAACTATAAATTTGTTAGAGCATCAGGTCAATGGATTACAAATGTACCCCCCAATGAAGCAACTATAAGTCACCCAAGGATTGATGGTGAAGGATATTTGAGTAAAATAAACTTTTTAAATAATTGTAAATTTTCATTACAAATACAATCAAATGTTTTGCCACATTTAACGGTTGAAAAAATAATTCAAGCTTATGCCGCAAACACTTTACCAATATATTACGGAAATGAATTAGTTCTTGAGGATGGGTTTAATCCAAACGCATTTATTAATTGTCATGAATTTAATTCAGTTGATGATGTTGTTAACGAAATAATAAAAATAGATACTGATGATAAATTATATATTAAAATGATGAGTGAACCAATTTTTGTTGGGAACAAGTTACCTGATTATTTTAATCATGATTATGTTTTAGGTTTCTTAGATAAAATAATAAATAACTAATAATAATATGAAATACTTTCACACAACACTTGCAATAAACGAACCGTACCTAAAAAATAGTTTGGATTTTTTTACTTCATTACATGACAAAACTGAAAATGGGTACTATAATATAACCACTAGTAAAGAAGATTTAAATAATTTTTTTAATAACACCGGATTAACCATAGATGAATTTAAAAAAAAATATCCTAAAATTTTAATAACAACGGTTGAGGATTTAAATTCTCGTTTTAAATTTCCATTAGAAATGGAGGGCAACGGATTTATTTTTAATTTAAATTTAAAAGTGTTATCAATTAAGGCAGCTCTTATGTCAAATATTGATTTTGAATATTTAATATTTTCAGATGGAGATTGGGGTATCTATGACGGATTTGAAGAGGATAAATTATTCAATATGTTCCAATATATGGAAGATAACAACATTGATTTTGGATTTGAAAGACCGGCAAAAATTGGTGATTATAAAAAAAATAATTATCAAGATTGTTTTTTTTATGAAAAAATAATTGATTATGGGGTTGATAAACATGATTTGTGGGACGAAGCGGAAGTTGTTAATGAACAATTTTTAGTATTTAAAAACAACTCTAAATTAATGGTGTTTGAACAAAAATGGGAACAAATGCTTTGGTATAGCATTGCAAATAACATTAGAAATTACCCTGATGGGTTTGAAATAGGTGTTTCTGCGTTAGAATCTAAAATGGTAAACAGTATTCATCCACTTAGAATATTAACAAATTGTTTTTATTTCTACCCAAAATATACAGAAACTAAACATATAAGATTTTAAAAAAAATGAATATACAAGAAAATATAACAAGATTTACAGATCTTGCATCTAACGATAGCTTATCATCATTTAAAGGTCATACATCCCAACAATTTCATGGGGCTTATGAAGTTTTTTATAACTTTATTAAGGAGGTTAAACCAAACAGAATTCTTGAAATTGGTACTGCCTTGGGTGGGTTTACCACATTTTTAAAAATAATTTGTGATGAATTAAATTTAGATATAAATATTAGAAGTTACGACATACATAAACATCCTTGGTATGACACTATTATTAATATGGGTATTGATATACGAGTGGAAAATATATTTACAGAAAATTTTGTTGATATGTTCGATGAAGTTAAAGAATACATTAACCAACAAGGTGTTACTATAGTTCTTTGTGACGGCGGATGGAAAGTGGGGGAATTTAATTTAATTTCAAAATATATTAAAGAGGGAGATTTTATATTAGCTCACGATTATGCCGAAAATAGAGAAATTTTTGATGAAAAAATATACGGTAAAATATGGAATTGGCTTGAAATTCAAGAGTCCGATATCGAAGAGTGTTCAATAAAAAATAATTTAATCCCATACAAAAAAGAAACTTTTGAAAATGTGGCTTGGGTTTGTAAAAGAAAAGAAAAAATTTAACTATAAATGAAAACAAAATTTGTTACGTCATATTACATGGATGTCTCAGAATTCACTAACTATAAGTGGATTGGTAGTTATGCTAGTAGGAAACCAAGGTATTTGTCATCGTTAATTAACCATTGCAAAAATTTCTCTTCGTACGATATTGTTTGTTATACGCATCAAATTAATTATGATGAATTATTAAAAATTAAAAACGATTACGAATTAAATAATTTAACAATTAAAGTTAAAGAATTAGATGACATAAAATACACCGAAAAAATTAATAAAGTAGTTAACAATGTTCCTGACTATATGGAAAAATTTGGTATAGCTGGTAGGCCTCCACAGGTTATGTGGGGTAAATTTGATTTGATTAGGTTAGAATGTACAAATGATATTGATAATATCTATTGGATTGATGCAGGACTGCAAGCAATTCAATTATTTCCTAAAAGATATAATCCGTATATGAATGATTCTGATATATGGACAAATATAGAAAAAACAGGTAATTTTAATTTATTATTTAATGAAACTTTAATTAATAAATTAAATTACATGATAGGAGATAATTTTTTTAATATTATGTGTAGTACCATGCAAAGTATGGTACATTCATTTAATGATTATAATCCAATAAATGGTTATTATCCAATTGGTGGTTTTTTTGGTGGTAACCTTAGTTCGGTTTTACATTATTGTGATATTTTTGACGATGCAGCCAACAAGCATTTAGATAATAATATTCTATGTTTTGAAGATTCAATTATGAAACAAGTTACAGATAGATACCCTAAAGAAAAATTATACACATTAGAGTGTAATACACATCAAAATGGTTTAAATGAACAAGAGTTTCATTATGATGAATGGGATTTTAATAAAAATCTACCAAAACCAATATGGAGAATTTGGGAAGAGATACGTGATAATAATCAATATTAAAAAAAATGAGTAATATAACACTAGTAACAGGTATTTGGGATATTGGAAGAGGTGACTTATCTGAAGGATGGTCAAGACCATATCAACATTATTTAGATAAATTTGAAAAACTTTTAGAAGTTGATAATAATCTTATCATTTTTGGAGATGAAGATTTAAAAGAATTTGTTTTCAAAAAAAGAAAACCTGAAAATACTCAATTTATTTTAAGGCCTTTAAGTTGGTTTAGAAATAATGAATTTTTTGATATGATTCAAAAAATTAGAACTAACGAATCTTGGTATAATCAAGTTGGTTGGTTGAAAGAATCAACACAAGCAAGATTGGAGAATTATAATCCACTTGTAATGTCTAAAGTTTTTATTCTTAACGACGCTAAAATTATGGACCAGTTTAATTCAGAATATATGTTTTGGATTGACGGAGGATTAACTAATACGGTTCATCCTGGTTATTTTACGCACGATAAAGTTTTAGAAAAATTATCAAAATATATTAATAAATTTTCATTTATCTGTTTTCCTTATGAATCTGAAAGCGAAATTCATGGATTTAATTCTGAAAAAATAAATTCATATGCGGGTAAAAAAATAACTAAAGTTGCAAGAGGTGGATTTTTTGGTGGGCCTAAAGATTCTATTAGTGATATTAATGGGATTTATTATGGATTATTAAAAACAACTTTGGAAGATGGATATATGGGTACTGAAGAATCAATTTTTAGTATTATGTTATATAAACATTCCGATTTAATTAATTATTTTGAAATTGAAGATAATGGGTTAATTGGTAAATTTTTTGAAGATTTAAAAGATGAAAAATTACAAGTAAAATCTGAAACGTCTATTAAAATTAATCAATCTAATTTAGATATTAATAAAGTTGGATTATATGTTATAACTTTTAATAGTCCAAAACAATTTGAAACTCTCATAAAATCTATGGAAGTGTATGATATGGATTATTTGAATAAAACTAAAAAGTTTTTATTAGATAATTCAAGTGATGAATCTACTTATGAAAGGTATAGTGAATTATGTAGAGAACATAATTTTGAACATATTAAAAAAGATAATTTAGGTATTTGTGGTGGAAGACAATGGATTGCCGAACATTTTGAAGAACAAGATTTAGATTTTTATTTATTCTTTGAAGATGATATGTTTTTTTATCCTAAAGAAGGTGAAATATGTAGAAATGGATTTAACAGGTATGTTAAAAATTTATTCACCAAATCAATTGAAATTGTTAAAAAAGAAAATTTTGATTTTCTTAAATTAAATTATAGCGAATTTTTTGGGGATAATGGTACACAATGGGCTTGGTATAATGTTCCTCAACATATTAGAAATCAATTTTGGCCAGGTAAACCAAGACTTCCTGAAATGGGATTAGACCCAAATGCCCCAAAAAGTTTATTTACCAATGTTTTAAGTCATAAAGGATTACCTTATGCGATAGGTGAAGTTTATTATTGTAATTGGCCTCAAATAGTTACAAAAGAAGGAAATAAAAAAATGTTTTTAGACACAACTTGGGCACACCCTTTTGAACAAACATGGATGAGTCATATGTATCAGTTAGTTAAAAAAGGAGAATTATATCCTGGTATATTACTTTTAACTCCAACTGAACACAATAGATTTGAACATTACGATAGGGGGTTGCGTAAAGAGTCATAACAATATATTTATTGTTATGGAATTTTATATTAAAAAAAACGCAACATTGCCTGTTTTAAAAATGCAAGTTGTTAAAGATGGTAGATCTGGGTATCAACAATTGATGGAAGATCTTGAAGTATCTTCAATATACTTTACAATGATTGATGTTGAGACTGGTGTTCCAAAAATTGTTTCCGCGCCTTGTAGTATTGTTTCTCTTATATTACCTGAAGGAGCAACACCTGAATATTATATTTATTTTCAATTTACAACAAGGGGTACAAACACTCCAGGAAGATATCAGGGTCAATTTTTAATTAAAAATGATGAAGGAAATTTAATTTTACCTATTAGAGAAGAACTTTATATTAATATACAAGAAAGTTTTATAGCCGAAAGCCCATGTTGCTAATATTTATTATAAAATAAAGTAAATGGCTTGTTCAAAATATTCAATAATAAATACAGGTTCTACAATTGTCACATTTAATTACAGAAGATGTGATGATGCAATGTGGGAATATCAGGTTGAAATAACTCCTGGAGAAACAAAAAATATATGGTTAATTAGCGACACATTTTCAATTGCATCATCATTTAACCAACAAATATCGGTTGATAATCAAGGTGTATTTCCTCCAATAACTCCGGGACCAACACCAACACCAATTCCATCAAACGATTTAAGTGATTTGATCATACCTAATGATGATGTAACTTATATAATACTATAAATTAAAATTAAAATAAAATAAAATGGCAATAGGAGCAAGAATTTTAAGTACCAATTTAAGTGGAAAGACAGCAAATGTTACTTTCCTTCCAGCATCTGGAGGTACTATTGATTTGGGTACACAAACAATCCCATTTAATTATATGACACCAAACCCTTATGGTGAATATGATTTATTTGTTACGCAATATCAAACAGGATATACTGTAACGATACCAATTCCACCACCAGCACAATCGGCTTATACTGAAACGGTTAATTTAACTTTTTCAGGATCTGTTTTATCTAGTTCTTGGGGTTCATATACTACAGAGTATATACAATCATTAGGATTTGTTCCTGAAGATATTGTTTATGCCGAAGGAATTTGTTCTGATGATGTCGACGCACCAATATTTCAAGGTTTTAATAACATTGGACAATTTCCAACCTCAACAAATGCTTTTCTTGGACCATTTATGTCAGGAGGCCTAGCAGGTTATCCATTTGTTGGTCAAGTAGGTTTAGGTGCTTGGGCTAGTCATATTACAACAGGTACAACAAGTTCAGGAGGAACATTATTTATATCAAGTACACCACACATTGGTATTACACTTGACGGTGATGTTGGTTATATCTACCGTAAAGGTAATGTTAGTGGTACTACTTTATCATCAACTTGTGGAGCGGTTGCAGGTGCAATAGCTCAAGTTATTTCAACAGGAGCAACACAACCAAATTTCTCAACATGGTCAGGAAGTGGAGATTATGAATTTTATTATCTTCAAGATATTTTGTGGTCTGAAAGAGAAACTTTGTCAGGAATGACATATGGCGATAGAATGGCATATGCAACAAGAGTAATTAGAGATAGATCAAAAGATTTTTTACTTGGTGCTTTACCTGCAGCAATTACTGGTGGAACATTATCTGCTTTAGGTTATGTTAGTGAAAATCCAGTTTATTTCTGTAATGGTCTTTTTATAAATACAGATTATGGTTATGAGTCTTATGTGCAAGTTGATGGATTTTCTGCTTGGACATGGAACAACATAACATCTGCGGGTACATGGAATGATTTAACTTCTGATTATCTTTTAGGTCTTTTACCTTAAAATAAAATTAAAATAATAATAAAAAACCCTCAAAAATGAGGGTTTTTTATTTTATAAATTTTGATTTTAGATCTTAAATTTTTATATTTATTTAGGAAGGTAAATTTCACATTGTGTGAAAGCTAATAGACCACTTAAAAAAATATAGTATGATCTCAAACGAAGAAATAGAATCGTTCCTTCACGGTAACGATCCTGAAGAATTTATAGTTGCAATAGAGTTTGACTACGCTTCAAACTCAATCTACAAAATCAAAGAAATACCTGGTAAAGGAAAAGATATCCGTAAAGATACATTCATCCCATTCGCGTGGGTCGGAGATCTTAAAGGGATGAAGTTTTACAATGATTCCAAAGCTGTTCAAAAAGAAGCAATGACAAAATATGGGATTATGATTGAAAAATTAGAAACTCATAATAATGAACGACTTGAAAAAGGTTTAACTTATATGGTTAAATCTCTTAAAGGATATAGAGAATTAATACAGTTCTTTAGAGATGGTGGTTGTGATCCTTGGGGTGAGAAGGCAAAAAGTAAAATAATGATTTTACCTCCTGTTGAACAATACTTAATCTCAAAAGAAAAAAGATTGTTCAAGGGATTTGAAGATTATAATCAGGTGACTCGTCTTGTATTTGACTTGGAAACGGATGCTTTAGATCCAAAGGATGGTCGTATCTTTATGATTGGAATAAAAACTAACAAAGGATATCATAGAGTTATCGAATGTCTTGATGAATCAGAAGAAAAGAATGCAATCGTTGAATTCTTCAATGTGATCAATGAAATAAAACCAAGTATTATTGGTGGATACAATTCGGCAAACTTCGATTGGCATTGGATATTTGAGAGATCAAAAATATTGGGAATTGATGTTAGAAAGGCTTGTAAATCTTTAAACCCCAATCATTCTTTCACAAGAAAAGATAGTATGTTAAAATTGGCCAATGAAGTTGAAGAGTATGTTCAGACTTCAATTTGGGGTTATAATGTAATTGATATTATACATGCGGTTCGTAGAGCTCAAGCTATCAATTCAAGTATTAAAGCTGCAGGTTTGAAATATATAACAAAATTTATTAACGCTGAAGCGGCAGATCGAGTTTATATTGATCACGAAAACATTGGTAAAATGTATCGTGATAAAGAAGAATATTGGTTAAATGTTCAAAATGGTAAGTATAAAAAGGCATCTGAATATAAAGATTTGGACCTAAAGTTTCCTGGTGTTTATATTAAAACAACAGGTGATAATATTGTGGAGAGATACCTTGATGATGACTTGGATGAAACCCTTAAGGTAGATCAAGAATTTAATCAAGGATCGTTTCTTCTAGCCGCAATGATCCCCACCACATATGAGAGAGTTTCTACAATGGGAACCGCAACTTTATGGAAGATGTTGATGTTGGCTTGGTCATACAAAAATGGACTTGCAATTCCTGATAAAGAATTCAAGACAGACTTCGTAGGAGGTCTTTCTAGACTACTTAAGGTCGGGTATAGTAAGAATGTTCTTAAGCTCGATTTCTCGTCTCTATACCCCTCCATTCAGCTCGTACACGATGTTTTCCCTGATTGTGATGTGACGGGTGCAATGAAAGGAATGTTAAAGTGGTTTCGTGATACTCGTATCAAGTATAAAGAGTTGGCGGAACAATATTATGAGACAGACAAAAAGAAATCAGAATCATATGGTCATAAACAATTACCGATCAAGATATTCATCAATTCAATGTTCGGAGCATTGTCAGCACCTCAAGTTTATGCTTGGGGTGAGATGAACTCTGGTGAAAAGATTACTTGTACTGGAAGACAATATCTTCGTCAGATGATCAAATTCTTCATGTCTCGTGGTTATACCCCACTTGTAATGGATACGGATGGTGTAAACTTTTCAAGTCCTGATGATGCCAATGATAGAAAGTATATTGGTAGAGGATTGAATTGGAAAGTTAAAGTGGGTAAAGAATATACGGGACCTGAAGCCGATGTTGCAGAATACAACGATATCTTTATGAGAGGTGAGATGGCTCTTGATACTGATGGTATTTGGCCTTCTTGTATAAACCTTGCAAGAAAAAACTATGCGGTAATGGACGCCAAAGGAAAGATAAAGTTGACGGGTAATAGTATTAAATCTAAAAAGTTACCAGTGTATATTGAAGAGTTTTTGGACAAGGGTGTGAAATTATTATTGGAAGGAAATGGAAAGGCTTTTGTTGAATACTATTATGAATACATACAAACAATAGTTGATAAGAAGATTCCTCTTGGTAAGATAGCACAAAAAGCTAAAGTCAAATTGTCAATTGATGACTACAAGAAAAGATTAACAACAAAAACAAAGGCGGGAAATAGTATGAGTCGCATGGCACATATGGAACTCGCAATACAAGAAAACTTAAGTGTGAATTTGGGGGATGTTATAATGTATGTTAATAATGGTACAAAGGCTTCACAGGGGGATGTTCAGAAAATGACGGTAAAACAAATTAAAGATACAAACGCTGTGAACACATTTAGCAATCCAAAAGCAAAGTTAATTACTGACGGTGTTATGATTAATTGTTATATGTTAGATAAAAATATATTAGAAAATAATCCAAATTTGACTGGTGATTACAATGTTCCAAGAGCAATGTCGACATTTAATAAAAGAATCGAACCCTTATTAGTTGTTTTCAAAGAAGAAGTTAGGAAAGGTTTAATTGTTGAAGATCCTAAAGAAAGGGGTATATTTACAACATCTCAATGTGAATTGATTAATGGTGTACCGTTTGAAGAAAGTGATCAAGATACCTTAGAAGAAGTCATGACTTTATCTGAAGGAGAATCAAACTTTTGGAACAGAGTAAATCAAAGCGAAAATCATATGTATGAATTAGCGGAAGAAGGATGGGAAAAATATATTAAAACTATGACTGTTTAAGACCGTCACTAGATAAAATATACCAATTACCTGCGGCAAATCTGAATTCAACACAAGCGTATCTATCCATCACAATTTCATCATAATCTTCGTCAATTTTACCAACATCGGGTTTCACTGTTATTGGAACCATTGCTTTAACTACAATGTGATCAGTTGTTTTGGAGTTTAATGTTATTGTAGATTGTGAGATGTTTCTAATTACAATACAGGATTCACCATTTGTTTGATATTCTGATTCTGAAATTATTGAAACTTCTGAAGTTTCAATTAAAAGACCATTAATAATTCTTTGTGTAGGAATTGTTCTTACTATTGCCATAAAATTAAATTACATATATTTGTCTTGGGAAAGCGTGGAACTTAAGTTGTTTATTTAAATTTTCCGCAATTAAAGCTTCCCTTTCCATAACTTTTTCTGGTCTTAATCTGGTTAACCAACCTTCTGCACCAATTAATTCTTCCAATAATTTAGATTTTTCATCTTTGGATTCAGTTAATAAACTTTGGTAATCCATAATTATTTCTGAATCGGGTGTTTTTAAATTACCACTATATTTTCCTCTGACTCTTGCTAAAGTTTCTTTTACATATGCGGTAAACCATCTTCTCACCCATTGTTTTCCTGGTACATTTAAATCACTCCAAGTAAGTTCTTCTATTGGAACATCTGTTGGAAGTTTAATAATATCTGGGTTTGATTTTAAACAATCGGCTCTATCATCTGCACCTACATCATAATACCAATACCACACAGCATGACCATTATAAAGACTATAATTACTCCAACTAAACCTACCACCAGGTGTATTGTAAAGAAATATATTTTTCTTTCCATCAGGTAATCCTGTTATTCTATAAGTTAAGGATCCCCCTAATATTCTATTTAAAATATTGGCTTCCTGCATTCTGATTAGATAATCAAATCCTGACATCATAAAATATGATCCTTGATATCCCATTTGTGCGTATCCTGCTTCATTGGCACCCAAACCAATACCACCAAATCCACCACCAACACCACCAAGACCAAAAGCTGTCCAAGGTTGATTACTAAACCATAGTAATTCATTTACTTCTCTTCCCGCAGGAATTTCATAGTTTTGAACTCCACCACTTAATATAAAATAATCTTTTTTTAATACCCAAGGACCTACTGTTTGTAGTCCAACGATTTTTGAATATGAGTATTGAAATTGTTGTTCAAAATCCATTGTTCTTGTTACAAGAGCTCTGGCCACAGATTTTTCTGTCATATTTAAATTAACAAGGTTAACCCATTGAGAATCAATTAACCATTGTAGGATATACTCTTCGTAGTCCCCAATCGCTAATTCCATAAGAGAATCCATCATTTCATCTTCAACCTCAACACTTCGTAGTGGGGCACCTAACAGATGTTTAATTCTGGTATAAATTTTCGATCTTTCTGGTTCTGGAATAACTGCCATAATAATATAAATATTGTGATTATTCTATTTCGTATAAAAGCGAATCTATATTAAATATATATTGATCTGAAGACTCAATAGGGTTATTTTTAAATATTAAAGTTTTTTCAGTTTTTGGGTTCGAAAAAATTATCCAATCTACATCATATTGTTTAACATTTCCGGTATCCAATAATTCAATTCTATTTTTTAAAATTGAATAGGTTGAATATGGTTTAACTTGGGCGGTCATTGTTTTATCTCCCATTGTTATTTTAAGATCAATTCCTTTGAAAGCGTCTTTCTTTTGTCCATGACCTGATATTTTTTCAACTGTCGCTTCTCCTTTAAAAAAATTGTCTATTTTCTTTGCAGCACTATCTTCAGATTTTTCACCCCTATCCCAAAGTTTTTTTAATACTTTGATAATGTTTATGAAATCTTCATTATTTTTTGTGAATATATCTTTTTTAAAATGTTCTAATGCGTTAATAAATCTTTTTGTTTCTGTTACGGTTCTTTTTTCTTTATTAGAAAAATCAAATATTTTTTCAGGTTTTCCAATGTTTTCAATTTCTTTATTAACAGCTTTAACCAACAAACAAAAAGTATTAAAATTTGTATTCAAATTATTTAAAATTGATCTACCTTCTTTAGATTCAATACCATAAAAACCTGACATTTCGTTTGTATTCCCCTCTACCCAAAATTGATGAAAAACTTTTTTTAATACATCCATTACTCCGTCTTGATATACTCTTTTAATTTTTGAATTATTAATTAATTCTTTATAAAATAAAATTTCATTTGGATTACAAAATTCTGCGTTTTTTGATTCGTTTAAAATACCAACAAATCTTTCCGATTCCATAAGTTTTGTTTCGGTTTTCATTTCATACATCTTGGATACAAAATCCCAATTTACAACTTTCCAAAAGTTTTTGATGTATTCATCTCTTTTGTTTCTGTATTTGAGGTAATAAGCGTGTTCCCACAAATCAAGTCCCAATAACGGAAATCCCCCACCTTCAATAACATTCATAAGTGGATTATCTTGATTTTCTGTTGACATAATTTTAAGTCCGTTTTTTGCTGTAAGGACCAACCAAACCCAACCAGATCCGAATCTATCTTTGGCAATTGCTTCAAATTTCTTTTTGAAATTTGTGAAAGAACCAAATTCTTTTATGATTTTGTCATTAAGTTCTCCCTTTATTTTTTGTGGTGTTGGTGTCAACATATTCCAAAACAATGCGTGATTAAAAGCACCACCGGCATTATTTCTGATTGTTTTATCAAATTTACTGATAGTCTTGATAATCTGTTCTAAATCAAGATCACCTCGTTTTTTCTTTGCAAGAGCATCGTTTAGTTTATCCACATAACCTTTATAATGTTTGTTGTAGTGGAAATCCATCGTTTCAGGATCAATAAATTGTTTGAGGGCGGTATAGGAGTAAGGTAATTTTTCTATTCCTATTTTTTTCATTTCTGTAATCAACAACTCTTTTTCTTTTTTCACATGTTCCTCAAGTATCTGTGTTTCAAGTTGTATGATTTTCTTTTCTATTTTTATCATAATTTTGGATTATCTATCTTTATAAATAATCCGTATTTCATTAATTTCGCAAATTATTGATTCTTTGTAATATTTCTTCCACATAATCTGCCGAATCTATATGATCACCCATCACTGTAGCAATCACTTGTTTTTTATTATTTAATATGTCATAGATAATCCCCTCAATTGTATTTTCAAATAAAGGGTAATACACTAACACATTATTTTTTTGACCATATCTATATGCTCTATCTTCTGCTTGTGCATGATCTGAAGGTAAAAATGATAGGTCGTTGAAGATAACAGATTCTGCGGATGTTAGAGTGATACCAACACCTGCCGCTTTTATATTACCAACAAATACTTTTACTTTATCGTTTTCTTGGAATTGATCTACGCTGTTTTGTCTTTCTATCTTGGACATTGACCCGTCTAATCTAACCGCAACTTTTCCAAAATGTTCAACAATTCTGTTTAAAGATTCTGTAAAATTACAAAATATAATAACTTTCTTATCTTGTTCTATTATATTTTCCGCAAGTTCGATTGTTTGATTTATTTTTTCGTTTGCAATAATTTGTCTGACTTTAGTGAGTTTGGTAAATTGAACTGTAAGAGATTTTGATTCTTCAGGATTCTTATCATACCAATCATAATAATCTCCCATTACTTCTTCATATTCTTTTGATTTTAATTTCAAATAAACAGGAGTGATAATTTTGTCAGGTAAATCCAATACATTTTCTTTTAATCTTCTTAAGATGGTTGCAGATGTTCTGTCTCTTAATTCTTCCAAATTAGATGCACCCATCACATTCCATACTTTACGAAACCCCGCTTTAAATTGATATCCAGCACAATATCGAATAACATAAGCCATCCAATTTTTAGCCACGGGAGAATCAACCAAACTTAATAAATTATAATAGTCTATTGGTCTGGAGGTCATTGGGGTTCCTGTTAATAACCATAGACGATCAATGTCTTTAACAAAATCGTTTATAAGTTTTGTTCTTTGGGCTTGGGCATTTTTAATGTAATGAGCCTCATCAACAATTACCAAATCAAAGTTTGATTCATTTATTAATGATTTACCATTTTTTTTGGTTTCGTGGAAATTCTTTATGATATCATAATTTATGATAACAAAATCGTGATCAGCTGAAAAATTCTTACCTTCAGAAATATAAATGGATTTATCAGAATAATTTTCAATCTCTCTTTTCCAATTTATCTTTAAAGTGGCGGGACAGATAATTAAAACTTTTTTAACTTTGGCTTCCAAAGCGGCAATAATTGTTGAGGTTGTATTGTGGGTAACAATACAATGTTCAGCAACATATAATTTATCAGGTGAATCAACGGATATACATACCGCATCACCCTTTCTTTCGAATTCAATATTTTTTATATATCTTCCAACTTTATATTTTTGTGGCGAATTATATAAGTTTTTTTTCCTTTCCATTCTAAAAGGATTCATATCACCTTGTAATTTAATGTTTACACGATATGCTCTTTTCCCTTCTTGTTTTATACCTTTATATGTGTATTTTGGTATTCTACTTGATTTACGAGCAATTCCACCTAAACTATGTACAATTTCAATTACATCATCAACTAATTTTTCAGATATTGAACAAAATTCAGTTCCAGAAAATTCATTATTTTTTCTTGATTTATTACAAAAACCATCAGTATCCATTAAACCTTGTAATATACTTAACCTATCTTCAACACTACTAAATTTATATATTTCAGGAATAAATTTATCAATTGAAGTACATCCCATTAATCCTAATTCTTTTAAATTATTAGTTAGAGAATTTTTTCTTCCCATTTTAGTTACAATAGAATAATCACAATTATCTCCTTTAACTTTAGTTATTTCTAAATCTTCAGTTATTATTTCTTTTATATAATTAATAATTTCATTATCAACACTACTAAATCGTATAGATTTACCTGAAATGCCTCCGTCACCAATTAATAACCCAAGTAAATAAGGGTTGATTGGCAATTTATTTAAATTATTAAAATTTATTGGTTTAACAATTGGTATTTGCCATTTTAGTTGACCGTTTTTTGAAATATAATATGTCGGTTGTAACTTATTGTTTTTTCCTTCAATTCTTTTTATTTGTAAGTCTTTATCTAATAATTGTTTTATTGTTAAATCAATTGTTAACGTTTTTCTTAAATTACTATTATTACCGTTGGCGCCTGTTGATACTGACCAAATATGTTCATCGCAGCATAAAATAGAATATCCATCATTAAATGTAACTCTATATAAATCTTTTGTCCCTTGTGGATACACTCCAATTACATTATAGGGATTACCATCACTACCAATTACTTTTTCGCCAACGGTAAGTTCACCAATTTTTTTAGTTCCACTCGGTGTATAAATTTTAGTATTACTTTCTAAAGCCTTTCCAAGACCCATATCGTCGGCTAATATAAACCTTTTATTCTCAACCAATTTTTGGATTGCTTCTTTTTGGTGATCCAATGGAGGTCTATGAGAATATTTTTCATAATTAATCACAACATCTTTTACCGTATTGTCTTTTATGATTGATGCTTTAGGTAACCAAAAATGATGAAGTTGTTCGTTTTCAAGAACTTTACCCCAAATATGAAACGCCTTTTCTTTATCAGCCAAAAGTTTTTCTACCCAAACTTTTTGTGGAACTTCGGTGTATAGTTTATCGTCAGCAAGTTTTTGAGCAAAATAAGCATCAAGTGTTACCCATTTTTTTGCAACCTTTGGTTGTTTGTTGTGGTTGGTAATAATGTATTCCGATTGACTTCTTGTAGGGTAGAATTTCTTATTGATTTGGGATTTTCTTTTTAATTCCAAAATATAATTATTCCCTCCTTCATAAGTTTCAAGGATTGATAATGCTTTAGATTCTAAACTCAATTCACTCATTAAATCACATTAGTGTTTGATCTTCCATCAGCCCAATATGAGTTGTCACCATAATAGACCAATATTTCTTCATCAGGGTTTATGTCTTTAACACAATAAAATTCAAAGGTTTGATTTTCCAAATTAGATCTCCATAATGCGTTCGGAGTTATAGAATGATTATATAATGACCCATACCCCCAAGCAAGAACTTGTTTTTCCCAATTTTCGTGGGTTTGAGGCCAATTGAATCTGTAATCGATTAAAACAGGAGAACTATGACCGAATGGAATATTCAAATCGTAGATTGGACATTCTTCTATAATTTCTCCTTCATATATTTTTTCTGAAGCAAAAACACCCATTCCTTGTATTTGACTATGAGATATATAAATTTTTGTTGGCGGTTTGATTTTCACAAAAAAACTTTTAATGTAATTATAAGTGAAAATAAAGTATTTATCAATGATGCAAAATTTAGTTCCAATAACAAGATTAGGTAAGTTTTTTGGTGGAGAAGATTATTCTTTGGATATTGGTATGGGGGAAGAGTGGTTGATTGGGGATATGAACTTCACAGTAATTCTTTATCGTGTTGATAGGACTAAAACAAAAACCGATGATGTTTATGGTGAAGTATTAGAAAACGGAATTCAATTTTTATCTCCTATAGAACTAAAAGGATATGTTCAAGTTAGTGCTCCACAAGAAAAATTATTGGGAGGTTCTAAAATTATTCAAAAAGAACCTGGTAATATGAAGTTCTCAATTTATAAACAAACTCTTGCGGATCTTGAAGTGGACATAAACATAGGTGATTATCTTGGGTATTACGAAACTGAAGATTATGTTAGATACTATACGGTTGTTGATGATGGATTGGTTGTGTCGGACTTAAAACATACTTACGGGGGGTATAAACCTTTCTATAGAACAATAACGGCTACTTGGGTTAGCGAAAATGAATTTAAAGGAATATAATATATTATGAAAATTGTTATTAACGAATCTCAATTTGATTCTTTATTTATTGGTAAAAAGGTTATGGTTTATTATAATCTACATAAACATACTTTTTCAGTGACATATGATGGTAAAGTTATTATGCATGCCGATTATGTTAAACTTGGTGATGTTGAATTTAGAGTTAGACAAGGAGGTAAAGAAAAAGTTAGGAATGAAAAAAGTAAAAATGTACACGCATTTGTAATAGGTAAGCTATTGGATTATTGTGAGTTTCCTTGTGAGGATTTGCCAGTAAAACCATTTGGAAAAGCCGTAACATACGACCCTTATAAATTTGATACTTTTGTGTATAAAACTACTCAAGAACCAGTTTATAATGCTAATGAAGTTGATATGATAAATTCTAAAGATAAAATCTTTGTAACTGAAAGTTAATATGGGATTTCCAAAGCAAATAAAAAAAACATTACCTTTAGTTCCAAAAAAGACTCTTTCTGCAAGAAGAGAACAATTGTTGGAGTATATAAACAAAGACGGGACTTATCTACCAAAATCAGTATTACATGCGGATTTAGATAGAGGTATGTTAGATTTTGTTAAAAATGATTTAGAAGTAGTCGTTGCTGGATCAAAAGTTCCTATGATTGATATTCTTATTACCACTCAAAACTGGTCCCAATATGTTGAAACCGCTTTGTTTGTAGATTTGGATTATAACCCCACCCCACCTTTTATTACGGTGGTAAGAAGCCCCGAAGTTAAATACGGAACAAACCCATCACTTCAATATACAATTCCAAATAGAAAACAATTCTATTATGCTTCCGTTCCTACTTGGAATGGTAATGAACAAGGTATGGATATATACACAATTCCACAACCAGTTCCTGTTGATATCAACTATAGTGTAAAAATTATTTGTAATAGAATGAGGGAATTGAATGAATTGAATAAAATTGTAATGCAAAAATTTTCTTCAAGACAAGCATATACTTTTATCAAAGGACAATATGTTCCAATCGTTATGACTAATATTTCAGATGAATCTCAATTAAATTTAGATTCAAGAAAGTATTATATACAATCATATGATTTTACAATGTTAGGATATCTTATTGATGAAGATGAATTTGAAGTAAAACCTGCGATACAAAGATCGGTTCAATTATTTGAGTTTGATGCAACATCAAGTAGAGGAAGAAAGAAAACGGGCGAAGTTGATAATAGTTTTGAAAAAAACTTTTTATTTATAAATTCAAATGATGTTTTGTCTGATAGAATAGATTTTACCGCAGACATGAGTTTAATTTCTTCTAACAATATCAACACATACGATGTTTATATAAATGGAGATTACTATGGATCAGATGTCCAAAAAATTCAAATAACAACTAATGATATTTTAAGAATTGAAGTTATAAAAAATACTTCGGGGGAAGATGCTAATATTTTGTTTGATAACAGGTTAGTTTAATTCTCTCCATATATATCTTTCTTCTCTTTACACTTTTCGTAAATTAAATTTTCCAAGAATTTATAAATTTTTATACCCCTCTTATCACAGTATTTTTTGAGGATATCGTGGGCTTCAGGGGATATTTTTAGATTTTTAATCTGTTTCTTTATTTTCATAGGCAGAAAAAAGGTAGAATTTATTCTCACCGTTTATAAATACATATCAAAAAGTCAAGTTTTTTCGTTCTTTATCGAATATTTATCATTAAAATAAATCTGCAATAGAATAATTAAATAATGGCAACATCACAAGCAAATCAAAAAGTTTATGTATCACCTGGAGTATACACATCTGAAACGGACTTATCCTTCGTAGCACAGAGTGTGGGTGTTACCACATTAGGTTTAGTGGGAGAGACAATTAAAGGTCCCGCATTTGAACCAATTTTTATCACAAATTATAATGAGTTTCAAACTTATTTTGGGGGTACTGAACCAACAAAATTTGTTAATACTCAAATCCCTAAATATGAAGCTGCATACATTGCAAAATCATATTTACAACAATCCAATCAATTGTTTGTAACAAGAGTTTTAGGATTGTCAGGATATGATGCAGGACCATCTTGGAGTTTAAAATTAATTGCAAATGTAGATCCTACGACAATTGGGTTAGAACCTAGTGTTGGAACTGTTTGGTCCGCCAATTTTACGGGGAGTTCAACAGGAAATACTGTATCATTTTTAAATCCTGGAAATTTACCTCCAAGTGTTGAACAAAATCTAAATGTACAATATAGATTACAGGACGGAAGTGTTTCTACTCTACAAAAAGATTTTAATAGTTATCTTGATAATATCATGGATGCTCCTAGTTTGTCAGGAACAAATGCTATTATATATGGATCAATACCAAATAGTGATTGGGACAGTTTAGATTCTTCCTATTCAGCAATAACAAATGCTTATAAAACATATAATACTAATTTGTATTATAATGATTTGACGGCATCATCAAATGATCCTTGGTATTATGCTAATTTTGAAATTTCTTCAGTAAATAATTATAGTGGATATTCTTTTTACTATGATGTAACCGCTCTTACTTCTGGTGGAACTATAAGTAATCCAACATTTTCAGGAACAGTTTCAGGTAAGTATTATACATTTACCGGTACGGCTTATACCGATTATAATAATATGGTCGTTGCTACATTGAGGTCAAGAGGAATTTCACTTTATAGTAATAGTTCATCTAGTGATAATCACGGACCAATTTATGAAGTTACCGGACTAACTGATGTTAGTTTAATTTGTACTGATCAATATTCTAATATAGATAAAAATCCTTACGCAACATTTTTAATAAGTGGTGTTACTAAAAATAATTCAACATTCCAATTAGAAACTTCTTTATTGGCGTCCTCATCAAAATATATGACAAAAGTTTTTGGAATTGATAACTTTGGTAAATCAAGAACTCAAGTTCCTTTGTTTGTTGAAGAAATTTATCAAGGATCATTAAATTACGCATATAATAAAGGTTATATTCGTGGTTTGGTTTGTGATTTAATTGCTTTACCTGATGCAAGAAGTGAAAATCCTTCATCAATAGCTTGGAATTTGGAAAAATATCAATCACCTGAAACCCCTTATTTGGTTTCCGAGTTGAGAGGTAATAAGGTATACAATCTTTTTAGATTCATATCAATTTCTGATGGTGATGCTGCAAATACTGAAGTAAAAGTTTCAATTGCAAATTTATCATTTAATAATATGACTTTTGATGTGTTAGTTAGAAACTTCTATGACACAGATGCAAATCCTATAGTTCTTGAGAAATTTACTAATTGTACTCTTGATCCTTTAACCAATAGCTTTATAGGTGTTAAAATAGGAACATCTAATGGGGAATACGCTTTAATTTCAAGATATATAATGGTTGAAATGGCAGATAATGCACCGGTAGACGCGTTACCTTGTGGATTCCGTGGGTATACTCAAAGGGAATATGAATCAGTTGAAAATCCTTCACCAATGATTGTTTTTAAAACAAAATACTATTATCCTGGTGAGACAATTTATAACCCTCCTTTCGGAACTTCTTCTGGTGGTTCCAATACTGTTGAATCTGGCGGAGATGTTGTAAGAAGAACTTATTTAGGATTTTCAAGTCAATTTGGTATTGATGATTCTTTCTTGGGTTATAAAGGTAAACAAAACCCAATAACTGATTGGGCTGACGCAACCGATTCAATTCCTTGGAACTATTTGAGTAAAGGATTTCATATGGACTCTGGAGCAACTGTAGTAACAATTGCAAACGCATTCCAAACAAGTGGTCAAACCGCATTTGAATGTGGAGTTGCTGACTTTAGAAATGATCCAGAAACTCAAGAAAACCCCTATTACTTTATTTATTCAAGAAAATATACTGTATGTTTTGCAGGTGGATTTGATGGATGGGATATCTATAGAGAATATAGAACTAACCAAGACAGATTCCAATTAGGATCTTCAGGTTATTTGGCAGGAGCAGCACCATCACAAAGATATCCAAACGCAACTGGAACTGGATTGTTTAAGAGAATTGTGGTACAAAATAACACACAAGATTTTGCAAATACTGACTATTACGCTTACCTACTTGGTATCTTAAGTTTCAGAAATCCTGAATCAACAAATATCAATGTATTCGCAACATCAAGTATTGATTATGTGAATAACTCAAACCTTGTTGAAGAAGCGATTGATATGATTCAATATCAAAGAGCTGACTCGGTTTATATCGCAACAACTCCTGATTACAATATGTACACTCCTGACGGAACAAGTCAATATGATGTAATATATCCTCAAGAATCTGTTGATAATCTTGATAATACAGGAATTGATTCTAACTATACGGCAACTTATTATCCTTGGATACTTGTAAGAGATACTGTGAATAATACACAAATATATCTTCCACCAACAGGTGAGGTTTGTAGAAACTTGGCATTAACTGATAACATTGCATTCCCTTGGTTCGCATCAGCGGGTTACACAAGAGGTCTTGTAAATTCAGTTAAGGCAAGAGTTAAACTAACTCAAGAAGATAGAGATACATTGTATCAAGGTAGAATCAACCCAATTGCAACTTTCTCTGATGTGGGAACTGTAATTTGGGGAAACAAAACTCTACAAGTTGCTGATTCGGCACTTAATAGATTGAATGTTAGAAGATTATTACTACAAGCTCGTAAGTTGATTTCAGCAGTTGCAATAAGATTGTTGTTTGAACAAAACGACCAAGTCGTTAGACAACAATTCTTGGATAGTGTAAACCCAATCCTTGATTCAATCAGAAGAGATAGAGGTCTTTATGATTTCCGTGTAACTGTATCATCTTCACCTGAAGATTTGGATAGAAATACACTAACAGGTAAAATATATCTTAAACCTACGAAGGCGTTAGAATTCATTGATATTGAGTTCTTCATCACACCAACAGGTGCTTCGTTTGAAAATATCTAAAAAAAATAATGGGGATACGAAAGTATCCCTATTTTTAGCCAAATATGAGAATGAGAATATTAGAAGGATTTAAAGGTGAAGGAACACCAGATATGAAATATTATGCGTTTGATTGGGATGATAATATTGTTCATATGCCAACAAAGATAATAGTTAAAACTGAAGATGGCGAGGAAATAGGAATGAGTACTGATGATTTTGCTGAGTATAGAAGTGAAATTAGTAAAAAACCTTTTGAATATAAAGGAGAAATAATAACAGGATATGCTGATAATGCGTTCAGAAATTTCAGAACTTCTGGTGATAAAAATTTTCTTATTGATTCGATGACGGCAAAACAAGGTCCTGCTTTTGACGATTTTAAAGAAGCGATAAATAATGGGTCAATATTTGCAATCATTACAGCCAGAGGACACAATCCTAACACAATTAAGAAAGCCATTTATAATTACATAATGAAGGGTTTTGGTGGTATAGATAAAAACGAATTAGTTAAAAATTTAAAAAAATATAGAACTTTTGCTGATGAAGACGATGCATCAGACAATGAGTTGATCCAATCGTATTTGGAGATGAACAAATATCATCCCGTTTCATTTGGTGAAGATTCAGGTGCTTCAAGTCCCGAAGAATTAAAAGTTAGAGCAATGCAAGATTTTGTAGAATATATTAGAGGTCTTGCAGGAATCCTACATAAAAAGGCTTATTTAAAAAATGATATAAGTAATAACTTTATTCCTGAAATGCCTATAATAGGATTTTCAGATGATGATATTAAGAATGTAGAAGTAATGAAGAAATATTTTAAAGATAAACCAATAGTTAAAACTTATTCTACTGCTGGAGGAATTAAGCGGGAATATAAATAATGAATAATTTTTTATAAAAAAAAGTAAATAGAAATATTTTTCAGATTACTATATTTATAATATATAAACAAAAAAATTAAAAAATAATAATATGGCGGATTTATTAATGAAAATGCCGATACCTTACGAACCAAAGCGTCAGAATCGATTTATTGTAAGGTTTCCATCAAGTCTAGGAATTAACGAATGGTTTGTAGAGACAGCAGCAAGACCATCAATAAAAATAGCCGCTGTAGATATTCCATTTTTGAATACATCAACTTTTGTCGCGGGAAGATTTAACTGGGATCCTATCTCTGTTAAATTTAGAGACCCAATTGGTCCATCTGCGGCTCAAGCATTAATGGAGTGGGTTCGTTTACACGCTGAATCTGTAACAGGTCGTATGGGATATGCAGCAGGATACAAAAAAGATATTGATCTTGAGATGTTGGATCCTACGGGAGTTGTTGTTGAAAAATGGATTCTTTATGGAACATTCTTAACTGATGTTAATTTTGGGTCATTGGGATATTCAACAGACGCACTTGCTGATATCACTTGTAGTTTGAGAATGGATCGTTGTGTATTGGTTTACTAATACTATATACAAAAAAACAAATTTAATTATATTTAACCGTAAAGCATAAACTTTACGGTTATTTTTTTATTATGAACGATCAATCAGCACAATACGGACAAATGAATTTTAGTTTACCACATGATGTGGTCCCACTTCCATCAGGAGGAATTTTTTATAAAAATAAAAAGAAATCAATAAAAGTTGGTTATTTAACTGCTTCAGATGAAAACATATTAATGGCTGGAGGAGATGATCTTACAACAAATCTATTAAGATCCAAAATTTACGAACCAGATGTTAAAATTGATGAGTTAATGGAAGGTGATGTTGAGGCAATTCTTCTATTTTTAAGAAATACATCTTTTGGTCCTGAAATGACAATTAATACAACTGATCCAGCAACACAAAAACCATTTCAAACAACTGTAAGATTAGATGAAATATCAATAATTAAAGGACAAGATCCAAGTGAAGATGGGACTTATACAATTCAATTACCAAGATCACAGTCAACAGTAAAAATTAGACCATTAAATTATGGTGAATTAAATGAACTATCTAAATTAGGTGATATGTATCCTGCAGGTAGAGTTGTTCCTAAAGTAACTTGGAAACTTCAAAAAGAAATTATAGAACTTGATGGGTCAAACGATAAATTAGAAATTTCAAAATTTGTGGAACAAATGCCAATTATTGATTCAAAGTACATTAAAAAATTTTTGGATGAAAACGAACCTAAACTTGATTTGAGAAAAGTTGTACTTACCCCATCAGGAGAAAAACTAACGGTGAATGTTGGTTTTGGGGTTGACTTTTTTCGTCCTTTCTTCGGATTATAGAAAAAATCAATTAGATGAATTTTTTTATTTAAACACATTACTTAAAATTTCTTATTCTGATTTTGAAAAAATGCCAATTTTCATTAGAAAATATCTTTTGGATAAATGGATTGAAGATAATAAAAAGGACTGATTTTTCAGTCCTTTAATATTTATAATATATTATGCAAAAAGCTGGAAACGAAAAAATGGGTAGTGCAAGCGATGAAGTAAAAAAAGTTGTTGAACAAACCGCTGGATTTACTGAAGCAATTGACCAGATGTTAGAAGGAACTCAACAGTTAAATAAAACTTTTGGTCAAGCTCGCCAAAGAGCAACAGAAATAATGAAAGAGGTCTCTGACGCCGCATTACAAATTGTAAGATTGGGTGGGGACATGAAAGATGTTTATGAGACAATGAACGATGTTGCAAGAGCAACAGGAAAAAATGTGGTGATAAATGCAGACGTTGCGGGAAAAATATTTGCAACTTCAAAAGTTTTAGGTCAAGATGTTGAGAAATTAGTAAATAGTTTTGCTGATGTAGGAATACAGTTTTCGAAAATTGACGACATGATGGCGGACTCAACCAAGTATGTTAGGGATATGGGGTTGAATACAAAAGAAGTAATGGACAAAGTTATTACTAACTTTGATAAGTTAAATAGATTTAATTTTGAAGGTGGTGTACAAGGAATGACAAAAATGGCGGCAAAAGCAGCAATGTTTCGTATTGATATGGGAGAAACTTTTAGTTTGGCTGAAGATGTTATGAAACCTGAAAGAGCAGTTGAAGTGGCGTCGGCCTTTCAAAGATTAGGAGTTGCTGCAGGTAACCTTGTAGATCCATTTGCTTTAATGAATGCATCAATAAATGATCCTGGAGCATTACAAGATGCTATTGTTAATATAGGAAAAGAATTTACTTATTTTGATGAAAAAACCAAGTCGTTCAAAATTAACCCTCAAGGAATGCTGACTTTGAGAGAGTTGTCTAAAGAAACGGGAGTAAGTTATGAAACATTAACAAAGGCAGGATTGGCAGCGTCAGAACTGGATAAAAGATTGTCACAAATAAGCCCATCAGTTAAATTTGAAAAAGAAGAAGACAAACAATTTTTAAGTAATATTTCTCAAATGGGGGATGATGGAACATATAAAGTTACTTTAGAGGACGGAACTAAAAAAGACCTTTCAGAATTAAATCAAGAGGAGTTTGATAGATTGATTAAAGTACAAAAAGAAACTCCAAAAGATATGGAAGAAATTGCCAGAAAACAACTTGGAGGTATAGAACTAATGCGTGCAGATCTAAGAGCTATTGCAGAAACTGTAACCAGAGGGTTTGCATCAACTGAAACAATAAGAAAAGGAGCAGAAGGCGCTAGAAATATATCAGATAAAGTGTTAGGTACAATTTCTAAAGAATTTATTAATAGTGATGTTGTTGGAAAAAATGCGAATGTTGTTGCAAAAGAAATTAAAGATCAACTTATAAAATATTCTGCAGGAGGAAAAGTTGATAAAGAAGAACTTGAAAAAAATCTTAAAAGTAGCTTTGGAACTTTTGCAAAAGAAGGGGCGGATCTTATTGCAAAAGCAACTGAAAAAGCAGGTAAAGAATTGAAAATTCCTGGAAAAATAATGGACAACAGTGCAATAAAATTTGCTGTAGATAAAGCAACAAAAGAACTCGGAAGTGTTTTAGGAGTAGATGTTAATGAACTTTTAACAAAGGCTAAATCAACGGCAAATACCGTAAAGGGGAACATAACTTCAACAAGTGAGTCGGCATTATCAGGAGGACTTTCGGATAAAGTTGCAGATGCTAAAAAAGGTGCACAAAGTTTAATCGATAAAGTTAGTCAATCGCTTAATGTAGATGGTACAATTACAATTAAAATAGATGCTCCTCCTGGAGTTACCACACAACAATTACAAGAATATGTCAATAATGATGACCTTAAAAGAAGTTTTTGGAATTTTGTACAAAAACAAATGGTTGATAGTGGAATGCAAAAAACTAAGACATTAGGAAAATAACATTACAATAAAAATTTACTTTAACCTATTTATATAAAAACATTAGATGGGTAGTCCATTAGATTTTATAAATTCAGAAGGGTTCAGAAAAAAACTCATTACAAGAAACTTGAGTCCTTATCAAAAGGCTCCTAATAGACCTACGCCACCAAACAACTACGAATATATTCAATCTGATACATCAGTATTAGATAGTCCTGATAGTTTAATAGACGAACCTTCATTTGCAAATAAACTATATCCCTTAAACCAATACGGTAATGAGGGAGGATATGAACAAGCACCTGATCCTGTTGGACTTTCAAATTCAAAATCAAACGAAGGAGAATATGGATTTCAAGATGCTCACATATTAGATCAGGCAGTACCTGAATCACAAAAATGGAAAGCGTTAAATGCTTTTTCAAGCGGAACACAATTACCTTTAGATAGTGCACCATTTTTTGAATCTTTAAATTTAATACCGCAACAAGTAATAGGTGCTAATAATCAACCATATCCGTCAACATTTGTTCCTTCTTTTTATGGTCCAGCATCAATACTTTTAAGTAAAGACCCCCAAGGATCTGATGGGTTGTTAAGTCAAGACTCGTTTATTGCTAGATTAGGTGCAGATACTTTAAGAAGAGGTTTTGAAGAAAGAATTGCCACTCAAATTAAAAGACAAACAACAGGTAGAATAAACTTGTTTAGTGTTGATAGCGGAACTGATGTTTTAAATTTAGTGACAGGTAGAGTTCCTTTAATTGAACCAAATTATACAATTACGATTCCGGCAAATCCAATATTGGCTGCTGCGGATTTTGCATTAAGATTGGCGGGGTCTATCATACCTGTTTCTACTATTCCGGGTTCTTATTTTGATTCGAGTATAAATACAAGACAGCCAACAACAATTCAACAATTAACAAATGCGTTTAAAAAGACTGCGGTTGGAAAGGCATTTAATAGAGTATTAGGTTCTCAAACAGGATCTGAATTATTTTTAAACAATACAGGAGCAGGTCAAAAAGCCAGACTTTTTGGTAATTTAGATTATAACAAATATAAACCAAGTTATGATAGAACTCTTTTTGATAGATTGGCTGGTGCAATTGTTGGAAGTACAACAAACAATAGTAACTACTATGTTGGATCTAGAAATTCGGATCCCTCAAGAATATTTTCTCCAGGAGGAGATATACCTGTAGACAGTTATGGTAGAGAAGTACAATCTCCGGTTTATGGACCGCAGGAACTAGCCCAACTATATGAAGGACCAAGTAAAGATGTTAGGTTGGGTGCCAATGGTCCAACATATAGTGATGGAGGAGGAATTGAAGGTGGATTTACTTGGGTATCACCAAAATACAAAGGTAATGCCGGTAAAAAGGCCGGTATTGGAGGATTAATTGCAAACCAAGATCAAGACTACAGACCATCATCATATAACACAACGGAATCGACAAATAGAACATTTAGAGAAGGTTCAATACTTGACGACACCCAAAGAATTATCGATAGTCAACCCCAAGGAGGAAGAAGATTACAACATGTAGGTAATGCCATTGATCAAGTGAGTAAGGTCTTTAATGATGGGTATAAAGAACTTACAAAGGGTTCTAGAGTGTTGAGTTATGTCGGAGCAATAGGACAAGAGGTGGGATCTGAATATTGTCGTGTTTTTGCCAAAGATGTTCCGTATCTTCAATATAACGATTTACAAAAAACAGATGGTATAACAACAGAAGGTAGAAGGTTCGCTTGGTCTGTCCTTGACAAGACATATAATTTAAATATGTATCCAAACAAACAAGAAGGCGGACAAGATTCAACAAATTTGATTGGTAGTTCAAATGAGTCTTATGCTAAAAAATATATGTTCTCTTTGGAGAATTTAGCTTGGAGAACCTCAAGTAAACCTGGATATACTGTAAGTGATTTAGCCATTTGTGAGAGGGGTCCTAATGGAGGGAGGGTAATGTGGTTTCCTCCTTATGGTTTAACTTTTAATGAAAACGTAAGTACGAATTGGAAAACTACTGATTTTATTGGCAGGCCAGAACCTGTGTATACATATGTTAATACTTCAAGAAGTGGATCAATAAGCTGGAAAGTTGTTGTCGATCATCCGTCAGTTTTAAATTTAATTGTTAATAAAGTAATGAAAAACGAAGTTAACAAAACAAGGATTGATAGTATTATGGAATCATTTTTTGCGGGATGTAGAAAATATGACATATATGAGTTAGCAAAAAAATACTATACAATAGATCCTCACGACCTTTATGAGCTGCAACAAAAGATTACTTCTGGCACTATGACTCAAGAACAATTAACCTATGCGGTAAAAACAGAACAAACTGGAAAAGATTCTACAAACGGTGCTAATCAGCCAACCGCACCTCAAGTACAAACAAATCCTTTTGAAAAATACAATAATTTTGCTTTTTATTTTGATAACGATATACCTAAAAAAAATTCTTCAGTAACATCGTATGAGAATTATTATAGTTCATATGTATCTGACACAAATAAAACAACTTATGTTAATAATGCTCCGGATGTAACAACTCCATATAATAGTAATAAAGAAGGGGTGGGTAATTTTTTTCCTAATGTTATTCAAAGTAATTTTAGTGGATTAGAAAAAATGAAGACAGAAATATCTAATTTTTTGAGCACAAATCCAGACGCATCAGTCACCGTTAATTTGGTTGGTAGTGCTTCTGCACCACAGTCAATCGCTTACAATGAACAACTTTCAGGAAGAAGAATTGATTCTGTTACAGAATGGTTTTATCAAGATCCAATACTTAAAGGAAAGCACGATGATTTCCCAAGAAAGTTTGACATAAAATCAACTCCTGTGGGAGAACAAACAGTTGCCGCAGTAATATCTGGCGGTACCGCTGGATTAAATTATGGTTGTACCGATAAAGATAGTTTAACTCCATCCAAGCAAGTATATACTGTAAATGCTATGGCATGTAGACGAGTGGCGGTTACCGTTACAACAAAAATTCCACAAGAACCACAAAAACCTGCAGAACCTGTTCCACAGCAACCACAACAAAACAATCTTGTTGGAACAATACAACCTGTATCAGTACCAACACAAAAAATTGAAACCAATTGGGTTGAAAAAGATAATATTACAAAAAGAGTGTTAAGAAAATTATTGTCAGAGTGTGATTATTTTGAAACAATTAAAGAAGAAACACCGATGGTGTTTGATAATTTAAGAGACAAATTAAAATTCTTCCAACCCGCATTTCATTCAATGACACCAGAAGGGTTAAACACTAGATTAACTTTCCTTCAACAATGTATGAGACCGGGAGACACAATCCCAACAGTTAAGCAAACAGCGCCTGGTGGAAAAGTTGAATTACAATATAACAACGCAATCAATACGGCTTTTGGAGCACCTCCAGTATTAGTTTTAAGAATTGGTGATTTTTATAATACAAAAATTACACCAACTTCTTTGGCAATAACATATGAAGATCTTGATATAAATCCTGAAGGTATTGGTGTTCAACCAATGATTGCTAATGTTACTATGGGCTTTAATTTTATCGGAGGTAGTGGATTAAAAGAATCTGTTGATAAATTGCAAAACGCATTAACTTTTAATTATTACGCAAATACTGAAATCTATGATGATAGGGCAGATGTCACAGATCAAAGTTATCAAGTCATAGATAAACAGTTCTTAAATGCAATTGGTGCCCAACCGCCAGGACCAACCTTAAATCAAACACAAAATACCAACGGACAAAATAACAATACATATATTGGTCAACTTATTGTAAGTTCTACAACTGGAGGAACAATACAATATAAAACATTTATGGATAGTTTTGTTGCGGCGACACAAACATATTTTACGAACAGCTTTAATAAAACAAGAGAAGTATTCAGTCAATATAATAATGCAATGTTACAAAATTGGACTGTACAGAGAAATTATACCCAAGGAAATTTTGCGGCTGATGAAACTCCAACAACAGAAATAATAGGTAAACCACAAAATCTACAGGCCAATATAGATAATGTATTTGCCAATTTCATTGATAATATTGAAAGTAATAATAAAGATACTCAAGACAGGTTTATTAATTATATTGATGGAAAAAACTTTAATAATAAAATTATTAGACAACTTAAAGCCAATTATAAAGCATTCGTTACTGAAAAAAAAGGATCTTATTTAAATCCAATCACTAAATCAATTCAAGAGTTATCGATTGCCCAACAAACTTATATTCAATATTTAAGTAGAGTTAATACATTAGTTTTTAATCCAACAGCAGGATTAGGTACTGATGGTTTACAAGCGGCAGATGGAAGTGTTACAATTATTGATTTATCAGGAACAACATCATATAATGAATTAAAAGATGATATTAAAAAAATACAAGCATCAATCCAAGCATTTTATTTGGCGGTAACAACAGCAACAACATTTAATTATGGAAGTAATAAATACGATGGAAAATTAATTTGGGGTGAATATTCACAAAATACAGACGCAAAAACACTTTTACCACAAGTATTTGTCCCCTTTATAACTCAAGAATTAATGTCAATTGCATCATTCAAAAGAGCATATATGATTCTTTCTAATGACATTTTAGATGACAAAAAATATCAGGTTTTCAAAACCGCATTAATTGGAAACATTATAAATAATGCAAGTTTAAATACATCAGGAGAGTCAAACTTGGAATTTGAATTTGATAAATGGTGGAAAGGAACCGCGGCTCCGGAGTTTAAACAAGAAAATGATGCAACAAATACTTTTTTAAATGATATAGAAAAAGGAAAATTGAAGGACTTTTTGAAATATACACCTACTTTAGTTAAAAGTGAAAGAGTTTTTGATTTTGTAAAATCACAATCTCCAAGCAATGAACAGAAGAAATTAATAACATCATTAAACGCTCAAACAGATAATTTACAAACTCAAACTAAATGGAACAACAAAGAAGGTTCTGTATACATATCAAAAGCAAAACTTAATTAAAAATGGCATTTCCGTATTATAATAGATATAGTGAATTTTTAATAAATGGTGGACAAACTGTTGTGCCGTATGTTACATTACCACAAAAGCCTTCGGATCAGACTTATATATACAAAATAGCCATGAGTAGACTAGATAAAGTTTCTCAAGAATTTTATAATTCACCATATTTTTCATGGTTAATTTTACAAGCGAATCCTCAATTTGGAGGATTAGAAAATTATATATATGATGGTGCAGTATTGATTATTCCATTTCCTTTAATAGCATCTTTACAAGATTATAAAGCAGCATTAGATAATCATTTTTATTATTATGGCAGGTAATTTACAGGCAGACAATAGTGGGAACATATTAGTTGAATTTGACTATAACAATATCATTATTGTTGATCCAAATAAAACAATTGATGCGCAAGGTAATATTGCAGAAAGATTGGTTGATCAAGAAAATTTAGTAATGTTTGCAAATCTTGAAGCCGAATTATTACCAAGAACAAAATTGGCGGTTGGTGCAAGTCCGGAGGACAGAATCAGAACAATATCGATTGCCAAAATAAATTTCCTGAAACCCACCAAAAACAATTACATGGGTACAGGATATTACGATGAATTTACTGGAAAAGATACAACGGCAAAGAAAGGAGTAAATCAGCCAAAAGAAATGCCCGTCATTCCTAAAAATGGAGATAAGCCATATGTAAAAAATACTGTTGTTGATCAACAAAATGTTATTGATAACGGTCTTTTAGGAATGACCTCAATTGAAATAAAAACCAGTACTTCATTTATTCCAACAGTAACCATTAGACTTGAAGATGTACAAGGAAAAGCGTTATTTCAACTAGGTAATGAATCACCATATGCGGCATTTTTTAATTTACCCTACCCTCCTTTTTATTTAACACTTAAAGGATATTATGGACAAGCGATTAGGTATCAATTGAATTTAGAAACATTTAATGCTAGTTTTAATTCGTTCAGTGGAAACTATCAAGTCACTCTCCAATTAAAAGGATATAAGTTTAATATATTAAATGAAATATCAATGGCTCAGTTACTGGCAACTCCACATATGTATTCGACAACTTACACTCAAACACAATCGCCAACAACGGGAGAAGGTAAAGGACAAGCCAAAGCAACTTCAGTAGATCCAAGTGTTGCACAAGGTACAACAAGTACTAATAATGTTAGTACAACAGTAATTTCTGAAAAGGGATATCAAAAAATTGTTGAAGTTTATAGTGAATATAAATCTAAATTATTAATACCACCAGATTTTCCTGAATTAACTCTTGTTCAGTTAATGAACAAACTTCAAAATTTTATAAATGGAATTACAAACAGTTATATTAAAGTTGATGTTGAGCCATTAACCAATATAAGAAATTATAAAGATTTACTTAAAAGATATTTTGAAAGGGTTAAAGGTGATCAAGTATCTTGGTTTAAAGATTATTTGGATCCAAAACCAATAATATTAGAAAACGAACAAAAAGTATATTTTTTTAAACAAATTAGTGATGGAGAAAAGGCGGATGCTAAAAAAGAATTAGAAACATCTATAATTAAAGTTTTTAATGACGAATTAGCAGCGAACCCTACATTGGGTAGCAAAGGAACATCTCCAATAACAAATCAAATAACATATGACAAAATTTTAATAAGTATTGATGCGTCTAAAGTTGATTGGAAAAAAACTGTCAGAGAACAGACAGGAATAATTCAACCAACCACGGCCCAAACAAAAGATGCAATTTTTAAAATATTAAAAACAATAAACCAAAAAACTTTTGATGTTAAATTTGATAATGGAGTTCCTAACATAACAAGTATAATTCTACCTGATTTTTTTGTTTTTGAGGGGGAGTCAAGATTTAGTAATCTAATTTCAATTATGGAGGCTGAAGCCAACAAAAAATTATCTCAAACTGAACAAAAACTCACATTAGAGTTGGCTTCTAAAATTGAAGATAAATCAACAGGGATTGGATTTAAACCAACAGTAAGAAATATAACCGCAGTTATTATGGCATCTGCGGAAGCCTTTATTCGTTTAATGGATGATGTTCATACTAATTCTTGGAATCAAAAATATAATCCTATTAGAAAAAATGCTATATTGGATAATCCATCATCAGCGCCTGGAACAGATACAACAAAAAATGTTAAAATTGATCAAACAACTTTAAATGGAGATAATCAATATGCAAATTCGCAAGAACCTGTTTACCCTTGGCCACAATTTTTTGTTGAAACACCTGAAGATAAAAAGGGTAGATTTCAATTAAGGTATATTGCAGATCCAACCGTTGTTGATTTAACTCAAGGATATAATTATGTGGCATGGCCTGAAGTAGAGTTTGTTGAAGAGTTTATGAAAGGATTAACACAAAAATTAAATCCACCAATAGCACAACCGCCAACAGATTCAGAATCAACAACAATAATAACTAATATAAATGCAATAGAATTTCCAAATTCTGGAATAGCATATGTTAACAAAGAACAACTTAAATTTTTCTATGAGATTTGGGAAAGACAGTTTTTATCTTCATTTTATTCTGGATTTATAAGGACAACAAATAATACAGATCAAGTTCAAGATATAACAAAGTTAAATACACAAGTAGATGGTTCTAACATAGTAAATAGTTTAGGAGTAAGTTCACCATATTTGGCTTTGTCCTTAAAAGAATATAATTTTACGGCACAAAATTACAAACAATACTTAAGTAATTTTTCAAATCAAGGAACCGGTAGATCATACCAAGATTTTATTAGAGATTTTTTTGTTACACCGTATATTAAAACTTTTACAGAAAACTCTTTTAGTATTTTAAATTTAAATGATTTAGGTAAAAATCCTGAAAAATTAGATTCAAAGTATATTGAAACACTAGAAAAAATAGTTAAACAAACAATTAATGAACCATTCATAGTTGATACAATACCTTTTACAGATTATGGTTGGAATCAAAAAAACTTAAGCTCTTCAAATAAAAGTGTTAATCAAGAAGTATATAATACAAATAAAGTATTAAAAGTCATTCCATCTAGAAGTGTAATTTCAAATTTTAATGACATTTCTAATTATACAACAAATAGACCAGTTACTAATTTTTCATATTTAAATGTTAAAAATCCTATTGATGTATTATCAAATACAAATTTACAAGGATTTTATTTAACAAGAGAACCAAAAGATTTTGTTCCAACTGAAGGGTATATAGAACAAACAGTTCCTAGCGGACCTTTACTATCAAAATTAACTACTTCAATTTTAAACACACCATACTTCATAAATGCAATTCAAAATGGTGTTTATAATTGGAGAAAAAAAGACCAATACCCTTATGTTCAAGCAGCATACCTTTTTGTAAATTCATTACCATTGGCTTCTTTAAGAGAAAGGTATAAGACCTATAATAATTCAACAACAACAGAATTAGATTATATCGCATCTTGTTTCAAAAAATTCGGAGCTATTCATAAAATGCCATACGCTTGGGTTTTAAAAATGGGATCAATTTGGCATAGATATAAAAAATATAAAGAATCAAATATTGATATTTTAACAGGTGTTTGGGATAACTTTGATTACACAACAAATTATGATCCTATAACTAAATCTAAAACTAAAGAATATAGTTTTAAGACAAAAGAAAATACCAAGGAGTTTTCATATAATATCGTTTTACAAAATGAAGCTGTAAGTGGGATTACCATACAAACAGGATTTTATCCAAAAGTGATAAATGATTTTAATGTTTTTTATAATGGATATGATCTTTATATAAATTATAGTAATGAAGAAATTCAAAAAAGTGTAAACAATGGAATGGTTCCATATTCTTTATCACAAATAAATGGAACACAACAAGGTAAAAATTTTCAATTACAGGCATATTCAGTTTTACTAAAAGATCAAATTAATGATACATTGACAACGAGCAATCTTTGTACACCGGTAAATGCTACTGATGGTGTTGAATATTTTATGGTACCTTCATTAGGTGCTAAAATAAATCAAACAGAATATGAATGTCTTGTGAATGGTGCTACGGTTATCGATGTTACCAATAATCAGTCAATGTATAATGGAAGTGTTAGATTATTATGGGCGGCGCCAAATTATGGATATTTTGATAACTCCGAAGTTAAAATGCCAAACCCTGATTCATATTTGACTAAAATAGAATCGGAAACAAACATACCTCAATCTCCTTTATATTTTTTTATTGAAAACAAATATACAAATATCGAAGAGGTATTTTCAGTTTTTGATAAAACCATACTAAATTTATTTGAAAGAGAATTTTTAAATTTTTCCAAACCAATAACCGATATTGAATTGGGAATTCAAGATTCTCCTTTATATACATCAACGGTAGACATAAACGCAAACTATAAAAATTTCCAAGCGTTTTTTAGAACTTTAATGAAAGTACCTGGAAATCAAGTAGGAACACCGTACGATAAATTTTTTACTGACAGTATCAACAATCAATTATCCGGATTTTCAAATAAAGTAAAAGATTTTTTACAATATGATTTATTATTAAAATACGGAAATCCATCTAATTACAAAAGAAGAATTTTTGATTCTTATTTAGGAACTGTAGTTGATCCAATTGCTTTTGAAACATACATACCAGGTAGTTTACCATCATTAAAAGGAGCAACTACTTTACAACAAAGTAAAGCAAACTACCCACAAGAATGGAAAGCTTTAGAAACAACAGTAGGGTTTTCAACAATAGCAGGAGTAATTTACACAAATAAAGGTTCTTACATTACAGATTTTTTTATTGATAACAATATCAGATTTACTGTCAACAACATAGATCTCTTGTCACCAATAATTAAAATGTACGCAACTCAAAAGTTGAAAGATCCTACAATAACGGCCGCACAATTTAAAAAAGAATTACAAAATTATATTGATAGAGGGAACACTTTACAAGATGGGTTATTAAACGGTGTTTTAATTGATATTAGAGCTAAAATCCCGGAACAAAAAGTGTCAACAGAAAGAACCATTCAATCAGTCATAGACGGACAACAAAGTAAAATAGAAAACTACGAAGTCTTTAAAGCGTTGAATGACAAATGGATTGCTGGTTCAGATTTTAAAAACAAAACTTTATTTGAGGATATGTTATTTTTGGATAGAGCATCAAGAAATATTGGAGATACAATTGTATTAGATATTTTTGATCTTCAAAATATGCTTAATTCAAACTCACTTAATGAAAATATGAGTGTTTTCACTTTTTTAAGTGGAATATTAATTAAAAATAATTTCACGGTAATGCCATTACCAGCATATGTAAATTTTTATAATGTACAAGATGTAGATGGAGTTACAATTGCAAGAACAGAAGGATCTACAGATTTTGCTAATAACATGTGGGGCACATTTTTGAATGTGGATTATAGAGCATCAGGACCAAAAATGATTGCTTTTTATGTTGGAAAACCATCAAGTTATTTGGACTTACCAAAGGGTAATTTTAGATTTAGAGATGATGGTTTTGAAATGAGAAGATCATCCGAAAATCCATTGATAGAAGATCAACAAGGAAAGAAAGATTGGGCAATATCCAATAAGTGTGTTGGGTTTAACGTGGATGTTGGAATTAGAAATCAAAATGTGTTTTATAATTTTACAATTTCCCAAGATGCGGGAAAGGCAACATCTGAATCAATTCAAACCGAATTGAATATGATAGATCAGGCCAACGGAAGACAGATATCAACTCAAAACAATAGTTTATATAATTTCTATAAACAAAGATCATATCAATGTACTGTTCAATGTTTAGGTAATGCTTTATTGCAACCAACAATGTATTTTAATTTGAGACATGTACCAATGTTTAATGGTCCTTATATGATTACGGAAGTTTCACATAATATAACACCTGGTGGTTTTGAAACAACTGTTTCAGGAATAAGGCAATCAGTTTATGACTTACCGGTATTAGATAATTTCTTACAAAGCATCAATAGAAATTTATTAACTAAAATTGAAGCCTTAACCGTTTCAAAGAAAGATCAACCAAATTCTACAACAGAAGCTTCTCCTAATTCAAGTAAGTCATCAAATGTTGTACAAAAAGGAGGAAGTGTGAAGGCAGCTCCGAGTAGTTGCGGCGCGAGATTAAATCCTGTATATTCTAGATTTGAATCAACGAATGCAGTACAAACTGATTTAAGTATAGAAGAAATGAAAAATGCGATTGTTAGAAATGTTGCAGATCCAATTCTTCAAACAATAATATATTGTATATGTTATTTCAGAACTTATCAAGGCAATGGATTTGTTGGATTTAATAATAATTTTGCAACATTAACATTAAACGCGGATTACGGAGCAAGGAATAATTTATTTTTCCCAACAACAGGAATACCTCAATATGTTTGTTTGGATGTTAAAAGTACAACATCAACAAAAACAAATACACAACCAGTTGCTATTTTTAGCGATGTCAATAAATTTGTTCAATTTATGAGAGATAGTTTACAAAACAATGTAAATCGAATTCTTGAACCTGGCATGGGACTACCAAAATATTATGTATGTTTTTGGCCAACATCAAATATAAGTACAACATATTATGATCAGAATGAAAAAACTGAATTCAAACAAATTAATGAAACATTTGTTAATGCATTAAATTCTGCTAAATCAATACCTACTCCATTGGTTGATGTTAAAAAATCAGGTGAAATAGTACGAGGAAATTCAACAGTAACTCCTACTCCTACACCAACTAAAGGAACAACGGCACCAGCGGTTTCAAGTAAAATAGAATGTACACCAACACCTACTCCTTCAGTAACACCAACAATAAAAATAATAACACAACCAAAAACAGTACCACAAACTATTAAAACTGAAGAATCACAACCACAACAAACAGGACCAATACCGTTGATTGCCACATATAAGAAAGTACTACCTCCTTTATATGGTGATGAATCAATAACAGTAATAATAAACCCTGAATTAACAGATTGGGAAATTATTTCGGAATCTACAAAATGGAGTTGGAGAGCAGTCAAAACTGTATATAGTAACAATCAGAAAACAGAAATAGAACTTGACCACGAAAATAGTGAGACATTTTTAAAAAATTATGTATATAATAACAAACAAGGTTTTTATGTTGATAATCTTACTATTATTAGGGAAGTTGAAAGTAACTTTACTGAAGCAGAGAGAAAAGAAATATCTTCAATTTCCTCTCAAATCAAATTAGTTGCAAGGTCTAAAAATTCAATTACAAAATATGAACAGACGAATGACCCCAAAGATATAATACCATATTCTTATCAAAATTTTAATTTCCTAATTGTCTTAAAATAATTAAACATAATAACGATATATTTATATAAAAACAATTTTATGGATTTAAAATCAAAATTGAACAATTACCTCGGAAAATCAGTTAGATATTCTGAAGAAGATAATGGAGACGGAACAAAACAAGTTTGTGATCTTGATACAGGAGATTGTTATACTGTTAGAGAAAGAGACGGTTTAATTGAAAGAGCCGGACATCAGACAACCGCCAATAGAAGAGTAAGAGTTGAAACCGCAAGCGGAATAAAAACATTATTAAACGGATAATATTATGAGTTTAGATAAGAAAATTTTAAGTGAAATTGAGAGATACAGAAGTATCAACCAATATATTATGGAACAAGTTCCCCCACCTCCTCCAGAAATACCTGGAGCAGTTCCACCAGCTGGTGCAGGGGCACCCCCACCACCGGCACCTGACGCAGCACCTCAACCAATAGATGTTGCAAATGATCCCGATGTTGAGAAGATTGACAATGAGGGAGAATCAGAAGAAAAGGGTTCAGATGGAGGAACAGAAGAACTTGATATAACAGATCTTGTTGATTCTCAAAAAAACATTGAAACAAAACAAGAAGAATATTTTCAAAATCTATTCAGTCAGCTTTCAAATTTGGAATCAAAATTATCTGAAATGGATTCAATTATGAATAAGTTGAATTCATTGGAAATGAAGATTGAAAAATACAGAGAGAAAACCCCACAGGAGAAATTAGAATTAAGAACATACGACTCATATCCATTCAATCAAAAGTTATCAGATTTTTTTGATGATAAGAAAGAAGATATGGAAAAGACAGGAAAAAATGATTATGTTTTAACTACTGATGATGTGACAGATCTTAATGTTGCGGACATTAAAGGATCCTTCCAACCCGGTCAAGACAACGAATTAAGATAAAAAAAATTAATTTAAAATGAAGGTCACCAAATGGTGACCTTTTTTATTTGACATAACACCTAATTTATATTATATTTAATTTACATTATTAAAATTCTAAATTTAAACACAATGAGTTCATTAGACGCCGTATTGGCACAGTACGAAAAATCACAACAAGGGGGCGGGGCCCAAAACAGAATGTCGCAAGACGAAAGAATGAAAAAGTATTTCGCCCTAATTTTGGGTGATAAAGAAAAATCAGGACAAAGAAAGATTAGGATTCTTCCTACTCCAGACGGATCATCTCCATTTAAAGAAGCTTGGTATCACGAGATTCAAGTTGGCGGACAATGGCAAAAGTTTTTTGATCCAGGAAAAAATGACAATGAAAGATCACCTTTGAATGAAGTTTATGAAGAACTCATGGCAACAGGTAAAGATTCTGACAAAGAACTTGCTAAACAATACAAATCTCGTAAGTTTTATATTGTGAAAGTAATTGACAGAGATCACGAAGAAGACGGACCAAAGTTTTGGAGATTTAAACACAACTATAAGAATGATGGCATCCTTGATAAAATCATTCCAATTTGGAGAAACAAAGGTGATATCACCGATCCTGAAAAAGGTCGTGACTTGGTAATCGAACTTACCAAAGCAAAAACACCAAAAGGTAAAGAATACACAACTGTATCTACAATTATGTATGACGATCCGGCTCCTGTTCACGAGGATAAAACACAAGCAAATGCTTGGATTAACGATCCGATGACTTGGTTAGATGTTTATTCTAAAAAACCTGTTGAATATCTTGAAGCAATTGCAAGAGGAGAAACACCAAAGTGGGATACTGACAAAGGTGGATATGTTTATGGAAATTCTTCTGTAGATGAAACCTCAATTGGAGGAAGTAAAAAAACTTCTAATGTGTTAGTTGATCCACAAGCAGATGCTGAAATCGATACAGATCTTCCATTCTAATAAAACAAATATCATGTATGGTATCTTGTATGGTACCATACATGTTAATTTTATCATATGACATTTAAAGAAGAAATTGAATTACAATTAAGAGACAATAAAATGTTATCTTATGAGATATTAAGTCAATTAAAAGAAAAAGGATATTCATCTGGTAAACCAAAACAAATTGGTGATACAGTTTTGTTTGGAATGTTGAAAGAACAAAATGAGGATGGAGAATTAGGGATTAGATTAATAACTTTTCATGAAGAAGAACTTGGTTCATTATATGAAGAAGACGATGAATTTTACCCCAAAAAAGTCGGTAAACTACCAAATATTAAAAAAATAGAAAATGGCAATTAAGAAAAAAGACAGTGTTGGTGGATTTAAAGATAAATTCTCAACTAAAACAAAATATAAAGAAACCAATTATTATAATTGCGGTGAAGCATTTTTAAATGCTTGTGGTATACCTGGACCTGTTATGGGTGGAATCAATATGTTTTTGGGACATAGTAATAGTTCCAAAACAACCGCAATGATATTAGCAGCCGCAGATGCTCAAAAAAAAGGACATCTACCTGTTTTTATTATTACGGAAAAGAAATGGTCATGGGAACATGCTGTTGAATTGGGGTTAGATGCTAAAAAGAACTCGGATGGCGAGTGGGATGGTGATTTTATTTTTAATGATGGGTTTGATTATATTGAACAAGTTACGGATTTTATTAATGAAGTTATTGATGCTCAAGAAAAGGGAGACATTAAACAATCTATATTATTCCTTTGGGATTCAGTAGGTAGTGTTCCTTGTAAGATGACATTTGAAGGTCGCGGTGGAAAAATGCACAATGCTGCGGCACTTGCTGACAAAATTGGTATGGGAGTTCATTCAAGAATTTCTAAATCAAAAAAAGATGATTATTCGTATTATAATACTTTAGTTGTAGTTAATCAGCCTTGGGTAGCTCTTCCTGATAATCCATTTGGCCAACCAACTATTAAGAGTAAGGGTGGAGAGGCGGTATGGTTAGCATCTTCGTTAGTATTCCTTTTCGGTAATCAAGCAAGTGCAGGTATTAACCATATTACGGCAACCAAAGGGGGAAGAACTGTTAGGTATGCGATTAGAACTAAAATTTCAATATTAAAGAATCATGTGAATGGGTTAGGTTATTCTGATGGTAAATTAATTGCCGTTCCACAAGGATATATTGAAGACACTAAGGAAGCTTTAGAAATTTATAAAAAAGAATATTCCCAATATTGGAATGGAATACTTAGTGGTGACGGTGAAATTAAACTTGATGAAACTGAAGATGAGATTACTGAATAAAAAAATGTTTTAAAAATGGAAAAAAAGATTTGTAGTAAATGTGGTGTTGAAAAAGAAACATGTGAATTTCCTAAAGACAAAACAAAAAAAGATGGAATAAGACCGAGTTGTAAAATTTGTAATAGAAATTATTTTAGAATCAAAAGAGAAGAAAATCCTGATATGATGTCTTTGAAATTAAAAGAATTCTATTTAAAAAATCCGGACAAAAGAAAAGAATATAGAAAAAATTATAAAAAAAGAAAACAAGAACAAAGAAAAGAAAGAAGAAAAACTGATCCAATTTTTGTAATCATTAATAATGTTAGATGCAGAATATATAAGTATTTAAATAAAAATAACATAACTAAAAAAAATAAAACATTTGATTTAGTTGGTTGTCAACCCTTTGAATTGAAACAATATCTTGAAAAAAAATTTATTGATGAAATGAGTTGGGAAAATAAAGGGAAATGGCATATTGACCATATAATACCACTATCTTCAGCAAAAACAGAAGAAGAACTCTATAAGTTATGTCATTATACAAATCTTCAACCACTATGGGCGGAAGATAATATTAAAAAAGGAAACAAAATTTTATTCACATTTTAAATAAAGAAAGTGATCAAAACACTTTTAGTAGATGGAAATAATCTATTTAAAATAGGTTATCACGGAGCAAAAGAACTATTTTATGAAGGTAATCATATTGGTGGAGTATATCACTTCATCAATATACTTCGTAAGTTTTTAGAGGAACACGATCACGATAAAGTGATTGTTATGTGGGATGGAGAATCTAACTCATCCGCAAGAAAATTATTATATCCCCAATATAAGGCAAATCGGCTTCAAATAATTAATGATGAAGTATATGAATCCTATTTACAACAAAGAGGAAGAGTTAAACAATATCTTGAAGAAATATTTGTTAGACAAATTGAGACCGATAATAATGAGGCAGATGATTTAATTGCTTATTATTGTCAAATTGCTAAAGATGAAAAAATAATTATATTTTCTGCAGACAAGGATCTTACACAATTAATCTCTGAAAATGTAACGATATATTCTCCGATATCTAAAAAATATTTTAAATACGGAGATATGATCACTTTGAATAAAGTTGATATACCTCATTATAATGTTGCTTTATGTAAAATTTTTGTTGGAGATAAATCAGATAATATTGATGGAATCCAAGGAGTAGGAGAAAAAACTTTGGTAAAGTTATTTCCTGAAATGCTTGATAAGTCCTGCACTATTGAAGAATTATTAGATAATGCACGAAATATCGAGCAAAATAAACCTGTTAAAACTATATCAAATATTTTGACTGGTAAAACAAAAAGCGGTATACTTGGAGAAGAGTTTTACAAAACAAATAAAAAAATAGTAGATTTGTCCGAGTGTTTGATAACCGATGATGCAAAAGAATTGGTGGAACAAATATTAAACGATACAATTGATCCTGAAAATCGAGGGTATAAGAATCTAATGAGATTGATGATGGAAGACGGTCTTTTTAAATATTTACCAAAGAACGATGAAGCTTGGGTAAATTTTCTTCGACCATTTATGAAATTAACAAGAAAAGAAAAAAGAAAAACAAATAAAAATTAGAAAAAAATGAAAGAGCAAGACAGTACGAAAATGGAGTTCCTTCTAACTTTAAACGATAATATCGTTGTTCAAAGGTTCTTTAATGTAAGAGGATATAATCCTCAAGCAAAAAACTCAATTGAGTTTTATGAGTTTATTAAATCTTTGAAAGAAGAACTTGAGTATTATCTCAAAATGAAAACCGTTGTCTATATGATGGACAATATGGAAGCAATTATGCATGATCCAAAGATTATGGAAACTTCATTTACCGAAGATGCGGAGATTTTTAACATCTATGTTAAAGTAAATGATCAGACAATTTGTCATAGAATTTTTAACGGAAAAAAGTTCCCACCAAAAGTTCGTTATACGGTGGATGTAAGACCATATTTGAAAGATGTTCTTCGTGAGTTAACTGACATTTTTTCAAATTATGATTTAGAACACCAATATTTGGAATTTGATTTGAGGAAGTAAGTATTTAATAATATAGGGGTATTTCAAAAATTTATGAATAAGAATTTCGATTATTTAGGCAACACATTTCAGATTCAGTTATTAAATCAAATTATCACAGACAAAGATTTTTCAGCATCAATTATGGATGTGATAGAGAGTTCTTATTTCGATAACAAATATTTCAAGATCATTCTTCAAATGATTAAAGAATATCACTTGAAATATGAGACAACACCAAATTTTGACACACTTGAACAGATAGTTAAATCCGAAATTTCTCAAGAGCTCGTTGCGAAGATTGTATTTGATACATTAAAACAAATTAAGGAAGCTCCTTTTGAAGGATCATCTTTTGTACAAGAAAAAGCTCTCAAATTTTGTAAGCAACAGGAACTTCAGAAAGCGATGGATAAGGCACAAAAGATTATCACTGAAGGTGACTTTGAGTCATACGATAAAGTCGAAGGTTTGGTTAGAGAGGCATTACAAGTTGGGGAGGTTGATAAAGGAACCACAGATATCTTTACAGGACTTGATACAGTTTTGGAAGAAGATTATAGACACCCAATACCAATGGGAATACCTGGAATAGACAAATTATTAAAAGGTGGTTTAGCGAAAGGGGAGATTGGGGTAATACTTGCACCGACAGGTGTTGGTAAGACAACCATCCTTACAAAAATTGCAAATACTGCATTTAACTTGGGTTATAATGTTCTTCAAATATTTTTTGAGGACAATCCAAAAATTATTCAAAGAAAACACTTTACCATTTGGACTGGAATTGAACCTGATAATTTGGCAAATCATAAGGAAGAAGTAATGTCAAAAATTACTGAAATTAAAGATACCATGCAAAATAAACTTATTTTGAAAAAGATGGCATCTGATACTATGACGATGAACAATATAAAAAATCAGATTAGAAAAATGATTGCAGATGGAAACAAAATTGATTTAGTTTTGTTGGACTATATAGATTGTGTTTTACCTGAATCAACATCAAAAGATGAATGGAAAGCTGAAGGTTCTGTAATGAGAGGGTTTGAAGGAATGTGTCACGAGTTGGATATGGTTGGATGGACCGCCACACAGGGTAATAGGTCTTCAATTTCGTCCGAAGTTGTTACAACCGATCAGATGGGTGGGTCAATTAAAAAGGCTCAGGTTGGTCATGTAATCATCACTGTGGCGAAGAGCCTCCAACAGAAAGAGATGAATTTAGCAACAATAGCAATTACCAAATCGCGTCTTGGAAAAGACGGTGTTGTTTTTGAAAATTGTAAGTTCAATAACGAGCTATTGGAAATAGATACTGAATCATCAGTAACCTTCTTGGGTTTTGAAGAACAACAAGAAGAAAGAAAAAGAGATAGAGTAAAAGAACTCCTTGATAAGAGAAAACAAAGGGAAAATAAGGTTAATTAAATATCTACTTTTTTGAAAAAAAACTTATTTTTTTTAATAAAAATAATGGTCGGTTATAAGCCAACCATATATTTATTATAAAAATCGTTGATTTTTTAATAAAAACATAAAACTAAAAATTAAACAATGGACATTTCAAACAGAATTCTCTCGGACATAACGGTATATATGAAATATTCTAAATATATTCCTGAATTTAACAGAAGAGAAACATGGCAAGAGTTAGTAACAAGGAACATGGATATGCATATTAAGCATTATCCGCAATTAGAAAAAGAAATTAGAGAGAACTATATGTATGTGTTTAAAAAACAGGTTCTCCCATCAATGAGATCAATGCAATTTGCAGGAAAACCAATTGAAATTTCACCAAACAGAATTTACAATTGTGCTTTCGCACCGATTGATGATTGGAGAGTATTCTCTGAAATTATGTTTTTATTGTTAGGTGGAACAGGTGTCGGATATTCAGTTCAAAAGCATCATGTAGAAGCTTTACCTGAAATTCAAAAACCAAGTAAAGAAAGAGGTAGGAGATGGTTAGTTGCTGATTCTATTGAAGGATGGGCAGATGCTGTTAAGGCTTTGGTAAAATCTTATTTTTTTGGTGGATCACATATTGAATTTGATTTTAGTGATATAAGAGCAAAAGGCGCTAGACTTGTAACATCAGGTGGAAAAGCTCCCGGACCTCAACCACTTAAAGAATGTCTTATAAAATTAGAAGGTATCCTTGACTCTAAAGAAAATGGTGAGAAATTGAGACCAATCGAAGTTCACGATATGGTTTGTCATATTGCTGACGCAGTCCTTGCCGGAGGAATCCGGAGGGCAGCACTCATATCCTTGTTCTCTGCAACGGATGATGAAATGATTGGTTGTAAGTCAGGTGCTTGGTGGGAAACAAACCCACAAAGAGGAAGATCAAATAATTCAGCTGTGTTGCTCCGACACAAAATCACAAAAGATTACTTCATGGACCTTTGGAAGAGAATTGAAGCAAGCGGAGCTGGTGAACCCGGTATTTATTTAACAAATGATAAAGATTGGGGAACCAATCCTTGTTGTGAAATTGCATTGAGACCATTTCAATTTTGCAATCTGACAGAGGTCAATGTATCAAATGTGGTATCACAAGAAGATTATAATGATAGAGTTAGAGCTGCGACATTTATTGGAACACTCCAAGCTGGATATACTAATTTCCATTACTTGAGACCAATTTGGCAAAGAACAACTGAAAAAGATGCATTGATCGGAATTTCAATGACAGGCATTGGATCAGGAGCTGTATTGAAATTGGATATGAAAGCGGCAGGAAAGATTGTTAAAGAAGAGAACAAGAAGGTTGCAGAACTTTTAAATATCAATCCAGCGGCAAGAACAACAACAGTTAAACCAGCAGGAACAACTTCATTAACTCTTGGAACATCTTCAGGTATTCATGCTTGGCATAACGAATATTATATTAGAAGAGTTAGAGTTGGTAAAAATGAAGCAATCTATACTTACCTCAAAGATAATCACCCTGAATTAATTGAGGACGAATATTTTAGACCACACGACACTGCTGTTATTGGTATTCCACAAAAATCACCTGAAGGATCAATTTTAAGAAATGAATCACCAATTCAACTTCTTGAAAGGGTAAAGAAAGTTCATAATGAATGGATTAAACCAGGTCATAGAAGTGGATCAAATTCTCATAATGTATCAGCAACAGTATCGATAAGAGAACACGAATGGCCGGCAGTTGGTGAGTGGATGTGGGAGAATAGAGATCATTACAATGGTTTATCTGTTTTACCTTATGATGGAGGAACTTACATACAAGCACCTTTTACCGATTGTACAAAAGAAGAATACGATGAATTGATGAAAAGCTTACACGATGTTGATTTGTCTCGAATAGTAGAATTAGATGATGATACTAATTTGAGTGGAGAATTGGCTTGTGCTAGCGGAGCATGTGAAATTGTTTCGGCATAACCTATGGAAAGTACAGAAAATAAAGGGAGGGAGAAGCAAATAAAGCTTCTCCCTTATCATTACTATATGGATGGTAAGTTTTTGGTATTCACAGAACAATATCATATTGATCGTGGATATTGTTGTGGTACAAGTAAAGGATGCCGTCATTGTCCTTATGATCCAAAACATATTAAAGGAACAACTACTTTAACAAAAAAATAATCATAGTATATTTATGAAATATGGCAGATGGGATTACATATGGTTTAAATTTTCCGTTTAAAGATTCATTAAGGGGTGATTATTTATTACTTACCGAATTACAATCACAAGAAATTAAATCGGATCTTATTCATCTTCTTTTAACCAGAAAAGGATCAAGATATTATCTACCGACATTTGGAACAAGATTATATGAATTTATTTTTGAACCATTTGACGGACTTACATTTAATGCAATTGAATCTGATATTAGAGATGCGATTGAAAATTTTATGCCAAACCTATTAGTCAATCAGATTACTATTGAACCTTTAGATCAAACTCAAGAAGTTAATAGCACGAATTTTTTGGATGAAACAGGAAGTAATAAATTGTATGACATATACAGAGTTCCTGGTAAAGGTACATCCGAGTATACTGCAAAAATAAAAATAGATTATTCAACAAATGGTCAAACATTTGCACAAAGTGATTTTGTTATAATCAATATTTAAGAAAGATGGCAAGTCGTAAAATATCATATACAACAAGAGATTTTCAGGCAATAAGAACTGAATTATTAAATTATGTAAAAACATATTATCCTACACTAATACAAGATTTTAATGATGCTTCAGTATTCTCTGTGTTTATAGATTTAAACGCTGCGGTTACTGATAACTTACATTATAACATTGATAGAAGTATTCAGGAAACTGTATTACAATATGCCCAACAAAGATCATCAGTATATAACATAGCAAGAACATATGGTCTTAAAATCCCTGGACAAAGACCTTCAGTATCCTTGGTAGATTTTTCAATAACGGTACCTGCTTATGGAGATAAAGAAGATGAAAGATATTTGGGAATTCTCCAAAGAGGATCTCAAGTAGTTGGTGCTGGATTAGTATTTGAGAATGTTTATGATATTGATTTTGCTTCTCCATACAATTCTCAAGGTTTTCCAAATAGACTAAAGATCCCAAATTTTAATGCAAATGGAATTCTTTTGAATTATACTATAACAAAAAGAGAAATAGTTGTTAATGGTATAACTAAAGTTTTCAAACAAGTTATAACGGCAAGTGATGTTAGACCATTCTACGAGTTATTCTTGCCTGAAAAAAATGTTTTGGGTATTACATCGGTATTATTAAAAGACGGAACAGACTATACAAATATCCCAACAACAGGAGAATTTTTAGGGTTAGCAAATAGATGGTATGAAGTTGATGCTTTAGCTGAAGACAGAGTTTTTATTGAAGATCCTACAAAAGTTTCTGATAAACCTGGTATTAAAGTTGGTAGATATATTCAAACGCCTAATAGATTTATTTCAGAATATACCGCAGAGGGATTTAAAAAAATGACTTTTGGTGGTGGAACAAACACAGCTCAAGATGCATTAAACGAATTTACAACTTTAGGAGTAACTTTAGACCTACAAAGATATTCAAATAACTTTTCATTAGGATCTGCATTAACACCTAATTCTACTTTGTTTATTCAATATAGAATCGGTGGAGGAATTCAAACTAATTTGGGAACCAATGTGATTAATCAAGTTGGAACGGTTGCATTCTTTGTAAATGGGCCTTCAGAATCTCAAAACTCTGCGGTGGTAAATTCATTAAGATGTAATAATGTAACTGCGGCAATAGGAGGAGCTGGAATTCCATCAATAGAAGAGATTAGAAATTATGTATCATTTAACTTTTCTGCACAAAAAAGAGCAGTAACTGTTCAAGATTATGAATCTATAATCAGAAATATGCCAGCAACATTTGGAGCACCAGCAAAAGTTTCAATTACGGAAAACGATAATAAGATATTGATTCAAATCCTTTCATATGATTCATCAGGAAAGTTAACTAATATAGTTTCAAATACATTGAAACAAAATATTGCAAATTACTTATCTAACTATAGAATGATGAATGATTACATTTCAATATTTACCGCTGAAGTAATAGACTTGAGTGTTGATGTTTCAATTGTATTAACATCAGCACAAAATTCAGGACAAATTATTTCTCAAGTTATTGATACCATTTCAACATATTTTAATCCACAAACAAGGCAACTTGGTCAAAATGTTTATTTATCTGAAATAAAAAGTTTAGTCCAAAATTTAAATGGGGTTTTAACCGTCGCTAGCTTAAACATATTTAATGAAGTTGGAGGACAGTATTCATCAGCACAAACATCGATGGAGTATTCAGATCCTGTAACTAAAGAAATTGGTCCTGTAGACGATACAATATTTGCTCAACCTTCTCAAGTTTATCAAATTAGGTATCCAAACAAAGATATTAGGGTTTCAGTTAAGAACTTCCAATCTATTACTTTCTCATAAGTTCACTTATTTATCATTTAACCTATTATTTAGTAATGTGCGAACCTGAAAAATTCTACATAAACTATTTATTTAAAAACTCCTAATGGGTCAATCCTATAGAATAAGATCAGAGATTGGTATTAATAAAACAATTAATGTTCAAATAGATCAAGAATTTGATTTTATTGAACTTTTATCTTTAAAAATACAACAAGAAGACATATACACAAGAAGTTGTGCTGACTATGGTGTTTTAGCCGGTAGAATTACAGCAAATAATGGTTTTGGAATTCCAAACGCAAGAGTATCTATTTTTATACCTATTGAAAACATAGATGAATCTAACCCAATAGTCACAAGCATATATCCTTATAAGTCACTAACAGATAAAAACGAAGATGGATATAGGTACAATTTATTACCTTACGAAAAATCATATTCAAAACATGCAGCCACAGGAACATTACCTACAAGATTAGATGTTTTAACAGGTAAAACCGCAATAGAAATATACGACAAATATTATAAATTTACTGCGAAGACTAATGAAAGTGGTGATTATATGATAATGGGGGTACCATTAGGTAATCAAACTGTTGTTATGGATGTTGATTTATCTGACATAGGTGAATTCTCATTAACACCACAAGATTTGATTAGAATGGGATTGGCAACAGAATCTCAAGTTGCCGGAAATAAATTTAAAACATCCAAAGATTTAAATTCTCTTCCACAATTAGTTTCAATTAGTAAAAGTATTGATGTATCTCCATTATGGGGTGATCCTGACATTTGTCAAATTGCAATAAGTAGAGTTGATTTTGATTTGAGAGATGAGGCGAATATAGACATACAACCAACTTCGGTTTTTATGGGATCAATTTATTCCGCTCCTGACAAATTTAGAGTAAGAAGTAATTGTAAACCAAAAGATAATTTAGGTAATTTATGTAATTTAGAGGCAGGACCAGGACAAATCTTAGCCTTAAGACAGACAATTCAACAAGATTCAGATGGTAATCCAATATTAGAACAATATCAACTTGAACAAGCTGGTAATATAATTGATGGAAATGGGGTATGGTTGACGGAGTTACCAATGAATTTACAGTATGTTATAACTAATGAATTTGGTGAAAAAATAATATCTAACGATCCAACAATAGGAATACCAACCAAAGCAAAATATAGATTTAAAATTAAATGGCAACAATCGGCAACACTTACGGAACAAACAAGAAGGGCTTATTTTTTGGTTCCAAATATTAGAGAATACGGGTGGACTAATTCAAATAATGATCCAAACTATGATAGTGATGTAACAATATCTAATCAGCTTAGAAGTTCATATTATTTTGGGTTAGATTGGACAGGGTATACAAACGGTTTAAATTCAACTCAAGAAGTAAATAAAAAACTAGATGAAATTATTGAGTGTAAAGATACTTTTTATGAGTTTGAATTTAATAAAGTATATACAGTTTCAGGTTTAATTGACGAATATAAAAAAGGGGCTAAAGGAAGATTTATAGGGATTAAAGAAATTGATGATGATAGTTGTTCATCAACTATTAATAAATTTCCAGTAAATGAAGGGTTTAGAAATTTTGATTTGTTATTTTTTATATTTTCTATTTTATTTCAAGCTATTCAAATAATAGGGATACCGGTTTTAATTATTGCTCATTTAATACTTGGACTTATTGCTTTGATTACTAATTTTCTTTGCGAATTATGTAAAATAAAAATACCTATTATTAATGTAAGACCTTTTGGATTTTTATGTAATTTATTAAATATAAAATGTGAAAAGAAAGATTTTACCATTAAATTATCTATGATAACATATCCAGAGTGTGAAGCGTGTGAATGTACAGATACAAGTTTAAATAGTAGTATAGTTGGAGGTGGTACTAATGGAGTATTATCATATTTTTCAGATGCCGGAAGTTATTTCAATAACCTTCAAACACTCATTACAAAACAAGGTAAAACAGCTCAAGAAGATGTGAGCTTAAATGCATTAATTTATTCACAAGCAATTGGAGGAAATTCAGATAATGTTGCTGACGTTTCTTTATTTAAAATGCCAAAATCAAGTGTTTTAAGATTTACTAATGCCGAAGAAGATTATATGGCATTAGGAACACAATTACCATTGGGAGAAAGAATAAATATATTCAATGGCAGAAGTAATTATTTTAATGGATTAAACAAAATTAAAGTCACTTTTCAAAGTGATGCAAATGGAACATTTCATTATGATAATACAATAACTGTTATATCTAACGCACCATTTATTTCAGGACAACTTCTTACTACAGTCAATCCTGCAACATCTTTAGACCCAAATTTTCTTTTTAGCGCAACAACAAATAATGGGATAGTACAAGGATTATTAGGGGCCACAAAACAAGGAGCATTCAATTTAAATGTAAGTTATTGTAACCCAACAAATAATTTATCAAATTTAACAACACCATATAAGATTTTATCTGGAGGAACTATAAATAGACAACTTTATCCTATGGATAGGGAGTATTTTCAAGTACTTACAGCAATTACGATATCTGAAGCATCCAAAATTTGGAAAGCTGGTAGTACCTCAACAATACCATCAATTTTAGAATCAAGTATGGTAATTCAGCTTAGAGAAAAAGGTAACAGTAGATTTCTTGAACCTGATAAAAGAGGTGGAAGAATTGATACTTATAAATTTAAGGAAACTTTTGATAATTTTGATCAGCAATATATTCTTATTTTACAAAGAGGAGTTGACCCTTATTCTCCTCTAATAACTAACAAATATGGTATTGGTAAAATATTGGGTTTGCCAAACGAAGATGGTTTGCAAATAACAACAAGTGCGAGATTAAATATTCCAATACAAAGTTTAAATTCTGGTGCGGCTACAGTACAAAATTTTTCGCAAACAAATATATTTTATCCTTCATATTTTTTTACGATTAGTAATCGATTTTCGGCTTTTACTACTTCTACAATTGGATACTATGGAGCATTAGATGCAACACTACCAAGACAAGAATGGGCAAGAAAATCATTTTTTAATGCAACAGGAATTATAAGTATTGGTCAAAAAATGGCGAGTAGCGCTCCCTCTATAGGTGAGTATGACGCTTCTGATGATATATCGGGTAATTCTTACATTTATGCCACTTGGAATGATTCTAAAAACAGAACAAAATATAGCCAATTTGAATTCACATATTATACACCTAATCTATACCCATCTTTTCAGACAACACCAATGAGGTTGTCTGATAAAACAAAAAATGTTATGAGAACAGATAGGTTACCATCTTCGGATCAATTAAATGGACAAAGTTGGACAACCAATCCTGCATTATTACAACAAAATAACAATTTCCAATTATATACAATACCTGAATTAACAGCTGATTCAAAAAATCCTGGATACTCAACGGGAGCTTCTCAAGTAACTCCTGATTTGGAGGATCAAGCATTTTCAGGAACCGTTTATGGTAGTTTTAGTTGTCCTGGTATGGTTAGTCTTTCTTGTTATTCTGGCAGTGGGTTTAATTTTGGAATAGATGAAAAATGCAGAATTACCGATTCTGTACAATTAGGGTGTTATATTTTATTAAAAAGACCCATTCTTGATATAGGTAAAGATTTAAAAACATTTAATGAGTGGGGATATAGGTATAGATTTTTTTATGGTTTATGTCGAGGAGTTTTAGCTCAATCATTTATGAATAATTGGGTGAATGGATCGTTATTTGCATTCCCTATTCAAACAAGCACCTATTATAATAAAAAAAATTTACCATACTCAACTGTTTGCAAAGATTTAATTTATTTTGATAATACAACTAATAATTTCTATTATAGAAGTAGTCCTTATAATAAGACCACCAATTATTTTATAGGTAAAAGTAAACCAAATGCAACATCAGTTAATGATTTAAACTTATTGTTCCCAACAACTTTAATAAATTTAGGACCTAAAGATTATTTTTATCAAGAAATCACATTTAATCCCTCAAATAAAGGATATATTTTAGATCAGTTAAGTCCAACAACATATAATGATACTTCTGATATGGTAAATCTTTTTGTTATATCAAGAATTGTAAATTCTAGTTTTCTCGCAAAATTAATTAGTATTGGTAATAATGGATTAGATCAACTTTTTAGTAGAGATGGTAATTTTGGTCCTTTTGGGGCTAAAAGAATTGATGGAGATTTGGCACAAATGATGTCAATAAATTCTGAAATTGGTAACATAAGTTTTTCACCAGAATTTTATCAATTTGGTACTGGTAATACAAGTCCTGTTTATGTTAATACAGAAGGTAAATCATTTATTGGAATTTATTATTCATCAACAACTGGAAATTTACAATTTAAAGATTATATAAGCCCTGGAAGGATTGATTTTAGAGGTCCGGCACCAAACGAACAATTATATCCATATTCATATGGAATTAAATCTCAAGTAGTTCCATTTTACCAATGGGGACCAGGAGCAAAATCGGCTCAAACAATATTTGGAAGTGAATTAAGTAATTGGCAAACTAATAGCGGAGACATTGTACAAGGAAAACTTTATCAAGGATTGGACAGATTATCAATACAAACTCCATCTTATTTTAAGGGGGCGAATGCTTCAATCAGTGATACCTTTGCTAGAGGGTATATTTTTGAAGTAAATGCTGTTCCTACACCTAACGCCACTCAATTTACATTTTCTACGGGAGATGGTGTATTACCTAATAAATTTATTGTGGGAGCACCATTTCATTTTTATTTTGGACTAATTAAAGGACAAACTGCATTAGATAAATTTAAAACAAAGTATTCTGTAGGTGAATAAATATACAATCATACCAAGTTCATATGAATATCAGTCGGCTCCAAAAGTTGATCAAGAAATTAGTATAAATTTGGGAGAACAATCGCAACAAATAATTGAATATGATCGTGCATCTACGGTTAGTTTAGCTCAAGTTTTTGATGATGAAAGACAAAGTTGCACCGTATTCAGACCCACATTTAAAGTTGTTTATTTATATGCCAACACAATAACGGGAACAACCAAGTATGCTCCATTTCAATATAACTTATATTATGTGGATGCTGAAACATCTGCATTTACTGGAATTTGGAAAGGATTTCCGCAGTATTACGAATTTGATTTTTTTAGAAGAAATGCTTATGACCAACATTTTGAATATAGATCAAAAAGTGCTTACTCTTATAACTGGATGTATTATTTAAGCTATGCCTCTAATAATGATTACAACAAAGAACTTTATTACAATTTTGAGAATTCAAGTTTAACTTGGACAGCATCTACCGGAATTCCATTTGTTATTAAGAATAGTGCGGAAAACGGTAATTCAATAATTTCATTTCAATGCATTGCTCCTCACGGATTATCTTCAGGAGAATATGTCGAATTGTCTTTATCTTATGCAAATAAAAATCTTTTTCAAGTTTATAGTTTAGGTAACGGATTATTTAATAGTAATGAATATATTTTTAACATATATAATGTTGGATATACGGGAACAACTTTTAGTAATAATGTAATTGGTACTTTCAAAAGAGTTGCCAATCCTGATAATCGTATTGAGACAACATCAAAATATTATATAAGACAACATAAAATTCATTCAAATGCAGAAGATATTGCAGTAACAAGAATAGGATTTGAAAGAAACCTTTTTTCTGAAGAACAAAGTTTTGAATATAGTTCAATAACTCCTAATAAAATTTCAAGAGTATCAAAAAAGACATCAAGTAATGCTTATAATTTAACATTAAATTATGATTTAGATTTAGCAAAAACCGTTGATAATCAAAAAAGACCTGTAAGTGAATTGTTCTTAACAATAATAAACAAAGGATATTCGGGATATTTTAATCAACCAAATGATGGTATTGGATTAAAACAAGGTTGGGAGTTTAATATTACATCTAGTTCAAGCACTTGGTGGAGTACAACTAATCAAAAATCAAATACCACAATAAAAGTAGAGTCATATGATAGAACAGACAGAGGAAAAAATTATACTTTTTATTATAATTCAAACCTTAATAAAGGGGATATTATAGATGGTGATTTTTGCGAATGGAATGATTATGAACAAACAGAAAGAGTCGTATCGCCATATTATCAAAAGTTGAAATTCAATGAAAATGTTTTTCAAACAATAAGTGCGCCTCAACAAAACCCTCCCGGATATTATTATAGCCCACATAACTCAATGACTATTAGAGTATTTTCAGATTATATTGAAACTGGAGATGTTGCAACGGTAGATTTAATTCCATCTTATTCTTTTTATTCCAATTTTGATCAACAATTTAGGTGGAGAGATCTATATACTTATGGGTTCATTGATAATCTTGAGAGAGGAGTAAATTATCCATTTTTTAATAGTGCCCAATATCCTTATCAAGATATAGTATTTAGATTGATACCTGAAGGATCAAATTATACCCAATCACTTTTGGGAATAAATTATCCGATAAAACCAATTGTAGATGAGTGTGAATAAATATTTTATAAGACAAGACAATTTTACGGATAAGCAAGTAGATCTTTTAGTTAGACTTGATTGGGATTATCTTGGTATTGATCAAAGCATTGATTTATATGAGCAAGAAGTTATAACGGAAGTAATTGGTGTTGGAAGAGATTTTGAAGTTGATAGATTTTCTAATGAACCATATTCAGGAGCATCTAAAGATACTGCAATAAATTATCAATTTTATTTTTATTCTGGAGGGTCACTTAATGATGAAAATAATTGGAGATTAGATTATAGGAGTGAAGGATTTACAACAGGGAATGTATATTATTATGATAATAATTTTTCTAATTCTTTTTTTAAGTTTGATCTATATGATAGTACTGACGACAAAAAACAAAAAAATTATATAACGATTATTATACCAACACAACAAGGGTTAAAAATGGATGCGATGCTTCAAAGAACTCCAGTAACCATAAAAAAACCTGAATTTGTATTGGATTTTGTTGGAGATGTTGAAGGGTTTTTTATTTATTGGTTAAAGAAAAGAACTTTTTTGAATATCGACACATTTTATATGACTGCAAAATTTTATAATGCAGATGCTGGGGCTTTTACAAAAATGATGAATGTTCCACAATCAACACTTTCAGGAGATAAATATAATTTCGATAACCTAACATATTTTTATTATAAAGTAAAATTAGATTACGATAAAAGAACTTATCAAGTATTCAATTTGAATCCTAATGTTACTCTTTACCCTGATGGGCAAAGAGCAGGAACACCAGTTCCTATAAAATGGTATGAATATGTTAACCCATAATGGCAGATTATAATTTTATAGTATCACCTGAAACAATTAAAGGAGATTTATTTCAAGTTAATTATCAGGGTGTAGATGTGGGAGTTTATTCTGCAATGACTAAAGTTGTTAGTTCTGGAATTGGGGGCAGTTCGTTATTGACAGGGTTAACAGTAAATGTACTTCTAACTCAATCTGCTCACGATGTTGGATACTATACGCCATTTGATGGTGCAGTATTACAAAAAGATGTTGTGTCCAATTTCATCTTCTCTGCAACAACGGGAGATCCTTATACATACTATGTTTATAATACATCAAATGAGTTTCAAAAGTTTTTGGAACTTTCACAGTATACATTAGACTGGGGAGACGGGTCATCAATTCAAATTATAGATACTTTTACTCCAAACTATTTAAGTCACACTTATCCTTCAGCAACTTCAGGATATACAATAACCTTAAAACAAGTAAATCCTTGGGGTGTAAACACGGTATCAAAAGAAATTTTAACACCTTTTGAAAATGTTACAATATATAATCCGAATGGATTATGTTTTTTCCAAGCATCTTATGGTAATTGGATAAACACTCCTGTAAGTTATGATTATATTTTTTCTGGTGATGCGGTAAATGCTGTGTCCGCACAAACATCAAATAATTTTACAACAGTTCCATTTATTGTTTCAGGAATAACCAAATCAAGAATTAATGAACTTAAACTTTATGGTACTAGACCACCAATAGAACCTTTATATAGTCCGTTTTTTGAAATAGGTACTCCTGTTATTGCCAATGGTCAAATATGGGGGGCGATAAATAATTGTGATACCGGAATTTTTACTGCTTACACTATTCAAAATATTAATTATTATGATTATGCAGATGGAACAACAATATTTTTTGAACAATCATCAGGATTTACTGATGCTAATTTAACAGCCGTTCCTATAACAAAACTTGAATCTCTTTTAAAGGTTTATGATCAACCACAAATCCAAACCGATGTTTTTATTGAGAGAGGAAAGAACAGTGCATATGAAAGAGTCCAAAGATTAGGAGAGGTCGATAATATAGGAGATCTCTTAAACTATGGATATGGATTTTTTAATGTTGAAAAAGTGAATTAAACTATTTATTAAAAAAAGAAAAAATGGCAATTGGATCATATGGGACAATAAGACCTTCTGATGTTAGTCCTGAAGACGTTGAAATTATAATGACATACACACCCTCAAGGGACGTAACTGATAGTTTTACATTAACACAACTAGATGCTCAAACTTTATTGAGACCTTATTTTAATAATTCTGACACTGGAGGAAATGCTGGTGTGGAAGTATTGGGTGGTTTATATAATTTAACACTACCTGCGGAACAATTTAATAATTTAGGTATTTACACTCTCTATTTAAGACCAGCGCAAATCAGAACAGTTATTACAGATTGTGGAGTTTTAAGTGCATTGCCAAATGTTAAAGGAATAATAATTGACGTTAGTAATGTTCCTGTTCAATACCAAAATAAATTCGTTCCTCAAGGGTTAGTTGGTTTTAGAGTCGAATATTTAAATCCTGATGGGTCAAAAATACCAAACTTTTTTAGAGTCGTTACATCTTGTTTTTTTTGTGAACCTGTTGTTACAAATGAAGTTAATACTACACAAAAGGCAATAAGATATAGATATGTTGATGGAGACGCAAATTTGATATTCTTAACTTTATCACCATCATCCTCACCAACTAATAAACCAAATGCAACTCCATTTATAGGACAACCTAGCCAAAGTATTATTATTTCTAATACATATTTTAATCCTATATCACTTGAGGTTGAAATGGTTGAATACGATATCTCATCTCTTGCAATAGCTCTTTACGGTAATCAAACTAAATCAATTGATGACGGTATTTACACAATCTATGATGCTCAAAGTAACATATACAGACAATACAACTTGTATGAGATTAGAGATCAATTTAATGCATTGTTATATGAAGTTAGACAAAGTAGAGGTGGAAACATCGATTTTAGTAAGAATTTTACAAACATAACTAGTTAATGGCGACATCAAGAACTAAATATTTTTATCCTCCTAGACCTGGAAATGGTGCTGGGACTTTTTCTGACAATATAGTTGGACTTCAAACTGTTGAAGGTGGAGGTCTTACGCAAGGTAACTTTGAATTTACAACAGGCGTAACAGAAAAGGTGAATAGAACTTTTAATGTTGGGGCATTTTCTGAACCAATGACATTGGATATGATGGATATCCAAGATGTTGATGAAAGTAGAAGAATTATTGCGACCAACTTCAGAGTATATCCAAATTATGATGTTTCACAAGTTTTAAATTTTTCGATGTATGGATCTCTATCAAAGAGATTTAGTGTGTCAGTAACAAAAGGTATTAATTATTTTCCTGCTGCTTTAGATGTTGTTTTTACTTCATTAAATTTTACGACAGGAAAAACAGCTTCAAATATAGTATATGATTCTATTTCAGATGAAACTTATTTTGAAGTAAATGTTGATAGATTTCTTAATCCTTTTGATATTGATTATTCTGTAAGCGCAACAACAAACATAAGCGCTAGAGAAATCGAAGTATCTCCTTACAGAAATTTAACGGAAACTTATTTGGATTATTGTGTTAGTATAAATGATAATATTTATAAAGTTGTTTCATTTTCACCTTCACAATCATTGTATAGTGGTGTTTTAGCTTTTTATGTTTCTGGTGCACCTTTTGGCGTTTCTGCAACATCTATTGAAGAGAGGTATCAAATAAGACCAAATGATTACATTGTGGATAAAGTATTTAATGAAAATTTTGATGAAGTAGAAAAATTTTTATTGAATAGATTGGTTAGACCCGAATATACTGCTTTCTTTAAAGTTCCACAACAAAATGAGTATGGTCAATATTACACCAATAATCAACAAGTAACTTGGCCTAAAGACGGACCTTGGAATTTAGACATTAGATCTTTTTTGTTTGATTCATATTTAACTCAACTACAAGACATTGCGGTAAATTTAGATTCGTTTAAAACAAATTTAATTTCAAGATTTTTAGTTACTGATTCTTTAAAAGAATTCGATACATTGGGACAAAAAGTTGAAAAAATATTTCAAATATACGGAAGAAGTTTTGATCAAGTAAAACAATTTATTGATGGATTAGCTTATATGAATTCAGTAAATTATAATCCATCTAACGATATACCATCGCAACTTTTAGTAAATTTATCTCAAACGTTAGGATGGAGTTCTAATTTTTCTCCAATAACGGATGAAAATTTTTTAGATTCTATTTTTGGAAATACTGCAACACCAACATATCCTGGATATGCAAGAGCTCTAACACCTACAGAATTAAATTATGCTTTTTATAGAAATTTAATTTTAAATGCGGCATATCTATTCAAATCAAAAGGGACTAGAAGGTCTATTGAATTTTTGTTAAGATTAATAGGTGCTCCTGATTCTTTAATTGAATACAATGAACACATTTATTTGGCGGACCAAAGAATAAATTTAGAACAATTTGATGTTCAATTTGCTCAAATATCGGGAGGAACTTATGTTAGTCAAACACCAGCATATATCCCTGGAGACACATATAAAATCAAAGGTAGAACATTTACAAACTTTACAACAATATCAACCTATCAAGATTCAAATGTTACTAGATTAGAATATCCTATAGATCTTGAAGGATATCCTAAAGCACCACCCGATACCGAAGATTACTTTTTCCAAATAGGTGCCGGTTGGTATGAAACAACACCGTCACATAGAAGCCCTGACCAAGTTCAAATCACAGGATTGGTTTACACAGGTCAAAATTATAATATACAAACTCAACTACAACCATTTACATATGGACAACCTTACCTGAATAGATATAGATATTTTCCTTATATGACAGAAGGATTTAAATTAAGGAAAATAGTTGATAATAATAAAAGTTGGTTGGCTGACGATGACAAAATCAGAGTATCAACTCAAGGAGATTATAATGCGTATTATTTTGTTGATAATGAAAAATTAGTTCTCAATGTTAAAAACATTGATTTATTTTTAAATCCGGCCCAAGGATTAGTTTATGATGTTTGGGATGAGTCAAGAAAATATGATTATCCTATACCTGAATCAGGTTTAACAGTAGGATATCCTGTTCCTGGAGGAGTAGATTCAACATATATAAATCCCGAGCCAAAGAAAAAAACATTTTTTGAATTTAGTCAAACTTTTTGGCAAAATATGATCAATGTTAGAAATAGATTATATATTACTGACGGAAAAACAGGAGGATATCCAACATTACAATCAATATTTTGGAAATATCTTGAATCAGAACAAACTGTTGGATTACCTAATAACAAATATACCTATCAAAAATTAATTGATTATGTTAATGGTATTGGTCCATACTGGATGAAGTTAGTCGAACAAATGATACCGGCCACAACAATTTGGAACGGAGGTGTAAAGTTTGAAAACTCAATATTTAACAGACAAAAATTTGTATATAGAAGACAGATAGGATCTCAATTTGTTCCTGTTGTAGTTAAACCTTGTAAGATTATTGGTAATTTGTTTGATTATACTTGTACATCAGAGTATACAAATTTTTCAATTTATCCTTGGTTAAATGGAGATGTGTCGGTATCTAATTTTAGTGGAATTTTAAATAAAAGTTTAAATGATTTATTAAGTGCTAACGGACTTTCTCAAACACAATGTGTTTTAAATTCAATAAAGTCTACTTGGTATGTGGATTTAAAAATAGGCACGGAACAAATTATACAAGTTCCTTTTTACGTAGGATACGGACAAACAGATGTTCCATCAAATACACTTTGGAAAAATACCCTTATAACAAATCTTCCAAATTTATATAATTATGGATTCACTTATTTTGTTAATGGTAATACATTAAAAATAAATAGCTCAACTTGTGAACCAATGAATTTAAATGAAACAGTTATTTTATGTGCCGGAATAAATATTGATATAAATTGTAATGGATAATGGCAGCATTTGAATATATAATATCGATTACGGGAGATTGTAATTCTACTAATTCAGGTATAATAAGCATTATTCCTGATGGCGGAACTCCACCATATACAGTAGAATGGATTAATCCTTCATTAGGAACCGATGTCGTTATTTTAGATCCATCAGTAAGATCAGGGCTTGGATCAAACACATATGCTGTTAGATTAAATGATTCTACATTACCTGAAAATCAAGAATTTTATGTTAATATTCCGGTGTCAAACGGGGTGTGTTGCCAACTTTTAGGTATTCAAAATACTACTTGTGATTTAGATAATGGATCTGTAACAGGAACTTCAACATCTGATTACTCAACAACTAATTTTTATTTATATACTTCCAGTGATAATTATGTCACTTCAGGTATAACAAATTCAAGTCAAATAATTTTTGGTTCTTTAAGCGCCGGAACATATTATATGGTTGCTCAAGATCTTGGAGGTTGTACAGGAAAAAGTGAGACTTTTATAATTGAGGAGTCAACGCCATTTACGTATGGATTATATGTTGTTCCAAATTCATCTTGTGGAGGAGACCCAATAGGAAAAATATATGTTACAGGCCAAACAGGAACAGGCCCATATCAATATCTTTGGAATACAAATGAAACAACAAGTTCTATTACAGGACTAACTGCTGGTACATATTTAGTCCAAGTAACTGATGTAACAGGATGTGTCGTGTCTGAATCTGCAACTTTAGAAAATGTGGATCCTATAGGTTTTGGAGTTTTTATTCCTGTAAGCCCAAGTTGTTTACAAAATAATGGAAGTATAACATTAACAATAACAGGAGGAACGGCACCATATTACTATTCTGCTTCAACAGGATATTTTGAAATATCATATTCACAGACATTTACAATATCAAATTTATATTCAGGATCATATCAATTTCAAGTAACTGACGCTGGATTTTGTTCTATTGTTGTTGGAACAAGTTTAAATAATCCTAAAGGTATTGCAAGTGTAAATGTAGATACAGTAAGTTCTAGTTGTAATGTAAATGACGGTAAAATTATAATAAATGTTGTGGGAGGAACTCAACCTTTTACATACACTTTAATTTATCCTAATGGATCAACAACTAATTTAACATTAGCAATTCCTACAAAAGTATTTGATAATTTATCATCAGGAACTTATACTGTCGGTGTTAGCGATTCCAACGGGTGCTCTTTTTTACAAGAAGTAACAATTATTACTGAAAATTTATTTTCAATTAGTACATCAACAACAGGTACAACTTGTAATCAAAATAATGGTAAAATATCAGTAATTAAAAATTCTGGAGGAACTGAGCCGTACACGTATCTTTTAGATGGTGTTGCAAAACAAATAAACACAAATTTAACAGCCGTTACATTTAATAATATTAGTTCTGGACAACATACTGTTTCAGTTTCTGATGCGTCAGGATGCATTCAAAGTAGTCAAGTATTTGTTAATTCAAGTGAACAATTAAATTTTTCATTATATAGTACATCTTGTGGTAGTGGATCTGAAGGAACTATAACTGCATTTATTTCATCAGGAACACCACCTTTTACATATAATTGGTCAAACAATGTTGCAGGAAATCCACAACAAATTAGTATTAATGGACTTTCAGGTGGAACATATAGTTTAACAATTATTGATGCTAAAGGGTGTTCTTTACAAAGGTCAACGACAATCTCTTGTAATGCGACCTATGTATCATATCAATGCTACACGATGGGATCCGAAACATTACAAGTTCAGTCGCCATCAAAATTAGGAATGCTTCAGATGCTAAATCAAGGATTTTTTGATTTAACATCTGGCAATACAAATTGTATTTTAGTTTCAGCAGAATTTTTTGCAAAAGTATCTGTACAGCCACAAAATACAGTGTCAACGCAATCTTTTTATGTCTCTAATTCATTGACATCAGTACCTTCTGATTCTCTTTGGGCAACAACAATACAAAATATGTTATTAAGTGTATACGGTGTTCAAAGTGTTGTCATAGATGAAATAAATAATACAATAACCATCACTAAAAGTCCAAACAACACCACTTTGATTGGACAAGAAATTAGCGTAGATGTTGTTATTGTATATGATATACTTTGTTCATCATGAGTAAAATCCAAGTAGATCTTATAAGTGGGGTAACATATCCTGTTGACCTATATGTATCAGATGTTTATGGTAACAATAAAACTTTTGTAAGTACAATAACATCTGGACCTGTCCCACCAGTTATTGATTTTACTTCATTGCCATCAATTTTTAATACAGCTCCGGCAGTTATGATAACTATGATAGATGCAAATCTATGTGAAAAATTTGAAATTGTTGACTGTGAGCCATTACCAACTCCAACAGTAACGCCAACTTCAGTAACACCTACACCTACTCCAACAATAACATCAACTTCGGCAACACCTACGCCTACTCCAACAATAACAACTACACCTACTGAAACACTAACACCAACAGTAACACCAACAATAACAACTACACCTACTGAAACACTAACACCAACGCCAACTCCGACGACAACAGAACCTTCAACACTTAAAGCCTTAATTTTTATGGAATCAGCTGACGATGCTACGGGTTTTGAAGATCAAGACAAAGATATTTTAGTATACATGGTAAATAATGGGGCCACAACTTGGTTTGGATTCCAAACAACTGATGTACCAGATTTGTCTCAACCAGCTCAATTAGCTGACTTTTTATTATGGATGGATTGGCCTGGTTTTTATACTGGAACCACAAATGTTCCTCCTGTCATAAAAGTTCCTGTTCCACAAACAAACGGAGGAACAGACAGTTACGGTAATTCAATTGAGGCCTTTAAATTTGTTACTACTGAAGTTACTGGAGGAACAATTACCGGAAACATTTGGTATATTGTTTTAGCTCCTCCTGTTTTGACTAATAATCAAGTATATTCTAGTATTGGAATAAATTACAATAATTCACCTTTAACTCTAACATACACTTTAACAGATTATGGATTAGATTCTGTCAATGTTCCTTATACAGGAACTAGATGGGCAAACTCAACATATCGAGTATATACTCAATCTAGAGATAATGGTTTTAATACGGGTAATCCAGGTGTCACAGATATGACAAATAATTATTTTAGAGGTGGAACCTTAACATAAAAAATAATGGCATTTCCATATAAAAATCCCACATCTGGTGTAGTATTATCCTCTCCGGATTCTCTTGCAATACAAAGTGCTTTTGGTACAAATTTCAGTGTATCTTCTATAGGGGGTTATATGGAAGTTTGGAGTTTAAATGATCTTGGATATTCTACATATGGAGCAACCGGAAACATAACAAATTCTGCAAACACAATTCCGGTTCAGTTTTATAAATCGCCAAATGTTGCAATTCCTGATAGAGTGCAACTATGGAGTGATGGAATTTCTTCAGGTAGAAGAAGATTGGGAATGTTAGTTTATGTTTATGAGAACGAAACCGTTTATCAATATAGTATTGCAAATTATGAAATATTATGGAATGCGGCTGTTGCCGAAAATGCAGTAACAACTGCAAGTACATCATACAGTATTTTTAATAAAGTTGCTGGAGTTCCTAAGCCAGCAGGACAAGCATTTATTAGTGCATGGACTGGATCCACAATCGAAGGAGTTGATGGAGTTACAAGAGAAGATGCCAGATGGAGAATATTCCCTGTTGATGTTTTTGTAACTGGAGGAACATATTATTCGGGTACATCAACATTAGAACTTTATAATAATACGGGCGGTACAATTACAATTACAGGTTTTACTTCTAACAGTTTAACTGTGAGCGGAAGTTCAACCACAATTTATAATGTACTTGATATTATGTTTAGCGGATTTACTGTATTAAATGGACCTACATTAGGAAATGTTATTGTTTCTGGAGGTACTAATTCTGGTAAATCAGGATCATCAGGAGTTTCTGGTGATTCAGGAATTTCAGGTGATTCAGGAATTTCAGGTGATTCAGGAACATCAGGAACCTCTCCATTGCTTTTTGGAACAAGTTTAGATTGTATAATGCTTCCATTACCTGAATGTTCACCTACACCAACTCCAACACCTACACTCACACCAACTAATACTCCAACAAATACTGAAACTCCAACTAATACTCCAACTAACACACAAACAAATACTATAACTCCAACTAACACTGAAACTCCAACTAACACTCTAACTAACACTCCAACTACCACTGAAACACCGACTAACACTCCAACTAATACCGAAACTCCAACAAATACTCCGACTAACACGCCAACTAATACTCCAACAAATACTATAACACCGACTAACACTGAAACTCCAACTAACACACCGACTAATACCGAAACTCCAACTAACACTCCAACTAATACCGAAACTCCAACTAACACTCCAACTAATACCGAAACTCCAACTAACACACCGACTAACACTCCAACAAATACTCCAACAAATACTATAACACCGACTAACACTGAAACTCCAACAAATACTCCAACTACCACTATAACGCCAACTAATACTATAACGCCAACGAATACTATAACACCAACTACCACTATAACGCCAACTAATACTATAACTCCAACAAATACTCCAACAAACACTATAACACCAACTACCACTATAACGCCAACAAATACTATAACACCAACAAATACTATAACACCGACTAATACTCCAACAAACACTATAACACCAACTACCACTATAACGCCAACTAAAACTCCAACTAACACTCCAACACCAACAAATACTATAACACCAACTAATACTATAACACCAACAAAAACACCAACAAATACTCCAACTAACACTCCAACAAACACTATAACACCAACAAAAACACCAACAAATACTCCAACTAACACTCCAACAAACACTATAACACCAACAAAAACACCAACAAATACTCCAACAAAAACACCAACAAATACTCCAACAATTACTAAAACTTCGACTAATACTCCAACTCCAACATCTTGTCCGATCTTAAGTTGTGGAGGATCTTATACCGGTTCATATAGTCCAGATACTTCTGCACAACAACAAGTATGTCTTGATTTAACATCTACTCCAAATGGGTCTTCAATATACATACAATTTGATGGAAGAGATAGACCTGATAGATTTACTTTATACGATAGTGTGAATCCGTCACCAATATTTACAACTGGATGGTTAGGATCACCATCAGCAGTACCAGGACCTTGGAATCCTCCTGACATAAATCCTGTAGATACAACATTTACATATAATAGCTCAAGAACTTATTATGTAATAGTTGATATTGCTCCGGATATTGGAATAACAGATGCTTATTATATAAGAATTATTTGTACACCCCCATCAAGTCCAACACCAACACAAACTTCAACTCCGACAAAAACACCAGCAGTAACATCAACACCAACAGTAACATCAACACCAACAGTAACACCGACAAATAATATTACTGCAACAATTGAAGTATGTGCATCAAATGATACTTCTGGTTTATTAAAACTTATTGGACATGTGTATGATGGAGATATTGATGGTTCAGATACAATTTATATAAATGCAGGAGTACAACAATATAGTAGTATTGGTTGTACAACACCAACAGGATCTATAAATTATTTTAATCCTGGTGGAGGAAATCAACTTGTAATTCCTGCAGGAACTACCGATGGAACTTTTGTTGAACAGTTCTCAGCATATCCAATAATTGGTTCCGCATTGAAGATAGTTAGTATGGATGTTAATGGTGTAACAATAACTACAGAACCACAGACTGTATCCATAAATGGTAGAAATTATAAAATATATGGATACAATTATTGTGGATGTAGATAAATTAATAATAATAGTTAAAGATATTTAGCATTAAGAAACAAATTAATAACAACATAAAAAACTAATGGCATTTCCATATAAAAATCCCACATCTGGCGTTGTATTATCTTCTCCAGATTCTCTTGCATTACAAAGTGCTTTTGGTACAAATTTTAGTGTATCTTCTGTTGGCGGATATATGGAAGTTTGGAGTTTAAGTGATTTAGGTTATTCTACATATGGTGCAACTGGAAATATAACAAATTCTGCAAATACAATTCCTGTTCAGTTTTATAAATCACCAAATGTTGCAATTCCTGATAGATTGCAATTATGGAGTGATGGTATTTCTTCTGGTAGAAGAAGATTAGGAATGCTGGTTTATGTTTATGAAAATGAAACTGTTTATCAGTATAATATTAAAGATTATGAAACATTATGGAATGCGGCTATTGCTGAAAATGCGGTAACGACTGCTAGCACATCATATAGTATTTTTAATAAAGTTGCTGGAGTTCCAAAACCTGCGGGACAGGCTTTTATTAGTGCTTGGACTGGATCTACAATCGAAGGAGTTGACGGAGTTACAAGAGAAGATGCCAGATGGAGGATATTCCCTGTTGATGTTTTTGTGACTGGAGGAACTTATAATTCAGGAACTACAACTTTAGAGTTGTATAATAATACGGGCGGTACAATTGTTATTACGGGATTTTCATCTAATAATCTTACGGTTACTGATAATGTAACAACTGTTTATAATGTTACGGGAATAACATTTAGTGGATTAACTGTAATAAATAATGGTGGAGGATCTATAACAGTTTCGGCAGATACTTCAGGGACAAGCGGATCATCAGGAACATCTGGTACATCCGGGTCATCAGGAACATCTGGTACATCCGGGTCATCAGGAACATCTGGATCATCAGGTATTTCACCTTCTTATTGTGGAACAAGTGTGAATTGTATAGTTCTTCCTTTGATTGATTGCTCGCCAACACCTACGCCAACCCAAACCCCAACTGAGGCAATATCAGTTACGCCAACTCCAACAAATACTCAAACGACAACAAACACGCAAACACCAACAAATACCGAAACACCAACAAATACTCAAACGCCAACAAATACCCAAACACCAACTAAAACTCAAACACCAAGTGTTACGCCAACCAATACTCAAACACCAACAGTAACTCCAACAAACACAATTACTCCTTCTCCAACATTAACTCCAGGATTATCACCAAGTGTTACGCCAACAAATACTCCAACACCTTCAATAACACCTTCAATTACACCAACAAATACTCAAACACCAACTAAAACTCAAACTCCAAGTGTTACGCCAACTAATACTCGTACACCAACAAATACTCAAACTCCAACTAAAACTCAAACACCAACTAAAACTCAAACACCAAGTGTTACACCAACTAATACTCGTACACCAACAAATACTCAAACACCAAGTGTTACGCCGACAAATACTCAAACGCCAACCGTAACTCCAACAAGATCAACATATACCGTTAATATTTATGTTCAAGTTGGAGCGGCAGCAACAAACAGTTGTGGAATATATTATAAGATTGGAGGGGGAGGAACAGAAACTTTCTTTAAGACAGTTTCGGCATCATTAACTACTTGTACTCTTAGAGGGACAATAGATGTTCCTGCAGGATCAACACTTTATATAGGATTTAGAGATATAAATGGATATATCACATATAATGCAGTATCTGGTTCGGTTTGTCCAAGTAATTTGAATTTATATTGCGGACTTCAATATAATCAAACCATAAATGTAAATAATTCAAATGTTTATTTAACTGCGTATGTGGTCGGATCCGTATATGAGTCATGTACTTTTACGCCAACACCAACACCAACTCATACAAAAACGCCAACGCCAACTAGAACACCTGTTGGCTCGTAATTTATATAAACTTGATTATAATGATCAATAAATAAACAATAGATTGTATTTATAGAATATGTCATGTTATTTCATAGATACATACTGTAATTTAACTTTAACTATACAACCTAATCTTGCATTCAAGATTGGTGATTTCGTTCAAGTAACACACGATGTAAACAATTATATAATTGGACAAGTTGTATCCTATGATATTAATACGGGTATAATTGAAATTGATCCGATTGATTATTGTGGTAGTGGAAATTTTTGTGATTGGACTGTTAATTTGGCTGGTAAACCAGGTGTGGATGGTAGTTTATTGGCATCTGATGCTGTCATAGTTTCAGGATCGACAATAACATCATCAATCAGAAAGGATGTTAATAATGCTGCAACAGCTGATTATAGTGCCGCTTTAGCAGGACAATCAAATTGTGCGACAAACAATTATTCAACTATTGTTGGAGGACATTGTAACACAGCATCAAGTTGTTATTCGTTTATAGGTGGCGGTATAGGAAATATCGCCAATTCAACTTGTGGAGGATTTTTGGGAACTGATGTTATTGGGGGAGGTTTATGTAATACTATTTCTGGTGTTTATCCAAGTACAATTTCAGGAGGATATTGTAATAGTGTTTCTGGTTATGGAATTGATTTTATTGGTGGAGGTTATTGTAATACAATATCGGGTACATCATTTGATGGAAATGCAATAATTGTTGGAGGATCTTTAAATAAACTGAATGGGTCAATAAGCAATTCAACTATTGTTGGGGGTTACTGTAACAATATAACTGCGGTAAATTCATTCATTGGTGGAGGAAGTTTAAATACAATAGATCACAATTCTTCTTTTATTGGAGGAGGTAAATTTAATACATCAAGTGGAGATTACTCGTTTATTGGTGGAGGAAATCAAAATAGTGCAACAACCTGTTATTCAACAGTTGTTGGAGGATCAGAAAACATTGCTGCAAATTGTTACACATTCATAGGGGGAGGTAATGGTAATATTGCATCAGGTTGTTATTCAACCATTGTGGGCGGTCAGAATAATAAAACTTGCACAGATTATTCTTTTGTTGGTGGAGGATGCTGTAATACTACTAATGAATATTATTCATCTGTAGTTGGTGGTCGTGGAAATACCGCATCAGCATACTATTCATTTGTGGGAGGAGGACAAGATAACACAGCGTCTTCATGCTATTCGTTTGTGGGAGGAGGATGCTTTAACACTGCATCGGGTAGAACATCTACAATAACTGGCGGGTATTTAAATATAGCATCTGGTAATTATTCATTTATTGGAGGAGGTTATTCTAACACTGTATCTGGTAATTATTCTTTTCTTGGAGGAGGATATGGTCATACAATTTATTGTAATTATTCATACATTGGTGGAGGAGATAGTATTGTGGTATGTTCAGACTACTCTTCTATTTTGGGAGGTTATGTGAATTGTATTGAAGGAAGTTCGGATGTATCGGCTATAGGTGGAGGTGGATATAATACTATTAGTGCACCGTATTCTTTCATCGGTGGTGGTTACGACAATAAAGTTTGTATATATGGATGTTCATCAGTAGTTGGTGGTTATTCAAACTGTTTGGATGCCGAATACGGATTCATAGGTGGGGGAGGTACAAATTATATTTGTTCAGGTGCAACGGGAAGTAGTATTGTTGGAGGATTTTGTAATACTGCATCAGGATTATATTCATTTATTGGGGGAGGATCATCAAATATTGCTTGTGTAGATTGTTCAGTTGTTGTTGGGGGTCGTGGCAACACCTCAAGTGGATATTACGCTTCTGTTTTAGGTGGAGATGGAAATGAAGCATCTGGATGCATGTCATTTATAGGTAACGGATATTATAACACATCAAGTAATTATACCTCATCAGTTGTAGGGGGATGTTATAATCATTCTTGTGGTTGTTCTTCATTTGTTGGAGGAGGATATTCGAATACTTCGAGTGGCGATTATTCATCTATAGTTGGTGGAGCGGGTAATGAAATTACTACAGGTGCAACACATTCTTTTATAGGTGGAGGAAATAATAATTGTATTTGTGGAAATTGTTCATTCATAGGTGGAGGATATCAAAATACTGCAAGTGGGTATTACTCATCTATTGTAGGAGGATATTGTAATTTAGCATCAGGTCTTCAATCTTTTATCGGTGGTGGTTATAATAATACTACATCAGGTAGTTATTCGTTTGTAGGTGGAGGAGTTAATATTACCGCTAGTGGTGAGTATTCTTCAATTGTTGGGGGGAGAGATAATTCTTCTTCAGCATATTATTCATTTGTTGGAGGAGGAAATTCGAATACTTCGAGTGGCGATTACTCATCTATAGTTGGTGGAACTAATAATTTAGCATGTGGATGTTATTCTGTCATAGTTGGAGGTCAAAGTAATACGAATAGTAATCTATATGGAAGTTTTATTGGTGCAGGATGTTCTAATTTAATTTGTGGAGGAGGTGATTATACCAATAGCATAGTCGGAGGTGCCTACAACACCGTTAGCCATGGATATAATTCGATAGTCGGAGGGTATCAAAATACTGTTAGTGAATATTTTAGTTTTATTGGAGGAGGAAGTAATAATTTTGTATCCAACGATAACTCATCTATAGTGGGAGGAGAATTAAATGTTGTGGCCAGCAATAGTTCGACAATTGTAGGAGGTTATTGTAATATTGTATGTAGCGATTATACATCTATTGTTGGTGGTGCAAGAAATGTAATTTGTTCGGGAGCAACATATTCTTTCATTGGCGGAGGATGTCGTAATACTGCATCAGGTTATGCTTCTTTTATAGGTGCTGGTTGTTGTAATATTGCATCAGGTTGTTATTCATTCATAGGTGGTGGTTGTTGTAATGTTGTAACAGGAGACACATCATCAGTAGTAGGTGGTTGTTGCAATACAATTTCATCATATTATCCCGGTACAATAGCAGGTGGATATTGCAATATTATTTGTGGTTGTTGTTCAGGTGGTTTTATTGGTGGTGGTTATTGTAATACATCTTCATCATACTATGGATATACAGATTGTTATGGTCAAGATGTAATAGGTGGAGGTGGTTGTAATACTATTTCATCTTGTTATGCAAGTACTATTAGTGGTGGATATGAAAACACAATTTCTGGTTATGGATTATCTTTTATAGGAGGTGGTCGTCTTAATACCGCTTCTGGATATTATAATGTAATTGGTGGAGGTAAATGTAATCTTGCATCAGGATGTCGTTCGTTAATTGTCGGAGGTGGATATAATACTTCATCTGGATGCTATTCAACTTTAAGTGGTGGATATCGTAATATCGCATCGGGAGATTATTCAATTGTTAGTGGAGGATATTGTAATACCGCATCTTGTAATTATGCTTTTGTTGGAGGTGGATATTCTAATTCGGCTTCAGGTAGGTATAATGTAATTGTTGGTGGATGTTGTCAGACCACATCAGGATATGACTCAATAATTGTTGGTGGTGTCCAAAATGTTTCATGTAATGCTTCCTTTATTGGTGGAGGATTTGGTAATATTGCGTCAGGGTGTTATTCTTCAATTGTTGGTGGTTATTGTAATACTGCATCGGGTTGTTATTCTATTATAGGAAATGGTATTTGTAATTTTGTATCAGGTTATACTTCTTTTGTAGGCGCAGGTGAAAGAAATTGTGTTTTTGGGGAAGCATCTTCGATAGTGGGAGGTGAAGATAATGATGCATATGGATATAGATCTTTTATAGGCGGTGGATCTAACAATTTAACTTGTAATTGTTACTCATCAGTTATTGGTGGTGAATGTAATATTGCTTTAGGTCATTGGTCAATTGTGTCTGGAGGATTTTGTAACACCGCAAGTAGTTATTACTCCTCTATCGGAGGAGGTCAAAATAACATATCTTCAGCATTTTATTCAACTGTAGGTGGAGGTTATTGTAATAATGCAATTTGTCAAGGATCAACTATTGCTGGAGGCTGTTCAAATACTGTTTCAGGGGATACATCATTTATAGGCGGAGGATGTTATAACACATCAATGGGAGATTATACGATAGTTGGAGCTGGTCTTTGTAATATAATCACAGGTAATACATCACTTGGATCAGTAATTGTTGGAGGTGTAGGTAATAATACAACTGGAGGTACTTGGAATGGAACTTATTTCAGTGTAAATCCTACTTCTGTAGATGCGGGATATTTTTCAACAATCGGAGGAGGTTTCCAAAACGCAGCAACTTGTTGTTATTCCACCGTATCTGGTGGATATTCCAATCAAGCAACAAATCGTCATTCGTTTGTTGGAGGTGGTCGTGAGAACACTGCATCAGGAAATTATACAACAATAGGTGGAGGTTATTGTAATAATGCAATTTGTCAAGGTTCAACTATTGCTGGAGGTTGCTCAAACACTGTTTTAGGAGATACATCATTTATAGGTGGAGGTCATTTTAACACAATTAGTGCTGCATATTCTGCAATTGCAGGTGGATGTGATGGAACAGTTAGTGGAAGATATTCATTTATCGGAGCAGGAGGAATAAATAGTATTATAGGGGAGTGCTCGGGAATAGTTTCTGGAGGAGGTAATGTAGTTTGCGGTGATCAATCATTTATTGGTGCTGGTAGGGATAATATTGTTTATAGTTCCGATTCTGTAGTTGTTGGTGGATATTGTAATACTGTATCAGGATGCTCTTCTTCAATAGGAGGAGGAATATATAACACAATTAGTGGAGGATATTCTACAATTGGTGGAGGTAGTTTAAATTGCAACACAGGAATAAGTAGTTCAATAAATGGGGGATCAATTAACATAATAGGTTGTTATCAATTATCCGCAGCCACTTGCTTAACCACAAGTTCATATGTTTATTGCACAAATATTTCAACAGGGTCTCTTTATTTATATGGTGATTATGTAACAGATCTACCAATAGGAAGTTGTCTTGGATATTTTAATTGTTATGATAGTAAGGTATATGCTGGAGTTGTAACTTGTTCAACATATAGTGGAGGTTATACTCAAATTCAAGGTATCAATCCTGGATCTTGTAGTGGTTATATTTGTCAAACAATAAGAAATTTATCTTGTTTTTGTTCTGATAGTTCATTTGGTTCAACTATTGGTAATGGTTTTAATAATATCATAACAAATTCGTGTTTTTCGTATGTTGGAGGATCTAATAATATTGTTTCTAATGGATATGGTAGTTTTATTGGTGCAGGATGTCAAAATAATGTGAGTGGCAATATAAGTACAATATTAGGTAGTCGTTTTAGTACTATTTCAGGTTATCTTTCTGGAATAGTATCAGGTCAACAACATACCATATCAGGATTTCAATCTTTTATTGGTGGTGGTAGGAATCAAATAATCTCATCTTGTTACTCGTCTATTGTAGGTGGAGATGGAAATACTGCGAGTGGTAATTATTCATTTATAGGGGGAGGTCAATTTAATATCATATCAGCAACCGGAGGAACTAGTTATTCATCTATTGTAGGTGGAATTTGTAATATTATATATGCAGGTGCGTCATTTGTTGGTAATGGTGGTAGTAATATAATTTGTAATCAATTTTCATTTATTGGAGGAGGATATTCTAATTTAGCGGCGGGGAGTGGATCAACAATAAGCGGAGGATATTGCAATTTAACATCAGGGTTGACTGCAACAGTCTTGGGAGGATTTGGTAATTGTTCAATTAATAGTTGGTCTATTGCGGGTGGATTACAGAGTAATGCGTTTTGTGGATCAATTGCTATTGGAATAAATAATATTGCTTCTGATTTTGGGGCGATTTCAATAGGAGGTAGTGCTAATTGCGCTACAGGATGGAAATCAGCTGTTTTAGGTGGTTATGTTAATAAAACAACAGGATTTTATTCATCTATTGTAGGTGGAGAAAATAATATAACATGTAGTTATGCTTCATTTATTGGAGCGGGGAGTGGTAATACAGTTTCAGGTAATTATTCAGGAGTAGTCGGTTGTGGTATATTAAATAATTTAGCGTGTTCATTCATGTCAAATCAATTGAGGGCAAGCAACCTTTCAGGATCAACAATTACTTTATGTGTTGGAACAGATGGTACAATTGTAAGAAACTCTTCTGATATTAAATTAAAAACAAGTATTTGTCCCATAACTTATGGTATAAATGAAATATCACAATTAAATCCAGTTTCTTTTTATTGGTGTGATAATGAAAAAGAAAGAAGAGGTTCAAATAGACAAGTTGGATTTATAGCCCAAGAAGTAGAGCCAATTATACCTGAAGCAGTTGGACAAGGCGCTGATGGAATATATTCATTAGATCCAAATAAAATAATTCCAGCACTTGTTAAATCAATCCAAGAACTTACCAAAAGAGTTGAGGAATTAGAAAAAAAATAATTTATTGTGAAATTATGTATTCTTTGTGAGATAGAAAAAGTCGAACAAGTCAGAAAAAAAATCAAGATAAAAGACATTTTATTGGTTAGATTATCTGAAACAGGAGAAGAACCGGCAACACATACATTTTGTTTTTTAACGGGTGATCAAAAAAGAATTGATGGATTTTTAAAAAGACAAGAATTGACAGTTATGGAATTATCAGAACCAAAAGAATTTTTAGAAAAATGGAATTTGAAAATCATAAAAAAATAAAAAATTTTATTTCTGAAATTGAAAAAGAAAAAATTATAAATTTTGTTGAAACATTAAAAAATAATTATGAAATCTCTAATCATCATATCAAAAATGTTTCCAATGAATTAAACGGAACATCAACAATGTTTGATATTACAAAAACTGAATTTTCATCAAAATTATCAAATTTTCAATCAAGTAATAATATTTCCAAAACTATTCTTCCCAATATTTTTTTTGAAATAAAAGATAGAATATCCGAATCACTATCAATATCAAAAGATAATGTTTTTTTACAGATTTTAGATTCACAAAAAGGTGGTAAAATAATACCGCATTATGATAGTGGGTTTAAAAATTATATTACATATAAGTGTAATATAAGTGTGTTTTCAGAACAATATAAATTATATGTAGAAGATATTATAATTAATGTTGATGAAAAAGATTTATATTCTTTTGAGGCTTCATTGTTTAAACATTGGACAGATCCTTTTGAGGGAAGAAGGATAGTTTTAAGTTTTGGATTTATATTGCCAATACAAGAGTTAAATAGAGATGAGAATGATTTTAGAGTTAGGTTAAGTAATAGAATTATTAAAAATTTTCAAATGAAATCTATTTAATTTGAAGTTAAATGTATTTATATTATATAAATTAAAACAAAAATAAAATTATGTTATTTGCAAAAATTTCACCAGCAGCTCAAAAAGTAATTCAAAAAACTCCTTTTGAATCAACAATAGTAACCGCGGATTATATGTCAGCATTGGCAAGACCTTATAGTTTAGGATCTAATAAAGTAAACTTTGAAGTAATATACTGTACTGTTACTTTTGATGAAAATCAAAACCCAATAAAATTTGATACCGTTACTTCCAATAATGTAACCCTACAAGATAGTCAATTACAAGGATGGGGTAGTGATGATAGTTTCATTTTACAACAATTAGCATCAGTATTATCTGTTTCGGTAGAATCATATGTAACCGTACCTGATAATAGGTAAATCAAACTAAAAAATTTAATTTAAGGAAGTAGAAAACTACTTCCTTTTTTTTTATTCTTATTATGATTTTAGTAAATAATTCTTACTATGAATATTATATTCCAAATAAATGGAGGTATTGGTAAATGTGTTGCGGCTACCGCAATTTGTGAAGTAATTAAGAAAAAATACCCAAATGATAAATTAATTGTTGTTTCAGGTTATGCCGATGTATTCTTGAATAACCCTTATGTTGATAGGGCATACAATTACGGTGGTATGAGTTATTTCTACGAAGAATATATTGAAGATAAAGATGTTAAGATTTTTGCTCACGATCCATATATGGAGGCAGAGCATGTTCAATATAAAGAACATCTTATGGAAACTTGGTGTAGAATGTTTGGGTTAGAGTATAATGGTGAACAACCAAAAATTTATTTAACTAATAGGGAAAGAACTTTTTTCATTAACAAATATGTTAGTGATAAACCAATTTTTATTATACAACCTAATGGAGGAGCCCCAAATGACATGAAATATTCTTGGGCTAGAGATTTACCAAAACATATTGTTCAACAAGTAATTGACGAATTTAAAAACGATTATAATGTGGTTCATATTAAGAGAGATGATCAATTAAAATATGATGGTACATTTGAAGTATCTGATGGTTTTAGAGGATTAGCGGTTTTAATTGAAATGAGTGAAAAAAGATTATTAATTGATAGTTTTGCACAACATACGGCAGTAGCAATGGGAAAACCATCTACAGTATGTTGGGTTGTAAATAAACCAAATGTTTTTGGTTATAATATACACGATAACATTGTTTCAAATCCTTTTACGGCAAAACCTGAATTAAGAAATGCCTACTTTAACCAATTTAACATTGGAGGAGAACTTGTGGAATTTCCGTATGAAAATGAAAATCAAATTTTTAATATCCAAGATATAATACAATCATTAAAGAAACAATAATATGGTAGAAAAAATATTTTATCAAAGTTCACTCCCAAGAGCTGGAAGTACTTTATTTCAAAACATTATGGGTCAAAATCCTGATTTTTATGTTACGCCAACAAGTGGTGTTTTGGAGCTTGTGTTTGCTGCAAGAGGTAATTATACCAACTCACCTGAATTCAAGGCTCAAGATCACGAATTAATGAGAAAAGGATTTCTTAACTTTTGTAATCAAGGAATGTATGGATTTTTTAATGCAATTACTGATAGGAAATATGCGATGGATAAAAGTCGTGGATGGGGAATTCATTATGATTTTTTAAATACAATACACCCACAACCTAAAATCATTTGCATGGTTAGAGACTTGAGGGACATATTTGCTTCAATGGAAAAGAATTATAGATCACATCCTGAAAAACAAGATCCAATATTAGATTGGTCAAAAATGCAAGGCACAACGGTTCCAAAAAGAATTGATATATGGGCTCAAAATCCACCTGTTGGAATGGCAATCGAAAGGTTAACTGAAATGTTTCGAACAGGGATTAGTAATAAAGTACATTTTGTTAAATTTGAAGATCTTTGTCTATATCCTGAAATTACGATGAGAGGTGTTTATGAGTATTTAGAAGTTCCAAACTATAATCATGATTTTGATAATATCGAACAAATTACAAAAGAAGATGATGAAGTTTATGGTGTGTTTGGTGATCACAAAATAAGGACTAAACTTGAACCTGTTAGATCTAAAGCAAAAGAACTTTTGGGTAAAGATGTTACCGAATGGATTTACAATAATTATAAATGGTATTTTGATCAATTTAGATATACCAAGTAAATGAAAAGAACATTTAATATTGGGTATTATGAGAGAGAAAGAAAAAATCATATTACACCATTAATTCCTGCTAAAAGAAAATACGCATTATTCCCTAATGACAATGCCGTATCTTCTTCATTAATTGAAGGATGGGTTTATGAACCATATCTGTTTCATTTTATTAGCGATAATATGATAGAATTAGAAGGTACTGATATTGTAGATATTGGGGCCAATAATGGACATTTTACAATTGAATTTGCACATTATGTTGGAGATACTGGTAAAGTGTATGCGTTCGAACCACAAAGAATAATATACCAACAATTGTGTGGTAATGTTTTTTTAAATGGTTTGGATAATGTTTATGCTTACAATTTAGCAATAGGTAAAGAATCTGGATCAGTTTTTGTTGAAGATGTTGATTATTTTGATTATGGTAATGTAAATTTTGGAGATGTTCATTTGTTAGATGGTAAAAAAAGTAATCAAAATATTGTTGCTTTGACAAAGTTAGATAGTATTGAGTTTAAAAATTTAAGTATTGTTAAAATTGATGTTCAAGGATTTGAACCATATGTTATTGAAGGTGCAGGAGCAACTTGTTGGAAACACAGACCTTATATTTTTATAGAGATAGAAGAAGATCAACTTCAAAAATATGGATTCACCGAAGAACATTTAATTAAACAAATTGAGAATATGGATTATGTTGTTAAAAGATTTCAGGTTGGTATTCCATATCAAACAAAAAGTGGCGTTTGTTTAGATTGTGTTTGTATTCCAAAAGAAAAATTTGATAAAGAAAATTATAAAATTAGATAATGAGAGCAATTATAACTGGATCTAAAGGGTTTATTGGAAAAAATTTATTAGAAAACATTAAAGATAAATTTGAGGTTTATGAAATAAATGAAGAAATTTTTGATTCTGAAAATTGGGCTCATTTGTTACCTCTTATTTTGATTGGAATTAAACCATCAGTTATTTTCCATGTTGGAGCTTGTTCAGACACGATGGAAAAGGATGTTCAATTCATGATGATTAGAAATTTTGAGTCAACAAAAATAATTTCTGATTATTGTAAAGAAAACAATGTTCCAATTATATATTCATCTTCTGCCGCAAGTTATGGTGTTAATAATCAATATCCATCCAATTTATACGGATGGAGTAAATATATTGCAGAACAATATGTTATTTCTAATGGAGGAATCGGATTAAGGTATTTTAATGTTTATGGACCTGGCGAAGAGTTAAAAGGAACAATGTCATCTGTTGCTTATCAAATGTTTGTTAAAAATAAATTAGGAGAAGACATTAAAATATTTCCAAACAATCCAACAAGAGATTTTGTTTATGTTAAAGATGTTATCGATGCAAATATTTTTGCTTTTGAAAATTATAAAGAATTATCAAGTGAATATTATGATGTTGGATCGGGAGAATCAAGGAGTTTTGAGGATGTTTTAAATATAATGGGAATACAATATAACTATCATCCTGATTGGATGATACCTAATGGGTATCAATTTTATACTTGTAGTGATAAAGATAAATGGATGCAAGGGTGGAATTCAAAATTTAATTTGGAAGACGGATTAAAAGATTATTTAATTTATCTTAACGATTATCGATGTAAATAATGATTTGTCTATAATAATCAATAAAAGTATCTGACCACAAAGACCATTTAATATCAATATTATCTACAGAATATACTTGATAGTTTTGGAAAACTCTTAAATAAACATCACGAAACATTCTAAATTTTTCTTTTGTTTCAGGTGAGTCTAAATGCCATTCACCAACAATTTTTCTTACATTATTTTTAATCCAAAATAAATTTTCAATATTAAAAATATCATATTCTCCACCTTCACAATCTGTTTTAATCAGATCAATTTTTTGCAAATTATAATCAGAAATTATTTTTTTGAATGTTGTTGAATATGCAGTACCAGGAGCATTTTCATTTCCAAATAAAGAGGTGAATAAATGTTTGCCTTCAGTATCAGAAACCCCTTTATTAATACAAGTTACAGGACCAATTCTTGTATTTAAAACTAATGTCGGAAATTCCTCAAAACTGGGTTCAAAACAAAATACATGTTTTGGTTTATTATCTAATATAGAATAAGTATATGGACCAGTACTTGATCCAAAATCCAATACAACATCATTTTCCTCAACTGTGAAAAATTTATCATATAGTTTATTTTCAAATATTTCTGATTTAATGGTTTCAATATACCATTCATTACTTGTCCCCCAATTAAAATTATCTATATTCATATTTTTAATTTATTAAAAACTTGTAATGGTGTTATGGATTTTTGACATATGTGTTGTTTAGATGTTCCTTTATATACAGGGCACCAATCCCAATCTCCTGTATCAAATACAAATACTTCATCATTCCAACAGAATATACAGGTATTATCGTTATATATTCTTGTAACATTTGATGTGAATTCGTGACCATCTTTTGCAAATCCGTTGATCATATAAGTATGATTTCCAAGTCCCCAATTAAACCAAGACAATCCTGATCCAAGACCAATAAATGCTTTTGCATAATATAAGTAATTTGCAACTACATCTAAAGGTTTTCCGCAGATGTTTTTTGTTCCGTCAAGATAATATGGGTTTTGTGTTAATGTTACAATTTCGTATCCGAGTTCTTTTAACATAATGGATAACATTGCCCAATTTTCAAATGTCCATTCTTTGCATCCTGCGGTTGCATTTGGGCCAAACACTATATATTCGTTTTTTATTGGTCTTTCTTTTCGTTTAAAATCAAGTCCATAATTAAGTTCTTTATATTCCAAACCTAAAATATCTGTGGCAGTTTTTTGGAGTGGAATTATGTTTACTTGATTTGGATTTTTATTGGTGTCTTCCCATTTATTATTTTTTTTAAACCATCCTAATCTATATAAGGCAAGACAAGGATGAGAAGATCCTGGTTTGATAAAAGTAATGTCTTTATATGGTTCAAGTTTTTCAAAAAAATGATTATGAAAAGTTGAAAACAAAATTTTACATTTATGTTTTTTTGAAAATTCCACAACATAAGGTGCCCATCCAATTGTATCACCTAAAGATTTTGATTCCATTGAAATCAAAACAGTTTTACCTTCTAAATTTAAATCTTCGTAGACCTCACCATTTATTTTTATTTGCCAAGGTATGTAGTATTGTTTGGCACAAGCAATCCACATATTGTTTGAGATTGTTCCTGAATGGATAACCTCATCGGTATCTTTGTTTATAAATTCAATGTAATATTTTTTATCTTGTTTTCCTAAAATCTCAACTTTTGGGCCGTCAAGGTATGTGATATGGACTGTATTATTTATTTCAAAAGAAGGTTTCATCATTGGTTTTTTCTTTAAAAATTCATTTATTGTATCTATTCCTATTTTTGCAACATGTTCCCAACTGAAGTTTTTTCTGATATCTTCAGAATCCATTAATGATCCTTTTTTAACTGATTTATAATTTTCATAAGCATATCTCATGACCCTTGAAAGATCATCAAAGTTGGGTTCGTAGTAGTTTCCAACGGATTCATTAAAGTGATTGTAGTCACTGGCATTTGCTGATTTTTCTCCTAATATTCTAACGGGTAATCCTTTGTTTTGAGCAAATTCTAATTGTCCTGAACAATCAGAATATATTGATGGAGTTCCACAAGCCATTGCCTCAATTAAGGGTAGATTCCACCCTTCAGATCTTGCACAAGAAACATATACATTACAAGATTTTAATAATTTAATATATTCATCTCTTGGGGGAAAATGTAATACAATTAATCTTTCATCTTCCAATCCATAATGTTTTAATCGTTCTTCAGTTGTTTTTAGACCATCACCTGAAAAAGGGTTATCAACAGATAATATTAGATCAACAGGTTCTGACTTATCAAAAGTTTCTATAAAAGTTTCAATAATTTCTTTGATTGATTTTCTGTAATCCCATCTTCCCGCTAAAAAGAATTTAAATCTACCATCAGAAGTTAATGGATGAGTAATGGTTTCGTCAGGATAAAAAGTATCAACATCAACACCTTCAGGAACTACCTTTATTCTTTCAGGATCATATCCTTGGGCAATTGTGCAATCTCTTTGCCATTTTGATGGAACCCATAGCTCATCAAATTCTTTTAGTTTATTAAAAAAATGTTCAGGCTGAAGCGTCGATTCCCAAACATTGTATGCAATTTTTGGGCCAACATATTCATCATAAAATATATAATGATTTGTTTCACATAATACAATGTTTAAGTCTTGATTAAAGTCTTTTGAATTATCAGGATATATTGGATGATTTTTTCTTACCCTATCAGTATCCCACAATATTTGTTGATACAATATTTTTTTATCAATTTCATTAAAGTATTCTTCACCATCATGAGGAGTTAGACTATAACCTTTCCAACTATTACCTATTGTAAAATTTCTGATTTTAATTTCTGCATGTTCTGATAAAGATCTAAAAAAATCTCGAGTGTGTTGGTTATAACCCGTATTTCCAATATAAGATCCGTGTGCAAATATTTTTGGTCTATTCATTTTGATTATTTATTGAAATAATAAGAATATTATCTTATATTTCAATATATGAGATTATGTTTTGATATTGATGGAACAATTGCCGAATTAAGAAGTTTTGGCCAATATTATGATGAAGTAGCCCCAAAAGAAGGTGCTGTATCAACTCTTCGTAGATTAAGGAATGAAGGACATTATATTATTCTTCATACCGCAAGAGGTATGGAATCAAACAATGCAAATTTAGGGAAAGTTATTGCGAAGCAATCCAAAATGTTATTTGATTGGCTTGAAAAATATCATATACCATATGATGAGGTTTATTTTGGTAAACCAAGCGCTGATGTGTATATTGATGATAAAGGGTTAAAATTTGAAGAATGGAGAAACCTAAAATTATAAATGTCACAGAATGTGACGAATGTAGAATCCCCAAAGGTTGGGGAAACGAATATATTATTATAAACGACGAACTTTATTGTGGAAAGATCCTTGAATTCATCGGAGGGGCAAAATTTTCAATGCACTATCATTTAATCAAAGATGAAACTTGGTATGTTAGTCAGGGAGAATTTCTTTATAGATGGATTGATACGGAAACCGCAGAGGTTCATGAACAAAAACTAAATGTTGGAGACGTGGTAAGACAAAGACCTGGACAACCCCATCAATTGGAAGCATTAACTTACGGTAAAATTTTTGAAGTATCCACACAACATTTTGATTCGGATTCTTATAGAGTATGGAAGGGGGACTCACAGAAATGAAAATTTGGGTAAATGGAAGTTTTGATGTCCTTCATATTGGACATATTCGTTTATTAGAGTTTGCCTCAAAACAAGGTGAAGTAAGAGTTGGAGTTGATACGGACGAAAGAGTAAAAGAGTGTAAAGGAGAAAGTAGACCATTCAATTCTTTACAAGATAGAATGGATTTTTTATTATCAATTAAGTATGTTAATTCTGTTGTTAGTTTTGGTACTAATGAAGAATTATGTGATAAAATAAAAGAGTATGATCCTGACCTTATGGTTATTGGAGATGACTATAAGTATAAAGCAATTATCGGAATTGAATATATACCAAAGGTTGTGTTTTTTCCTAAAGTCGGATTCAAGTCAACAAGTAAAATTTTAAGACATGATAAAGATATTAGTAATAGGTGAAAAATGTATTGATAAATTTGTGTATGGTGATGTAAATAGGTTATCACCTGAAGCACCAATACCTGTTTTCATTCCAAAGCGTACAAACATAAATGATGGAATGGCAGGAAATGTTGTTTCAAACTTAAAAAGTTTAATTGATCCTGACGATATTGAGATTGATTATGTCTATCCTGAATCAGAAATAACTAAAACAAGATATGTTGAAGACAAGAGTAATCATCCTTTTATAAGGATTGATGAAAATGATAAGGTGAATAATATAAATTTATCTGAAGAAATTATTTCAAAAATAAAATCCGCAGATGCTGTGATTGTATCCGATTATGATAAAGGATTTTTGAATGAGGGAGATTTATATCATATTGGAATTTATTCTAAATTTTCTGTTTTAGATAGTAAAAAGAAATTAGAGAGATCAACAATCCAATCTTTTTCTTTTATTAAATTAAATGAATCAGAATTTAAAAGAAACTATACAGAAGATAATGAATTATTGAAAAAAATAATAATAACCCTTGGTTCTAAAGGTGCAAAATACAACAATAAAGTTTATCCATCTTGGGCACCAAGAGAAACAATAGATGTTAGCGGTGCTGGTGATACATTTACCGCATCATTTACTTATAGATATTTGATGACACAGGACATTGATGAATCCATAGAATTTGCAAATCAGTTAGCAACTAGAGTAGTATCAAAAAGAGGAGTTTCAGTACCATGAGTGTTAAAAATGTTCATAACATAACTAAAGATTTTGAAGAAGAACTTCAAAAATATACAGGTGCTCCTCATGCAATTGCATTAGATAATATGAGTAATGCTCTTTTTTTGGCATTATATTATGAAAAAAATGTTAAAAAAAGTTTGGAGGGGAATACAATAACAATTCCTTCAAGGACTTATCCTTCAGTTCCTTGTGAAATAATTCATGCTGGACTTAAGATTAAATTTGAATTAATTAAAGAAAAAACAATCAAAGGGGCTTACCAGTTAAAAGGATCCAATGTATGGGATTCTGCGTTAAGATTTACAGGAGATATGTATATTCCTAGTACATATATGTGCCTTTCTTTTACTGGTCCATATAAGACCTTAAAATTGAGTAAGGGAGGTGCAATACTTACTGATGATTATAATGCGATGTTGTGGTTCAAAAGAGCAAGATTTAGTGGAAGAAGAGAATGTTCATACCATGACGATCATTTTGATATGATAGGTTGGAATTTTTATATGATGCCGGAATTGGCAGCAAGAGGGTTACTTATGATGAGTCAATTCTATAATCTTGATGGAACTAAAAAACAAATTGAAGATTTGGAATTACCATATCCTGATTTATCAAGATACGAAATATATAAACAATGAAATTAGCAATATTTGGATATGGTGGTCATGCAAAAGAAGTTGCATCGCAAATTGATGACAGTGTTGTATTCTATGTTGATGACAAGTATAGTAATGAATACGCAAAACCTATTAGTCAATTCGATCCTAAAAAATATAAAATTATAGTTGCGGTTTCTAACCCTAAAGATAGAGAAAGAATAGTAAAATCACTCCCAAAAGAAACTCAATTTTTTTCATTTATTCATCCAACATCACTTATAATGTCAGATAATATTGAAATTGGTGAAGGAAGTTTTATTGGCGCATATTCAATAATGACAACCAATATTAAAATTGGAAAACACACAATTTTAAACAGAGGAAATCACATAGGACACGATTGTTTTATTGGTGATTTTTTTAGTATGATGCCAGGATCAATAGTTTCAGGAACTGTAAATGTAGGAGATAGAGTGTATATGGGAACAAACTCAACAATAATTGAGAATAAATTTATTAGTTCAGATACGACAATAGGTGCCAATACTGTTATTATAGAAAACATAAACACCGGAGGAACTTATGTCGGAGTACCTGGTAAAAAAATTAAATAATGGAATTATTAAGTAGTCCAGACAAACTAACTTTTATTGTTGGTACTTTTTCTTCTTTTGCTTTCCCAAGAAGCGGAGGATCAATCGCGACACATAAATTAGCATATGAACTAGCCAATAGAGGACACTTTGTTTATATTTTCAATGATCCTTTTTATCCTCATGAAAATATACGGGTCATTCCAACCCAAGCATTTCATAACAATAATGGATGGAATTCAAATTTTGTTTGGGAGGGATTCTCATATAATGTCAAAAGAACTGTTTCAATCTATACTCAAATAACTTGGGGAAATCCATTTAATACACCGAATATTGCTAGATGGATGTTGCATGATTATGATCCAGAGATTTCAAAAACTTACGGACAAAATGAAGTGTATTTTAATTATGGAACATTTGAAATGCCACCAAATGTGGAATATAAACCATTAACCGTTTTTGACTATGGGTTTGATTTATATACAAATTTAAATGATAAGGAAAGAAAAGGATTTTGTCATTTTTTGCACAAATTTACGCCAGATTGGGGAGTTGAATTTTTAAAAAAAATAGGATCAACAGAAATACCAAACTATTATGGGAAAAAATCATTGGATTATTTAATTCCTTATTTTAATAAGTTTGAATATCTTTTAACTTTTGATTATAAATCGTATATAACAACCGCGGCAACTTTGTGCGGGACAAAGTCTATAATTTTAAATTCAGAAACTCATTTATCTCCCACAGAATTTAGAATTAAAAATCCAATACAAGCTAATGGAGTTGCTTATGGATTTAATGATATACAACATGCAAATAATACAATAAATCTTGTTAAGAATGATTTATTATATTTAGAAAAAGAAGATCAAAAAACAATTGATAACTTTATAAAATTTTGGGAAGAAAAAATTAAAAAATGATAATATTAAATCGCATATCTGAAGATTATAAAATAATTCACTATATGAATGTTTCAGACAGAGTAATACCTGTTATTATAATGGTATATGATTGTTATACTGATACATTAATTTTTACTAATGAATTAGATATGGAACCTAATATAGGATACTATACTTATATGCCACAAGCTTGGAAAAATAGGCGTGTAATGATTCATCATAAAACAACAAATGAGTTATTATTACCTCTTTGGATTGATGGTATTGTTAGTATATCCGATATAGATAAATTTGGATATATAAAAAAATTATTTAAAGAAGAAAGCAATCAAGACTTACAATTAGCAATACATGCAACTTTGAGTGAACATTTTATGGATAAGAAATACGGTGGTTATGTTGATGTTGAAGAAGGTGATGTAGTTATTGATATTGGATTCAATTATGGTGTTTTTACTTTGAGGTCATTAAATAACGGAGCGTCTAAAGTTTATGGGTTTGAACCTAATATAGACGCTTATAAGATTTCAAAAAAAGTCTATACCGACAAAAATAAAGTTGAAGTTTTTAATTTTGCAGTTGGAGGTAAAAATGGAAAAGTAACAATGAAACAAAGTATAAGCTCTTTAACATCTAGTACCTTTGGAGATGTAGAAGATTATAAAACATCTTATGATGTTGATTGTATAAACATTACTGATTTTATGTTTTTTCATAAAATTAATAAAGTTGATTTTATGAAAATTGATTGTGAAGGAAGTGAATATGAAATATTTGAATCAATTCCCGACGAAATGTTTTCAACAATAAAAAAGATTCATGTAGAATATCATTATAATGATGGAGAGAAAGTCAAACCAATTATCGATAAATTAAATAGAAATAATTTTGAATGGAAATTTGATGAAGGTAGTAATGAAAATAGTGTTATAGGTATGATTTATGCAAAACAAAAAAAATAATGAAAATAATATTAATACAAGTTTGGATCGGAGAAATACCTGATTATTTTTGGTTCCACTATGAAACCACAAAAAATTTAAAAAATATAGATTTTTTATTTTTTACAGACCAAGATCTAAAATTAGATGCTAAAAATTACTTTATTCATAAGATAGAAAAGAAAGACATAGAAAGTAATCTTTCTCAACTTTTGAATCATAATATTATATTATTAAATAATAAAAAAACTTGTGATTTAAAGGCGTCTTACGGAGATCTTTTTTATGAATATATTAAAGATTATGATTACTTTGGGTGTTATGATATTGACACACTTTTTGGAGACATAAATAAATTTATAAATCCATATCTTGGAGAATATGATTTTATTTCAATGGCAGATGAAGTGTTTCATAACAGATTATCTGGACCATTTTTATTGATGAGAAATAACCAAGAAATTAGAACTTTATATAAAGGGCAAGAATTTATTAAATGTCTTGAAAATCCTGAAGTAGAATGTTTTGAAGAAAGCCATATAAATCAAAAAGCCAACGAAAGATATAATGTTAGACTTATATATTCAACAAATGTTGAAACTTCAAATGGTGGAAAAAACATTTATGAATGTGTTTGGTCAGGAGGTAAAGTTTTTGTAGAAGGTAAGGAAAAAATGATATATCATTTCTATAGAAAAAATCAAACAAAGTTTGAAAGATTGGGTAATGTAATATCGGCAAAATATGATAAAAAAATAGTTAATGATTTTTTGTGGGTTGCACATTTTTCAAAAAACTATGAAACTTTAATTCCTTATTTAATTGATTCAATAAAAAAGTATTCAAGTAGAAAATGTGTTTTTTATACAATAAACTATGAACCAGATTTTGCATTTAAAACACAATTTGAAAGCGATCAATTTATATTCAGAAGGATAGACATACCATTGGGCAAAATAGATCATGCAGGAAGGAGTTCTGAAATTATGAATTCCAAACCTTTAATATTAAAAGATGCTATTGATAATTTTCAATTTGAAAATTTTGTTCATATTGACACCGACATATATCTTACTGTAAATGCGGATGACATATCTAAATATTTTTCTCAAGTAGAAAACTATCCTCTTATAAATTCACACATACACGACACGGTATGGTTGAGAAACATTGTTCCTAATGAAGAATGGTCAGATCCTGTTCCCATATTACTTAAAGAAATGGATATCACAAATTCAGTAGTTTATCCAAGAAGAAAATGTAACATAATTGTTTTTAATAAAAACTGTAAATGGTTTTTTGAGGAACAAATGAATTTATATTATGAATTGAGAGACAAAGAAATTCCTGGAATGTTTGCAATTTTTGATGAAGATAATGCCAATGCTTTATTAGCAAAACATTCTTTTAAAAAATGTTTACCACTTGTTGATATTGAAGATAGTTACGATGTTGATATGAATAAGTTTACGGATTTAAATCATCCTTTTCATGGTACAGGTATTTCATCGTGGGTTGTTCTTCCAAAACACCCAAATGATGTTTTGTTTTTTCATAATTTTAAAAAACCTGAACAGTATGATAAAATTAAAAGTGTTTATGGTAACACAGTTATGGATCAAGAAGAGATAGTTGTCACATATAAAAATAATACAATTTTATTTGAAAAAAATTCTTTTTTAACAACAAAAAAATTAAAAGAGGATGTAAATTTTTTAATAACAAATATAAAAACCAATGAATCATATTATTTAACAAATCAAAAAATATTAAACTATTGGCTTTTTTACATTTCAAATGTAAAATTAAGTGAAGGTTTGTATGAAATTGAAATATATGAATCGGATAACAATAGAAAAGTATTTTCAAATATTTTAGAAATTAAATAAAAATTATGCATTATTCAGCCTACGCAAACGCAGAAAAATTTTACAACAAATATTGTGAAATTGGAATTGAAAATAAAAACATATTAGATGTTGGGTCTTACAATGTTAACGGAACTCTGAAACCAATTTTTGAAAAAGGAAAATATATTGGGTTAGATATGGAAGAGGGACGAAATGTGGATGTTGTTGCAAACGCACATGAAATACCATTTAAAGATGGTCATTTCGATATTGTTTTATCATCATCTTGTTTTGAACATGATGATATGTTTTGGGAAACATTTTTGGAGATGTGCCGAGTTTTGAAACCTGGTGGATATTTGTATGTTCAAGCGCCTTCTAATGGACCATATCACGGATGGCCTGGTGATAATTGGAGATTTTATATTGATAGTTGGCTAGCTCTTGAAAAGTGGGGAATAAAGAAGGGATACGATTTGGAATTGGTTGAGAGATATATTGATGATATAACACCTCCTTTAGACTACGAGGGACCAAGAGTTTGGAACGATTCAATTGGTATTTTTAGAAAAAAAGAAGAAGAAACTCAAGACTTTATAATCAAATCTATTGGAACAGGTCGTCATAATATGTTAGATAGAGGAGATAAAAAAATTGCTCTTATAAGTTCATTTTGTGACGATGAAATTAAACTTAAATGTTTAAAAAAGAACATTATCAAGGTAAAAGAAATGGGATTAGATGTTATGGTTTTAAGTCCTGTTTTATTGGATGAAGAAGTCATACGACTTTCTGATTATGTCTTTTATACAAAAGATAATCCAGTATTAGATTGGCCAGAAAAAGCCATTTATTATTGGACGGAGTTTTATCACAAAGGAAATAAATGTAAGTTCTCAAGGACAGTATCGGATTATGGGTGGGCCGGATTTCATCAAGTAAAACAATTGAGTCAGATTGCCCATGGAATGGATTATGATTATTACTATCATATGATTTATGATTTGAAAGTGGATGATCTGAAAGAATATTTTTTGAAACAAGAATCAAAGACAATTTTCCCTTCCAAAAGAGATGAGACAACATGGAATTATGGATTACATTTTATGATCTTCAATAAAGAATGTCTTAAATTATTTTCTGATTTAATTACGAAAGAATTGTATATGAGATTCAATTCAGGAAATGCGTTTGATTGTTTAGAAAAAATAGCACAAATAATGAACTGTGATAGAGGTGATAAATTTGTCGAAGATGAAATTTATTATTTTGAAAACAATGATTTTTTTAATTTTTCACCGTTTAAAGATTTTAACTTTTTTATTGAAAATAATGATAAATTATTATCTAATATAAAGTTATGGTTTTATAACATGACAGAACAAATAAATCTTACTATTAGAGTGAATGGTATTGAGAAAAATGAAATAATAAATAACTTTGATATTATTGATTTGGGTGTAAATAAAAATAATATTGAAGATATTGAAATAAGTTATAATTCTGAATCACATAACATAACCAAGATTATTAACAAATTAAAACACAGCACCGTTGAACTATTATGATTGAAAATTTACATCTTTGGCACGCAGATAGAGGAACCTACTTTGATCGTAATGTAAACATCATAAGTTGGAGTGATCAATATCATATTCATGTTGGAAAATATAACTCCATAGGAAGAGATTGTAATTTCTTTCTGCACGCAAATCATAGACCTGATTGGGTAACAACAACCTCACAATTGTTGGGTCCCGTTACACCTGAAATTGCGGACATGCATATGAGGATGGGTCATCCATCTTGTAAGGGTGATATCATAATTGAAAATGATGTATGGATTGGGGCAAAATCAACCATAATGTCAGGAGTTAAAATACATAATGGCGCAATAGTTGGGGCAACAGCTACCGTAACAAAAGATGTTCCACCTTATGCAATTGTTGCGGGTAATCCAGCAAGAATTATAAAATATAGATTTACAGAAAAACAAATCGATTCTTTATTAAAGATATCTTGGTGGAATTGGACTGAAGATAGAATTAAAACAGAGGCTATGTTATTATGGTCAGATAATATTAATACATTTATAGACAAACATTTATGATACAAGTTGATTACAGTGAAGGACAAATTAAAATAAAGACACAAGATTTAGATAGGGTATTATCTCCAGATCAATTACCATTAAAATTTGAAATTAAAAAAGCAATTTCAAAAGAAATTGTTTGGTCAACAAAATTAGGAAGTTATATGTGGGCAACATATCCTGAAAATGAAATCAATGATGTTGTTGTATATGATGATAGAGGAAATTATATAACAACATATTATTGGAATGTGATTGAACACGGATCAATTTTTTATAAATCATTATGGACTTATTGTAAAGGACTTATAAATAATGGTAAAGTACCTAATGGAATGGTTATTGGAACACACGATGGCGAGTTTGGAGAATGGGTTCCTATTGCTCGAAACTATATGTCTAATATGATTTTAGTCGAAGGTAGCGAAAAACAGTATAATAAATTAGTCCAAAACTATTCAGATAAATTTGAAATTCAATGTTTATTTGATCTTATTACTACTGATGGAAATGATGTTGAATTTTTTGAGGGAGGAAAAGGATATACAAATACAATTGTTGAAAGAGTAATAAGAAGTTGGGAAAAAGAAGAAATATATTCAACAAAAAGAAAATCAACATCAATGAATGATTTAATTGATAATCATTTTACAAAAAACAATAAAAAATTAGATTGGATTCATTTAGATGTTGAAGGTCTTGATGCACAACTACTAATGTCTTTAAAAGACGAAAATATTCCAAACTTCATCATATTCGAAGATTTTAATTTATCAGAAAAAGACAGAGAAGATATTTTAGCTTGGGGAAAAAATAAAGGATTTTTACATCACTCTGAAGCAGGAATTGCAATGTTTAACAGAAGATAATTATTTTTTATTGTTTTTATCTTCCTTTTGTTTGTAAAGTTTAAGAAGTCTTAAAGAATCTTTATATTGCTTTTCCAATCTATCAAGTTCATCAATAGGTGTTGCACTTTCACAAGCCAAATTATATTGTTCTTCAGCTTCTTCGATAATTCTTTTTATTGTTTTAAGAAGTTTCATATGATTATAAATATCGTTAAACTCTCACTTTATATATATATTATAGAAACTATATTTAATTTGTATAAAAACCTACTATCAGGTTATTTATAGAGTAAGAAAATTATAACAATAATGGCTTGTGAATGTTTTGCAATTACAAATGTAACTTTATCAACAGTACCTATAACATATACTCCTTGCGGAGGATCTGAAACTACGGTAAATTTACTTGCAGGCCTTAAATTAACGGATTGTTATGAAGTAGCTACAATTATATACCATCCAGGATTACCTGCACCAACAATTTGTAATACACCTTGTACTGTAGAAGCAGATTGTTCAACCTGTAGTGAGCCAACACCAACACCAACTTCAACACCTACCCCAACGCCAACACCAACAAACCCTAATTTTTATGATTGTTCTGGATGTGTTGGTGTCGGATGGATACCATATGATGAAACATCTTGTTATAAAATAACAACAAGTGCTGCAACAGCACCCGTTACTTCAGTTCCTCTTTCATTAACAGGGGCTGTAGAGTATAGTATATATGGTACAAATTTTTATGATGAGGGATTTAATGATGATGGTACAGGAACTATACTGGCAAATATATTAACCGCACCTCTTTGGAGAAATAATCCAATCAATCAAGTAAACGGACCAATGAATCGTTGCTCCATTTGGTATACAGCGGCCACAATAACATATACATGGATTGGATTTTCAACTTGTTTGACTGGAGTTTCTACCACAAATACATATTATGTTGGTATTGCTGCCGATAATGATTATAGATTAGTTCTTGATGGTGTTGAAATATTAAATACAATTGGAGGAACAATGCCAGAATTAGATAAGTTCAATTATTGGCATGTATATCCTGTAGTAATACCATCAGGAAATCATACTCTTGAACTTTATGGGTTAGATTATGGAGTCAAGGCTGGTTTTGGTATGGAAATTTATGATAATACTTTATCTGAATTAACAGGAGCAACCACATTAGGTGATTTAAATATAATCTTTACTAGTAGTGGATATACTACAGCTGATTTAGTTCAAACAACTGGAGGAACTTATTTATCTTCAGGATATACTTGTTCTTCAGGATACACCTACTCAACTTGTAGCGGTAATTGTGTTAATTATGAATATTGTTATTATGTTCCTCCAACACCTACACCAACACAAACACCAACCAATACTCAAACGCCTACCAAAACGCCAACTCAAACTCCAACTAAAACCGCAACACCAACACAAACACCAACCAATACTCAAACGCCTACCAAAACGCCAACTCAAACTCCAACTAAAACAGCAACACCTACTAATACTCCGACTAACACATCAACTCCAACTGTAACACCAACAATAACTCCAACAATTACGCCAACAAATCCAATTGTTTATCAATTTCAAGATTGTAGTAATGGGTCTAATGTTTTTAGATTTGGAGGTGCATTACCAAACCTTACTACCGGTAGTACATATTATATTACTGGTGGTTATGATTTTGTTGGATGTGCGACAGTTGTTACACAAGATGGATCAGGATCATTGTATGAATCAAATGGTGTTATATTTACACTTGTTACTAATTGTGGAACTTCCATTTGTGCCGATTCAAAAGTAGGTGCAATTTTATCTAAATGTGATGACGGTTCTATTTTGAATGCCTTAGTAAATGAGTCAGAGGCTTTTGTTGGTGCTGTGTACTTGTATAATGGACAATGTTATGAATTTATTCAGTTTGCGGAATGTCCTGATGACACGGTATGTCCTGATTTGGGAGATCCTGATTATTCTAATTGTTCGTTTTGTATTGTTACACCAACACCCACTGAAACTCCATTTCCAACACCGTCAATTACACCAACAATTACAACAACTCCTGGAATTTGTTCATATAGTGATTTTTGTTTAAATACAACATTTCCATCATTGTCCGCATATAGTGGCACTTATTCAATAGGGTCACCATATAATGGTAAAGATAGTTATGTGGGTAATGGAATAAGTATTGGATATATATATTATTTTACTTCTGTAACGGAAAGTTATTGGTGTTTATCTACCTCATTAGGTGGATCTTGTTTAATGAGAGGAGCATCTCCTTGTTATTCAATCTGTCCTGATCTATCGTCTAATATCTTTACAAGTGGGATTTGTCCTCCTGATCCAACACCACAAGCAGATTGTACTATATTTGATTTTGAAGCTTATTTTGATTGTAATTTTGTTGTTACTCCAACACCAACATCAACTCCTGATTGTGATATTGTTGATTTTAATATTATTGTAACACCAATTCCACCAACACCAACTCCAAGTGTTAATTGTTATAATAAAGATATTGATTATGTGATAACAAATAGTAGCCCAACACCAACACCTACTCTAACTCCAACACCAACAAGTAGTTTATCAAGAAACGTCTCAATTGGAGGAAACGCGACATTTCAAATAATAAATGAGCAATTTAGTTGTGTACCGGTTAAAGTTCTTGTGGACTGTAATGATGGACAAGAATTGTATACAAATGATTCATTAATATTTAATAATGTACCACTAGTTAGTGGTGTTACTTTCTCTGCTTTAATTAATGGAACATATAGATGTTTAAGATATGTTAGAAATGATCAAGACTTATCTTCAAACAGTAGTGTGGAACAAATAGTTTCAATTTATGGAAGATGTAGTCAATGTGTCGTTCCTCAAAATAGTCCAACACCAACACCAACACAAACTATAACACCATCAATTACGCCAACACCAACACCAACAACTGAAGTTAATGTTGTTTATGTTTATGAAAGTTGTGGTCCAATTGGTACAAATACTAAACCAACACAAATAATTCAAACAATTAAATCATCTGTTGTGGCTATTGTTGGACAAGTATTTAAAGATGAAAATGGAAATTGCTGGACATATATTGGAAAATATTCTAATGACTATATTGCTCCCGAAACAGTATTTGTGATAAATTATAGCGGCAACTATTTTTCAAATGTTTCTTCACAAGATCCATATGCGACTTGTGAAGAATGTGAAACATATGCACCGACATATAAAATATATCGTACAAATGAGTGTTCGTCTTCTTTATCAACGTACAAAATAACCGGAGGGACTGCTGGTGATATTGTTACGGTTCGTGCTAAGTTTATTGGACAAGTTAAAAAACTTAGCGGTCAATACACAAGAGGAGAAATTTATTTAACTGCTTCCGGATTAAATTGTGATAGTTCAAAGTATTCAACATGTTATACTGACAATAATGTACATGCGTTTGATATTTATACTGACTGTACATTTACAATGCCTTCAGATCAAGCATTACTTTCTACAGTTGCGGATGTTGTAAATAGCTCGTCTGTTTATGGCGGAGTGGTTACAATTTCAATATTATCTATAAACAATAAACTCGTTAGCGGAATCACAGCAAATGGATGTGATAATAGTATATTCCGAGCAGGAAATTGTTAAAATAAAAATAAATGGGAGTATTAGTAACAATAAACGCAATAACAGGAGAATCACCTTTTAACATTTATATATGTCAAAGTAATGGTAGTGGGTGTTTTTATATGGCGACTACTTCTACTTTTCCTTATTCTTTTGAAATTCCGCCACCATATAATACTTCAACATCGTATATTGTTAAAGCAATAGACAATACCGGATGTTCAATTACTGGATCAACTTTTGTACCAACTCCAACACCAACAATTACACCTACTGAGACTCCAACACCAACAGTTACATCAACAATTACACCTACACCACAAACTCCAACACCTACACCAACAGTTACGACAAGTTCTCAAACTCCAACGCCTACACCAACAATTACAGAAACTCCAACACAAACTCCTACAAATACAGAAACCCCAACACCTACGCCAACAATCACAGAAACTCCAACTAATACACCTACTGAAACTCCAACACCTACGCCAACAATCACAGAAACTCCAACTAATACACCTACTGAAACTCCAACACCAACACCAACAATTACACCAACACCAGCAACAAATTTATCAACAACTGATATTTTGTTTATTGATGATAATACAAATTTCGTATATGAATATGATCCAATTGGAAATGTTATAACTTATTTATTCAGTGCTCAAACTTCAAATTCTGTTTCAGACATTGCAAGTACAACGGATAGGATTTTTATAAACTATACTGATGGAAATATTGAAACTTATTCATATACCAATTATCCATTTAATGTGACATATTCAAGTACCACTTCATTCCCAAGTTATGTTGGTAATGGAATGTGTGCAATTGACAATAATACATTAATTGTTGCAGGTGGAGATGTTTGGCAACTAAATTTAACTGCTGTAACAGGAACTACAATATTCACACTACCAACAGACTGTTATTGTACTGGAGATATTGTATATAACCCAACATTAGACCAATATTTGGTTAGTTATACAAATGGAATTACATATGAATATTTTGTATCCGTATATGATAACACATATTCAATAATAAGTACTATAGATTTAACACCATATGTACCACCGACATACTCTGGTACTTCTACTATGTTTGGATTATATTCATATACTGCTCCATTATCTTTCCCATTTGTTGGAACAATATACGGAATGACATATGATATGTTCATATATCAATTAGACTTTGATACATTAACAATATCTACACCGATACAACCAATAAACTTAACAACAGAAAGAAGTGTTGGAACAAGTTTGGCAACTTTTTATGTTAGTTGGCCAGACCCACCACCAACATTCATATATCCATAAATTATGTTGAAGTATATATTATCAAGACCTTTGTCGGTTAACACCAAATCACCAACCATAATAAATGGTAAGATACAGTCTTATGAGGTAGTTTCAAAAAACCCATTAACTAATAACTTAATATCTGTTAATACAGGTACAGGATTGTTATCATTTACTGGAGCAACAAATTCACAAATTTCTTATAACAATATTTTAGGTCAAAATTCAGGAGGACAATATATTGATTATATGTATACGATCACACCAATAGAACTTTCTTTTGGTTCAATTCCTGCGGCAACAACTCATGATATAGTAATACCTGATTATATTAATAATATGAGTGTTGAATTTGTTAGCGGAGGTTCAATTACTGATGTTAGTGGAGGATATTTAGCGATGTTACCTGTAACATCTGACAAAGTTTTTAGCGGTTCTAATATCACAACAAATATTATTGATACAGATTATTATGTTTCAAACACAATACAATCTTATTCTTTTTCAGGTTTAAATTTAAATATAACATATCCAATAAAAATAGGATTTCCTTTAACAGGAGTTACAGAATCAGATTTTTTGGCAACTAAAGCCTATCAAAATAGTGGAGGGACTATGGTGGAAAAAACAACTACTTATAGTTCTTATTCAGGATCAACATCAGGAGGAACTGTATTTGTTGAATTAACTAGCGTACAAAATAGTGTTGCTGTTGTTACTGTTGCAACTTATTTTACACCATATGAAGTTTATACAGGTACAACAATAACCCAAGCAGGAAGTAGATGGGAAACGAACTCTGCAAATAAAATTACAATTTATTTACAAACACCTGTATTATACACAAGCGATAATGATAAATTATCATTTTGGGTTACAGGATTAACCGATAGTACTAAATTTTATTTAAATAACACAGGAACACTATATATACCGCCAAATCCAACACGACCAACAAATTCTACTGTTACTACAGAAAATTTCGGAATTTATCATGTTTACAAAGGATGGTTTGTTCAGATTACTAATGACTCTACTTACCCATCACAGTTAGTGAAACCTATTGGTAGTCAAAGAAGACAAGTTGCAAGACAAATTATCCCTGCTTATACTGGAACTACAAAAGAGGCTGCATGTTATATGGGTAATCCAAAAATATATCTTTTTAATGATACTTTTGTTTCTGCTGATTTTAGTGTAAGGTATAAGAATTTTATAAATTTAAATGTCAATTCTGCTATTTCTTATTCCAAAGATTCTTCATTTCCATATACTTTTTCATATAAAGACAGTTCTGCTCGTGTTCCTTCTATGTATATAAAATTAGCAAATCCAATTTATTATCCATCATCACAATCTCCGTGTTGCGGTTTTATTATAAGTGATACCGTTTTTACAACTACCGCTAGCGGACAAATACTTAGTTCACAAGGTACTTGTGACACTGTATTACCAACTCAAGGAGACCTTTTTGTGCAGTTTGATGTTTTAACAAGTGCTGAAGGAGTTGTATTTTATGATTATAATGCGGGTGTAGTTTTTAATCAAAGTAAATTAGTTTATCCTAATATAACTGTAACAGCAGGAACACAAGATACAACTTCTGTTTTAGTAGAATATCCATATGAGGCATCTGTCCGAGTAGAATATTTATTACAGATTGGAACTAGTTATGGAAATTATGTTGTAGACATTTATCAAGATGAAATTTTAATATTTACTCAGACATTTAATGACGGAAATTTATCTGATGAGGATGTTTATAGAGTTTTTAATACAAATGTAATTTTTCCAGAAGTCCCGTCAGGTGTAGTAGGAGTCCGTGTTTATAGCGATAAAATACCGGTAACCCCAACCCCTACGCCAACACAAACTTCAACTACAACACCTACTACAACATCTACGCCAACTCAAACTTCAACTATAACGCCTACTACAACATCTACGCCGACTCAAACACCTACACAAACTTCAACTACAACACCTACTACAACTTCAACTACAACACCAACTAAAACACCTACTACCACACCAACAAAAACTCCAACAAATACACCAACTAAAGCGGCGGTAACACCAACTCCAACTAAAACATCAACACCAGATCCAACATCGGCACCTAATCCAAGTCCAACACCTGATCCAACATCAACACCTGATCCAACATCAACACCTGATCCAACATCAACACCAGATCCAACATCAGTACCACCTACGCCTGATCCAACATCAACACCAGATCCAACACCTACATCTAATCCTCAAACTTGTATTTGTTATGTGTTTACAAACACAAGCGGTCAAGGAGTTACTGTGTATTATAATCCTTGCGGACAAAACGGATATACAAGTGTGGCAGTAAATGATGGAACATCGGTTGAAAGATGTTGTAGAACAGACAATGGAAATTATCCATATCCTGCACCAGGAGATGTTGTTACAATAGATCCTTGTAGTAGTGCTACTGATTGTACAACAAATTCACAATGTAACGGATGCACATAAAAAATTATTTTAAAATAAAGTACAACCAGATATCAATGTATTTATTTGATAAGTGTTGTACTTTTTTATTTCAAGTAATTAAATAATGCAGCAATTTTAGTTTATAAAATATTTTGAATTGAGTCAACAAATAACTATTACTTCGATAACCGCTACTACTCCTGTAAGCATATACTATTGTAATGTTTTGCAAAGTCCTACTTGTGTTTTTGTTGCAAGTGTTTCTTCATTTCCATATACTTTTGAAGTTCCAGATCCTTATGATGTAACTGATTATTATATTGAGATAGTGGATCAATCAGGATGTATTGACACCCGAAATATTTACATAACTCCAACACCTACACCAACTTTAACGAGAACTCCATCAAGTACACAAACACCAACTCCTACTGTAACCAAAACTTCTACTGTCACACCAACACAAACTCCAACAAATACACCAACACAAACGGTAACATCAACTATTACTCCAACTCCAAGTGTAACACCATCGATAGCTTCGCATCCAATAGGACAAAATGTTTATTTAACATCAGGATCAACTTGTTTGGATACAATAACCACAACAAATTATTATACATACATAAGTGAGGCAAATATTACACCAGTTAGTGGAGCCACAGTATATACAACATTAGTTGGAGGATCTCTTTATAATCCTTATAATGGATCTAGTAGATGGATTTTGATGAATTGGTCAGGTACATTTTATGCGGTTCAAATAGATTCATTTGGTAAGATTTTAAGTTTTGCGGTATGTTATATTATACCAACTCCAACACCAACTAAAACATCAACTCCAACACCAACAATAACTCCAACAAATACACCTACGCCAAGTATTACTTCAACAAATACACCTACGCCAAGTATTACACCTACAAATACAATTACGCCAAGTGTTACATCTACTCAAATTAATACACCAACACCAACACCAACAAATACAACCACTCCAACAATAACGCCAACAGGTACACCAACAAATACACCAACACCAACATTAACGCCAACGCCAGCACCTTATTTGGCTTACTTATTCCCTGAACCTCAAGATTCTGCATCTGCATTGTCTTTGGGTGAATATATGTATAATAGTGGAGCAACTGGATTCTTTGGATTCTCTAACAGTGGAGTACCTCCAGCAAATGGAAATTATTCAAATAATCTTTCAATTTATGCGCAATATTCTGGATTTACTCTTGGAGGATCAGGAAACTTCATAACATCTGTTTCAAATCTATACAGTGTTATTAGACAAAACTTCGGATCAGGAACAGATTCATTTGGATGTAAACAAAATCAATATGCTTTTGGATCTATTGAAATTACAACAAGTAATGTAAATCCAAGTATAAATTATTTCTATTCAATATGGATTCCATTAGCAGGAGTTGGAGGAACTATGGCAAACATGACGGTCGATATTGGTCTCGGAAGTCCTTGTGAAGGTTCAATAGTTTCAAATACAATACCAAGTCCATCATTATCAGCACTCAATGTTGCGGTACCTTCAGGGGCTGCAATACCAGCCGGAACATATAGAGTTCTTTGGATGCCTGTGAATGGTTTACAACCACCAGGTTTACCGTTGTCGGATAATTTGTATTTCAAAGGAGATACAAAATCATAAAACTTGGGTATTTAATGTATGGCGTTTCCTTATAAAAATCCGTTAACAGGGCAGCTCGTAGATGGACCTGTAAGTATATTAAGAAATTCCGTTCAGGGAACCAATTTTTCCGTTTTGGGAGTTGGAGGGATGATGGAAGTTTTCAATATTTCCAGTTTATATCTAACTTTTTTAGGTACGGGTCTTCAACAAAATTCAGGAAATACAATACCAATAAATTACACTATTGGAACAAATAATACATTCAATCCAAGTTTTTTAACTTTACATGCAGATAATATTTCTTCAGGAAGAAGAACATTGGGAATGTTGGTTTATGTTTATGAGAATGATACAACATATCAATATAACATTCCAAATTATCAAACATTATGGAATGCAGCCACAGGTCAAACAGGTACTGTAAATATTGGTGATTATACAACAACAATAAGTTCGGTAAGTCAACAAGGTAGAGATTTTATTGCCGCTTGGACGGGATCCACAATTGAAGGAATTGATGCATCAAGAGAAACCGCTAATTGGAAAATTTATCAAATTCAAGTTACAGGCGGGACATATAATAGTGGTAATACAACTTTAAATTTATTTACAAATACAGGAGGAACAATTTCTATTCCAGGATTTGCGGGAAATTTATTGGTTCAAGACCAAACAACGACTGTAATTCCTGTTACAGGTATTACATTTACAGGTGCGTCGGTTACAAATGATGGTGGTGGAAATATTACAGTAACTATTACTGGTGGAACAGGTGGAGGAGATAGATATAAAACAAGTGGAGATACTTGTTTAACAATTCCTTTGTCAGGAGGAACAACAGTATATTTTACGGGAGGAACAGGATTATCATATACAACAGGACAAAGTGTATTGTTAGCCTACGATGTTAATAATTTTTTCGATGCAATTATTTCTTCTTATGACCCAATAACAGGAGCGTTTGTTGCAGTTTCAACAGGAACAGCGACAGGATCTGGAAATTATTGTTCTTGGCAAATAAATTTGGGAGGAGCTGCTGGTGGAGATGGTTCTAGCGGTACTTCAGGTAGTTCAGGTTCTTCTGGAACGGATGGATCAAGCGGAAGCTCAGGTTCTTCTGGAACAGACGGATCTTCAGGTAGCTCAGGTTC